>Ga0208361_1000041_pt1 | contig 53379 bp, 71 predicted proteins | sample LakMenEpi05Aug10_FD_150670 | JGI IMG/M metagenome (GOLD analysis project Ga0208361, IMG submission 150670) | Freshwater microbial communities from Lake Mendota, WI - 05AUG2010 deep hole epilimnion (SPAdes) | ecosystem: Environmental > Aquatic > Freshwater > Lake > Epilimnion/Euphotic zone ... | reverse complement strand
GTACTCAATGCGCAGGCCGGTCTCGGCGGCGTAGGTGTTGAGAACGGAGGGGATGTCATTCTTGGCATGGCCGGCGGCGAACAACATGCCCGGCACCGCCAGCACCCGCTTCACCCCCTGCTCCCGCAGGCGATCCAGGCCATCCCGCAGGATCGGCCGTGCGAACTCCAGATAGCCGTATTCCACCGGCACCTGCGGCAGCAGCGGCCGCAGCCCCTCCGCCAGGCGGGCGAACTCCTCCACCGCCAGCCGGTTGCGGCTGCCATGGCCGCAGATCATCACGCCGATCGGTCCGCCCTCCACGGCCTGAAGATCCAGCGGCGAGGCAGCGTCGGCCATGGGGAGGAGCACCTCAACCGACCCTATCCGGGGCAGGCCCGCGGCCCGCTGGCATCCGGCCGTGCAGCCGCGATGCTGTGCCGGAGCCACAACGCCGCACGTGCGTCACCCCGCCCCGCCTGCTCCCCGTTCCAGAGAGGCCTCGTTGGGCGGCGGCCGCAGCCTGGTGGCCCTGCTCCTGGCGCTCGCGGCACCGATCGCTGCTCCCATCGCGGCGCCGCTCCCTCCAGCCGTTGCAGCACCGGCGCCCGCCGGCCGCGATCCCCTGCCCTCCTGGGTGGAGGGCGCCAGCAAGCGGGCGATTCTGCGTTTCCTGCAGCAGAGCGGAGGCGGGAGTGCTGACGGCAGTGCTGGCGGGGTGCCACCGGCCGAGCGCATCGCCGTCTTCGACAACGACGGCACCCTCTGGAGCGAGCAGCCGCTCTACTTCCCACTGTTGTTCTGCATCGACCGGATCCAGAAGCTCGCCGCCGGCCAGCCGAAGTGGCGCCATCAGGAACCCTTCGCCTCAGCCCTGCGCGGCGACATCCCCTCCCTGCTGCGCCAGGGTCCTGAGGCCCTGGCCACCCTGCTGGTGGCCGGCTCCACGGGCATGAGCAGTGAGGCGTATCAGGAGGAGGTGAAGCGCTGGATCCGCACGGCCCGCCATCCGCAGACAGGCCGGCTCTACAGCGCCATGGTCTTCCAGCCGATGCTGGAGCTGCTGGGATTGCTGCGGGCCCACGGCTTCCGCACTTACATCGTTTCGGGCGGCGATGTGGCCTTCATGCGGGCGTGGAGCGAGAGCGTCTACGGCATCCCGCCGGAGCAGGTGATCGGCACCCGGATCGCTCTGGAGTACCGGGAAACGCCTGGCGGCCCCCAGCTGGAGCGGCTGCCAAGGATCGAGGCCCTGGTGGATGGCCCCGGCAAGCCGGTGGCGATCGAGCAGATCATCGGCCGACGGCCACTGGCGGCATTCGGCAACTCCGACGGCGACCGGCAGATGCTCAGCTGGACCATGGCCGGCAATGGGCCACGTTTCGCCCTGATCGTGCATCACACCGATGCCCGCCGCGAATGGGCCTACGACCGGCGCTCCGAGATCGGCCGCCTGAACCAGGCCCTCGAGGAGGCCCGCCGCGACGGCTGGACCGTGGTGGACATGGCTCGGGACTGGCGGGTGATCCACCCACCCCAACCCGCGCTGCCGGATTCCACCAGCCCCGCCGGAAGGCGCTAGATCCAGGCGAGCGCTCTCCCTAGCTTGAGCGAAGGCAACCGCTGGCCATGGCTCCGCTTCAGCCAAAGCGCGCACTACACCTTCGGCGCAGCCTCGGAGCCCTGATCGGTGTGGGCTGCGGCTACGCGCTGGCGCGTCAACTACCGCTGGTGCCCTCCACCCTGCTGAGCGCCCTGGTGCTCACCGCCGGCATCAGCCTCAGTGCTGCGCCGCAGGATGCCGGCCTCTGGTGGGCCCTGATCGGCGCCGCCGCCGGCAGCCTGGTGGGCACCGGTGCGGCGCTGGCCAGCGCGATGCAACAAATCGATCCTGCCGAGCAGCTGCCCCAGCGGGCCCTCACCGTGCTGTTGCTTGCCGCTGCCGGCGCGATCGCCGGGCGACGCCTGCAGCGGCAGCGTGGCTGGCAGCCCGGACGACAGCCCCGCGAGCTGCTGCGCTCCGCAAGCGGCCTCACCACCGGTGTCTTCGCCGGGATCGTGACGATCACCTATGTGCATTCTGGCCTGGATGTGGCCCGGACCCTCTCCAGCCGCCTCAGTACCTCACTCACGATTCTGGTGCTCTCGCTTGTGGGCCCGGCCTGGCTGAGCCATGGTCTGCACCATCACGACCAGCAGGGAGACGATGGGCACTGAACCGCTCACGCAAAGCCTGGCGGCTCTCGCCGAAGGCTTACGGCTGCTGCTGGAGGGCTTGTCGGTGGCGACGGTGCTGCTCGGGCTGCTGGCCAGCCTGCGGAGCCAGCTCGGCCGCAGCGCACGCCGCCGCGCTGAGGGCATCGCCAGGCTGACCGACCTGCGGCTGAGCTTCGGCAGCTGGCTCTGCCTGGCCCTGGAATTCCAGCTCGGGGCTGACATCGTCGCCACCACCACCAGCCCCAGCCGCGACCACCTGATTCAGCTGGCGGTGGTCGCCGTGATTCGCACGGTGCTGAACGTGTTCCTGGCCAGGGACCTGGAGGCTGAACGTCCTTCGGCCGCCGGCGCTGCAGCAGCGGGAGCCCAGCCATGACACTGGCCGATCACCTGGCCCGGCAACGCAACCGCGATGCGGCGGAACGCACGCTGATGGCCTGGATCCGCACCTGCCTGTCGCTGATCTCCTTTGGCTTCGGCCTCGACAAGATCGTGGCGGCGATCAACAGCCGCAACCCTGGCGGCAGCTCCCATGCCGAACTGAGCGTGCGGGTGATCTCGGTGGCCTTCATCCTCACCGGCGTGGTGGCGATGTCTGCCGCGACCCGCCAGCACAAGCTGAACCTGAAGCGACTGCTGCGTGACGACTTCACCTACAGCGAGCGCCCCTCGATCGCCAGCGCCACGGCCGTGATGATCAGTCTGATCGGCGTGGCGGCCCTGGGCCTGCTGGCCGTTGGAGCCTTGCTGCCATGAACACCGCCTTCTCCCTCTTCATCACCCTCACGCTGTTCAGCACGATGCTGGCGCTGGGCCTCACCCTGAGGGTGGAAGGCCTGCGCCCCTGGCTGAGCCGGCCCGGCCTGCCCCTGCGGGTGCTGCTGGGCTCCTGCGTGCTGGTGCCGCTGCTGGCCCTGCTGCTGCTGCAGAGCCCCTGGAGCTGGGCCATCTCCCAGCCGGCGCGCTACGCCATCGCCCTGATGGCGCTCTGCCCCAGCGCACCGCTGGCCCTGCGCAAGGCGCGCAAGGCGGGTGGAGATCATCAGCTCGCCTGTCTGGTGCAGGTCGGGGCCGCCCTGGCGGCGATCGTGACGCTCCCGCTGGTGGGGCTGGCCTTCCGCCAGACCTTTGCAGTGCTGGGATGGGAGGTTCACCCCCTCGATGTGGCCGCCCAGGTCGCCCGCGTGCAGGTGCTGCCGTTGCTGATCGGCATGGGGCTGCGGCATTGGCAGCCAACGCTCGCCGAACGGCTTGAGGGTCCGCTGGATCGCATCGCCACCGTGCTGCTGCTTGTGCTGGTGATCCTGGTGCTGCTGAAGGCCGGCCCCCTGTTGCTCAGCTATGTCCCCAGCAACCTGCCGGCCCTGGCGCTGATGGCGCTGATGGCGCTGGCCTCCCAGGGGATTGGGGTAGCGATGGCTGGCGAGCAGTCGTCCCATCGCATCACAACCGCGCTGGTGACCTCGATGCGCAACCCCGGCCTGGCCCTTCTGTTCGCCAGCGAGCATGGCGGCAGGCTGCCCGGCCTGAAGCTTGGGGTGTTGGTGTATGTGCTGGTCACGGTGATCCTGACGATTCCACTGATGCGTGCCAACCGCCTGGAACGTCAATGACCCTGTCAACCTCAGCACGACAGGCTGGACCGCGACAGAGGCGCCGGCTGTCCTGGGAGGAAGTGCAGCGCCGTCGGCAAGGCAGCCGCTTTCACCGGTTACTTGAGCACTCCTTCCGATTTCGACTGCTGCTGGCGGCGGCAGGCGCTGGATTGCTTCTTGGTGGCGTGAACCGCTGGGAACACTGCCGCAGCCATCACTTTGAATCGGGCTGCGTCCTGGCCGATCCCGGCGGGATCGTGACGGTCGGCAACGTGGAATCCCTGAGCATCGTCACGGCAGCCTTCCTGTTTCTGCTGGAGGGCGGCAAGCGGCGGCGCCGGGAACATCTGGAGGCGATGGAGGTGATCCTCAGCTGCCAGCAGGCCGGCGCGAGGCTCAGTCATGCGCGCAATCAGGCCTTGGAACTTCTCAGCGAGAGCGGCCTCTGGCTCGATGGTGTTGATCTCTCCGCCACGAATCTGGACGATCTGCGGGTTCCCTACGCCCGCTGGCGTGATGTCAATCTCAGCAATTCAAGTCTGCGGAGAGTGCTTCTCGCCGACGCCGACCTCCAGCACAGCGATCTGAGTGGAGCCGATCTGAGTCAGGCCAACCTGCAGCACGCCGATCTGCGCGGCGCGAAGATGCAGGGCTGCAATCTGAGCCATGCCGATCTGCGAGGGGCGGACCTGCGAGGCGCCGATCTAATCGGCGCCAACACCGCTGGAATCCGGCTGGATGAGGCTCAACTACAGGGCACATGTCTGGATGATGTTGCGCAGGAAGGGGATGGCATCAGCGCCAGCCATCCCACCTAAGCGTTTGTAGACATCATGTAGACGACTTGGCGTCCATGACTGCGGCGGCGATGAAGCTTTCACGTCGTAACTGTTCCGGATTCGAAACCGAAAAGGTCGAACCAAAGCGGTAGCGCTTGATACAATCTGCTCAAGAACCTGAATCCAACTGGACCTGCGTGCCACAGGCGCCTCTCCCACACTCGGAAGCCCAACAGGCACAGCAAGGCCAGCAGAACCGCGCCTTCCAGCTCATTCGCAGCACGCAGGAAGCTGGTGTCGATATTTTTCATTTCGCCCTCTTTCCGGAAGGCGAATCCATGCGGGCCTACAACCGCACCAACCCCGACGCCTGTTTCACCCACTTCACCAGTCCTGAAGCCTGGGCAACTGGATCAGCACAAGCCTACATAGGCGAATTCTTAGGCCAGATCCACCCGGACGATCAGCCCGAAATGATCTCCTACGTTCAGACACATCTGGACAAATGCCACCAAGGTGTTGGCTTGAACGAGATTCATCGATTCACAAGCAGCCGATTCCGAGCACGCAAAACCCAGGGCAACTGGGGCTGGCACGAACTACGTTCCCGAATCTATGGACATGAGTCTGGCCTGATCCTTACGGAAGGCGTGATGACAGAGATTACCGATGTAATGGAACTTCTCCTCAAAGACAGCCTGACCCAGCTTCCCAACCGACTTGCCACAGAGCAGCAATTGCAACGGATTTTCGATCGCAATCCGCAGGCGAATCTGGTGGTGATCAATCTGGATGTTGACCGCTTTCAATCCATCAACGACCGGTTTGGCCAGGTTTCGGGTGATGCCGTTCTCCAGCACGTCGCCAACACATTGCAACGGCAGCTGCCCAGCTCCGCCTGGCTGGCGCGCCTGGAGGCCGACGAATTCCTCCTGGCGCTCTACCCAGACACACCAATCTCAGCATCCGCAAGCGAAACAGCCTCAGGCCAAGGCAGCGCTCGGCTGGCCGCTCACGACGCAAGGGATCTCGCCAGCCAGGCTGACGCTGCCGTGCGCCGTTGGCAGGAAATGCTCAAGCACAGCTTTGCCGAACGCCGCGAACTTCCGCTGCGCCTCACGGTCAGTGCTGGCGCGGCGGTGTATTCCGGCGGAGTCACCTGCGCCAAACAGCTCCTGCAGCAGGCCAACACCGCCCTGATGGAGGCCAAGCGACGGGGCCCTGCCAGTTACTGCCTGTACTCGAGTCGGATCAGTGAGGCGATCGAGCAGCGGCTTCTCATGGAAAAAGACCTCGACCTGGCGATCGAACGCAAGGACTTCGAGCTCTTGTATCAACCCCAGATGGATCGCAGCGGTCGATTGATCGCTGCCGAAGCACTCCTGCGCTGGTCCCTGCCGGACGGTCGCATCGTGGCCCCCGACTTCTTCATCCCCATTGCGGAGCAGACCGGTCAGATCCGCGCCTTGAGTCAATGGGTGCTGGAAACGGCCTGCACCCAACTGAGCGACTGGCAGCAGCAAGGCCTGCAACCACTGAGCCTGGCGATCAATCTCTCAGCCGTGCAACTGGAGCCCACAACCCAGGAACCGGCACTCGTTAACGTTCTGCTTGACGCCTGCCAGCGGCATGGCATTACACCCAATCAGCTGGATCTCGAGATCACCGAAACTGCAGTCCTGCACGATAAAGAGCTAGCCCTCCAACAGCTGAACGCGGTTGTGAGCGCAGGCTTTGGGCTGGCCATCGATGATTTCGGCACGGGCTATTCCTGCCTCCAGACTCTCCAGCGCTTCCCGGTGCATTTCGTGAAGATCGACAAGAGCTTTGTCCAACAGCTCCCCGACAGCACCATGGATCGGCAACTGGTTGAATCCGTCCTGATGATTGCCCGGCAGCTCCAACTGCAGACCGTGGCCGAAGGAGTGGAAACCGAGGCCCAGTGGCAGCTGCTCCATGACCTGGGCTGCGACAGCTTTCAGGGTTATTTGTTTGCCAAACCACTCACGGGCTACGCAATGGCCGATCTGATGCGAACTGGGTTGGCACACTCCTGAAATCAGCCAAACATCGAGGGTTTGACTGGCCCAATCAATCAGGTCAATGACAAGTTATGCGTCTAGCATAGACAACAGCGTCCGACCTAATTAGCAATGGCCTGAGTGCCCCATTTCACGTCTCTGATGCCCTGCTTCCGTCCTGCTGCGCTGACGATCGGAGCTCTGACGGCGCTGAGCCTCCTAACCGGCACATCCATGCCCCAGGCCAGTGCTGCACCCACCCGAGCCAGCACCAGCAGCTCCAGCGTGAACACGCCGCAGCTGGGTCGCCTTGAGCTGGAGAACGGCTACCCGACAGACGCCACAGCCCGCAAGCTCTATGACGAGCTCGATCGGCAGCGGGCCACCCAGGGCTACCTGTGGGCCCTGCCGGCGGTGGGCTTCAAGGCCCTCTACGACGCCCAGGCCAAGACCATGGGCGTGCGCAACGGCGACGTGCTGCTTTATCGCACGCTGCAGGACAAGGCGGGGATGCTCACGCCCAACATCACCACCCTCTATGCCTTCAGCTTCTGGGATCTGGCCAGGCAGGGTCCGCTGGTGGTGGAGGTGCCGGCGGGTCTCACCGCCGGCGGCGTGCTCGACATCTGGCAGCAGCCGATCACCGACATGGGTCAGACGGGCCCCGATAAGGGAGCCGGCGGCAAGTATCTGATCCTCCCCCCCGGCGCGGCGGAGGTGGAGGCCCCCGGCTACCGCATCTTCCGGGCCTCCAGCAACCAGGTCTGGTTCGGCACCCGCGGCCTGGCGCCCGACAAGGCTGTGGCCGAGGCCACCGTGCGCCAGCACCGCCTCTACGGCTGGAACCAGCGATCCAATCCGCCGGTGTCCCGCTACGAGGAGGTGGGCGGTCGTCCCTGGAAGTCGGCCCAGCCCGCCGATCTCTCCTACTGGCGGCTGCTGAGTGATCTCTACGCCAACGAGCCGGTAGCAGCGCGCGACCGGATGATGTTCGGCATGCTGACGCCCCTGGGGATCAGCCCTGGCCAGCCCTTCAAGCCCGATGCCCGGCAGGCGCGGATCCTCGGCGAGGCGGCCCAGTTGGGCGACCTGATGGCCCGCACCATCGCCTACGACAAGCGCACCCCCGGCGCCACGGTGTACCCGGGCAAGCACTGGGAGTACGCCGTCCTGTTCGATCTCGATCAGGAATCGCCCGACAAACGGCGCGTGCAGTTCGACGAGCGCAGCTCCTGGTTCTACGAGGCGATCGGCATGTCGGTGGGCATGCAGGGCCGGGTGCTCGGCTTCGGGCAGGTGTACCTGGAGACCTCCAAGGATTCCCGGGGCCAGTGGCTCGACGGTGGCCGCACCTACCGGATGCGCGTGCCAGCCAACGCGCCCGTGAAGCAGTTCTGGTCGATCACCCTCTACGACAACCTCAGCCGCGGCCCGCTGATCACCCCCCAGGGCGCCGCCGACCTCAGCTCCCGCAAGAGCGATCTGGTGAGCAACGCCGACGGCTCGGTGGATGTCGATTTCGGTCCGGTCCGGCCGGCTGGGGCGAAGAACTGGATCCAGACCACGCCGGGCAAGGGCTGGTTCGCCTACTTCCGCTTCTACGCCCCCACCGAGCCCTACTTCGCCAAGACCTGGCAGCTCAACGACATCACGCCGATCAAGCCCTGAGGCCCGCCGCAACCCTGATCAGCCCCCCGTTGCTCCACCGCCAATCCACGCCAACCATGCCTTCACATCTCAGCCGCCGGCTCAAGGGCCTGGCCCGACCGATTGCTCTGCTCAGCCTCGGCAGCCTTATCGCACTGCCGGCCCTGGCCGCCCAACCCACAGCCGCCGCTGGTCACACCCTGAACGCTGCGGCCCTGCCGGCCCCCACCCCCGCCGAAGCCAAGGCGATCGCCGAGGAGGCCTGGCTCTATGCCTACGCCCCCCTGCAGGGCTACCAGACCTTCTGGAACCAGACGCAGAACAAGGCCTTCCCGGGCTACGTGGGCGGCTTCAACCGCTTCCGCCACTACAGCCGCTCCGCCACGCCGGCCGACACGGACATCGTCACCCCCAACAACGACACCCCGTATTCCTGGGCCTGGCTGGATCTACGGGCTGAACCGATTGTGCTGAAGCTGCCGGCGGTGCCGGCACCCCGCTATTACGTGAACCAGTGGTTCGACCTCTACACCCACAACTTCGCCTACACCGGTGTGCGTGCCACTGGACGGGGCGCCGGCACTTACCTATTCGCCGGCCCTCAGTGGCAGGGACGTGTCCCGAAGGGGATCACCAAGGTGTTCCGCGCCGAGACCGATTTCGTCGGCACCCTCACCCGCACCCAGCTCAACGGGCCCGACGACATCCCCACCCTCCAAGCGCTGCAGGCGCAATACCAGCTGATCCCCCTCTCGCGCTTCGAAGGAACCAAGCCCCCCAAGCCCGCACCGCCGGTGACGTGGCCCGCCTGGGATGCTGCCAAGGCTGAGGGAATTGGCTTCATCGGCTACCTCAACGCCCTGTTGCCGTTCATGCCAACCGTGCCATCGGAGCGAGCGATGATGAATCGCTTCGCCCGCATCGGCATCGGCCCGGGGCGGCCCTTTGACCCGAATCAACTCACTCCCGCCACCCGCAGTGCCATCGAGGCCGGGGTGAGCGCCGCAGCCTCGAACCTGCGCAGCAAGGCACTGGCACAGAGCAGTTCCAAGGGCTTCTTCGGCACCCGCGAGGAACTCGGGAGCGACTACCTCACCTATCGCGCCATGGGAGCGATGCTGGGGATCTACGGCAACAGCAGCGAAGAGGCCTTCTATGCCTCCCAGCAGAAAGGGCCCGACGGCAAGGTGCTCGACGGCCGCCGCAAGTGGGTGCTGCGTTTCCCCGCCGGCCAGCTACCGCCGGTGAGTGAGTTCTGGTCGATCACGATGTACAACCTGCCGCAGCGCTTGCTGGTGCCCAATCCGCTGCAGCGCTATTCAATTGGTGATCGCACTCCCGGTCTGAGGCTGGGGGCCGATGGCTCGCTGGAGATCTATCTCCAGAGTGAGAATCCTGGGCCGGATAAAGTTGCGAACTGGCTGCCGGCCCCCGCTGGCCCGTTCTTCTTCGTGGCACGTCTCTACGGCCCCAATGCGGCGGCGCTGTCCGGGCGATGGACGATGCCCGCCCTGGTGGAGCGCCCCTAGCGCCAGAACTCAGCCTGGCCTTCGGATCGTGCCGTCAGGGGCTGAACCGCTGCCCCTCCCGGAGCAGATCCGAGGGCCTCAAGCCGAAATGGCGATGAAACTCTCGACTGAACACCGAAACACTGCTGAAACCAAAACGGGCCGCCACACAGCCGACACTGTCCTCATCCTGAGGATTAAGCAGAGACAGGCGGGCCTGCTCCAGACGTTGCTGGCGGATCCATTGCATGGGGCCGCAGCCAAATCGTTGCTGAAAGGCCAGTTGCAGAAAGCGCCGTGAATAACCACTGCGCTGTTCCAGGATCGTCAGATTGATCGGGCTCTGCAGGTTGGCATTGACCCACTCCAGAAGCTCATCAAAGATGCGCTCACGAGCAGCATTGCCGCCAGAAGGGGCTTCGAGCAGGGCATCCAACCGTGGGAAGAGCAGCAAGGCCAGAGTTCGATAGATCAGATCATCAATCTGAAGAGTCCTGCCAATGGCAGCATCTGCAGGATCAATGCCATCCAGCAGCGAACAGGTGCGGCGCAGCAGGCTCAACCGTTGAGCGGTGCGGCCAACATCAACGCCGAGGACGGCCGGTCGATCCAGATCCTGACAGAAACGACGTTCCGACACGCCAAAGCCAGCCATCGCCGCAGCCGTGGCCTTGAGCCTGCGAAGATCCACATCGAAGACTATTCCGTTAAAACAATCAACGCTGTAGCGATAGCTGTGGCCAGGGGTAAAAAATACCGGTCGCTCCTCCGTGAGCTGAAGCGACCGGCCATCAACCTCATAACGGACGGATCCGCCGAAACAGAGATTGATTGAGCCTACCCCAGGATGCTCATCGATTGAACCCTGAATGGGCGAACAGAAACCACAGCTGAGGATTAAATCACCTGCCGCGGAACTCGAGGACCGATGCAGGAAGTTGCGCTCCCAGCCCTGACGGACGCCGAAATCCAGCAGACGATAATGTTGCGCCAGCCGGGCAGCCAGGGCATCAGGATCACGATCAACCACGGCCCGTCGATCATGAAAGGCCAGAGGCATTGCTGCCAGGGTTGCGTGATCAGGCGTGAGCATCACGGCCAGGCTCAGACATCAAGAGGCGCTGCGGCTCGATGGTGCCATGGGAACTGATGCCTGAAATGCAACCCATCGGCGAGAGCGGCCGCAGCTGTTCCAACGCCAAAAACGCCGCATAAATACCTAAACCAAACTACACCTTCCTTCACGCCGCGTCCAATCAGAGTGACACGGACGCCAGGGAGCATGCGCATACGGTCAAGTCGTGCGCTTGCGAACGGGCCTGTGCTGAATCCTGGCCAGCCATGCCGGCGTGCGAATACGGCCTCAGGCGAAGCGAAGTGCAGCACTTGATGATTCACGCTGTTTCAACAACGAAACAGAAGCGGGGCGTTGTGGACGGCGCGACGCAAGCTCTGCAAGCTGTGGGCAGTGCTCCATTCCTGCCATGCCCAACGGCAAACCGAACATCCTCATCCTCTGGGGCGATGACATCGGCCAGAGCAACCTCAGCTGCTACAGCCACGGCCTGATGGGGTATCAGACCCCCAACATCGATCGGGTGGCCCGGGAAGGGGCCAAATTCATCCATTACTACGCCGAGCAGAGCTGCACCGCAGGTCGCGCCGCCTTCATCACCGGCCAGAGCGTGTTCCGCACCGGCCTCTCCAAGGTGGGGCTGCCTGGAGCCGAGCAGGGCTTCAAGGCTGAGGATCCCACCATCGCCGAGCTGCTCAAGCCACAGGGCTACCGCACCGGCCAGTTCGGCAAGAACCACTTCGGTGATCGCGACGAACACCTGCCGACGATGCACGGCTTCGACGAATTCTTCGGCAACCTCTACCACCTCAATGCCGAGGAGGAGCCGGAGCTGCGCGATTACCCGAAGGAGGATGATCCGGAGTTCCCCAACTTCCGCAAGCGCTTCGCCCCTCGCGGCGTGCTGCACTGCTGGGCCAATGGCGATGGCAGCCAGCGGATTGAGAGCACCGGCCCGCTCACCCGCAAACGCATGGAGACGGCCGATGATGAATTCCTGGTGGAAGCCAAGCGCTTCATCCGCGACGCGGTGGCGTCCGGCGAGCCCTTCTTCGTGTGGTTCAACACCACCCACATGCACTTCCGCACCTACGCCAGGCCCCAGGACGTGGGCCGCAGCGGGCGCTGGCAGTCGGAATATCACGACGTGATGATCTATCACGACGAGTGCATCGGCGAAATGCTCAACCTGCTCGATGAGCTGGGCATCACCGACGACACGATCGTGATGTACAGCACCGACAACGGTCCGCACATGAACAGCTGGCCCGATGCCGGCATGACGCCCTTCCGCAGCGAGAAGAACACCAACTGGGAGGGGGCTTACCGCGTGCCGGCGATGGTGCGCTGGCCTGGGCACATCCCGGCCGGCACCGACCTCACCGGCATCTGCAGCCACCTCGACTGGCTGCCGACTCTGCTGGCGGCCGCCGGCGAACCGGAGATCAAGCAGAAACTGCTTGATGGCCATCAGGTGGGAGACAAGACCTTCCACATCCATCTGGATGGCTACAACATGCTCGACTACTGGACCGGCCAGACCGACAAGAGCCCTCGCCGCGAGTTCTTCTACTTCTCCGACGACGGCGATCTGGTTGGCCTGCGCTACGACAACTGGAAGTTCGTCTTCAAGGAACAGCGGGAGCAGGGCACCTGTCAGATCTGGGCCGAGCCCTTCGTGGAACTGCGCGTGCCCAAGATCTTCAACCTGCTCACCGATCCCTATGAGCGCGCCGACGTGACGTCCAACACCTACTGGGACTGGATGTTCGATCACGTGTTCATGCTTGTGCCGGCTCAGACCTACGTGGGCGATTTCCTGAAGACGTTCATGGCCTATCCGCCGCGCCAGAAGGCGGCCAGCTTCTCCCTGGAGCGGGTGATGGAGACACTTCAGCGGGCCACCAGCGGCGGCGGCTGAGCCGCTGCCTCCGCCCATCCCAGCCGAACCCATCACGTCGTCATGACGGTCTGCGTGTCCCTCCCTGCTCCTCAGCATCGGCAGAGTCCTTCCGGGAGTTCTGCAGGGCGTCCTCCGGGACGCCCGCCGGCGCGGGGGATGGTCTGGGTGCCGGGCGGCAGGTTCGTGATGGGCTCAGACCACCACTACCCCGAGGAGTCGCCAGCCCATCAGGCGGAGGTGGGGGGGTTCTGGATGGACCGGGCGCCGGTGACCAATGCCGAGTTCCGCAAATTCATCAAGGCCACGGGCTACCAGACCCAGGCCGAACGCCCCGCCGATCCGGCCGACTACCCCGGTGCGCGGCCCGAGCAGCTGCATCCGGCCTCGATCGTGTTCCTGGCGCCCACCCAGCCGGTGCCGCTCGACAACATCCATGCCTGGTGGCACTACCTGCCCGGTGCCAACTGGCGTCATCCGGAGGGGCCGGGCAGCTCGATCAAGGGCCGCGAGCAGCATCCGGTGGTGCACATCAGCCACGCCGATGCCGAGGCCTATGCGCACTGGGCGGGCAAGCAGCTGCCGACGGAGACGGAATGGGAACGCGCCGCCTGGGGAGGGCGGCAGGGCTGCGACTACGCCTGGGGCGATGAACTCCATCCGGGCGGTCGCATGCTCGCCAACACCTGGCAGGGAGCGTTCCCCCATCACAACAGCCGCGCCGACGGCTACGAGCGCACCTCACCCGTGGGCTCGTATCCGGCCAATGGCTACGGGCTGGTCGACATGATCGGCAACGTGTGGGAGTGGACCAGCAGCTGGTACAGCGACAGCCATCAAGGCATCGCCGATCGCGGGCCGTCGGAGCCGAGCCCATCCGGGTGTTGCGCCTCCGCTGATGCAGCACGCCTGGCCAGCATCGATCACAACTCGGAGCACGGCACCATTGCCCGCAAGGTGGTGAAGGGTGGCTCGTACCTCTGCGCCCCCAGCTACTGCCGCCGCTACCGCCCCCCTGCGCGCCTGGCCCAGGGCATCGACACCTCCACCGGCCACATGGGCTTTCGCTGCGTGGTGAGGCCATCGCCATGATCAGCAGCAACCCAGGGCTGGGTCTGCCAGCGCCGGCTCCTCTCACCCAATGGAACCTGGGGGAGCTGAGCCTGAGCCACGGCTGGCAGGCCCGTGGTGGAGCACCGGCGCGTGGATCGGAGCTGCTGATCCCCGTGAGCCAGCCCCTGCACGTTCGCCAGGGAAACCTGGATCACATCCTGCGCCCCCCCCTGGATCTGCTCTTCCTGCCGGAGGGCGCCGATGGAGTGCAGGTTGCACCCTTCCATGGCTGGCGCCTCAGCATGGATCACGAACGGCTCTGCCAGTTGGCCGCTGAGCTCTCAGGCCATCGCCTCAGCCCAGGGCGCTGTCGTCGACGTCTGCAGACCACGCGCCCGCTGCAACCGCAGCACACGTCCGAGCGCGAGCTCGCCGCTGCCCTGCGGCAACTGCTGCGCGTCTGCGAGGCCACACCGGCCCATGGCCAGCGCCATCTGGCGCTGGTGGGACAGGACCGTGTGATCCAACGCCTGCTGCTGCTGCTGCTCTGCGGCGATCTGATCCTGAAGGCCGGCCACGACGCTCAGGCCCCCCTTGGCAGCAAGGCACGGATCCTTGAGGACCTGGTGGCCTGGATTCAGGCGCATCTGCACCGCCCCATCCAGTTACAGGATCTGGTGGCGCAGAGTGGCTATTCCCAGCGCAGCCTGCGGAACGCCTTCCATGAGCGATTCGGTTGCGGTCCTGTGCAGTGGATCCGCGGCCAGCGGCTGCAGGCGGCCCGGGCACGACTGCTGGACCCGAGGCCCGATGACACGGTGTCGCAGGTGGCGGCGAGCTGCGGCTACCAGCATCTCTCCCAGTTCAGCCGCGACTTTCAGCTGGCCTATGGGCTCCGCCCCTCGGAGCTTCTGCGCGAGGGGCGACGCCGATCAACTTGAGCCAAGCGGATCCGCTGCGGCTCGGAATCCGCTGCGGCTCAGAAGAAGAACTTCAGGCCGATCTCGATGCCGTTCTGGTCCGTGCTGAAGCCTGTGGAGCGCGTCGCGCCGTTGTTCCAGGCGATGCCCTGGTAACGCCAGGACACATTCAGATCCGTGTTGTTGCCCAACGCGTAGCCCAACCCGACCTGGGCATTGCCGCTGAGGTCTTGAGCACCGGCCAGGCCGAAGCCGCCCACATCACCGCGGGCGAACAGCCGCAGATCGGGTGCCAGAAACAAGGAGGCCTGGGTTCCCAGCAACGGCTGCGCCCAGGTGCGCTGGAGGCTCCCTTCCCGTTGGAACTGCAGACCGAACGGGCCGTTGCCCCGGAGCTCAGCCGCGACATTGAGCCCGGCCTCCACGACACGCACACCGGCATAGGGAATCAGCGACCAATCACCGGCGCGGCCCCGAGCCGCCTCCTTCTCGCCGAAGCGATAGCGAAGCGCCAGGTCATACACCCCGAGGCTGGAGCTGACCTCGCTGCTGCCGGTGAGCAGACCATTGGGGGTGTTGCGCGAGCGTGCGTCGCCGACCCGGTTGTAGGCCAGATCCACGAGCACGCCCAAGCGCTCTCGCTCGGCGCTGGCGCGGGCACTGGCAGCGAACTGCAACAGGTTGAGGAGCTGCCCAGGGGCCAGATCCGTGTCCGCTTCAAAGCCACGCACGGTGGTGGTGGACTGCATCCAGGGCAGGAATCCGTAGAGCTCAACCGTGTAATGCCAGGGGTTCTCTGCCTGGGCCGCTGCCTGGGCCGCTGAAGCCGCGGGCTGAACCGGTTGCGGGGCTTGCGGCTGGGTTTGCGGCTGGTTTTGGGGTTGGGCGGAAACAGGAGCGGTGGCGCCGCCGCAGGCCAGGGCCACCAGCGCCAGGGCGCGGATGCGGAGGGGAGCCTTGCGAAGCGATGGCACGGGCTTGATCACAGCACGAGCGCACAGCTTGCCCCTGCTCCTCACGATTCGAGCCCTCAGGTTGTCGCAGGGCGACGTTCTCTACCGGATGACTCAAGCCTTGCTGGAACGGGGCAGCCGCCAGCAAAAGGCCCACCGGCACAGCCGGTGGGCTAGGGAGACATGCGGATCAGCAGCCTGAGGGTGCTGACTCAGGTGGAGCCAAAGGCCACCTGGCAGGCGGCATTGAGAAGCTCGGCCTCAGAAGCGTTGCTGGGCTGCTGACCGTTGATGGTGCCGGCATTGCAATCAGCCGACAACTGGTAGGTGTTTCCATCTGCCGTGACGGCGAACGACACGGAGCTGCTACCACTGGGGGAGACCGTGCCGTACAACAACTGATAGTTGCTGTCAGGCACAGCGATGTAGCTCACATTGTTGCTGATGGCATTGTCAACGGCATTGTTGATGATCGCCGCCGTTGCCAGTGTGCCGATCCCCCAGGCCGCAGCCCGGGCACCCCACCAACCCCAGGTTGGAGTGGCCCAACCGCCATACCAGCCGTAGTTCCAGGGTCGAGCAACCCCCCAGCCAGCTCGTGCCCATCCCGGTGAGACATTGAGGCTGTTGACGTTGACCGTACGGTTCCAGTTGCGATTGATATCGCGATTGACATTACGGTTGGTGGTGCGGTTGACATTGCGATTGAAGTCGCGATTGAGATCGCGATTCACACCACCGCCGAGATCGCGATTGCCGGTTCGGTTCGCCACCGGCCGATCGATTGAGGGGCGCGCGGCTCCCGACCCGACCCGGTTGCTCCAGCCACCGGAGGGGGTTGCGGAGCCACGATTCAGGCCACCGCCAGCGGTCTGAAAACCGGTCTGAGGCAAACGGGCTGCTCCACCGCCGCCGCCGCCGAGGCGGGCACCACCCCCACCTCCGCCACCGCCACCGAAGCGAGCACCGCCGCCACCACCTCCTCCGCCGCCGCCGCCGCCGAAGCGAGCACCACCGCCACCTCCGCCGCCACCTCGGGCACCGCCACCACCGCCACGGGCGATCAGCTCAGCGCCGGCTTGCGCGGTGCTGAGACTCGACGACGACGAGAGGGCCAGAGCAGGTGAGACGGCCAACGCAGGTGAGACCGTGGAGGTCAGGACCAGACTGCTGAGCAACAGCCCTGTTGCCATACGGTTCTGGGTTGTCATTTCAGGGTCACCTCGCAGCCGTCGTCGTAGCAACTGGCGTTGATGCGTCCGTCCTCACCGAAGTTGACCTTCACCAGATCCCGCTTGGCGGTGGCGGCGGGATTGGCCTCACGCACGCTGTTGAGGTAGTTGGGATTGATCACACACAGATCACGGCCGTTGAAACACACCGTGTTGGCCGAAAACCGGGCAGAGGCACGCTTCAGGCTCTGCCACTGCTTGCTGCCTGCATCCCAGAGCGCCATCCGCACCGGTGAATCGCTGATGCGCAAGGTCACCATCTCGCTGCCGATCTGATGGCGATAGAGCGTGGCCTTGTCTTCGTTGACGGCCTCCACCGTGCAGGCCACCGGCTCAGCACCCTTGAGGCTGCAGCGGGTCTCGAGCTTGTAAAGCACCTGGGCCTGGCCCGGCAGCGGCGCCGCGAGCAGAGCCATGGACAGGGCTGCGCCAAGGCCGCCGCAACTCAGGACTGTGAAGCATCTGGACATGGTGGTGATACCTGACAGAACAGGGGAGACATGGTCAGGATGAACAGAGCGGCAGTCGGTGGCAACAACCACCGCGTGGGTCTGCCGTTCTGTGCGCATCCTCATTTGGCAGCGATGCAGATGCAGGCAAGCTCTGCCGATTTGCAGCAGTCGATCGCGGCGGATTCCACCAGGCCAAGGGCCCTGCGGGCCGTGAAGACGCACTGAACCTGCGGCAGATCTCCTGCGGGAGTGCGGGGTCGGCAGTTGGCACGCCTTTGGTGGGGAACACCGTTGCATTGCCATGCCGATCCCCACGCGCCTTGCCACCGCCACCAGCGCCGCCGATGTGCGTTTCAACGGCGATCGCCCCTGGGATCCGCAGGTCCACAACCCACAGCTCTATGCCGCGTTGCTGCGCCATGGCTCCCTGGCACTGGGCGATGGCTATGTGCGCGGCGACTGGGACTGCGAGCGGATCGACGAGCTGATCTGCCGGCTGCTGCGTGCGAAGGCCCAGCGCCCACTGAGCAAACGGGCCTGGCTGGCGGATGCCGCCACGCAACTCCGCGAGCAGCTTGGCAATCCGCAGGGCCCAGCAAGAGCATTCACCGTGGGGCAGTGCCATTACGACATCGATCCACGCGTCTACGCGGCGATGCTGGATCCCCAGATGACCTACAGCTGCGGCTACTGGCGCCAGGCCTCCGATCTGGCCAGTGCCCAGGATCACAAGCTGCGGCTGATCTGCGAGAAGCTGCAACTGCAACCGGGGATGCGCCTGCTGGACATCGGCTGCGGCTGGGGCAGCCTGGCGGCCTATGCCTGCCGTCACTACGGCGTGGAGGCGGTCGGCATCACGGTCTCGGCCCGGCAGGCGGAGGCGGTTCGCGAACGTCACGGCGACCTGCCTCTGCAAGTGGTGCTGTGCGATTACCGCCAGCTACCGCTGCTGCAGGCCGGGCCGTTCGATCGCATCGCCTCGATCGGCATGTTCGAGCACGTGGGTCGCCGCAACGATGCGACCTTCCACCGAATCATGAGGCAATGCCTGGAGCCGGATGGGCTTGCCCTGTTGCAGACCATCGGAACGGCCCGCACCACGCACCGCACGGATGCCTGGATCGACGCCCACATCTTCCCCGGTGGGCGCCTGCCCTCCGCCTCGCAGCTCTGCCGCGGCCTGGAAGACCACTTCCTGATCGAGGACTGGGAGAACTTCGGCGCCGATTACGACAGCACCCTGATGGCCTGGTGGCAGAACTTCGAGGCAGCCTGGCCGGACCTGCAACGCGACAGCACCGAAGAGTTCCATCGCTTCTGGCGCTACTACCTGCTGAGCTGCGCCGGCTTCTTCCGCTCACGCGAGGGCCAGCTGTGGCAAGTGGTGCTGAGCCGGGCGGAACGTAATGGAAGCTACCGCTCCTGGCGGCCTGCCGAAACCACTGCGCTGCGGGCCGCGGCGAACTGACGGCATCGCCGCGGCAGCGCTCACTGAAATCAAGAGGTCCCGCAGAGGATTGAGCGGAACCGACAGACAGACCATGAGCGATGCCTTCGGCGACTATCTGCGCAGCATCGGCCGGATCCCACTGTTGACGGCCCAGGAAGAGGTTCACCTGGGTTTGATTGTCAAGGAATGGATGGAAGCCCCACAACCATCCGCAGGCCTGGAACGGAGAGGACGGCGCGCACTGCGTCGCATCGTCAGCGCCAATCTGCGCCTGGTGGTGACGGTTGCCCTGCGCTATCTGCGCCGGCTCAAGCACCTCGCCCATGATCCAATGGATCTGGTGCAAGCTGGCAATCTCGGGCTCTTACGGGCGGCCGAAAAATACGACCCCACTCGCGGCTATAAGTTCTCCACCTACGGCTACTGGTGGATCCGCCAGGCCATCAACCGGCATCTGCAGGAGCACAACGGAGGCATCCGCACACCGGTGAATCTGGTGAGTCTGGCGAACCGCGCCGAAGCGCTCCAGAGCCTGGGCTCGAACCTGCTGAGCAGCGAGGAGCTCGGACGCCAGCTGGGTGAAAGCGGTGATCGCGTCCTCTATGCCATGGCCGTGCAACATCGCAGCCACACCGTGTCGCTGGATCAGCAACTGAACGGCAGCGACGGCGACATGACGCTGCTGGACACGGTCTCCGACAGCCGCCTACCAACGATTGACGACGATTACAGCTGGATGCACGGCCAGATCCAGCAGCTCTCCACCCCGGAGCGAACCGTGATCCAACTGCGCTACGGCGAGGAGAAACAACGCTCCTTCGCCGAGGTGGCGCGCCTGACAGGCCGCAGCAAGGATCAGGTGCAGCGGCTGGAGCGGCATGCGCTCACCAAGCTGCGGCGACACCTGACGCCGATGCTCTTCCCCGCACCGGCGGTTGCAGCCCTGAGCGCGAACTAGACCCAGCGACAGACTCCCACCCAGATGTAGGGCCAGTGCGCGCTCCTGCAGCACTCGCGAAGCAGCAGTGCCGAATTACCTTCCCGCCGCTTTTTGATTCCTAAAACGGCAATGGGCACCATCTGGCTGCCTCGTCCCACTAGCAGTTTCAACCATGACCAACTACATGATCCTGGCCGATCTCGAAGCTGAGCAGATCAATGGTGGCTTCGGCTCCTTCTTCACCTACTCCAGCAAGTCGATGAAATCGGTCAGCACCCGGGTGGGCCAGTCCAACACCTCCAACAACCTCGGCCTGGGGATCGTCGGCCTTGGCAATGCCCAGAGCATTCAGGAGAACTCCGCCCTCGTCGGCACGATCCTGCTCTGAACAGGACGTCGATCCTTCCGTTCAGATCTCAGACACTTCTCCACTCACTTATCACCATGTCGCATCTCAACTTTCTCGCCGATGATCATGCTGAACTGATCAGCGGTGGCTGGGGCAGCACCCGGATCAGCCGCTTCAGCTTCACCAAGGTTTCAACAGCTCTTGGTCAATCCAACAATGTGAGCAACGTAGGCGTTGGCCTGCTGGGCGGTGGCGGCAACGCCGAGAGCTATCAGGGCAATTCCGCCGGAATCCTCACCTTCGTGGGCTGACCACACCTGAACTGAGGGCCTGAATTTCAGGCCCTTTTTCCATTCCCTACCCGTGACCATCATGTTTGACATATCAGATGATCAGGCGGAGCTTGTAAGCGGTGGCTTCAACATCACCGTGAGCCCTGTCATTTCTGTGTCCACAGCCATCACCACCGGCCTTCAGGGCAACAATGGTGTTGTCGTCGGCCTGGGCATTCTGGGCACTGGCACCGCGGGCCTGATCCAGGGCAACGGCCTGATTCTGTCGAGCTATCTGCCCAACCTTCCCAGCCTTCCCGTCTAAGGCGTCTTTCACCTGAGTCTTTCGCCTGAGTTCTCCGGACTCAGGCTTTTTCACTCTCCAACTAATCCTTGCATCCCAACCATGGATCTGCTCTGTGATCGCGAAGCCGCTTGCCTCTCCGGTGGCCATCGTCCGGCCTGGGGCCGCGGCGGTTCACCCATGGCCTCATTGCAGCGCGGGCGGCCGGGGCGCATGCTGTTCGGCAGTGGTGGGTTGATGAACCTGGGCAACTCGATCACAACCAACGTGAATCAGTTCAACATTGCCATCAACATCATCTTCAATGGTGGCTCCATCGTGAACAATCAGCTGAACGGCATTGATCTTTCCGTATCAGCTTGATGCTGTAACGCTGCGGTTCTGAGTTCCGGCATTTTTCCCTAGGTTTCCATCCACGATGGCCGTTTCCCATTGGCTGGATACCACCAGCCTGTCCCGCTGGCTGCTCCGGCTTCCTGGCCTCTCCGCCCGCCTGCCCCAGGCCGCCTGCGTGCGGCAGTACGACGAGGAAGACTGCGGCGCCGCCTGCCTGGCCACCGTGTGCCAGAGCCATGGCGAGCCGCTGCCAATGCCGCTGGTGCGCCATCGGGTGGGCACCTCCGCCCAGGGAACAACCTTGCTGGGACTCAAGCGAGGGGCTGAAAGCCTGGGGTTCCACGCCCGGGCCGCCAAGGCGGACGCCTCCCTGCTGCACGACCTGGCCTCCCTGCCGCTGCCGGTGATCTGCCACTGGCAGGGGTGCCACTGGGTGGTGCTGCATGGCTGGCAGGGTGAACAGCTGCTGGTGGCCGATCCCGCCTGCGGCATTCGCCTGCTCACAGAGGAGGCCTTTCTGGCCGGCTGGAGCAATGGCGTGCTCCTGCTGCTGGATCCCGATCCCCAGCGCTTTCCGGCGGTGGACAGCGCCCAGGAAGGCTGGCAGGCCGGCAAGGGGCTCGGCGCTTTTCTGCCCTACGTGCTGCCGTTCCGGCCCTTGCTGCTGCAGGCGCTTGGCCTCAATCTGGCCACCGGTGTGCTGGCGCTGGGCATGCCTCTGCTGATGCAGATCCTCACCGACGACGTGCTCGTTCGTGGTGACAGCGAGATGCTGCGCAGCCTGGCCATCGGCATCCTCGTGCTGTTCCTGCTGCGGGCCCTGCTGAACCTGCTGCAGGGGCTGCTGGTGGGCCATTTCGGCCAGAAACTGCAGCTGCAGATGGTGCTGCACTACGGCCAGCACCTGCTGCGCCTGCCGCTCACCTACTTCGAAAGTCGTCGTAGCGGCGAAGTGGTGAGCCGCCTCGATGACATCCAGAAGCTCAATCAGCTGATCGCCAACCTGGCCCTGGGCCTGCCAGGCCAGTTCTGCATTGCGCTGATCTCCCTCGTGTGGATGGCCCAGTACAGCAGCGCCCTGACCCTCGCGGCCCTGCTGGGCTACGGCCTGGTGATCGGCTGCCAGCTGGCGGTGTTGCCCTCGCTGCACCGCCGCACCCAGGGGCTCGTGGTGCAGTCGGCCGAGAACCAGGGCTTTCTGGTGGAGTTGTTCCGCGGCCAGGCCCTGCTCAAGACCACCCAGGCCAGTCCGCAGGCCTGGCAGGAGTTTCACCGCAATCAGGGCCGGCTGGCACGCCTGTCCTGGGGCGTGGGCCTGCTGGATCTCAAGGCCAGCACCGCCACTGGCTTTCTCGGCAACGTCACCAGCGTGATGCTGTTGTGGTATGGCAGCTCGTTTGTGCTCAGCCAGCAACTGAGCATCGGCCAGCTGCTGGCGTTCAACGGCATGGGAGCGAACGTGCTGGCCTTCCTGGCGGCGCTGGGAGGCTTGAGCCAGGAACTGATCACCTCACGGGTGGTGATGGCCAGGCTCGACGATGCCCTGCAGCACCCCGATGAGACCAGCCTGGTCCGGGGCCAGCAGCGGGCCGTGATCCCGGCCGATGCCGATATCCAGTGCAGTGATCTCAGCTTCCATCACCCGGGCCGTTGCGCGCTGATCGAGCACCTGGAGCTGCGCATTCCCGGCGGCCTCACCACGGCTCTGATCGGTGAATCCGGCTGCGGCAAGAGCACCCTCAGCAAGCTGATCGCCGGGCTTTATCCACTGCAGCAGGGAACGATTCACTACGGCCCCTTCAGTTCCAGGGATCTCAGCCTGGAGTGCCTGAGGCAGCAGGTGGTACTGCTGCCTCAGGACGACACGTTCCTGAACCGATCGATCTTTGAGAACTTCGTCTTCGCCTATCCGGAACTCAGCTACGAGCAGGTGGTGAAGCTCTGTCAGCTCACCCTGGCCGACGACTTCATCCGGGATCTTCCCGATGGCTACGGCACGGTGCTGGGCGAATTCGGAGCCAACCTCTCCGGCGGCCAGCGCCAGCGACTGGCTCTGGCTCGGGCCCTGGCCAGCGATCCGCCCGTGCTGCTGCTGGATGAATCCACCTCCGCCCTGGATCCCGTGCTGGAGGCGCGGGTGATGGATCGCCTGCTCGCCCATCGCAGCGGTCGCACCACCATCCTCGTGAGCCATCGACCGTCGGTGATCCTGCGCGCCGACTGGATCGTGTACATGGAAAACGGTGCGGTGCGTCAGCAGAGCCATCCCGGTGATCTGCGCGATCACCTCCAGGTTGCCCCTTATCTCCAAGCCGCCTGATGACCACACCATCCTCCGATCTGCCCGTCGCTGCCAGCGGCGACGCCCTCGCACAACCCGCTCAGCCGGTGCTGCCACCCACCCTGATGGGGGTGAGCGGTGACGACTTCCTGCCCGGGCCCGGCCCGTGGGCGTCGGCCCTGGGCCGGCAGCTGCTCGTGCTGTTGCTGCTCGGCGGCGGTGCTCTGGCCCTCTGGCCGATGCGCGAAACCGTGAAGGCCGCCGGCGTGGTGCGCCCCAGCGGTGAGAACACCGTGGTGCAGAGCGAGCAGGGGGGCACGGTGCTGCGGGTGCTGCTGCGACCCAACCAGGCCGTGCGGGCCGGTGATCTCCTGGCGGTGTTCGACAGCCGGCCGCTGCAGGCCGAACGCCAGCAGCTGCGGGAGGAGCTGTCGATGCTGGAGGGCCAGGCGCGCCAGGCCCGCGACGAGCAGCGCTCCCTGACATCGCAGGCCGAGGCGCTCGACAACCTCAGCACATCGCTCACGGAGGCCTCACGCCGGGGCGTGGAGCAGGCCCGCGCCGCCTTGAACTTCGACAGCAGCGAGTTGCAGCGCTACCGCTCGCTGCTGGACAGCGGCGCCGTGCCCCGCAGCCTGGTGGAGGAGAAGCAGGCGCGGCAGATCGTGAGTCAGTCGGAGGTGCTGAAATCCCTGCAGGGTGTGGCCGAGCAACGGGCTCGCGGCATGAGCGAACTGGCGCGGCTGCGCCAGAACGCCTCCCAGGCCCGCTCCTCAGCGGATGAACTGCGCAAGCAGATGTCGCAGCGACGTGCCCGGCTGCAGCAGGTGCAGCGGGGCATCGACCTGGCCACTGTGCGGGCTCCGATCAGCGGCTCGGTGCTGAACACCAACCTGCGCCATGCCGGCCAGGTTCTTCAGCCTGGGGAGGTGATGGCGGTGCTGGCACCGCTGGGTACCCGCTTCGACGTGAAACTCCAGGTTCCCGCCGACCGCATCAGCCAGGTGCGGACCGGACAATCGGCCACCCTCAGGGTGTCTGCCTGCCCCACAGCCGAATTCGGTGTGCTGCCGGCACGGGTGGCGAGCATTTCGGCCGACACGATCCCATTGGCGACGCAAGCCGGAGCGGGCGAGTCTGCAGCCGCTGCCTACCAGGTGCTGCTGCATCCCGAACAGATCGCCCTGCGCGGGCGCCAGGGCAACTGCCCGCTGCGCCCCGGCATGGAGGCGAGCGCGGATGTGGTGACACGCCGCACCACGGTTCTGATGTTCCTGCTCAACAAACTGCGTCTCAGCGCGTGATCTGAGCGCGTACCAGTTGATGAACCAGAGCCGGCAGCAGCCACCCAAAGCCCCACCGTTGTGGCGACCATCAAGGGGGCACTGAAATGAGCACGGAGGGGACAATATGCACTGGACAATATGCACTGGACAATGTGCACTGAGGGGACCGGTAAAGGGACCGCTGAAATGGCAGTGGTCCCAATGTCGTGACAATGCTCCGAGGCTCGCAATCGCGGCCTCGGAGCAACAGGTTCAGAAGCTGTGGGTCTTGATGCGTCCGTTGCCCATCGGCCCATGGGAATGGGTCATGACCGGCAGGGGCTGCTGCCCCTCGCGCTGCCCGTCACGCTGCTGATCGCGCAGGGCATCTTCCAGCAGGAAGGCGCAGAGGTTGGACACCGAACGGCCCTCTTCCTCAGAGCGACTCAACAGTGATTCATGCACGAAGTAGCTGAGCGTAATTGAGATGCGGCGTGGCTGGCGCTGTAGCACACGGAAGCGATCATTCATAGCCGAACTCCTGGATGATTCACAACGGGAATAACGCCGAGAGAGGCGAAGACAAGAGCTTTCTCAGCAACTCAACAATAGAAACGGAAATCAAGAGCAACCGGTTTGTTGCGGTACGCGCAAACACCAAATCTGCAGCAAGATGACGACGCTGGTTGCAGATGTGACAGTCTGACGTAGCCCACCGACGTGATCAGCTGCAGCACAGCTGAGTGGCAAACCAACGACAACTCGCCTCGGCCACGGCCTCAAGCGCGCCGGGTTCGCTGAACAGGTGGCCTGCCCCGGGCACCACCAACAGATCATGGCGGGCGCGCAGGTGGGCAGCGGCCCAGGCATTGAGCTCGAGCACATCGACATCCGCCGCCCCCACGATCAACAGGGTGGGGCAGCGCACCAGGCCGAGGGCCTCGAACGCCAGATCGGGTCGTCCGCCACGGCACACCACCGCCCCGATGCGCTCAGGCCGGAGCGCCGCCACCTCCAGCGCCACCGCCGCGCCGGTACTGCCTCCGAACAGTCCCTGTGGCAAGGCACGGAGTGTGGGCTCCTGGCTGGCCCAGTCGACCGCGGCCAGCAGGCTCTGGCAGGCCAGGCTCAGTTCCATGCCCTGGTGCAGCGCCACCGGTGCGCCGGGAAGCAGATCCAACAACAGGGTGGCGAGGCCGGCGCGCTGCAGCACCTCGGCCACGACCCGATTGCGGGGGCTGCTGCGCCCACTGCCGCTTCCATGGGCAAACAGCACCAGCGCGGTGGCGGGCCTGGGCAGGGCCAGCTCCCCCTGCAGCTCGCCGGCCGGAGAAGGGATCCGCACCTGGCGGATGAGGGCGCCGCGCGCCATCGACGGGAAGGCGATGGGATGAGCTGAAGGGGGTGAGCCCTCCGGCGCCAGCCTGACCATGCCGGCGCCGCGGGAGAGGAGCTGCGGCAGTGGCGCACGCTCGAGGCGGACTCCTGCCGCAATCCCGCGGCAGCGACGGGGCCCGCGATCGCCACCAACCGGCGGGCGACGCAGCCTGGAACGGTGCTGCGGAGCTGCCGATGGACCTCTGGTGTGTGGCACTGCTGCCTGGCTCAGGTCAACGGCGCGCCCGGCCGCGCTGGCTGCGCAGCGATGGGCGTTTCAGCCTCGCCGCCGACCAGGCCTGGACCGTGATCGAGCCGGCAACGGCGGCCCGCAGGCTGCAGCACTGGCTGGAGGTGCACGGCAGGAACCCGGCCGTGCTCGATCGATTTCAGCTGGTGCCGGTGTTGGCACCGCCGCCATCTCAGGCCTGCTCAGCCAAAGGCCTTGGCTGAAATCCAGCCTGAACGTCCACCAATGCAGGGATCTAGGGTGCGGTGCGAATCCAGTGATGGGCGCGTGCAAACGAGCGAGGAGAACCGGGCCGAGGAACTGCGGAGCCTGGGCTGGAGCCCCGAGGACGTGCGCCGCTACGAGGAGCTCTGGGAGTACCGCCAGCGCTGGGGTGCAATCAATCTGGAACGGGAAGACCGCGTCTTCCTGCGCAAGGCGGAGGCAGCCCTGCCAAGGCGCGTCAGCGGCAAGGGATCGGAGAAGAAGCGCACCCGCGATAAGTCGCACTACCGCTGGCTCGCCTTCCATCTGCAGGCCATGCAGACGAGCAGCGTCGAAACCGGGCTCGAGGCAGGCGAGCAGGGGGCCTGGCCGATCCTGCTGGAGGAGGAGCTGCGGGTGCTCGACTATTACGAGCCGGTGCTGGGGCTGCCCGACACGCTCAAGGCCCGCGAGCTGATCACGTTCCGCGACCAGTGGATGGCCACCGCCGCCGAGCAAGGCAGGGTGCTGAGCTTCGACTTCCTTGAGCCCCTTGAGGCGCTCAAGCGTCAGGAAACCACCAGCTGGAAAGCGCTGCGGGGGGAGGGCAACACCGATCAGGCCTATCCCGTGCTCAGCGCCGAGGCTGCAACGAGCTTCCGCTCGGAGCTGCGGCCAGCGATCAGCGCCGAGATCCGCAGGCTGTTCCCCTCACTGCAGGACAGCGACAAGCCGGCTCCACCGGACGACTGGCAGGCCCCGGCCTCAGCCTGAGGTCCGCTGCGAGGGAGCCGGCTGCGAGGGAGCCGGCCGCTGCTGCGTCGGCCGCAGCCAGCAAAAAGCCCCCGCTGGATCGCTCCAGCGGGGGCTTGCTGATTCGGGAGGACCCGAGATCAGCCCAGGCCGATCTGCGACAGGATGCCTTGACCGGTGAGCAGCTCGGTGCCAAGACCGATCACGAAACCGAGCATCGCGAGGCGACCGTTCCAGGTTTCAGCGAAGCCAACGAAACCGAAGCGGGAGGTGGAATCAGCCATGGGTCAGGAACGTTACGAAACGTGGAGTCATCGTAACGGATCGTGAAGGCGGCTGGGGTCATGGGCCGGGGGCAGCCTCGCCACAGGGCCAGGAAAGCCTCGAGGATTCGACCATGGCCCGGGCGCTCAGGCAGAGCTCTTGCATCTGCCGCGGCACAACCAAGCGGAGCAGAGCCACCGAGCCGACCACCAATCCCAGCGCAGCCGCAGCAAAAGCAAGCTCGGTGCCAGCGGCAGCAACCCGCTGCCTTCGTTTGATCGCGATGCCGCCTCTCGGCCAGGCATCGCCACCATCGCATGGGCGACGCCGAAGCGCTGACACACACCACGTTCGGTAGCTATCCACACCGCAACGGCTTCAGGTCGCCGTCAGAACGACGTCAATATCCAGATCCGGGTGATGGCCGATCAGCGCGCCGGCACACTTCAGCAATCGCCCCTGGCGGAGCAGATTCGCCGCCACCTCTTCTTCAGCCAGGCCAAGTCGCCATCGCTGGCGACACGGCATGACCACTACATGGCCCTGGCCCTGGCTGTGCGGGATCAGCTGCTGCAGAACTGGGTTGATACCGCCGAGGCCTACACCACCCGTGGCGTGCGCACCGCTGCTTACCTCTCGGCGGAATACCTGCTGGGGCCCCACCTCGACAACAACCTGGTGAACCTCGGCCTTCGGGCTGAGGCGGAGCAGGCCTGCCAGGAGCTGGGGCTGACGCTCGACGAGCTGATCGCCTGCGAACCCGAACCGGGCCTGGGCAACGGCGGCCTCGGCAGGCTGGCGGCCTGCTTCCAGGAATCGCTGGCGAGCCTGGAGCTGCCGGCCATCGGCTACGGCATCCGCTACGAATTCGGCATCTTCCGCCAGCACATCAGCGCTGCCGGCCAGCAGGAGAGCACCGATGCCTGGCTCTCCCAGGGCAACCCCTGGGAGGTGATCCGGCCGGAGTGGAGCTATCCGGTGCAGATCGGCGAGCACACCGTGCTGGGCGTCGCCTACGACACGCCGATCACCGGCTATGGGGTACGCACCGCCAACACCCTGCGTCTGTGGTCGGCCATGGCACCGGAGGCGTTCGACTTCGCCTCGTTCAATGCCGGCGACTACACCCGCGCGGTGCTGGCCAAGATCCAGAGCGAAACCCTGAGCAAGGTTCTCTACCCCAACGACGAACTGGAGCAGGGCAAACGCCTGCGCCTCAGCCAGCAGATCTTCTTCGTGTCCTGCTCCCTGCAGGACATGCTGCGCATCCTCAAGAAGCAGGGGCTGCCTGTCGCAGAGTTTCACCGCAAGTTCGCCGTTCAGCTCAACGACACCCACCCGGCGATCGCCGTGGCCGAGCTGATGCGCCTGCTGATCGATCAGGAGGGTCTCGACTGGGATACCGCCTGGAGCATCACCACCGCCAGCCTCAGCTACACCAACCACACCCTGCTGCCGGAGGCGCTGGAAACCTGGGGCGTGGATCTGTTCGAGAAGCTGCTGCCCCGCCAACTCGAGATCATCTACGAGATCAACTCCCGCTTCCTGCGCATGGTGCGCATCCGCCATCCCGGCGATCGCCACCTGCTGGAACGGGTGTCCCTGATCGAGGAGGGCGCGCAGCGCAAGGTGCGCATGGCGAATCTGGCCGTGGTGGGCTGCCACCACACCAACGGCGTGGCGGAGCTGCACAGCCGCCTGCTGCGCGAGCAGCTGCTGGCGGATTTCGCCCGGCTCTGGCCCGATCGCTTCACCAACGTGACCAACGGCGTCACGCCGCGCCGCTGGATGGCCGTGGCCAACCCCTACCTGGCGGGGTTGCTGGATGAGGCCATCGGCGATGGCTGGCGCCGCGATCTCGAGCAGCTGCAGGGCCTGGCGCCGCTGCTGCACGACGGCGGCTTCCTCGAGCGCTGGCAGCAGGTGCGCGCCCAGGCCAAGCAGCGCCTGGCCAGCCACATCCAGAAGGAGCTCGGCGTGCTGGTGGATCACACCTCCCTGTTTGATGTGCAGGTCAAGCGCATCCACGAGTACAAGCGCCAGCACCTGGCGGCGCTCGAGGTGGTGCAGCGCTACCTGCGCCTGCGCAATGGCGAGGACCTTCCCCCCCGCACGGTGATCTTCGGCGGCAAGGCAGCGCCGGGTTATGCCATGGCCAAGCGGATCATCCGCCTGATCATCGGCATCGCCGAGATCGTGAACATGGACCCGGCCATGGCCGGCCGCCTGCGGGTGGTCTTCCTGCCCAACTTCAGCGTCAGCCTCGGCCAGCTTGTCTATCCGGCGGTCGACCTTTCCGAGCAGATCTCCACCGCTGGCAAGGAGGCCTCAGGCACGGGCAACATGAAGATGGCGCTCAACGGCGCCATCACCATCGGCACCCTCGATGGCGCGAACGTTGAGATCCGCGAACGGGTTGGCGATGAGAACTTCTTCCTGTTCGGCCACACCGCCGAAGAGGTGGCCCAGCTCAGCGCCGATGGCTACCACCCGATGCCCTGGCTGGATCGCAATCCCGCCCTGCGGGCGGCGATGGAGCTGATCGCCTCGGGGCACTTCAGCGAAGGCGATCGGGATCTGTTCCAGCCCCTGCTCGACAACCTCACCCATCACGATCCCTTCCAGGTGGTGGCCGACGCCGCCGACTACGGCCGGGCCCAGAACGCTGTCGACCAGCGATGGAGCGACCAGGAGTCCTGGAGTCGCGCCGCGATCACCAACACCATGGCCTGCGGCTTCTTCAGCAGCGATCGGGCCATCAGCGAGTACGCCGAGCGCATCTGGCGGCTGGAGCCGATGCGAGTGGAGGGCTGAGGCAGGCAGGCACCAGCAGGGCACCCTCCAGAAGGGCAACCTCCACAAGCCCAACCGCTGGCCGAGCCAGCTCAGCCCTGGTTGGCGTCAGGCGGGATGGTGCCAGGGGGCATGGCGCCAGACGGAGTGGTGCCGGGATATTTGTGGCCCAGCCGCCAGAGTTCATTGCTGTGCTGGCCTGACTCGACTGCACGCAGGCGGCAGATCAGGTTGAACACGTCGTGGGCTGAGAGTTCGCCGTTCTCCTGCCACTTCAGCGTGGCCGGTTGCAGCGGACGATCGGGGGTGGTGTCCTCTCGCCGCGGGGGGGCCATGGGCTGCTCCGTTCGTGGCGAAACGCTATGGCGCCGATCGAGGCCAGCGTGTGGCACACAGCACCGCTGCAGCGGAAGATTGTCTGAAGCCATGGCCCTGTCCGCGGGACAGCCTCTGCATTCCCCCCGTGATTCCGCCCCGCCAGCCTCAGCGACCGCTGCCGCCAGCCACGCCACCCGATGCCGACGATGACTGGCCGGTCGACCCCGGCCGCCCGCTGGGCCTGCGGCTGCTCGCCCTGCTGGGTGCCCTCTCCTTCGTGATGCTCGGCCTCAGCAGCCTGGTGCCGCTGCTGAATCCCCAGCCGCCGGCGCCACCGCGTGCGCCCGATCAGCCCGCCCGCTCCGTGGGCTGAACACCGCTCAACTGCAGCAGCACCTCCCGTTGGCGCGGGCCATCCAGCTCCACCAGCAACACCGCCTGGTAGGTGCCCAGCGCCAGACGCCCGGCCGTAACCGGCAGGCTGAGGTGGTTGCCCAGCATCAGCGCGATCAGGTGGCTGTGGGCATTGCGCGGCTCATCAGGCGGAATGCCCGGCCGCAGGTGCAGGTCGTTGTGCAACCAGGGGCGATCGGCTGGAGCCAGCTCCAGGAAAAAGCGTTCGATATCGGCCAGCAGCCGCGGCTCCGATTCATTCACCACCAGGGCCGTGGTGGTGTGCTGTCCCGCGGCCACCAGCAATCCGCTCGCGATGCCGCAGCGGTCCACGAACCGCTGCAGCTCGGCGGTGATGTCGTGGCAGCGGAATGAGCCGTCGGTCTCGACCACCAGCCGATGGTGATGCCAGTGGTTCATCGCGGCCCCGGGTCTGTGCTGGTGGGCCGGACCTTAATCAAGCCGGCAATCAATCCAGCAAACAAACCAGGTGGCGTGCTCAGCGGCAGCCGAGCAGCTCATCCCAGCTGGAGAAGTCCCCCGGATCGGGCTGGGCGGTCTCCGGGCGGCGGCGGATGGTCACCACCTCATCCCAGGCGGCCCAGCCCAGGGACGCAGCAGCAGCCGGCGGCAGTGGGCTCAGCACAACGGGCAGCGGAGCCGATGGAGGAACCTGCATGACGATCATGACGTCGCTCTCAGGCTCGGTGGCGGCCGGCGACGCCTCCTGCCATGCAGGCTGCAGGCGCCTGTCGGCTGGAGCACCCAGCCTGCGGAGCCGGAGAATGAGGCGATGGCAGGCGGCTCCCCATACCTCGAACTGCAGGCGGTGGAGGCCTGGCTGGGCCCACGGCGGGTGTTCGAGAACCTCAGCCTGCAGCTGCTGGAGGGCGAGCACACCCTGGTGCTGGGGCCCAACGGGGCCGGCAAGAGCGCGCTGATCAAGCTGCTCAGCCGCGAGCTCTATCCGGTGGTGCGCCCGGGTTCGGCGCTGCGCATCTTCGGCAGTGCCACGGTGAACCTCTGGGAGCTGCGCCGCCGGATCGGCGTCGTATCCAACGATCTGCAGAACGCCTACCGCGGCTGGGTGCCGGCTGCCGATGTGGTGCTCTCAGGCTTCTTCGGCTCGGTGGGCATCGGCCGCAGCCAGGTGGCCGCGGCTGCGCAGCGGCGGCGGGTGGCCGAGCTGATGGAGGAGCTGGGGCTGGCACCCCTGGCCGATCGCCCCTTCGCCCAACTCTCCGATGGCCAGAAGCGCCGGCTGCTGCTGGCGCGGGCCCTTGTGCACGGGCCGGAGGTGCTGGTGCTCGATGAACCCACCAACGGCCTCGACCTGCGGGCCCGCCATCAGCTGCTGGCCGACCTGCGGCGGCTCGCTGCAGCCGGCACCACCCTGCTGCTGGTGACCCATCAGATCGAGGCGGTGATTCCCGAGCTGAGCCGGGTGCTGCTGCTGCGGGACGGACAACTGGTGGGCGACGGGCCGGCGGCGGATCTGCTGCAGGCCGAACCCCTCAGCGCCCTGTTCGACACGCCCCTGCGGCTGGTGGAGCAGAACGGCTGGCGCCAGGTGCTGCCGGGGTGACGCCCGAGTGGTGGCGGTAGGTTGACGGTTTGAGGGGAGCCATGGGCTCGACCGACTACACGAGCGCGATCGTGATGCTGATCGCCGTGGGGGTGGCTCTCACCGGCATGGTCGTGTATGTGGTGACCCGGCCAACGGATCTCGGCGGCAAATGATCGGCGGCTGAGGGAGCTGAGGGAGCTGCAACGCGTTCAGCCGCTTCAGATCTCCCCATGGCTGCGATCCCACTGCAGGGGGCTGGGAGGTCGGCGACAGGCGCGCGAACCGGCCGGTGGAGCCTCGGCGGGGTCGCCGACAAGGTCGGCATAGCGGCAGCGCGCGATGGCCTGGGCCAGAACGGGATAACGCTCGACCATGCGGCCGTATTCCGGCGAGCAGTGGTAGGCGTGCTCCAGCTGGCGGTAGGTCTGGTGCAGCAGCGATTGCAGCTCCTGGTCGTGGTCCTCGGCGGCCGCACGCAGGAGCCGGGCACGGAGGATGTCGTCGGAAGTCATGGCTGGTGGGGCGGCCACCGGATGGTTCCTGCCGGCCCGCACGGACGTTGACGCAGGCAGGCAGCCGCGGCCAGGCCTGTCAGGGGGAGCACACGCCGACCGACGAAGTCTTCACAAAGCCTTCCGCCGAGATTGGGCCATGCCCTCGCACACTTGCCAGGCCTTTCCTTGTCCCGTGTCCGAGCCTTTCTTCCCAGCACGCCCAGCCAGCCCCACCAGCCCTCTGAGCACACAAGCCGCGCCGACCGAGCTGATGCGCTGCCCGCGCTGCGGTGGCAGCGGTCAGCTGCGCACGGGCCACGGCGGCTACCGCACCTGCCTGGAGTGCGCTGCCCGCGGCATCCTCAACAACGACCGTCGCGCGGCCTGATCCCTCGCCGACGCTGCGGATGACCTGTTGGTGGGCCTGCAGGTTGAAGCGATCAGCGCGCGCAACGTTGCGTTGCGACTTCAGATTGCGCCATCTCAGGATGACAAGCCCGGCAGAATTGGGCCAGTCGCCGCGCGACGATCAGCAACCTGTCCCCTGCAGCGGTGCCTGAAGGCAACCGCGTCCGGCCACTGGGACCGATGGCCAGCTTCCTGCTGCTGCCTGGCGATGGCCTGCTTCTGTTCAGCGCTGCCGGCGATCTGGAATGGATCGATCCGCAGGCAGCTGCCCAGCTGGGACCGTTGGCTGATGATCTGCGTCAGCGGGGCCTGGCGAACGCCTGGCCGGCCCTGGCCGAGCAGATCGAGACCCTGGAACCGCTGCTGGAGATCGGTCCCCAGGACATCCAGCTGTCGCCGCCGCCGGCAAGCGGTAGCGAGCTGTTGCACCTGCGCCTGTTCCTCAGCGACACCGGCACCGGCGTAGGCCTGCTGCACACCCGCCCGGCGGATGAGCCGGAGCATCCGCTGGTGCTGCAGCTGGCAACGGTGCTGAACACGATTCAGGATTCGCTGCTGATCACCCTGGCGGCGCCCATGGACGCACCGGGGCCACTGATCGTTTACGCCAACGATGCCGTGCTGCATCAGACTGGCTACGGCCTGCATCAGGTGCTCGGCCGCAGCCCACGGCTGTTTCAGGGGCCGGACACCGACCAGGCCGTGACCGGAGCCTTCGGGAAGGCCCTGCGGCGCTGGGAGCGCCCACAGATGGAGGTGCTGAACTACAGCAGCGCCGGCAGGGCCTTCTGGATCGAACTGAAGGCGGCACCGCTCGCGGATGCCAACGGTGCCTTCACCCACTGGGTGGCGGTGCAGCGGGATGTGTCCGACCGACGGGCCGGCGAACAGGCCCTGGTGGCCCAGGCCCTCTGTGATCCGCTCACCGGCCTGCTCAACCGCCGCGGCCTCACCGAGCGGCTGGAACTGGCCCTCACGCAACCGAACCAGACCCTGGCCCTGATCTTCTGCGATCTGGACCGCTTCAAGGAGGTGAACGACCGCCATGGCCATTCCGCCGGCGACGCCCTGCTGCTGGAGCTCACCCGGCGCCTGCAGACCGTGCTGCGCGGTGCCGACAGCCTGGCCCGGCTGGGGGGTGATGAATTCGTGGTGCTGATGGAGCAGCTCAAGGAGGAGCGCGATGCGCTGCAGCTGGCGGAGCGGCTGCGGCGCTGCCTCGCCAAACCCTGGCGCCACGACGGCGAGGAGGTGTGGCTGTCGATGAGCATGGGGGTCGCCACCGCCACCAGCCAGCGGGATGTGCTGGCCGATGAGCTGCTGCGGCGGGCGGATCTCACCATGTACCGGGTGAAGGAGGCCGGCCGTGATGGCGTTGCCCTCTACGACCAGGACGCCGACCGGGAGGTGCAGCGGGTGGTGGGCATGCGCCAGCAGCTCGAACAGGGGCTGCGCCATCACCGCTTCCAGCTCGACTACCAACCCCAGGTGGAGCTGCTGGATGGGCGCATCGTTGGAGCCGAGGCGCTGGTGCGGCTGCTGAACGCCCAGGGGGAGCGCCTCAGCCCGGCCACGTTCATCCCCCTGGCGGAACGCACCGGCCTGATCGTGCCGGTGGAGTGCTGGGTGATCGGCCAGGCCCTCGAATGCCTGGCGAACTGGCAACGGCAGGGCCTGCCGTGGAGCCTGTCGGTGAACATCAGCCCTCAGCACCTGGAGCGCGGTGATCTGGTGGAGCAGCTGCTGCGCGAGCAGCAGCGCAGCGGGGCCGATCTGCGCGGACTCACGGTGGAGATCACCGAAACCGTGATGCTGCAGGCCCAGGCCGAAGCCCACGAGCGCCTGCTGCAGCTCAAGGCCGCCGGCGTGCGCATCGCCCTCGACGACTTCGGAACCGGCTATTCCTCGCTGGCCTGGCTGAGCCGGCTGCCGGTGGATGCGGTGAAGCTCGACCAGACCTACGTGCAGCAGATGGCGGAGGACGAACGCTGCGCCCTGCTGGTGCGGGGCTTCGTGCGGGTGTTCCAGGAGATGGGGCTGCAGGTGGTGGCGGAGGGGATCGAAACCGAGGAGCAACGCCAGCGGCTGCTGGAGATGGGCTGCCACCTCGGCCAGGGCTACCTGTTCGGCCGGCCCGCTCCGCTCAACGCCGCCCCCTGGGATGCGACCGTCGACTGAGAATCTTCAGGCCATCACCACGTTGACGGCCGAAAGATTGGCGGCGGTGAGGAAGCACCAATCGGAGATCCTCACCATCCGCGACAACTACACCGACCCGGACTGAGCGAACGCCGCAGCGCATCGCTGTTCGCGCACGGCTCAGTCCACCGGCACGCTCACCGGCTCCTTGGCGGGGCGGCCGGCCTTGCGGGCAATGCTGATCGTGAGCTCACCGTTCTCGCAGTGGGCGTGGATGCTGGCGGGATCGGCATCGTCTGGCAGGGAGAAGCTGCGGCTGAAACTGCCGCTGCTGCGCTCCATCCGGTGGAAATGCGGCTTCGTCACCTCACTCTCGCGCTTGCGCTCCCCCTGGATGGTGAGCATGTCGCCCGCCAGCGTGACGGACACGTCCTGCTTGTTCATGCCAGGAAGATCGGCCTTGAACAGATAGGTGCCATCGCTCTCGCTGATGTCCACGCGCGGTCCCCACTCGCCCATCGCCAGGCCCGCTCCCAGGCGAGGCATCGGCCAGCCCATGGCCCGATCCATGATCACTTCAATATCACTCAGGGGCTCCCATTTGATCAGGCCCATGCTGCTTGACCTCCCGATTTACGGATGACCTCATCAGGCTAAGAATCGCTCACTGATTCATGCTGTCGCCGACACATCTGCGGCAACAGCGCAGCAGGGCAAAATCAGAAAGCGGCAGCAGGCCATGGCTCAGGCCAGCGGCGCCGAACGCAGGCGAGAGCGGCGGGCATTTTCCTCAAGGTCGCAGGGCTGATACTCACCGCAGATCTGATTGCGGCCGGTGTAGGGCCAGAGTGCAATCGGCAATTGCATGGTCGAGAGATCGGGGCTGCTGGGATAAGCCGAGAAGTTCATGGCCGCCCCGCTCATCTGCACGGTCTCCAGGTTGTAGTGGGCCGGGGCATGGCGGATGCAGGGTGCGATCGCCCCCAGGTTGGTCATCTCCAGCCCATGGCTCTGATCCCAGTAGGAACAGGTCTGGCAGTGCTGGGTATTCATGGCGGATCTGCAAGTGTGTAAGGAAAAGGGCGCCCGGCACTGGCAGCGGGCTGGCAGCGGCGGCCGCGCATCAATCCGCGCCGACCCACTCCTGGGCCGCGAGCAGATCGCCGGCGGTGAAGCTGCGGCGCGTGGCCTGACTGAAGGGCTGCAGCAACCGCTGGGCCAGGGGGCGGCGGCCCCGGGCGCTGACCACCGCCAGTCGTTTCGGGCGCTGGCGGTATTCGCGGATCAGCGCCAGGTGCTGGCGCAGGGCAGCCAGCCCCTGCCAGCCATCGAACTGACGCAGATCCAGCAGCACGCGCGGCTGGTCCACGGCGCTGAACGCCTGTGCCAGATCGTCGTCGATGCGGGCATAGGCCTGCGGATCCAGCTGGCCGATCAGGCTGAGGGTGATCACCTCCTCCTGGCGGTCGAGATGGATGGTGCCGAGTGATTCGCTCAGCCAGCGCCGGGCGTTCTCCTCCTCCGCAAGACCGAAGATCTGCAACGGGCAGGGCAGCAGCACCGCCAGGGCGCGCAACCCATGCCGCATCCAGCCCAGGTCGGTGACGATGGCCAGGCGCTCAAAGCCATCCCAGTAGCGCAGGCCCAGGCCGGTGTCCTCCCAGGCGGCGGCGATGCTGAGGCCTTCGAAGCCGGCATCGAACAGCAGCAGGGCCTTGACCCGGTCGTATTCGGCAACGGCCTCGCTGATGGCCGGTGCCACCACCTGCTCCACATCCTCCGCACTGAGTCGGCCGGTGCAGTGGAAGCCGAGGGAGCCGGCGGGCAGGTCGTTCAGGCGTTCGATCATGGCTCGGTCTCTGGCCTTGAGGGCGAAACCTATGGAGGCGAAACGGCCCAGGCGGCCGGCGCCTACAGAGCGAAGCGCTTGTGCCTCAGGCCTGCCCGCGCCACTGCTGCACCAAGGCGGCGCAGAGGAACAGCAACAGGCCCGCCACGATCAGCACCAGGCTCAGCCGTGTCGTCAGCGGCACGTCGAGCACCGGCACCTGCGTCAACAGCAGCGGGGTGGCGAAGGTCATCGCAGCGGTGGCGAGGGAGCGGGGGAGGGGGGTATCCCCCCTGCTCCCCCGGCCCCGTTGGCTGTCCCGCAGAAGAGAAAGACAGCGCAGGGACATCCCTGCTGTACTGACCTGGGCGCAGCTCGGTGGCCGCAGCTGCACAGCTGCAGCAGCGATGACGCCATGGGGCGGCGGAACGGCTCCGGCAACGGGAGACACGCCGCCGGGCCAGCAGGCTGCCGGCAGTGCATCATCCCGGGGGTTCCCGATGGCCTGCAGCAACGGCTCGTTCCGGCTCGACTCACCGGCCTTCGCCGATGGCGACCGGATCCCAGCCCTGCACAGCGGTGAGGGACTGAACCTCTCGCCGCCGCTGCACTGGCATGGCGCTCCGAACGGCACCGCGAGCTATGCACTTGTGGTCGACGACCCCGACGCCCCGCCAGGCCCGTGGGTGCACTGGGTGCTGTTCAACATCCCGGCGACGCTGCAGCGCCTGCCCGCCGGCCTGGAGCGCGCAGCACAGCTGCCGAACGGCGCCCGCCATGGCCGCTGCTGGGGGGTGAGCACCTTTCAGCGCCTCGGCTATCAAGGGCCGCTGCCGCCGGCGGGGCAGCTGCATCGCTACCGGTTCCGGCTGCATGCCCTGGATCAGGAGCTGCCCCTGCCGCCGGGCTGCACCGTGGCCGACCTGACCCTGGCGATGGCGGGACACCTGCTGGCCACGACGGAGCTCACCGGGCTCTACGCCGGCACTCGGGCACCGCAGGTCAAAGTGCGGCAGAGTGCTGCATCATGAGAGCGGCCTTGCGGCGCAGAACGCCCTCCCTGCAGACCTCCCAACCCACCACATGACCGCGCGCAAACAGCTGTCGATGGTGCTGCCCACCGAACTGATCAAGGCCATCAAACAGCGCGCCTCCGAGCAGGCGCTGAGCATTACTGCCTACATCACCATGCTGGTGATGCAGGATCTAAAAATCCCGCTGCATAGTGCTGCAGAGCACGGCCCGGTGCGCCAACGCCTGGAGGCCCTGGAGAGGCGAGTGAGCGACCTTGAGGAGAAGGGTGTGTAGAGGGACTACAGATGCTGTAGAAGACATAACAGTCGGGTGCAAGAACGATGAGCGGCTCGAAGTCGCAGGCCAGGGGCCAGCGCCGTGCCAACCGCATCAGCATCAGCCTGCACGACGCCATGTTCGAGCGCCTGCAGGAGCTCTCCCAGCGCGAGGGCCGCAGCCTCAGCAACCTCTGCGCCTACCTGCTGGAGGTGGCCCTGCAGCGCCACGACCAGCAGGACTGAGGTGGCGCTAGAGATGGAGTACCGCCGAGGTGGCGACGCGGCCATCAGCGCCCCACTGCTTCAGGCCGGCGGCAATGGGCGCCTGCAGAGGTAGCACCATTCCTCACACCACCCCGCCCCGGCTAACGCCGGGGCTTTTCTGCATCCGGCCTCGGCAGCACCAGCGCGGCCGGGGCGCCGCAGTGGTCTGGCAGATCCGCTCCGCTGGCGCACAATCCGCGCCGCTGCAGCCGGAAACCACTTGGCTGGCTCATCCACGCACACACAGCGATGTTCGCTCGCAACACCTGGGGCTGGACCAGCACCGCCGAGCTCTGGAACGGACGCCTGGCCATGCTCGGCTTCGTGCTCGCCATCGCCACCGAACTGCTCACGGGCCAGGGAGTGATGCAGCAGCTGCACTCCCTGCTGCCCCAGTGAAGGCCGGCTCAACCGGTTGCAACGGCAATGCACAGCCGCTGCAGCCCGGCCGCAGCGGGGCCAGCAGCAGCGATCCGTGGCTCACGCTGGGGCCAGACCTCCAGCAGAACGCCAGGCCATGGACAACAGCAACTGGGAGATCGGCTTCAGCTCCAGCAACATCGATGAGCTGCTCAGCGGCGAGCGGGCCGCCATGACGCTCTGGTTTCTGGCCGGCTACCTGAAGGGCCTGTCCGACGGCAACGATCTGCACAGCGATGAGCGGCGGATGGTGCTGGAGCCCGATGGCGACGGCAGCTGGCGGCTGCGATCGCGCGTGATCGGATCCGGCGAGGCCGGGCCCCGCAGCCAGGGCTGACGCTGATGAGAAGCTGGCGCCATCGCCACGGGAACTCCGGCATGACCACCAAAGCTGCCCAGCTGCTTGAGGCCCTGCACTGGCGCTACGCCACCAAGGCCTTCGATCCCAGCCGCACGATCGAACCGGCCGCCTGGGATGCCCTGGAGCAGGCGCTGGTGCTGACGGCCTCCTCCTATGGCCTGCAGCCCTGGAAGTTTCTGGTGATCACCGATCCGGCGCTGCGGGCCGACCTGCGCCCCCACGCCTGGAACCAGAGCCAGATCACCGACTGTTCGCACCTGGTGGTGCTGCTCAGCAAGCGATCGATCGCGGCCGCCGATGCCGACCAGCTGATCGCCGCCACCGCCGCGGCCCGCGGCCTGGATCCCGCCGCCCTTGATGGCTACCGCCGGATGATCCAGGTGGATCTGATCGAAGGTCCGCGCAGCCAGCGCATCGAGGACTGGGCCGCCCGGCAGGTGTACATCGCCCTCGGCACCCTGCTCAGCGGCGCCGCCCTGCTGGGGGTCGACACCTGCCCGATCGAGGGCTTCAGCCCGGCGGACTTCGATCGCATCCTCGGACTGGAGGACAGCGACTACCGCAGCTGCGTCGTCTGCGCCTGCGGCCACCGCAGCGCAGACGACAAATACGCCACGCTGGCCAAGGTGCGCTACAGCGCCGACGCCCTGATCGAACACCGATGAAGCGCCCCGCTCTGACAATCAAGCTGCAGATCGCCGCCGCCTTCTTCGTGCCGATGCTGGCCCTGGGGCTGTGGCTGAACTCGATCGGCTTCTTCAGCTAAGGCACCGGGGGCTGCCGAAGCGCGGCCCTCAGCAGCAGCTGCCGCCTGCGGTTGTTGCGTTGTCCGAGCCTGAGGAGTGCAGGGCCGACCGGGCGCCCCCATCGAAGGGGAGGCTGCTGCCGCAGCCCTCGTACAGGCCGTAGTGGCGCTCGAAATCGCCGATGAAACTGAAGTGAGCGGCGAAGCGGGTCTGCTGCAGCATCCGCCAGGTATTGCCGCACACGGGGAACACCCGCCCCGCCTCGAGGCTGTGGTGCTTGTCGAACTCGAAGCGGCTGGGGCTGCCGGGAATCGTGCCGCGGTAGATCACCGCCTGGCCGTGGTCCTCGCAGGCATCCTCCAGCTCCGGGATCTGAAACAGGCGATAGGTGGCACTGAAGAAGCGGGCCTCCCCCAGCAGGGCCGCCAGCTCAGGGTCGGTGACCTCCAGGGGCCGATCGCTCACCAGGCGTGGATCGGCGAAGCCGGCGGCGCGGGCCAGGCGCAGAAAATCGTTCCAGTAGAGGGCGCCGCCGAGGCACTCGCCATAAAGAACCGGATGGCGGCGCAGCGGCTCCGGCAGGCGCCGATCGGCGTAGACATCGGAGAAGTAGAACTCGCCGCCGGGCCTGAGCAGGCGCTGCACGCCGCGCAGCACGGCCGGCTTGTCGGTGGAGAGATTGAGCACGCAATTGCTCACGATCACATCGAAACTGGCGGGCTCGAGATCGAGGGCCTCCAGCTGCTCGATGTGCCCCTCGAGGAAGCGCACGTTGCTGAAGCCGAACTGCTCGGCATGAAACCCCTGATGGCGGTGCGCCACCGCCAGCTGCTCGGGCGTCATGTCAACCCCCACCACCTCACCGGTGGCGCCCACCAGCTGGGAGAGCAACACCACATCGCGGCCGGTTCCACAGCCCAGATCCAGCACGCGGCAGCCCTCCAGCAGCGGCGGGCAGACCAGACCGCAGCCGTAGTAGCGGCTGCTCACCTCCGGATGCACCCGGGCCAGCAGTGGCTTCAGCCAGGCCGGCACCGCATCGGCGTCGCAGCAGGCGCTGGTGCGCAGATCGGCCGTGCTCTGCAGCTCCTGGCCGTAATAGGCCTGCACCAGCTCCTGCATCGCACCGCTCTCCATTGATGGCGCCTGCACCGTAGGCATCAGGGTTCCGCCTGCCGGGCCTCCTCCAGGGAGGGGCCGAATGAGCGGCCGCCCGCGGCCGGCCGGAACAGCGCCCCGTTCGAGACCGCGGCAGCAGCAGGGGCGGCCGTCTGCGGCTCCGGCGCCAGCCAGGCGGGCAGGCGCTGGCCAGGCCGCAGCAGCGGCAGGGGCGATGGACCCGCCCAGCCCTGCGGGCGCGCTGGCGGCAGGGTGTAAGCCACCACGATCGTCTGGCCAGGCCGCAGACGCGCCGGCAGCGGCTGACGCTGGATCGCGAGCAGGCGCAGGCGGGCGCGCACCTGCCGCTCTGGATCGAGCTGCACCTGCAGCACCTGAATCTCCGCCCGCAGGGGGGCCTGGCGCTGCTCCTGGCCGTAAACCCAGGGGGGCAGCTCGGCCCGCGCCGGCGCCCCCAACATCAGGGCAGCGAAGCAGCTCAAGCCGGTGAGAGCGCCCAGGCCAGCGATGCGGAACGGCAGGGGCATGCGCGGAGCTGGCCTGGCGGGGCCACGGCTGGGGCCGTCACGCTCGCGCTGGGATTGGAACGATCCCTAGATTCCCGAATCTGAGATCACATCTCTTCATGTTTGACGCCTTCACCCGGGTCGTGGCCCAGGCCGATGCCCGCGGCGAGTTCCTCAGCGCCGGCCAGATTGATGCCCTCGGCGCCATGGCGGCCGAGGGTCTGAAGCGTATGGATGCCGTGAACCGCATCACCTCCAATGCGTCGAAGATCGTCACCAACGCGGCCCGCGAGCTCTTCGATCAGCAACCCGCCCTGATCGCTCCCGGCGGCAACGCCTACACCCATCGCCGCATGGCCGCCTGCCTGCGCGATATGGAGATCGTGCTGCGCTACATCACCTATTCGCTGTTCACCGGCGATGCGTCCGTGCTGGAAGACCGCTGCCTGAACGGCCTGCGCGAGACCTACCTGGCCCTGGGCGTGCCCGGCGCTTCCGTGGCGGAAGGCATCCGCAAGATGAAGGATGCCGCGATTGCGATCGCCAACGACCGCAACGGCATCACCCCCGGCGACTGCTCCGCTCTGATGAGCGAGATCGGCACCTACTTCGATCGCGCCGCCGCCGCCGTCGCCTGAAGCCAGGCGAGCCGTAGCGCAGCCTCAGGCCTGCCGGAACCCCGCCTGATCGGGGTCCTCCGGCAGGCCTTTCCACTGCAGTGCCAGCCGCCGGGCCAGCAGCAGCAGGGGATAGAACTGCCGGGAGCGGCCGGGCGCAGCGAACACCGTCCGCAGCAGCTGCAGCAGCGGGTCGCTGGGCTCAAGCCTGCCGCAGAGCACCGCAATAGCCTCCGCCCCATGCCAGGCCCGATCACCCTCCAGGAGCACGGCGCCGTTGGCCAGATCCAGCCCCCGCGCCTTGAGGGCCGCCCGCAGTGCGGCATCGGCCCGGCCATCGCGGATCTGCAGGCCCGGCACACCCCCCACCAGCTCGCTGCGCAGGGCGAAATGCCTGCAGAACGGACAGCCGCCGTCGTAGACGAGCACCAGGGTCATGGCGCCATCCTGGCCACCAGCCCACCAGCGCCGTGACATCCCTTCTTGCCCTGCTGCAATCCAGCCTGCTGGCCCTGGTGCTGGCCGTTGCTTTGCCACTGTTTCCCGCCCCGCCGGCCTGGGCCGCAGCCGCTGCAGCCGACGTGCAGCGCTACGTCTGCGCTGGGGAGCCGCTGCAGGCCAGCGTGTATCGCGGCGCCGTTGATGCGCCGGCCATCCCCAACAGCGACGGCGGCACCGTGCCCGGCGGCTTCATCGTGCTCGAGTGGCGCGGCGTGCGGCTGCAGCTGCCACGCACCAACAACGCCGGCGTGCCCAGCTACACCGATGGCCGCTGGTGGTGGCAGGCCGCCGACCCCGCCCAGCCCACCTTCGCCGAGCGGCGCGGTGGCGTCACCACCATCCCCTGCGAGCGGGCGGGCTGATGGACGGAGCCGCTCCCGGCGATGCACTGCCCCCCTGGCGGCCGCTGCTGCGGGCAGCCCGCCAGCGGGAGGGTCGCCTGCCGCAGGCCCGCTGGCTGCAGCTGGCCAGCATCGCCGCCGACGGCAGCCCGCGGGTGCGCACGCTGGTGTTCCGCGGCTGGGCCGGGCCAGCCCAGCTAGATCTGCTCACGGACGGCCGCAGCGCCAAGGCCACCGAGCTGGCGCGCGAGCCGCGGCTGGAACTCTGCTGGCTGCTGCCGAAGGCCCGCTGTCAGTTCCGGCTGCGCGGAGCGCTGCAGGCGCTCGCGCCCGAGGCTGCCACTGCGGCCCAGCAGCAGCACTGGCAGCAGCTGCGCCCCGAAGCGCGTGCCCTCTGGGGCTGGCCCGCCCCTGGGGAAGCGCTGGAGCGATCGGCAGCGTTTCCGGCGGCGCTGGCGGATGGCACGCCGCTGCCGCAGACGTTCCTGCTGCTGCGCATCGCCCTGGTGCAGGTGGAGCTGCTTCAACTCACCGGCGTGCCGCACCAGCGGCGGCGCTGGTGCGCTGCCGACGGCTGGCGTGAGCAGGAGCTCAACCCCTGAGGCTCTGCTGCAGCGCTGAGAGCCGGCGGCCGTTCACCCCCAGATCGGAATCCCCCAGCCGCGACACCGAGCGCGCCTGCAGCAGGCCATGGGCCGTGTCGGCGTAGAGCTCCACATCATCGACAAAGCCGAACAGGGCGCTGCTGGCGGTGGCGTGCAGGTAGACCGCCGTCTGCTCCAGCACCTCGGTGCGCGGCATCGCCGCCAGCACGGGCTGCAGCGCCGCCAGGGCGGCCTGCGGATCCGCCACCGGCCAATCGGCGCGGGCACAGTGGGCCGGAGAGGGGCAGGGGGCCAGGGCGCCGCCATGCACCCCGAGCTCCGGCGGCACCGGCCCCACCACGTGGAACAGGGCGAGGCTGAGAAGCAGGAACCAGTGGGAGAAGAGCTGGGGCATCAGGGGATGGGCTGGATTGCTGGTGCGGCTGCGGCTGCGGCTGCGGGCTCGAGATAAGGCTCGAGAAAGGCCAGGGGCCGGGCCATCGTCTCGGAGAAGCCGAGGATGCCGCGGTCGGCGTGGCGGTAGAGCAGGGTGTCGTCGGCATCAAGCAGGAAGGTGCCGCCCCGCTGGGTGATGAAGGCATCGCTCGGCACATAGACGCGCCAGCGGCTCAGCACCTCGCGCATGTTGGCCAGCCGCACCGTGGCCAGCTCGAAGGGCCGCTGGAAACCATCCCCACCCGCCAAAGCGAACAGCGGACTCTCGAACCGCTGCGGCGCCGAACGATCGCCGGTGTAACCGCGCAGCACCTCCGCCAGGGTGCCCGGCGAACCGATGCCGGCGCACATCAGCAGCAGGCCGGGCCAGGGGCCGCCGGGCGTTTGCAGCCCCTCGTAGAGCCCGAGAGCCCGATGCAGCCTGGGCTCCTGATCCACCAGCAGGCGCTCACGCGGGAAGCCGGTGTAGTGGCAAAAGCGATCGGCGCCGGCGTCATCACCGATGGCGATCGCCAGCAGCTCAATGCCGGCGGCCTGCAGCCGGGGCAGAGCCGGCACCAGCGCCTGGGCGTACTCGAGGCTGTCGAAATCGCCGAGCTGGGAGAGCAGCAGCACCAGGCGCCGGCGACCGCGCCCCAGACCCGGCAGCGCGGCGAGGCGTTCCAGCAGGGGGGAGGGCGTTTGCATGGGCGCCACCGTAACCAGGGTGAGCCGGCCAGCGGCACAGCGCGCCTGGGAGACTGATGCCAGCGCGGCGGACTCTCCCATGGCCCTGGATCAGCTGAAGGCCTTCCTGAAGCGCATGCAGGGCGACGACGCCCTCAGGCAACAGGTGCTGGCCGCCGCCACCGCCGACGATGTGGCCCAGATCGCCCTGACGCTGGGCTTCGAGTTCAGCGGCGATGAGCTGCTGCGCGTGTCGGGCCAGAAATTCGACCGCGTGACGGTGCGCAAGAACGACATTCCCGGCGAATACAACTGAGCGGCCGCCTGAGCCGGCGGCGGCCCGCCTCAAAGCAGCGGATGCCAGTGGCACAGCGGCCCCTGGCCCGCCCCGATCGCCAGGGCATGGCGCAGGCCCCCCTCCACGTAGAGCTTGGCCGCCGTCACCGCCTCGAGCAGCGGCAGCCCGCGGGCGCGCCAGGCGGTGATTGCCGCCGCAAGGGTGCAACCGCTGCCGTGGGTGTGGGGGGTGTCGATCGTGGTGCTGCGTAACCAGCAGCCCTGGCCGTCGGCCTGCAGCAGGTAGTCGCTGCCGCGCAGATCCGCCAGGCCGCCCCCCTTGATCAGCACCGCCGCCGGCCCCTGCTCCAGCAGCAGCGCCGCCGCCTGTTCCACCTCGGCGGGGGTGGTGATCGGCAGGCCACTCAGCAGCCGTGCCTCATGCAGGTTGGGTGTGATCAGCTCCGCCAGAGGCAGGAGCAGCTGGCGGTAGGCCTCGATCGCTTGCGGCTCCAGCAGCAGCGATCCGGCGCGCGACACCATCACCGGATCGATCAGCCGGGGGATCAGCAGCGGGGCCAGCGCCGCGGCGGTGGCCTCGATCAGGCCTGGGTTCAGCAGCATGCCGGTCTTGATGGCTGCCACGGGCAGATCGCTCAGCACCGCCTCGATCTGGGCCGTGAGGGCCTCCGGCGGCAGGGCATCGACCCGACTGACGCCGCAGGTGTTCTGGGCGGTGACGCAGGTGAGCGCCGAGCAGCCGTGCACCTGCAAGGCGCTGAACGTCTTGAGGTCGGCCTGAATTCCGGCACCACCGCCGGAATCACTGCCAGCGATGCTGAGCGCGATCGGGGGGAGCATCAGCTGGCTGGGGAACACGGGATTCGGGTGTGAGCGCCGCCAGCAGGGCCGCTGCGCCCACCAGGCCCAGCAGCCACCAACGCCAGGAGCCACGGCCCAGCTGCGGCAGGCGGCGCCGCAGCAGCTGGGGGCGCGTTGATCGCCCCCCCTGGCGCTGCACACCCTGCAGCGGCGTGCCGCAGCGGCCGCACACCATGCGGCCCGCCAGGCTGCGGTCGGCCCGGACGGACCAGCTGCCGCACTGCGGACAGGCCATGCAAGCGGCGGAGCGAACAACGCCCCCATGTTGGCAATGCGATCGGCCTCCAGCACTGGAGCGCCGCGAAGCCGCGGGGGCGATCAGGGCGAGGGCGCAGCAGCGGCTGGAGCGGCTGGATCGGAGGCAGCGGCGGCAGCGGCCAGTCGCCAGAGGGCCAGGCCACCGCCGCGGCCGCGGGCAGCCAGCCAGCCGCTCGAATCCCGGGCGATCAGGGCGAAGAACGGCAGCCGCCGCGGGTCCGGCGCCGGCAGAGGCCGCCGCAGCAGGGTGCGGCCCGCCAGCTGCAGCTCCAGGAGCTCGAAGCGAAACACCAGCAGCGGTCTCACACCCGTGAGCCATCCAGGCCCCTGGAAGCAAAGCTCCAACGGGCCCAGGGTCACGGCATTGCGCAGCATCAGGCCGTCTGGGCTGGAGGAGATCTCGAGGCGTGCCGCCAGGCCCCGCAACAGGGCCGCAGAAACGGACGCGGGCCGTTCACTCCCCTTCGGCCAGACCTGATGCAGCTGCCAGCACCCCTGCAGATCGTCTGCCACCAGCCCAGAGCCGGCACGGCGGACCGCACGCTCCAGCCGGAGCAGATCGGCACCAGAGGGTTCGGACAGGGACATCAGACCGAAACGGACGTCAAGACTCGGAAATCCAGGACAGCTCTAGCGTGCAACCAGGCCGGTCGACAGCTGCATCAGCATCATGCGCAGATGGCTGAACAGCATCGGCAGCCAAGTGGCTCTCAGCCAGGCGGCCACCGTGCTGGCTGCGCTGGCCGCGGCATCGCTGACCACCCTGGCCATCAGCCGCGAGAGTGTTCTCCAGGCACGCGAGAGCCATCTGCGTCGGGACGCAGCCCTGATCCAGCAGACCTACGACAACACCCAAGGCATCCCCGAGCGGGCGCGCCAGGAACGGCTGGCGCAGCTCCTGGCAACTCTCGGGGGCAGCAACCACGCCTACTGGATCAGCACAGCCAGCGGCAGGACCATCTTCCCCGCACAGACCAGGAACTCGATCCCCGCTGAGCAACTGGCAATCATCGAGCAGGCAACCAAAGGCCCGCAAGACACGGGCAGCTGGAGGTCCAGCTCCAGGGATCTGCAGCACAGCATGCAGACACCGATCCGAATCAACCAGCAGAGCTATATAGCCAGCCGCTACAAATTCCTGAGCTACTTCTCGGCACTGTGGGTCACGCAGAACACGACCGATCTCACCTCCCTGCAGGCCTCACTGATTCGTTCGGCCACCGGCATCTACATCGGCAGCGTTGCCTTCAGCCTGGTGATCTCATGGCTGCTCACCCGCCGCATCACACGCCCGCTGAAAGTGTTGTCGCTGAAGGCCAACACGATTCAGGCCGAGAATCTCCCCACAACCCGGCTGAGCATGGCCCAGAGCTCGAAGGAGGTTGCCGAACTCTCTGGAGCCTTCAACGCCCTGCTCGCTCGTCTGGATGTGAGCCTGCAGAGCCAGCGGCAGTTCAGCCGCTCGCTGAGCCACGAGCTCAGAAATCCGCTGATGACGATCGAGCTCTGTCAGAGGCGGCTCAAGCGCGAACTGAGGAGCCAATCCGCCGAGGCCGCGATGCAGACCGTGCAGATCCAGCAGCAGGAACTGAACCGGATGAAGAAGCTGCTGGATGGCCTGATGACCTTGTTCAAGGCCGGCCAGGCCTTACCGGCCCGGGCGATCACCGCCATCAGCCTCGAGGAGGTGATCCAGGAGGCCGTGGAAGCCTGCAGCAACACGGGCGATGGCCATGCCATCGCCGTGATCAGGGAACAGGGCCCAACGGCAGATCCAGAAGCCTGGCAAGCCATGGGCGATCAGGAGCAGCTGGAGCAGGCCCTGATCAATCTGATCGGCAATGCCAAGAAGTACTCAGACCCCCAGCAAACGATCGCCATTCGGCTGGAAGCCCGCACTGCGCACATAGCGGTGATCGTTGAAGATCACGGCATCGGCATTCCGCTGGAGGATCAAGCCAGGATCTTCGAACCGTTCTTCCGAGGCAGCAACACCGGCGAGCACGAGGGAACCGGCCTGGGCCTTCCCGTGGTGAAGGCCCTGGTGGAGTCGATGGGCGGCAGGCTGGAGGTCTGGAGCCAACCCAGCCAAGGCAGCCGTTTCACCATCCTGCTGCCGCGGCAACCGAGCCCCTCAGGGCTGAGCAAGGGCCTGGCGTAGCGGTGCATCGGACACCTGCGGCAACGGCCGAGCCGGAGGCAGAAGGCCCAGCTGCACCTGCACACGCTGCAGCGCGCGAAGGTTGCGCTCGAGCGCACCGCCGGAGGCCAGCATCTGCCGCTGCTGCTCCAGGGGCAAGTACAAAATTCCGTCCTGAACCGTCTCAAACTCGGCCACCGACAACCCCTGCAGCTCCGCCAGCCAGGCGTTGGCTGTGCGCGGATGCTCGGCCGCATAGCGATGGGCCGCCTGCCAGGCACGCAGCAAGCGGGCAACCAGATCCCGATTCGAGGCCAGGAAGCGGCGATCCACCACCAGCACATCGTGGATTTCACCGGGGATGGAGCGGCTGTCAAACACCACCCTCGCCTTGCCGGTGCGCAGGGCCCAGGAGCTGAAGGGGGGATACATCGCCGCGGCAGCGAGCTCCCCACTGGCCAAGCGGGCCGGCATCTCGCGCAGGGAGATGCTGCGCAGGCTCACGTCCTGCAGTGTCATCCCAGCCTGTTCCAGGGCGCGACTGACCAGAAACGGACCCAGGCTGCTGGGTGTGACGGCCACGGCCTGGCCCCTGAGGGCCTTCAGATCCGGCAGATCGTTTGCCAGCAGCAGCTGATCGGCCCCCCGGGATTCATCAACGGCCAGCACCACCACCGGGCAGCGCTGCGGCACCCGGCCGCAGAGATCAACCAGCTCCACGGTGGTGAGCTGGGCCAGCGGCAGGCGTCCCCAGGCCAGATCGCGCAGGATCAGCTGGGGATCGGCATAGCGGCGAACCTCGATCCTGATGCCCTGCTGCTGGTCCAGACCCTTCTCGGCCGCCAGGGCCAGGTAGCCGTAGCCGGGCCAGGGGGACACCGGCACGGACAGCAGCGGCAGCCGCGCCAAGCGCCACCAGCTCAACAGAGCCACGGCCGCCGTGATGACGACGAGCCAACCAACAAGAACAAACGCCTGGCTTCGCTTGAGCCGCTTCATCCACACACTGAGCCTTGGCGACCAGTTAAGGAATGCGCCTCACAGCGATTGGGGAACGCAACAAACAAAGTAACCAGCAGATCACAGCGACCTGCCGCGAGCTCCCGCCCTGAGAGCGCAGCTCAGCAGCACTGTGGTGCACTCTGCCGCCTTCTGGTGCAGATCGGCTCAAACTTTGACCCCGGCCGGGTTACAGTCAGCCAAATCTCTTGTCACCAGCTGTAGTCGTAGGCAGCATGAACATCCTGCTTCTCGAAGATAACGAGCAGCTGGCTCACTGCCTGGCCCAAGAACTGGAAGCAGAAGGTTTCAACGTGGTCACCGCACACACGGGTGCCGAGGCCTTATCACGCCTCAGGCAAGATCAGCACCTACCGGCAGGGGAAACGGGAATTGATGTGCTGATCATCGACTGGGATCTGCCTGATTTCTCCGGGCTTGATGTGTACGAACGCCTTGGCAAGCAGGGGTGCCGGCCTCCTGCCTTGATGCTCACGGGCCGCGATCGGGTCGAAGATCGTGTTGAGGCGCTGAACCGCGGCTTTGACGACTATCTGGTCAAACCATTCTCCTTCGATGAACTGATTGCTCGCATCCATGCCATCAGCCGGCGGCGGCAGCAAGTGGCTGGGCCCAGCTCAAACGAGCCCAATCCACTCTCAGAGCGGGAGAAAGATGTGCTGAGCCTGATCGCCTGTGGGCTCAGCAATGGCGACATCGCCAAGAAGCTGTTTCTCTCCACCGAAACAATCAAGTCTCACGTCAAGTCGATTCTCACCAAACTGCATGCCAAGGACCGCACCCAGGCCCTGGTACTGGCACTTCAGGCTGGCTACGTGACCGTACCTGACAACGTGGATTAACAGTGTGGATTAAAAGCGTGGATTGACAGCGTGGATTGACGCGGCTGAGCCAAGACCATCAGCTGATGTCACAGCAAACAAGCCTGGAGTCCGGGGATTGCCCCCGTACACCAGGCAAACGAATCAACGAAGAGAATCCACCAGGGAGAATCAACCGAGCCATGCCGTCAGGCCCTGCAGGCAGAGGCGGGAATAGGAACGCTCTCAACTGGCGCGATTCAGGCCCTGTTCGAGCAGGAAGGCCGCGAGATTGCTCATGCTGCGGCCTTCATAATCCGAGCGATCCTGAAGGATCTGAAACAGATGATGAGACACCGTGACGCTCAGTCGCTGGGGTGAACGCTGGATCAATTCCAGACGAGGCTGAGTGGAAGGCGTGGTGAAGGAGGGAGTGGAGATCATCGTGAGATCCGTGCAGAACGGCATGGGTGGTGACAAGAGAATCCTTGCCGACATCGCTCGTGCTGCAGACCCCCCCGGGGGTGAACCCAACTCACCCTCAGGAGTGAATGCGCCGCAGACACGACCGCCCCGCTCACGGATCGAACGCACACTGCGGCAGGGCCGGCGCCAGCATGGTGAGCCCCATCCCCCGGCCAACGCTCAGCCATGGCATCCACTCCCCTGGCCGTGCCGGTGCTGAGCGCGGCCCAGCGCCGCAAGCAGGACGAGAGCAGCGATGCCCTCTTCTATGCGCAGCCGCGCTTCGTGCACCACCTCGATGGCGCCTTCCGCGCCCGCCTGACGGCGCTCTATCGGGAACGGCTGGAGGCCGGCGCCAGCGTGCTCGATCTGATGAGCAGCTGGGTCAGCCACCTGCCGGATGAGCAGACCTTCGCCGAGGTGATCGGCCATGGGCTCAATGGCGCCGAGCTGGCCGCCAACCCGCGGCTGACGCGGCACTGGCTGCAGAACCTCAACGAGGACCAGACCCTGCCGCTGGCCACCGCCAGCGTGGATGCCGCCCTGATCGTGGCCGGCTGGCAGTACCTGCAGCAGCCGGAGGCTGTGGCCGTGGAGCTGCGGCGGGTGCTGCGCCCAGGCGGCCAGCTGATCGTGGCCTTCTCCAATCGCATGTTTCCCACCAAGGCGCCCCAGGCCTGGCTGGAGGCCTCCGACCGGGATCGGCTGGCCATGGTGGCGAATGTGCTGCTCTGCCAGGGGTGGCAGCTGGATCAGCTGATCTGTGAGGACACCCGCGCCGAAGGCCCCCTGGGCTGGATCGGCGGCAAGGGGGATCCCTTCTTCGCTGTGATCGCCCGCACCCCCGCTGCCGGCCATGACTGAACTCGCCATCGTCGGGGCCGGCGTGGCCGGCTGCGCCCTGGCGGCCCAGCTGCGGCGGCAGGGCTGGTGCGGCTCGATCAATCTGCTGGAAATCGGCCGCGGCCCCGGCGGACGCGCCGCAACCCGCCGCTCCCGCCGCGACCCCGCTCTGGCAATCAACCACGGCGCACCGCTGTTCAACATCACCGGCTCGCCGCCGCCGGGCTTGCTGGCGCCGCTGCAGCAGGGGGAGTGGATCCAGCCATTCACAGGAGCGATCCAGGAGCTGGATGGCGCGGGCTCGGGCTTTCATGCCGGCACCCTCTGGCAGGGCGCTGGCGGCATGGAGCAGCTCAGCCGCGGCCTGCTGGCCCTGGCCGCCGAGGCAACACCGGAAGCCGGCGACACCCAGCTGCGGTGCAGCACCCTGGTGCGGCGGCTGGAGCCCCTGCCCGGCGGCGAAGGCTGGCGGCTGCACGGCGACGGCGATGTTCTGTTGCTGGAGTGCCGCTGGCTGGTGCTGAGTGGCACGCTGCTGGCCCATCCCCGCTGCCGAGCGGTATTCGGCTGGCCGGAGGTGCCGCTGCAGGCGGCCGCCGAGGCCCTGGGTGATGCGCAGCTGCTGGAGGCCGCCGCCCGGCTGGCCGCGATCGACAGCACCGCCAGCAGCAACCTGCTGCTGACCCTGCCGGCGGAGCTGGCGGGGGACTGGCTGGCCCTGCCCTGGCGAGTTCTGCAGCTCAGCACCGCCGCCCAGGAGCGCTGGGGCCTGCGGCGGGTATCGCTGCAGCCCCTCGCCGACGGACGCTGCGCCGTGGTGGCCGAATCGAGTCCCGCCTTCGCCGCGGCCCATCGCCACGTTTACGGCTCCCGCTCCTCCGCCGCCCAGCTGCTGGGAGCCGCACCGGATCCGGCGCAGGAGACCGCCACCATCGAGGCCCTGCAGCACGCGCTGGAGCAGGTGGTGGGCCTGAGCTGCACCGGCGCTGACGCTGACGCTCAGCTGATGCGCTGGGGCGCCGCCTTCCCGCTGGCGGCGGGCACCGGGACTACTGCCACGGCCGGCCTGCACGCCGATCTCCAGCTCTGCCCGGCCAGCCGCATCGGCTTCTGCGGCGATGCCATCACCGGCCCCGGCTTTGGCCGGGTGGAGGGCGCCCTGCGCAGCGCCGAGGCCCTGGCCGCGCAGCTGCTGCCGCTGCTCTAGGCCGGCAAGCGCAGATCCAGGGCGTCGATCAGGGCCCGCTGGCGGGCCGCCGGCACGAAGCTATGGGCCGCCATGGCGCCGCTCACCGCCACCGGCGGCACGCCGATGCCCGGAAACACGCCGGCACCGCAGAGCACCAGGCCCTCGATCGGCGTGCTGCCGCCGGGGAACGGCGAGCGATCAGCGCCGATGGCCGGGCCATAGCTACCGCGCTGCACATTCAGATAACGGCGATGGGTGAGCGGCGTGCCCTGCAGCTCGATCACGATCCGCTCCGCCAGATCCGGCACCAGCTGGCCGAGCACCTGGTGGAACAGGCC
>Ga0208361_1000040_pt1 | contig 53474 bp, 46 predicted proteins | sample LakMenEpi05Aug10_FD_150670 | JGI IMG/M metagenome (GOLD analysis project Ga0208361, IMG submission 150670) | Freshwater microbial communities from Lake Mendota, WI - 05AUG2010 deep hole epilimnion (SPAdes) | ecosystem: Environmental > Aquatic > Freshwater > Lake > Epilimnion/Euphotic zone ... | reverse complement strand
CGTTCACGAAATCCCCCTTCCAGATAGATCGCCAATAAGATTGCCTGTGGTGTGGTGATGGAGAAAAATTCACGCAGCGGTCCTGCCAACTCCTCCCACTCAGGCATATTCTCCTCTAAGAACTCCTCCTCATTGGTTTCAGTCAGTAAATCCTTGATGGTATTGAATAAACTCCGGGAAAGCTGCTGGTTGGGCATAGAAACGACTTTTGCAGGTGAGCAATAGATTTTGAAATTTTGTTTCAAATTAGAAGTAAAATTTCAAATTTTTATTACGATAATATGGAATTGACTGGGATGAAAAGACTTATTTCATAATTAGCTGATTATCAATTATTTAATTTGTTTTGTTCTATCGTGGGGCTGCAAATTGCGTTATCCATTGAAATCTATTTTCAAATTTAAATAGTAATCATTTCTTTAATTTTCAACATTTTTGAAATATTTTAGATTTTGTTTCAAAATATCAAGTCAACCATTAATTTTGCCGAAAATCGCCTATGCCCATCACCAAGAATGCGCGGAAGAGACATGGAATCATTGACGGACTGCTCCGAAGCCATCGGGGCTATACCATTAAGGAAATAGCGCAACAGGTGAATGAACAGCTGGAGGAAGACGGCGAAGCACCGGTATCAGAGCGCATGATCTACCACGACATCAAAAACATGCAGGAAGAATATCCGGTGAATATTATCAGGAAGGAAAGCAGGTTCATGTACGAGACCCGAGATGAGTCAATTGAGAACCGACCACTATCAGAAGAAGACCGAAAGCTACTTGAAATGGGTGTACAGACCTTTTCAGTATTTAAAGGTTCTGCATTGTTCCGGAAGTTCAACGATGTGATCACGCGACTAATGACCGGATCTGTATTGCGCAGGTTACATTCTGCCGACCAGACCCGTTATATTCAGATAGGAGAAATGGCAGAGAATACCGGGCATGAATGGATAGAAACCGTCTATCAGTCCATAACAGAACAACAGGCCCTGCGCATCACCTATAAATCATATGGCAAGGAAGCCAGGGACATCACGGTGAGCCCCTACCTGTTAAAAGAATACCGCAACATCTGGTACATGGTGGCATTTGATCATGTCGATGATGCGGGTAGCGGACCGAAGATCATGAAATTAAACCGCATCCTGCGCGTAGAAAAAACAGCAGATGTCTATATCAGAGATGAAACCTTCAATGGGGAAGATTATTTTAAATATACCCTGGGCGTTTTTCACCAATCAGGCAGCGAACCGATTGAAGTCACGCTGCAAATAGAGCAACCGCTGATTGAATTACTGGCGGAAAATAAAATTCACCCCAGTATGGAGATTATTGAAAAAACCAGTGATGCCATGACCATCACTTTTACCGTGTATGATAGTCCAGAACTACGCGCCCGGATTTTGAGCTATGGCTCTAAAGCCCGGATATTATCACCCGAATCACTGCAATTGACTATTGCAGAAGAAATCAGGAAGATGAGTAATATATATAGCACATGATTATTTAAGTTAGCTGAACTCCTGTGCATTACATTTGTTAGTGCATGCATGAACGCCTTCCTCCTCTTCCCCCATCAACTTTTTGATCAAGCCCTCCCCATCGATAAAAAAACACCCGTTTTCCTCATCGAAAACGATCTCTTCTTTACCCAATACCGCTTCCACCAACAAAAGATCATCCTCCACCGCTCCTCGATGAAATACTACCAGCAGCGACTGGAACATCAACAACATCTCGTCACTTACATCGAACACCACCAACCCGAAAGCCGGATACCTCAACTCATCCGCCAACTGGCGGCAAAAAAAATTCGCAGCATCACCCTCTATTCCCCCAACGATAACTGGCTCGAAAAACAACTCCGTTCCTCCTGCAAAAAAGAAGACATCACCTGCACCTTCCTGCCTAGTCCCAACTTCATCAACAACCTGCCCGAAGACCTATCTCAACTGGGCAAAAGAAGACCTTACTTCCAAACCGGTTTCTATATCCAACAAAGAAAAAAACACCAACTCCTGCTCACCCCTGCGGGTGAACCACTGGGTGGTCAGTGGACCTATGACGTGGAGAATAGAAAAAAAATTCCTGCCAAAACACCCATCCCTGCCCTGCACTTCAGCGGCAGCAACACCTTCATCCATGAAGCTATCAGCTATACAAAAAAATATTTCGCACTTCATCCCGGCACCACTGATGCCCCCTTCCTACAAAACAAAATAGAACAATACTATCCCTGCACGCACGCCGAAGCAGCTCAAGCACTGGAAGAATTCATGCGCACCAAACTAACCGACTTTGGTCAATATGAAGACGCCATGCTGGCACAGGAAACCACCCTCTTCCACAGCGTGCTGAGTCCATTACTCAACATCGGCCTCCTTCAACCCATGCAGGTAATCCATCGGCTCATCAATTATGCCAACACCCATTCCATTCCCCTGAACAGCATCGAGGGCATCGTTCGGCAAATACTGGGCTGGCGCGAATTCATTCAACTCATCTACCGCGAGTCAGGCACACAACAACGCACGAAAAATTTCTGGCAGTTCACCCATCCCATGCCGGCCGCCTTCTATACCGCTACCACCGGCATACCACCCATCGACCTCACCATCCGGAAATTACTGCACTCGGGCTACAACCACCACATCGAGCGACTCATGGTACTCGGCAACTTCATGCTGCTCTGTGAGATCCATCCCGATGCCGTCTACCAATGGTTCATGGAACTCTACATTGATGCATATGACTGGGTAATGGTTCCTAATATATATGGCATGTCGCAATACAGCGATGGCGGCATGATGACCAGCAAACCCTATATCTGCGGATCTAACTACCTGATGAAAATGGGCAACTTCCCCAAAGGGGACTGGCAAGCCATTTGGGACGGACTCTTCTGGCGCTTTCTCTCCAACAACCGAAAAGTATTCGGCGGTAATCCACGCTGGGCGATGCTTATCAAGACATGGGATAAAATGGAACTGCAAAAACAAGAGCAACACCTTCAGGCGGCGAATAACTTTTTACAACAACTCCATTCTTCCGGAAAAAAAAGTCAACCCCTTCCCCGACATCCACAAATGACGTAACTTTAAGTAACCAACTCCCGTTAGCGCATGCGGTCATTCGTGCTCCTCTTTGTTTTATTTTTTTCCACCATAGTCACTGCACAGGTACCCAACTATAACCGCAACGGTCACCTCATCATCATCGGTGGCGGATCCATTCCCGATACCATCTACCGGCGATTTGCGCAGCTGATCGGAGGAAAAGATCAACCGGTGGTTTATATCCCTACTGCTACGGGTGACGAGCCCTGGATACAACAGGGCAAACACCTGGAAAAATTTACCCGCCAGGGCTTTACCCGTTTATCGACCGTTCATACCCGCGACCGCGCAAAAGCCAACGATCCTGCTTTGGTGGCACTCATTGATCAGGCGAAAGGTGTTTTTCTGGGTGGGGGTGATCAAGATAAACTGGCGGAAGCTTATAACGGAACTGCCGTTCACCGTGCCCTGCTTGCATTACTCGATAGGGGCGGCGTTATCATGGGTACTTCTGCCGGTGCTACCATCATGGGCTCCGTTTTGATCGGAGGTGATCACCGCAAAACTCCCCATCTGCCCGCACAATTCAATGAAGGGTTCTCTTTCATGACCACTACCGCCATTGATCAGCATGTATTGGTGCGCAACCGTCAATTCGATTTGATACCGGTGTTAGAAAACAGACCGGGTGTATTCGGCTTATCGCTGGATGAATCAACTGCTGCCGTTGTGAACCGCGATAGCATCAGCGTGATCGGAAAATCATATATGCTGGTATTCGATCGGGAGGACTGGGCCCGACAACAGAAAGATTGGGGGAAAGTTTACCGCCCCTTTTGGATGCTGTCGGAAGGTGACAGCTGGCGGACTAAAAAAACAACCAACAAAAATTCCACACCATGATATGTATCAAAGCCACCATCCCCGAAGAACTCAATGTGATCGATGATGAGTGCAAGGCGATTTATCACAGCAAAGACAGCGTCTGCTTCTTCCTGTTCAAAACCCGAGAACAGCGCAATGACTTTGTAGAAGAAACACAGGGCATGATGAAGGATGCCCGCATGGAAGTATATAGCCGCTACCAACAACTGAGCTAACACCTCGCCAACAATCTTTTCTGTGCCCGGCAAATTCTGCCGGCCTGCTACCCCCGGCGCAGTTGATACCATGAAAGGAAGTGAAGGGCGATTCTTGCAAATTTAAAAGTGATCTTTAAAAAATTTAAAAGAGCTTTTTAAAATTATCTGGCCACTCTCCCAATTGGTTACAGACTGACTTCTTTTCTTGCACACAAAATCATCTGTATGCCAAGAAAAGAACAGTTGCAACCCATGTTTAGCCGGTTATTGGCCGGACTTCCTTCCACTACCAAAAATGAAATCCGCATCGTCTTTGATGGCGGCCATCCCCTGCGGGAAAAAATGGACTTATTAGTATATGTCGGCGATACGCTAATGGCTATGGGAAGCTGGTGCCAACGCATCACAGGGAGAGGTCCTGTCGGCACTGATGATAAAGTCTCAGGAAAATCTTCGCAATTGATGGCACTGGAAAACATACCCTACTACTTATTTGAATTCGATGGTGACCATTTGTTAACCTTCGATCTCAGCGAAGAGGAACCGAAAGGAGAAATTACTGCAGACCTGATCAGGGGCATTCGCCGGCTGTGTACTCTGCCGGAAGTCTGGACAACCAGACAAACCCCCATCGCTTCTATGCAACAATATCTGCATACACTGCTCAATTTGGTTGAAGAAGAGGGGGCGGCCGCCTGAAATACGAATTTCAACTATACTTGGCGTGAGGAAAAATTGGTGGAACTCTTTATCATAGCAATACTTACATATTACTAATTTTAAATTGTCAATTTATTCCGAAATTAACTTGTAGGAAAGACTTGCTGCGACTGCATTTTCCGTAAATTGACTATGCAAAGCGCCAACCATGAACGCACCGGCAAACAATACTGCAGGAATGTCGTTCATTGAACGCGGACTCGAATGGATGCTATCTTCCAAAGCCCGCTTCCGCATTGAGCGCATCATTTTAACCATTTCTATCCTCAGTTACCTCGTTCATCTCTTGCTGATTTTTCTGGTAAGCCGAGGAGTACTGCATCCGGTATCGGGGCTCTTAGCCAGTCCAATTTCTGCCATTTATACCCCCTTTTCGTTCATACTTGTTTACGAAGTGTACTTGCTGATCTATTATCTACCCAAGTCAACCACTTTTTACATCGGAAAGCAATACGAAATCATTACCCTCATCATCATCCGGCGCATTTTCAAAGACATTGGTAGTCTGGAACTTCTACCCAACTGGTTCCAAAATGAAAATGACTTACGGTTTACTTATGATGCTGTTACCTCGCTGATACTTTTCATCCTGATTTGTCTTTTTTATATGCAAGTGCTGCGCAAAGACGATGGGGAACAAGCCACCAGCGAGCAGGCAGAAATAAAATCATCTACCTTTCTCATTCTTAAAAATTTTATTGCATTGTTACTGGTGCCGGTGATGATTGCACTTGCCTTTTATTCTTTTGGCAACTGGGCATCCACCGCACTACAAAATTATCAGTCCGGTATCTATGCTGCCATTAACCTGAATCAAATCTTCTTCGATGAGTTTTTTACTGTGCTGATTGTAGTAGATGTATTGCTATTGCTTGCCTCCCTTTTTTACTCTGACCAGTTCCAGTCCATCATGCGCAATTCCGGGTTCGTGATATCAACTATTCTCATCAAGCTATCTTTTTCAGTTACGGGTCTTACCAATAATCTCTTAATTGTGGGCTCTGTTGTTTTTGGCTTACTCGTGTTGATTATTTTCAACCTGTTTACCCGTAAAGTTGCACCACTGTTTCCCGGACAGCGGCAGCCGATGAAAAAATAAGTATACCAACATAATAGCATTTACTGTTTTTATAACTGGGCGATTGGTTGAAAAATTGATTCCGAAAAATATATCTTTGAATCTTTCGACGCATTTTAAATGGAAATTGTTATGTCGCTGCCACTAATTTTTGATTCCAATACGAACGAAATACTGATTCACCGTATTGATGCGCTAACACCGCAAAGCCAACGTCTATGGGGAACCATGACAGTTGCACAAGTCTTGAAACACTTAGCTGTTCCGTATAATGATCTTATCAACAACAAAGAACGTAAACCAAAAATGCGCCTGCTCGGCCGGCTGATTTTTAAGCCCATCATGACGGGAGAAAAACCATTCAAGAAAAACAGTCCGACAGCCAAACAATTCATCATAACCGATGAACCCGAATTCGAACAGGTAAAAGAAGAATTGAAAGAAAAAATGCTGGAGATTCATGGTCGCGGACCTGATTATTTTGAAGGCAAGGAACATTTCTTCCTAGGCAGACTGAAATCCCGTGAATGGAGCAACATGCTGTACAAACACCTCGATCATCACCTAAGGCAGTTTGGAGTATGATGGAAAACGCATGTGCATCCATTCCAAGTTACCCTATTGCACATTTCCGGTAAAAAAAAAGGGCATGCCGGCAGGCACACCCTACTATTGTTACTAAGAACAGGATTACTTCATTCAATCCCGGCACCCTTATAATTTATCCGGCAGCGAAAGGAAGGGTGTTTTGCCATCCGTGATGATGAGCTTACTGTTGCTGCTATTCGAAAGTGACTTGAAGGCCTCGATTTGTCTTAACTTTAATATCGGAGCGGTCAATGTTTTGTTGATCGTGTCGTTAGCCATCTTGATAGCATCAGCCTCGATTTTCATGGCATTGGCCTTACCGGTGGCTTCAATTTCTGCAATTTTCCTTCTTCCCTCAGCAGCAATAATTGCTGCATTGTTTTCGCCTTCGGCTTGAATCTTGGCTATCTGCTTCTTTCCTTCAGCTTCAATGATTTTTCTTTCAGCATCACGCTTTTCACGCTCTTTCACAAACTCCATGCGTTGTGCATCTTGCTCTGCCTGCAGCTTCTCTTCAATGGTACGTGCTAGTCCATCAGGCAACAAAATACTCTTCAATAAAACATTGTCAATCACAAATCCGGATGGATCTAATATATCAGTCATCTGCTTGCGAATGGCCAATTCAATCTGAGCGCGCTCACCACTGTGCATGTCTTTTGCCAGAAATTTGGAGGAAATATCAGCTGCAGCCGAACGAAAAACAGGCAAAATCACTTCGCTCTCATAATTCAGTCCGATATTCTGTAAAATTTTAGGAGCAGCTTCCGGCTTAATGCGATATAGTATCGATATCTCCGAACGTATCGTTAAGCCCTCTTTAGAGGGAAGTGCGGGTTTTACTTCTATGTTCATTGTTCGGGTAGGAACCCTGATAATGGTAGTCGTAAGAAAGTTAAATGCTTTGGGACCCTGCTGCACGTACTGGGGATCAATTTTTCCGAGACGTCTTTTAACACCCACTTCTCCCTGGCGGACTACTGTGCAGGATGCAAGAAAAAGAACTGCAGCAAGTGCTAAAAACAATCCGAAATAGTTGGATACCCTGGACCGAAATAAATGAGCATACGTGGTAGCAGGATAAACGCTTGGTGACAATTGTTGGGGTAGCTTTCTGTTCATACATTCAAGTTTTAAAGAGAGTAATGCGGGTCTCCATCCTACATCCTGCCAGAGGCCAGCGAACGTGCCCGATTCCGTCCGGAGGTCCCGACCATTGCTATCCATTGAAAAGTTGGTTGATATCAATAGCCGGTCATCTGTGATGAACACAGACTTACTTTGTTGAAAATACAACTGGTATTTTCAGAAATTTTCATGACAACCACCTGGGTTGCCAATTCACAGGATTAGATAGCCGGCTTTCAGTTACTATAAATTCAAAAACTATGCCAACACGAAAAACAGGCTAAATAAATCAGTCATGTATATATTAAAATAATTGATTGATTTCATTCACTCTTCTATATGACTGTCATCTTAAACAAAATTTCGCTGGCAGTATCAGATCTATTTTCCGCATTTCGATAACCCGATTTTCCTTATTCGTAATTACCCCTGTAAAATCAATGGCATTTTCGCGTCCGAAATTGAAGCGTTAACCATGCGGACCCTAATTACGATTTTACTTCTAATTCCTGTACTTAGTTTAACTGCGCAAAAAAAGCAGCAACCGGTAGCCGATAGTATATTTCAACACAGCACTTTCCTTCCAGACATTACCCTGGTCGGTCGTAACACAAAAGCCGATATTCACTTTTTGCCGGAAATCGTTGGCACCACCATTCATGCCGGTAAGAAAAATGCCCTGATCATGATGGACAATGTGCAAGGGAATGTGGTCAATAATACGATGCGCCAGGTGATGGCCAAGGTGCCGGGAATACAGATATGGGAAAGCGACCCCAGCGGTATTCAAATCGGTATTGCGGCCCGCGGGTTGAGTCCGAACCGTAGCTGGGAATTCAATATCCGCCAAAATGGATACGATATCAGCAGCGATCCATTTGGCTACCCCGAAGCATACTATACCCCACAGCTAAACTCTGTTCAACGCATCCAGGTTGTTCGCGGGGCTGCCAGCTTACAATACGGACCGCAATTTGGGGGACTGGTAAATTTCATTTTAAAAGATGGCAGTGATTTCAAAAAAAAGTTTCAGTTTGAATCGCAACAAACTGCAGGAAGTTTCGGACTATTCAATTCCTACAATGCAATCGGCGGTAAGCTAAAGAAAAGCCACTATTATGCCTTCTGGGACCACCGCAGGGGAGATGGATTCAGACAAAACAGCGGATTTACTGTGAATACAGGTTTTGCCAGCTTCACCCATCAAATTACCGACCGACTCAAGGCCGGGGTAGAGATTACCCACTTTAGCTACCTGGCTCAACAACCCGGCGGGCTTACCGATGCACAATTTGCAGCCGATCCTTATCAAAGTCTTCGCCGGCGCAACTGGTTTGATGTCAAATGGAATATGGCAGCATTGAATCTGGACTATACTATCAGTGAACAAACCCGACTTAACATCAAAGCATTCGTTATGGGTGGGGATCGGAATAGCATTGGCTTTATGGCTCCCCCAACTGTTGGCGATACCATCCAGGCAACAACGCTACAATACGGGAACAGAAGAGTAGACATTGATCAATACCGCAACCAGGGAATCGAAGCAAGATTCCTGCACAGTTACACCATTGGTAAGGCAACGCATAGCTTTTCAACCGGATTCCGCATCTATCGTGGGAATACTTATCGCTTTCAGAATGGAAGAGGAGATACGGGGTTTGATTTTAATTTGAGAACAGAAGCTCCCTACCCGACAGATCTTGATTTTCTAACCGTTAACACTGCCTTCTTCGCGGAAAATGTTTTCAGAATTGGAAAAAAACTTTTGATCATACCCGGCTTCCGCATAGAAAACATCCGCAATACCGCTGATGGAAGAGTGAACCTTGTTGGAGCAGTAGAACAAAAAGTTGCCAATCAGAACAAAACCCGCCGATTCATTTTACCGGGTATCGGAGCAGAATACCACATCGGAAACACTGAAGTATATGCCAATTACTCCCAGGCCTATCGACCGGTACTGTTCAGCGACCTTACTGCCAATCCCATTACCGATGAAATTGATCAAAATCTACAGGACGCCCGAGGATATAACATAGATCTAGGTTACCGCGGACGTGTCAAAGATTTCTTGTTCTTTGACGTTAGTGGATTTTGGCTGCAATACAACAATCGGGTAGGATTAATTGCTCAGCAACGATTGGATGGAAGCTTTTACAACCTGCGCACCAATGTGGGCAATAGTTCGAGCAAAGGTGCTGAAATATTAGTTGAACTTAGCTTATTGAAAGCCCTGCAAGCCGACAAACGCTATGGTAACCTTTCCCTGTTTACTTCATTGGCGTTCATTGACGCCCGATATGACAACCTCCAGTTAATTGTGAGACAAGGCAATTCTTTAGTGACCACTAATTTGAAAAACAAGCAGGTAGAAAATGCTCCCCGACAAATTCTTAGGAATGGCATTACTTACAGTAAAACAAAATGGAAACTTACGCTACAACACAGCTATGTTTCATCTGCATTCAGTGATGCCAACAATACCAATACAACTGTAGCATCCGGCATCAATGGTGTAATACCCGCTTATCATCTGTTTGACCTGAGTGGTAACTATGACTTGAACTCATCATTTTTTATTCGGGCCGGCATCAATAACCTGCTGAATGAAAAATATTTCACCCGTCGTGCGGGAGGCTATCCGGGTCCCGGACTAATGACTGCGGAGCCGAGAAATCTATTTTTAACTTTTGGTGTGAAGCTTTAATGGTAAGACAAGATCTCTACCTCAGCTTCATAAAAACCTTCCCTAAACAATTAACGAGTGTGTCTTTTTAAGCTTCTACTTCAAATGAATCTTAAAAAAGGCAACCAGCTTATTGACTACATCATCTGCCTGATTACCATCAAAGCTGTGAAAAGCAACATACTCATGGTATTCGCTGGGAACACCGAAGCTGCGCAATCTGCTATGAAGCCACTGACTATGATATACAGGAACTACAGGGTCTAAGTTGCCATGAAAGCTAATCGTGGGTGGAGTCGAACTACTTACATTCCAGTAAGGACTGAGAGATTTATACAAGGTAGTATCCCAGGACTTTCCAACATACTCTGCAATCACACTTCCGTTGTAAGTACCTTGAATATAATTAGTACTGTTATACCAGGCCCAGTCATTCATAATGCTCGGTCCAAATACATTACCTACACATTTAATTTTAGTATTGACTCGATATGAATAAATCATCGCCATTTGTGAACCTGCACTTCCCCCGACAACTCCAATCTTAGAACCAATCTTATAATAAGTGAGGCTATCCATTACTTTGTTAATAGCAGCCTGAATATCTGCCATTAATTCATCATGATGAATTTTACTAACAAAGCTGGCATATCGGTAATTCATATTGACAACTGCAATATTCTTCCATTTACTTTTCAAAAGGCTTACATACATATCCATGTCTTCCTTCCTGCCGGTCTTCCATCCACCTCCGTGGATAACCAGAATGATATGAGTGGAAGTATCTCTATTAGCGGGTAAATGAATATCATAGATTTGTCTGGGTGAATCAAGGCCATATTTCCTGTTTCTCAATATTGTATCCCTGAGTGAACTTAATCCCGTAGAGTTAACTGGAACCGAATTTTGTTTTACACATGCAGTATACCCCAAAGAAATCAGGACGACTGTGATAAAAAACTTTCCAAATGATATTTTCATAATTTAAAGATACCCATCCTGATAAGCAAGTAGATGTTTCCGTGCCGACAACAAAAGTTAAAATGACATTTCACATCAATCCTCGCCTCAAATAGAATTGTTTTTCAATTCATTATTTTATCCTGGTTACAGAAAGCAGCTGCGGAATTAACTTTCGATTAACTGTATTTTCTCTGTCAGCATCAATCTTTTTATCTGTATGTATGATTGAAAGTGATTTGGTTAAATAGAGAAATGCGAGTGGACTATCAAATAGGGAGCAACATAAAAAAGAAAGGGGCACTCTTAATAAGTGCCCCTTTATCAATTTAATTATCTATTGAAAAGATCAGAGTTCAAAACGAAGACGGGTGAAGTAATATGCACCATTAAAGCCAAACTGTTGTACGCGGCGTGAGTATACGAAGCGTCCTATGCTGAAGTTATTGCTGTGCTGGTGGCGATCTTGATAGACATCAAAAATATTGTTTCCTCCTACTGTCAATGTTACTCCCTTCATCACCTCATAACTCACTGTGAGATCTGTAATCGTATGAGCATTGAAGGTCTGATCCAGCGTTTCCCGAAGTCCGGTCAGTGTATTCACCGGCCAGGTCGCAGGTGCAGCAGGGTTGATGGTAGGATCCAGGTAGACTACTTTTCCGAAACGAACTGCACGAAGCATAGCGGAAAACTTTCCGGAACGATAATTCAGCATGAAAGTATGTTTGTTCTGCGGATTAGCCACTTCAATACGGCTTTGGTCCTCCCGGTTGAAATAGTTGCCAAGCTGTCCTGTTGCAACCAAAATCGGAGAAGCTTTAATGATGGGGTTGCCGCTGGCATCCTTTTTTACTTCATTGTCAATGAAGTTAGCTGCCCAGGTAAATCGTAACTGTCCCTTCTTCCCTACACTTGCATTATAGCTCACTACAGACTCAATACCACGGGCACGGGTATCAATGGCATTGGTAAAGAAGTTGGCAGTTTGTGCATTGGCAGCAGCCAGCTGTGCACGTAATACAGCATCACCTCCATCGGAGAAGTTATTGGTCAATACGATACGGTCATTGATGTCAATTTGGTAAGCATCGAGAGAGAACTCCAGTTTACGGTTAAAGAACTTGGCAGTCACACCCATGGTGTAGCTCGTAGAGGTCTCCTGCTTTAGACGGGGTATTCCCAAAATTTGTGCGGGTACACTCTCATTGGTGAATGTGCCGCTTTCAGTAGGAACTAGTCCGGCACCAGTGCTTAGAAACAGTGTATTGGTTCTGGCATAAAACTTCTGTTGCTGTGAAGGGGCACGAAAGCCGGAGCTGGTAGAGGCACGCAAAGAAATCTCATCGGTGATCTTATACCGTGTTGCTAACTTATAATTTAGTGTGCCACCAAAGTCAGAGTAGTTCTCATAACGAAGGGCAGCTGCAGCCATGAACTTTTTGGTGAAGTCTTGCTCTACATCTACATAGAGTGATACGTTGCTGCGGTTATTAGTTCCGGCATTAGTAGGCTGGAATCCGGAAAATACCTGTGCGCCGGCTGCTACTCCGGCAGCGGTATTGAAGTTTTTATAAGAAGCCTCTTCTCCGGCACGAACCCCGAACTGATCGATGCGATATTCTGCACCGAATGCTACGTTCAGTCCATCTTTCACATCAAATTTTCTAGAGAGGTCAGCATTCATAGTATTTTGAGTGAACTGCAATCCACCTGCATCAAATTCTTTCTGCCAGAAGCTGCTAACTGATGCTTGTGTGAAGTTGACAGAATTGGTAATGTTGAAGTCGAAAGTATTTCTTCCGTAAGTATTACTAAAATCAGCATTCCATTGACCAATTTTTCCTTTCACTCCGATGGCAGTAGAAACGTCTACTACATTTGAGTTAATCTCAGGAAGAAATCCATTCGGGTAAACGGCAAATATGGAGTTGCGGATACCAGCAGGTATACCGGAGGGATAGCGATAAAATCCTGCAGCATTTCCTTTTTTCCTGTTATAGCCACCAAAAGCATATAGCTGCCAGGTGCCATTCAGGGGAGCAGAAAAATTATACATCACTCCACCGCCCTTGATGCGTGAGTTACCAATGCGCATATCAAAGTCGTTGCGATTCAGGTTACGGGCGTTCATAATAGAGTCATCCCTTACTTGCCCGTTTACAGTTGGAAATACTGCACCGGTATAAGTACCCCCGCGATTGGTTTCACCGCGGCTGGTATATTCACCTGTTAGGTTGAGGAATCCTTTCTTACCAACTTTCAATCCGTAGTTGAGTGCAACCTGCGCTGTTCTTCCATCAGTAACTTTTGCCTGTGGAAAATTGCCCCGGTTGATCACAAAATCACGATCAAAAGTAGTCATGTGCTGACCTACAGAAGCATTTCCTACCAGCACACCGGTTTGTTGCTTTAATACGATGTTGATTACGCCGGCGATGGCATCTGAACCATATTGTGCTGCAGCACCATCCCGCAATATTTCAATACGCTCGATGGCATTGGCGGGAATAGCGTTTAAGTCAGTACCAACATTACCTCTGTTAACTGTACCATTCGCATTTACCAGGGCTGACTGATGACGACGCTTGCCATTGATCAAGACCAGCACCTGATCGGGACCTAGTCCACGCAATTGCGCAGGATCAATGTGGTCTGTACCGTCGGCGATGGCCTGGCGAGAAGATTGGAAGGACGGGGCGATGAATGTAAGTATCTGGTTCAAATCTACCTGACCAATATCATTAATCACTTTAGATAGTGGAATTATATCGACAGGAACCGGTGATTCGGTTTTAGTGCGACTCTGATTGCGGGAGCCCACCACTACTACATTATCCAGTTCAGAGCCAGCTTCCATCCGAACATTAATGACAGACTGGGTACCTACAGTGAACTGAACAGTCTGATAGCCAACATAGGTGATGCGAAGAATAGCATTTCCGGCGGGAACAGAAATAGTGAAAGCGCCTTTATCATTGGTCAAAACAGGCTGCTTGGTGCCGACAATCTGAACAACAGCACCTACCAGCGGCTCACCTTTGGACATAGAAGTTACCGTTCCCTGAACAGTACGCTGAGCATATAATCCAACCGAGTACAAAAGGAAAAACACAGTTAATAGGGGGAAAGAAAATCTCATAGAAGCGAGTTTTGGTTATTTGTAATATAATCAGAAAATTGTTTAATTATTAAATGCGGAAAGCTTTAAAACTACAATTTTTCAGCATGGAACTTTAAAAAAGTTGTGCAAGTGGCTGAATGATAGTCCAACTGCGCGACGGTTGCTGATAAATATCCCCATCATTTTTTTGCAGAATTCACGTAAAAATCTACTGATTAAAACAACTTTTGAATGCGTTTGGGACTGAGTTACAGTTGCCTCAACTAAAAATCAACCTTATAACCTATGACCGGTATCAATAGAAAGCCCCGAATGAACATAGGGGGAAAGTTAGGAAAAAACGCGGCAGGTTTTAATTCCCGAACTACTCCAAAGAAAGTATACCGACAGGCAAATCAAAACGATTATGGCTGCTCAATAATTTTTTCCAGCCTGATTAGCTTACCCTCTTTATTCACGCCTTCTGCTATTAGTCTGAACCGGGTAGTCACATCATTGTTCTTAAACCGAATAGAATAGGTGTTTACGTCTTTATCGAGCTGAACGGAAGGGTTCCAGTACAGTGTTTTTCGAATGTCGCGCACCGGTTTTTTATTTTTTTCCGGATCAGATAAAGTGGTTTCCCAATTGTTTGGACGGCTATACCCCTCTAGCTTGATTCGCTTCAAACCTGTTACGTCATACATGCCTCCCTCATCACCCCTTCTGGTATAAACTACAATGGCTCCTCCGGATCCACCCAAATAGGCGCCAAAAAAGGGTGGTCTGAATACTTTTATATACGCCACATCCGACATAGGAATATTGTTCAGCGCACTGGGGTCGGTGAGCTGCACCTCATTGAGGAATACAGCTACCTGATCTCCCCGCCACCGCAAGGTGGGCGCACCAAAAGACTGCGTTGAGATTTGAAGTCCGGCCACCCTTCCCTGCAAGTAGGAGAAGACATTGGGCTGCATGTTCGCAAACCTGTCGCTGACAATATCGAATGGTATGCCATCAGAAGAAAAAATACCAGTGGTATATTTTTCATCTATTTCCTCGATGCGTTTTTTTACCCGCGTCGTCACAACCACTTCCTGTAATGTATTACTGGCAGCCATAGAATCTAGAATTCGCTTGTCGGCAGCATACTTTTGCTGTACCTGTGCGAGCGAATCTGCCGATGGCAGTAACTGCAACTTAGGAACAGATAGTCTTTGCGTAGGATTACCTGCCATAAAGTTGGTCATGAGCGCTATTCTATTTTCATCTGTTATAGTTATTCCATTTGGTTGCAGGTAAACACTGACGCTGTCATAATAAAACAAATCTTCCAAATAGAAAGAGCCATCTTCGCCCAACTCTGCCTGCACCATTTCCTTTTCATTGTTGCCGGCACTTATAATCAGGTTCATGGAGCCTGCCTTTTTAGTTTTCTTTTCTGATAGATTGTCTACTTTACCCCTGATATGAATGTACCCTGTCTCAGCCCTTGGCAATCTTGATGCACTCGTATCTGATAACAAGTCTTTCATGGCTGGATACCAGATTTGTTGCGCCTGTATCCATTGATCAAACAACCGCAATTGGTTGTCGCTGAGCCAACGCATGGCCTGACTGGTTTGGTTAGGATAGGTTTGAAAGATATCGCTGCCCATGAGCTGATAGACACTTTTATCTGGGTTGACCTCATCATACCCTGCGTCTGTGATAGCAACAGAGATACTGCTAAACAAGGTGTCGAGGGACCGCAGGGTGAATACATTCTGACCTTTCTTATCAAATGATATCGTATCCGTATTCAGCAACATACTTTCCGGCTCCGGACGATGCAAATAAATCACTCGCTGTCCGAGTATCTGTTGTTGATTGTCTAACCAAACCAGCCGATGGAAGCCGGCGGGGAAACTATCGACGGCGAATCTTCCTTTCAACCGGGTTTTTTGCTCGAGCGAGAAACTAGTTTCCAATATGCGCTTATTCTGGTGAATCACCAAGAGGGAGACCTGGTGGTGGCTGGGAGGCGCATCAGGCGTTCTTTGCAGAATGAATGAAAAATCCAGCGGATCAAATCGAAATGTGACACCATGCTCTTGTATGGGAGGAAGCGATTGTTGTGCCCATGTTCCATTGGGTAATTCCACCTGAACATAGTAAGGTCCCATACTTTCAGGCGTAACTTCGACCTGGGCATACCCATACGGAGCAGTTGAAACCAGGTTCACCAATTGCCCCTCACCGTCAATAATGCGACAATTCATAAGCAATGGATGCTTATCCCCATTCAAGGTGCGAATAGTCAGCTTAGACGGGATACCCTTTACCAAAACTCCTCCTTCGGGATATACCATAACTTGTAGCCCTTCAGTACCGGTATCGGGTGCCAATAACATTTGCCCGGGTTGATTTACAATGAATGATGTGACCAGAAAAGGAACCGATGTGGGCTGCTGCATAAATGCAGTAAAAAGTTTCAGATAAATACGCTGCCCAATGTAGTTGGCAGGAATAAGAAAGTCACCGGCCGTTAATCCCATCACAGCAGGTAATACCTGTCGCTGTATATATTTCCCATCCTGGTCATACCATTCTGCATAAACATTTCGTGTATAGGTGCTAGGACTATCATTAGCAACTAGATATACCTTGTAGAAGATCCTTTCACCAACACTATAGTGATATTGATTACTTTGAACATAGGCCTTCTCAGGTTGCCGCGCTGCGAGGTGCTCCTCCAGGGCATCCCTTATGTCTTTCTGAGCAATTGTGGTTAAGCTAAAAAAAGTGTAGAGGAAGAACATGGCCAGGGATCGTAGATGGGTTACCATAAAATGAAAGTTGAGTGTTGTATGTAATTTACAAAAACATCATATTATAAATAAAAATGAACTTTGAAAAGTGTTGTTAAATCGTGAAATATGTGAGGCGGCAGCCCTTGATTTTTCCTCATCGGATTGAACTACCAGTTGTTGGAATGCATGGCCAGGCATATAATATAGTATCCCCCATATTGAAAACGGGTTATAGCCGAACATCACCACTTCGTCTTTTGCGAAATATCCATCGTTCTGGGCTGCCAAAGAAAAAATATAACTACCTTGAATAATAGCTGGTGCAATGAGTTCCGCATACTAAGGGAAATTTTTAATCTTCAAGCCCCATTATGATAAAATGTAGTTTCGAATTCAGTTATTCCGGTACCCCCGATGTTTTATTTCAAAAAATAAAAACTGCGATTGAAGCCGAAAGGGGGCAGGTGGAAGGTGATGCAGAAAGCGGAACCATCAAAATTCCTTATGCCCTTTTTTCTGTGCAAGGAAACTATAAAATACAGGAGCAATCAATTCGAATAGAAATTACGAAAAAGCCGCCACTCACCTCTTGTGAAAGAATAGAAAATTCAATTACATCTTTTTTATCCAGTGACGAATAAATAATCGCTGCTTATTTTATCAACTCATCCAGCTTTCTTTGTGTGTCGGGGTCTTGTTTGAGTTGCAGCGACTTTTTAAAACTCTCTATGGCTTTCTGCTTTTCGCCCCGCTGTACGTAAAAATCTGCTAAAGTCGCATGTGCACCCGGACTTTGGGGATAATGGCGGATATTCAACAAGTAAAATTTCTCTGCCTTGACATAATGCTTGATCTGTGCGAATTCAGCACCCCAACCCTCAATCAGCTTTTCGGCAGGGAAGACTGAATAACCAAAAAATTTGGACGCCTCTATATAGTGTTGCTCGAACTTGCCGGCAAGATCGGCCGTAGAGTCAACATAATCTTTGCTCTCTAATTTGAATCGAAAGTTTCGAAAAATATAGCGAAGAGCGTCGTGTTCTGTAATTACAGGAACTGTCGTATGCCCATCCTCCTGATAGAATTTACTGGCATAACTAAGTCCATTGTCCTTTCTGCTTCTCAACAGGGTATCTACCGATAGAATTGCACGAATGTGACGTGTCATGGGAGATTTATCCTGCTGCACCGTGTTGATGTCCATACCCTCTTCCATTGTATTGGCATAACCGAGATACAACGTTGTATGGGTGAATTGTTTTTTTTGAAGCACCTCCTTGGCTTGTTTGAGATAATTCATGTTATCCCACCACATACTGGGGTCAATGCTGATATAGGCATTGAACATGTCGGTATGGTTCGCCAGTATGTGCATAGCCATCAATCCACCAAATGAATGTCCAATCAGCATTTTAAAGGGCTGGGTTGGATAATTCGCATCGATGTGGGGTATCAATTCCTTTTTCAGGAAGGAGATGAATTTTTCGCCGCCACCAGATGTTTTAGTAAAGTTACTATCTACATAGGGAGGGTCGCCCTTTACATAAGTAGGCGTTAGGTCACGTGTTCTGTCTGTATTCGCAATAGCTACTACGATCATCTCCGGACAAACCGTATTACCATTCACCTGGCTGAACTGCTGAATGAGACCCACCACTGAATAAAAATGTGCGGGGCCATCCAATAAATAAACTACGGGATACCGATTGGTGGATTTTTCATCTAACCCATTGGGCATATAGATCCATACTTTTCTTGTTTCATTGAGTACACTAGATTGTATGCTATCGACTTTCCCAATGACTACTTTATCATTGAAAACTTTTGTATTGTCTTGCGAGCTACTGACAAGAGAAAACAGAAAGAAGGAGAAAAACAGCAGTATATTTTTCATGTGCAGGTGAAAAGTAGAAGTTTATATGGCAGCAGCTGATAAGAAAAAGCAGGCGAGCGAACGCTACTATTCAAGTATACAACTGTTAAGCATCCGCCGAAGGAGAACACCTATCAGTTGATTTATTTCAATACGAATGAGCGCATACCTTTCTTATTTCACTAACCAGCTACGCCAATTATTGATTGTGGCTGCCATCGCAATAAGGCGGGTTCTTGGTCTTCTTACACTGACACAACCAAGCTTCTGTGTTCTGTTCAACGGTGAATACCTGACTCCGGTAAGGCATGCCTTCTACTTTTTTATGCCGGCCATCACAAAATGGCTGCTTCTCACTCAGTCCACAGGTACACCAGGCATAGTTCTTGCCGGCTTCAAGTTGTACACAACAGGGCTGTGCTGCCGCTACCTTGGGTAATCCTTCATTGGGAATCATGTCTTCCATACTTGATAATTTTTTGGTCATTACAACCCATTGAATAAAATGGGAGACAGTAAAGTTCACGGAATTTTTTTTATCCTACAATTTTTATGTGAATACCCTGCTGCAACCCGGCAGCTTTACTGTCACAAAACGAACAAAAAAAAGACGGACCCCATGTCCGTCTTTCACTTATTCATTAAAAATTTCCGGCAAATTTATCTATCCCACCAAAGACGATCGGTCAGTGCACCTACAGCAGGCGTATTTCCACCATTGCGTTGTTGCTCACTAGATGGATAATCCAGCCGACGAATCGGAGAGGTCAATATTGCATTCAGCGGTAATTGAAACCCGGTATAGGCGTAATTAAAGCGACGGGCATCATCGAATGTTACCGGAGACAAGAACATCGCAATGTATTTCTCCCGGAAAATATCGGATAGCTGAAGTGCTGCGCTGCCTACACCAATAGTTGGTCGGGCCAGATAGGCATCCCGCGCTGCGGCGGCCACCCCAACCTTATCCATATTGGCACGAATACCGGCGAGATAGGCGTTGTATGCTCTTGTTCTATCACCTGCCCGTAAGGCGGCTTCCGCCTCTATGAATTCTACTTCTTCAAAGGTTGCAATAAACAGGGGGGAAGCATCGCCGCTGTAGTAGCCGGCAAGTACCAGATAACATTCATCATTGGTGGTTCCCGTTCCTACCCGTCCGGCCCCATTGCGGGTACCCCGGTAATCACTAAAGCGGGTAAGATTGGTGATGCGCGGCAAACGCGGATCTTGGTTGGGCGTGTTGGCCATCATAACATTCGTAATGAACTGTGTACTCAGCCAGCCATCCAATACCAATGAAGCCTGGTTGCGCGCAACAGTTGCCCAGGGATTCCGCAAGGTAAAAATCGATACACGAGACTCCATTGTATTGTTGGTGTAGGCGCTATCTACAGCCGAAAGAACAGCAGCTGAGTTGTACCCGCTGGTTTTAGATAGCTGATTCAACAGTCTTGCCTTGACAGCAAATGCAGTACGAATCCACCAAATGCGGTTAGTGCTGTTCCAGACAGTAGTACTGGCTGCCGTATTGCCATGCATAAAATCTGCAGCTGGCGTTACTGCCACTGTGGGCGTCTTTCTCAATTCGGTAATGCCTTCATCAAGCAAATTGATACAGGTAGTATGCAGCTGTTGGGCATCATCAAACTTGGGTCGCAGATTATCGCCCTTAAAAGCTTCCGTAAAGGGAACATTACCCCAGAGGTTGGTAGTCATGCTCAGGTTGATCGCCATCATTACTTTGGCCATGCCCAGATGAGCAGAGCTGTTTGAACGAGTTGCCAACTCCTGTAAGTCGTAAAGGTCAGTCATGTTGTCGTACAGGCTTCTCCACAAGCCACTGTAATCAACGCGATCATAGATATCGGTCGGACTGGAAGCATTGGGGGAAGCAAAATATTGAACATAATAATTGGGGCCGGCGTTGGCAACACGGAAAACATTCAATCCGGTATTTTGTGTGGTCGCCGCCAACAATCCATTGATGGGGGCTTCTGTTGGTCGATTAGGGTCATTGTTGATATCTAAATACTTCTTACAACCCGTAGTTGCAACCGTCAAGAAAATCAATGCCCCAAATGCCGCCTGCTGTATATTGAATATCTTTTTCATAATCTTAGTATGTAGCGGTTTTAAAAGTTAACATTGAATGAGATAAAAAAGCTCCTCACACCCGGATAAGTAAATCCGGCAAATCCATCTGCATTGCTGTCAGCACTGGTCGAACTATTCTCCGGATCAAATCCCGTAAAGTTCGTCCACAGGAAAAGATTGTTTCCTGTAGCAGTAACTGAAGCGTCTTTGATGAGCTTCTTTTTTCCCAATAATTTGGAAGGCAGCGTGTAAGACAAACTCAATGAGCGCAACCTTACCCATCCGGCATCCTCTATGAAGTTTTCGGTTACGCCACGGTGTATGTTTCGATAAAATCCATCTCCATAGTTCCTTCCATCAGGACCCACCTGCTGACCCAACCAAACTGTTTGCAGATTGGGGGCCCCGCCTGCAACTACGCCATCAAACAAGCGAAGGTCGTTTCTGTCCTCCGTGTATCTGGCAATACCAAAAGCGCTCATGAAATTACCCAGCTGATTGAAGCGCTCAAAGCCGCTGCGCATATCAAAAAGAAATGACAGGTTGAAGTTTTTATACGTGAAGCTGTTGTTGAAGCCCCAAATAGCTCGTGGCTGTGAGTTACCAATCAAGCGCTGGTTGGTAACATCCCTGATGGGGAATCCGGCACCAGAACCAGTGGAAGCAATTAACAGAGGCAGGTCTCTACGCAAGGTGATCCTATCATCAGGCGCAGCACCATAAAAACGCTGATAGGTGATGCCATATAAGCCCCCTACCGGCTGACCCACTACCCAACGCTGAGTTGCGCCACTATTGAGATATCCAAACTGACTTCCGATTACGATATCATTCAATCCGGGAGCCAGACTAACCACCCGGTTACGGTTGCTGGTAAAGTTCAAACTGGCATCCCAGGTAAAATCTTTTTCCTTTACGGGAGAGCCATTGATAACCAACTCGATACCTTTATTTTCAATCTCGCCGGAATTTAGAATAAAAGAATTGAAGCCGGTAGAGTTCGCAACCAGCACCGGATTAACCACATCTTTACTATTTATCTTATAGTAACTCATGTCGAAGCCGATACGATTATTCAGAAACTGCATTTCCAATCCTATCTCGCGGTTATCGGTGAACTCCGGACGCAGGTCAGTAGCGCCACGTACATCATCTCTCGTCCATCCGATTACATTATTCACCGGCTGACCAAATGCATTATTGTAATAAGTATTAGTCAGGTAAGGAGTAACCGGTGCAATACCAATTCGGGCAAAGGAAGCACGGAACTTTCCATAAGAAATGTATTCAGGCATTTTGAACTGCTGGCTGAAAACATATCCCACACTCACGCTCGGATAGAAAAAGCTTTGGTTGCCGCTGGCCACAGAACTTGCCCAGTCGTTTCTACCGGTAACTGTTAAGTAAAGGAAGTTGTCATAGCTGAAAGTTGCATCAGCAAAAACACCCATTGTTCTCAACGCTGTCTGACGGCTGTTCTGGGTCAGTAATCGGGCATTGTTAAGTGATAACAAAGTTGGCACATCTAACTCGCGACCCTCTGTCTGCTGGAAGTTAAAGGTCTGGTCCACCAGATCATGACCAGCGCGTGCTGTAACACCGAACTTATCACCCAACTTAAACTTAGTAGTGATCAGTAAGTTGCTATTGAGAATTTTATTGAGTACTCTGTACTCACCTACAAATCCAAGGGCGTTATCGGCAAAGTTGATTACACCTGCCCGAGGTACTTGCGCAGGAGCAGTTGCTCTTCTGTTATCTGAGGAAAAATCATAGCCCAACCGATAGGTGATGTCAAGCCAACGAGCCGGCGTATAGTTCACAGCTATATTAGAAATAACCCTGTCAACATCATCTTTGAACAAATTATAATAAGCACCAAAAATCGGATTGTTGTTGCCGTAGGTCTTGTGGGTTCCATCTTCATTTTTATAATCTCGCACGTCCCAACGTGGACTCCAGTAAGTTAAACTTTCATTGAAACGATCTGCGTTGTATCGAAGTCCGCCACTGTTGATATAATTCACTGAAGGATTAATCTTCAGCTTATCGCTCAACTTCAAAGTAGCATTTAACCTGGCATTGAGGTTAGTATAGTTGGTGTTGGGCAACACCCCATTGTGGGTGAAATAACTCACGGAACTATTGATCAGCGCTTTTTCAGAACCGCCACTCACATTGATCGTATTGCGAAACTGAGAGCCAGCCTCATAAGCCCTGGCATAATGGTTGAATAGCTGATCAGGATGAGTGGGATCTAATGCTTTGGCAGCAGCAATGGTAGGCCCAAAGGAGGGGAAGAAGTCGTTTCTGTTATAGATATTGTTATATCCCTGTGTGAACTTTGTCTGTACTTCAGGAAACTTATTGACGCTTTCTGTTCCCAAACTTGCATTATAACTTACTTTCATTTTCCCGGTTTTCGCACTCTTGGTTGTAATGACAATTACGCCATTACTGCCACGAAAACCATATAATGCTGTGGCAGCGCCACCACGAAGAATGCTCATGCTTTCTATATCATCTGGATTAATGTCGGCCATCCGGTTACTCATACCTCGGAGGGCTGCACCGGTTCCTTCAACCACCGTACTGTTATCAACGATCACGCCATCTATAACAAATAAGGGCTGATTGCTTCCTAAAGCACTCTTTGGTCCGCGAATTACAATCCGCGCACCCTGGCCGGGTCCGCCACCTGTTGAGTTTACCTGAACCCCGGCAACCCTTCCCTGCAAAGCATTTACCAGGTTAGGTTGACGACTTTCCAATAATTCCTTATTGCTGATTTCAGTTGCAGCATAACCCAAGGCCTTCTTTTGTTGCTTCACACCAAAAGCCGTCACAATGACTTCACTCATTGCAGTGCCACTTTTTAGTTGGATGGCCAACGTATTGGCCGAACCTACTTCAACTATCTGGTCTTCATAACCAACCGCTGAAACAATGAGCGTGTTTTTACCGGTAGCAGCTAGCGCTATAGAGAAGTCGCCATTCTCATTGGCACTTACTCCCCTTTTTGCTCCCTTAACAGAAATGCTGGCATAGGGTACCGGCTGTCCGCCGGCATCGGTTACCCTACCGGTGACAGAACGTGTTTGTGCAAAACTCCACTGCGAAGCAAAGAGCAGGCACCAACAAAAAAGTAGTGTTAGTTTTTTGTTCATGATAAACTGAATTGTTTGGAATAATTAAATTTAAAATTATTTAATTTTCGAAGTTATTTAATGTCAAGTTAACATCAAATTTTTTTATAGACGCCATTATTTGTAATCAATGCTAAATATAAAGTCTATCCTTAAATAACATACCGCTTTATCGCTAACCAATCGCTTTGAGAATTCAAAAAGGCCTATAAATTATATCAACTCTTAAGTAATCTATGACTTTGTGTTGGAACGCAAAACCCAGTAAATGAGACTTGCAAAAATAAGTGCTAACGGCCCAAAAACGAATTGCTCCCAAGTGGAATAGGAGAACACATTCCCCAACGCATTCAATAAAAAGAAAAAAGTAAAAATCTGCAGCAGCCAGTTGACGTGGCGGAGTGACAAATACTCGGGTATGAACTTCCCCTTAATCATCAAAATAAAAATCAATAGGAAATTAACCCCCAAAGCAATGCACTCCAATACGTACATGTCTTGCCTGGATTTTATCCTACCCCCACCTACCACATGGAAAGGAATAACTCCTGCCAGAACCAGCACATGAAAAATCTGTACCAAAAAAGTGCCTGCCAGTAAAAGTAAAATTGCCGTTCGCTGTTTCAATACCCAATTCATACAACAATAGTATAACTTCAAAGATAAGGTGCCACATAGATTTTCCGTGAACCCCACTTGACAACAGTACCACTGTTACAGACAAGCAGTGTAGATTAAACTGAATGGACCCAATCGTTAAAAAATCCAATTCGCCACAGTTTTACACGAAAAATGCACAACTTGCAGTCAAAATCAACCGGTGCGTACTTATTCATTAGACTTTTGGCCATCCGTTTTTCGTCACCGGCTTCTTATAATGGTATTTGCAATTATAAGCTCCTCACTGGCAATGCCCCTCTTCTCCAACGCCAACACAGATACAACAAAACCGGAACCCAGGAAAACATTGCGCAATTTCATGAATCCTGATTCTCTTTCTGCCATCAACTTTTCCATTATCCCCATACCCATCGTTAGTTCTAGTCCTGAAACAGGCGTTCGCTTCGGGATGTCGCTCGATTATTTTTTCAATGCTAAGGACAAGTCAGCCAGAGAAAAAAATGAAGCACGAGCCTCTTTTGTGTACGGACAAGTTACGTACTCCACCCTTCGGCAATTAGACCTATTGGGGGCTTGGCAGGTATTTACGCGGGGAGAAAAATGGGTGTTAAGAGGTCGAGCCGGCTATAGCGCATTTGAAGAGCGGGTCTGGGGTATCGGTATGAATACAGTTCCGGAAAAGGATTATTGGGAATTCAGCTACCAGCGCACATTCGCAGAGTCGCGCATCTATCGACAAATAAAAAACAACTGGTATGGCGGTCTTTCCATCAATTATAATAACACATTCAGGGTTCAATATTCAAAACCTATCACACCTGCATTCAATTATACCGACGGAGTTGCCGGGAGCACAGTTTTGGGCCTGGGTCCAGCCATCTTGTTGGAAAATCGGGATTATCCCTTCAGCGCCAGAAAAGGAAGCTACTTCGAAGCCCTTTTTCAATCTTATCTGCCCGTAAGTTCCACTCCTTTCAGCTATCAGGAATGGATCATCGATTACCGAAAATTTTATCCGGTTGGCAAAGAAAATAGCTTTGGCTACCAATTCTTCACCCACAACACTTCGGGAAATGTTCCTCTGCGTGAGCTTCCGCGTATTGGCAACGCCTCACTATTTCGGGGCTTCTTCGGAGGTCGCTATAGAAACAAGTCTCTCGCAGCTGCACAAAGTGAATACCGATTCCAAGTATGGAAGTGGGTACATGCCTCTTTCTTCACAGCCGGTGGCTTCTCCGCCTCCTCAATCGGCAACTACCACCTACCGGATTTTTTGTGGACAGGTGGCGCCGGACTTCGCTTTCTCGTCAACAAAAAGAACCGCATGTTCGTGCGCATGGACTATGCCCGCAATAGCACCCTCGGCGGCGCCTTTTACCTTCGGCTAAATGATGCATTCTAATTACACACCTATCGGCCGAGGGTATAGAATGCTGTGCAAAATCCTACAGGTATTCCTTTTTTTAGAATGAATTGCTTACATTTAAATATCTCTTTTAATACCCAAGCATTTTTTCTATGGATCGTAGAAACTTTCTGCAAAGCATGTCAGCAGCTACCGCCTCTACCCTATTATCGACAACCGAGTTGTCTGCCCGCGTGAGGGCCGCAATTGAAAAACCCAGAGACCTACCTACTCTTTTTGATGTGATTGTACTCGGCGTAGGCAGCATGGGCTCTTCTACCTGTTATCATCTCGCCAAACAAGGATACAAGGTTTTGGGGTTGGAACAATTTGATATTCCACATGAACTCGGTTCGCATGGTGGACAAAGTCGTATTATCCGAAAAGCCTATGCGGAACATCCCGACTATGTGCCTTTGCTGCAGCGCGCCTATGAAAACTGGAAAACCCTGGAAAACGAAACCGGCACCCAGGTATATTTCAAAACAGGACTCCTGTATTGCGGAGAAACCAACGACCCCTTCATCAAAGGAGTGAAACTATCATCTGAAAAATATAATATTCCTGTAGAAGAGCTGTCGCAGGCAGACGCCCAAAAAAGATATCCTCAATTTAAACTGCCCGACGGCTATATGCAACTGTTTGAACCTGATGCCGGCTTTGTCACGCCCGAAAGAAGCATCCTGCTCTTCGCCGAGCAGGCGATCAAGCGGGGAGCCATCATTCGCACCAGAGAGAAAGTATTACAGTGGAAGCGCGACAACGGCACCATCAGCGTTACCACCGACCAAGGCAGCTACCAGGCGAAAAAACTGATAATTACGGCCGGGCCCTGGGGCGGAAAAATGATTCCGACATTAGCCAATCAACTCACAGTTACACGACAAGCCATCGCCTGGATGAAGCCAAAAAAATGGGATGATTTTACCCTGGGTAATTTCCCCTGCTGGATCATTGAACACGGTGGTCATGATTATTATGGATTTCCCATATTACCCGTCGGGCAACTCGGCGGTCCGGCAGGATTGAAGCTGGCCATGCATGCACCCGGCGGAGATATAACCGATCCGGATCATGTTAACCGGAACAAAAAAAATGAAGACGAACAAGTATTGATAGAAGCGCTGCGACGCCTGATACCCGACGCCTATGAGACAACACTCACCATGAAAACCTGTCTGTATACCAATTCACCGGATCAACATTTTATCATTGATCATCTTCCCGGCTACGAGAAGGATGTAGCGATTGCCGCCGGCTTCAGCGGGCATGGATTTAAATTCGTGAGCGTGATAGGAGAGATCATGGCCGACCTGGCTATGAAAGGGCAAACAAAATTGCCGATAGGCTTTTTGCGGGCGAGTCGATTGTAGTAAAGAATAGACCGCCCCATTTAATCTACTGATCGATACTTATTATAGATAAACTCTCTTTCCTCATGCAACGATTATCCATCTTGGTTCCTACACTCATCGCCTTATGTTACAGCTGTGGAAATCCAACTCCACATACCAGTCAATCTTTATTGGTTGATCGTCTCTCCCAGGCAGTGTGGGACAGAGACCTGACAACCGGGAGAGCAGTAACCGTGGCTGGAGGTAAATCAATGCTACCAGATAAGCTATATGCTGGCACAATGGTTGACATGATCGAAGACTCTATCTATTTTTCTAACCTGCTAAGCCAATTAAAAGAAGTTGACTTCAATACGCTATCGGCTGCAAAAAAGATTGATTACGATCTTTTGAAATGGACTGCCGAAATCAGACTGGAGGGAACACGCTTCTACGATAATATGTTCCCGCTCGTTACTCCGTATGCCAGTTATTTGAATAGCACTGAAATGACATTTAAGCAAGCCTCTTTCGAGCAACCGGTAGATGTAGACAAATATGTAAAACTACTGGGCCAATATGGAGAAGTGCAAAAATCTTATCTCGACAAGTTACGGTGGATGGAATCGAAGGGTATACGTTTATCTAAACCAGAAATAGAGTTGACGCTTGGACTGATCAAAACCAGGCAGGTTCAGCCGGAACAGCACTTTTTGTATCCTGGGGATGCTCGATTGAAAAAAATTGATAGTGCTGCAAGAAAAAAATTTCAAGCTGCCGCAAAGGATATCTTGCAGAATAAAATTATTCCGCAACATGATTCGCTGGCCAACTACCTGAAAGGAGATTACCTGAAAAATGCTACTGACAAAGTTGGCTTGGCACAGTACCCGGGAGGAAAAGCCTATTACCAATACTTGGTAAAATTTTACACGACATCCGATCTGACACCCGAAGCAGTGTTCGCTATGGGTAAGCAACAGGTAGCAATGATACTGCAACAGCTCGACAGTATTCGTTTATCGACCGGGTTTCAGGGAGACAGAAAAGCATTCTATCGCTTTTTACAAACCGACAAACGGTTTTTAGCCACCACGCCCGAAGAAGTTGGCGAGCGACTTAAGAAGCCTTTGCGAAAAGTAGATACGGTGATTCATCGCCTGATCTCTTTACGACCCAAGACAGGATACGACATACGAAGGTTAGCACCTGCTTTAGAGCCTGTGATGACCTTCGGTAATTATGAGCCCCCGGCAGGAGATGAACCACTGGGTATTTATTATTTCAATGGGTCTAAGCTCGACCAGCGTCCGTTGACGAGTGCGGTGGGATTGGCGCTGCATGAGATCTCGCCCGGTCATCACCTGCAGGGTCGCTTACAGGCGGAGAATAAAGACCTTTCCACGTTTCGGCAGAATCAATTCATCTGGGCTTTTTCAGAAGGCTGGGCTTCCTATGCCTCTCAATTAGGAACAGAGTTGGGTATGTATGATGATCCCTATGATTATTGTGGCCGGTTGCTCATGGATATGTTTGTTGCCGTACGCTTAGTGGTAGATGCGGGTATGAATTACATGGGCTGGAGTAGGGAAGAAGCAATGCAATACATGCGCGATCATGTAATTGAATCCGAAGAACAAATTAAAACAGAGACATTACGTTATAGTTGCGATATACCCGGTCAAGCACTGGCTTACAAATCTGGCGCCTTGCAATTCGAAAGATTGCGCAGGAAATACCAGGACAAGTTAGGCAAGCAATTTGACGTCATTCGATTCCATGATTTCATTTTAATCAATGGTTGTCTTCCATTTACAGAACTGGAAAAGGCATTGGACAGAGTGTTTGGTGTTGTACAATAATCTTATTCGTGTAGAAAAGATTATACTTTATATTAAATTTCGCTATTTATGAGCTTCAATAGCGCCCAAAGATTAATTCTATTACTTGTATGTATTACAATGGCATGCAATGAATTAAAAAAAGACGATTCTTCTAAAAATGTTGAGGGAATTATTCAGGAAAACCTAAAACAAATGAGTAAATATATTGAGCGGAAAGAGCCTGACTCACTCTTATCTATGTTTGAGGATTCAGATGAAAGCCTGCTCGTGGGATCAGATTCTTCTGAGGTTAAACATGGTAGGAAGGAGATCAGAAGTCATATATATGAAGTTATGGCCAAGCCATACCGAATACATTTTGATTTCAGCGGGGCATCTATTTACTCAACACCGGAAATAGCTTGGGCTTTTTCAAATAAAACGATAGTGATAGAAGCTGAAATGGGAGAAAAAACAACTTCGGCATACAGATTGACCTCTGTTTGGGTAAAAAGGGGAAACAAATGGAAACTAAAACTTTTTAATGGGTCAGTCCCCGAAAAAAGATAGTTGTCAACCTTTTATGCTTTCTTTTATACAAAAAAGTTTCCTGCTGAAAAAAAATACACGGTAACTATCTGTTTCAAAACATAAAAGCAGCTTAATTTAGAAGTTGCTCTAATCTCTTTGAGTTGAATGCAGGAAGAAAATCTTCCATTGTCCGTCTATTTTTTTTAGTGTAGCACTTTCAATCCAATCCATCCTGCTCGTTAAAGAATCGTTCTGATAAATGTCGCCATGATTAAAATAAACAACATGGGCGAACCGTTGATCGATCTCAATACTGTGGCTATTGATGCTGAATCGAATGGTATTATCCTTAAACTTTTGAATTTCATTCCATAAACTGTCATTATTCCAAACTTTACCACTTTCAAAAAGCAAATAATCGTTCGTTGTATTGGCCTTCATTTGCTCGTAATCATTTGACTGGATAGCTTTGAAATAAGCATCAATAACTTTTTTAACTTTTTCTTCCTCCGCAGTCTTGTTGAAAGAATTACATGCAGTGAATACTACTCCTTGTAACAGGAGAAATAAGATTACATTTTTCATGGTTATATAATTTTTGTGTTATCGTTAGAAGATATAATGCTTTCTACCTGCCGATGATGATGGGTAACATGGTAGCTGGTAAAATACAACATCTCACGCATGGTTAACTTGCCTAACAATGGGTGAGGTAAAAGATACCGGTCTAACTCTTCTTCAGTTAACCTATCTATGATATGACAAAGCCGGTCCACAGATTTTTCCAATTGCAACAGCCGCTTCAGTGAGTTAACTTCGGTTGCCGGCTCATAGGTAGAGGGCGATTTTCCGCCTTGCTGCAGCTTAGTCTGGTAGTCGCGCACCAGGGTATCATAATCCCTGCTCGCCCGTTTTGAGGTACCAAATAGCAAACGGGGAATAAACTTGGGCAACTGAAAGGCAAGTAGAACGGGACGAAAACTTAAATAAATATGCTCCAGTTGCTGGGCTGGATTCCACCGGTGAGGAGCAGCCCGCTTTAGCTGTTCTCCATTCAATTGGCCAATTAAATGAATAAATGATACATGATTATTTCGGAGGCTTGTTGTAATTTCAGGTGAAGTCATAAAAACAATTGAAAGGTGAGCGACTTATCCGAAATTAAAAATTTTGGACCATATATGGTCAAAATAATGCACGAGATCGGGATTTTTACAAGGGAAGAGCTGATGCAAGCAGATTATCGGCAAATCAAAGCTGCCTTGATCAACAAAGGAATTCAGCCACACCTGAATATTTTCTATTCCATCGAGATGGGCTTACAAGATAGGGGCTGGAGTGATATTTCCCTTCAGGAAAAAAAGGAGATTCAGGAAGTATTGAAATAAGGAAGACAAGTACACACGCTGCTTCCTCAATGGCTGAAAGCAGAAAAAATATGGTCACATTGTATGCTGCGGTTACTATTTCCGCCTCGTATCAATCAGGTACTGAATCTTCCACTGTCCGCCCAGATTCACCAGACAAAACATATTAACCCCGCCATGACTGTAATTGCCATTGTAGATAAATCGGTAGGGCGTCCAAACAATGGCCAGCGGACCATCAATCTTAATGGTCTCAACTGTTATCTGCTCATCAATCACTCCGGGCTTCTGCCTCGCAATGGAAGAAGCAAATCTGCTTACCTGCTCTGTCTTCACTACCGCCTTGCCGGCTTTATCAGTTGCGATGGTTTGCATGGTGCAGTCCGGACTAAACACTCCAGCCACGGCTGCCGAATCGGCATTGCGCATGCCATCGAAAAGAGTTGTAATTACCTGGCGGACTTCGGTTTCGGCATTTTGAGCGTACAGAAGAAGTGGGCTACCTATCGTTATGAGCAGGGCCACCAGTGTGTTTTTCAGTTGCATAGATAAAGCTGATTTTTGATTTGATAGAACAGTGCTACAATGAAAATGTGTGATAAAGATAGAGAAACTCGTCTGGCTTTTACTTATCCAGAAAGATATTTGATGGAGTAAACGCTGCACTCCCGCTTACTTTTCACTTCCGAAAATCGTATCTTCACTAACCTACCTCTTCACCATCAATTCTATTTTCAAATGTCCAGGATGCTCTTCTTCCTCTTAATGGTTGTGGCTGTTATGCCCTCTTTTTCCTGCCAAGAGAAAGGCACGAAAGTGACCAGCATTTATTTCAATGGCCGCATTTATACAGGCAATGATGCGCAACCTTTTGCAGAAGCCATGGCCATACAGGGCAACAAAATATTGGCAGTCGGCAATACAGAGGAAATGAAAAAGCTAGCGAACGCCTCGACACAAACAATCGACCTACAAGGCAAGTTGGTGATCCCGGGCTTTAATGATGCTCATATCCATTTCCTACGGGGGGCAATGGAAATGCAAACAGCTGATTTAAATCGTTGCAAAACGCCCAAAGATGCTGCAGATACGGTTCTTGCTTTTGCACAACGACAACCCGAAGCAGCCTGGGTGACCGGCGCGGGCTGGCAATACACCATTTTTCCCGACAGCAAGCCAACCAAAGAAATATTGGATGCCATCCTTCCCGACCGACCTGTCTTTCTCTATGCCTATGACGGACACAGTGCCTGGGTCAATTCAAAAGCACTTGCGCTGGCGGGTGTAGATAAAAACACCGTCTATAGCGGCTTTGGTTCTATTGTCAAAGATGAGAAGGGAGAGCCTACGGGCATGCTAAGTGAAGGAGCGATGCAATTGGTGAGAAAATTTTTGCCGCCGGCCAGCAGAGAAAATAAACTCAAGGCGCTGGAAGCAGGATTGGCCTATGCTGCTTCATTGGGCATCACCAGCATGCAAAATGCCAGTGGAACAATTGAGGAGCTGGAGCTCTATGAAGATTTGCTGCGACGCGGAAAACTTACTACCCGATATGCCGCCGCCTTTAGTGCCAACAGTAAGACAACCGAAGAAGATATCCGGCGTTTTACCGCCCTCAAAAAAAAGTACAGCGACAACGCCCTGCTGCGCGCTGATGCCATCAAGTTTGTACTCGACGGCGTAATAGAATCGCATACGGCTGTTATGATCAATGATTACAGCGATGCAGGAGAGAAGGGCAGAACAGCCAACGGCAACTTTGCGTTGCCGCTGGAAGATTATCAACGACTGGCATTGATTTTTGATAAAGCGGGCTTCCGATTATTTACCCATGCCATTGGTGACCGGTCTGTTCGCGAAGCCCTCAATGTTTATGAGCAAACCGAGAAGCAAAACGGCTCGGTCAATAGCAGACACCGGATTGAACACATTGAGCAATGTAATCCTGCAGATATAGCAAGGTTTCAGCAGCTGCATGTATTACCTTCCATGCAACCTATTCATGCCGACCCCGCTACGGTGGCCGTCTGGTCAAAAGCAGTGGGAAAAGAACGGTTGCCCTATTCCTTTGGGTGGCAGTCGATGTTACAGTCTAAAGCAACACTGGTCTTTGGCAGCGACTGGCCTGCCTGCATCAACCTCGATCCGATGCATGGCTTGCATGTAGCCGTCAACAGGCAAAGTCCGAACGGCGAGCCTCCGGGTGGCTGGATACCTGAACAAAAAGTCAGCATCAAAGATGCGTTGGCGGCCTTCACCATGGGAGGAGCCTATAGCACTTATGAAGAAAAAACTAAGGGTACGTTGCAACCCGGTTATTATGCCGACTTTGTTGTTTTATCGAAAGACTTGTTTACCATCGATCCATCTGAGATTCATACGATAAAAGTCTTACTCACCATTGTAGATGGAAAAGTTGTGTATCGCAGGTAAGGCTGAAAGCAACTAACCCTTGATCATTTCATTGGCCGATAGGGTGTAACCCTATTTTCTGCTGCATGGCTTATCAAAAATATGGCTACTAATGCCCCATCTTACATCACTCGCAACAAGATAAAAACATCAAAATATATTTGCCGACTCGCCGTCCAACAACTCTTCCTTATTACTCGGTACAATAAATATACAATGAACTTCTAGACGCTCTTACACGCCCTTTATCATCAAATAAGAATTAACATCATCAAGCCTAAACTATAAGTAGCACATCTAAAAGATATTCGTTGAAATAAAAAGACAATCAAATACATTTCTCATGAAGAGCAATATGTAGGCACCCCAAAATAATCTTTGGATTTAGACTTATATTTCAAGATTCCGCTTACTAATAAATAGTCACGTTGTTTTAGCAGAAACTCCATCAGAAAGGGGGGCTGACTGCAATTCCATGACAAAGTTTAATACTTCTTTTTCTCTCTAATTTCAACCACCTCTTTCTTCAATGGAGTAAGTTCATTGGGATCAAGATTTAACCACGCCGTCGTAAATACAGTTTTATAATATTTTTCAAGTGCTGAGACTATAGGATTTATTACGTTTGGGTCTTTTAACAAACTTGAATTATAATTATTTTCCGTAATCTGAAAGTAGTTTGTAATTGGAATCTCTACTTGTTTCAATGGTATACTCTTAGCCCAAAGTTTTTCCCTCGTAAGAGGTTCAGAAACAATCAAATTCACCTTTCCCGATAAAACAAAAAAGCCGCTAATATTGTAATGACTTAGCACGTATCGTGCATTTCTTCCTGATCCGGAAAGATAATTGACTGGGGTCCATTTTACATTTTGATCATTTAAATCAAAGTCAATATCAACACTGAGCATGAGATCACTTTCCTTTTTATCGCTGTAAACTACCTGATCGTAATATTCAAACGGTCCCCGCACTGTATATCCCTTCTGTGTGAGTGCTTCATTAAAATCAGCTGACATAGCTTTAGAAAAATCGGTAAACAATTTATAGCTTGAATACTTAAATTTATCTTGATAAGCAGGATCAACTAACAAAAATACAACCTGAGCGGATTTAGATTTCTCCTTTACTGCGGGCTCATAGTCATATTGCGCCACTTTTATTGTTGGTGGAGGGGGGGCTTGTTGAACTGTTCTTGCCGGTGCAGATGCCATCGCAAATCCTATGAAAAGGATAATTACAAGTAATGAGCCATGATGAGTGTTTAATTTCATAGAAGTTTTTTAAAATTTTGTGGGATGATCGATAAAATCAGTTACAAGTAAAAACGCTATATGCAGACAAGGGAATATCTTTAACTTCAAAATGTTTTTAACATAAATTAAAAATAAAAAAATATTTCTTTCACCAACAAATTATTTTATTCTTCTGACAAAAAAAAATATTATAAAAACGATTTGATATGCAACCAGGTCTCCCCAATCAAAAGTCGCTACTTCAGCAGGAAGTATCTCCTGAATAATTTCTGAAAAACTACAAATGAACCAGAGGGATAAGAACCATTTAGGTGGAATTTTTTTTAATCCCTCCCAAATGAAGCCAAATGCAGAAATCAGGCTGCAGCTCCAGCAAGCATCTGAAAACCAACCGGGTAAATTAACTGTTTTGGTTTTTGTACGAACCCCAAAATACCACTCATACATTACAATTCCCTCTCTGCCTACATAATAAGCCCAGATTCCGACAAAAAGAAAGCCGATACAAGCGATTAACCAAAATGTCTTTTCACTCATCTCCTTTTGGCAACTTTTTAGCATCATAATAACCCCCAAACTGAATCAACTTGTATTGCTCGCTATTGAGTTTTGCTAAAAGTTCCTCCCGAGCCTCTTCTATATCTTTGATTGAATAATAAATTTGCGGGGATTTCCAAATCTGATAAGACTTATCGATAAAATATCGTTGCTCTTCTATCTGCCTCCTAAAGTGTGCGGTACTTCTTGTAGACTCCAAACTATAAAAATCTCTCACCTTATAGATACCACTAATTATTGCGAATTTTTTATAATATGACAGGTTCCGTGGAAAGCAATCAAAACAGTTGACAGTAAGATATATAAAGCCACATTCCCCTGCAGTATCTGAAAAAGATTTCATATCAGCAGGTAGCGTATTTTGTGTAAGTCCTTTGGAACAATACGTTATGCCAAACACTAGAAATAATAATGGAAAAATTAATCTTTTTTTCATAACCTACTCTATTTAAATACCATGAATATTTCAACGCTTAATTAGTTAAATGTTGCCTAATGTTGACCACTAATGATTAAAATAAGACTATACAAAATACGCGTTTTTTTTGATATACATTGCTCGACCTTACTTCTTTTGACCTCCGTTTTTACATAAACCTAAACTCACCTTTCATTTCTCTCCACCACAACACCGCTCCTCGTTAAATAAAAAAATCAGCCTTGGAGGTCTTTTCTTTATCAGATTATGGTCTTGCGCTAGCTACCAGTGTAAGAAAAATACTAAACGACCTCACTATTTCAAAGCTTCCACTTGTCCCATCCGCATACCGCTTTACAGCAAACCGCTGGTTCCAGTCTCTCATTGCTAAATAACCCTCATCCCCCGATGAGGATGCCTACCTATTCTGCCCTATCTCTACCAATAAAAGGCCGTGTCATTAAAGGCAAAATATTCACAAAGGCCGATGGGGTGTAGTAAGCCCCCGGCTTTTCCTGCATAAAAAGCAAAGTCGGAATTGTAAGTATCTAATTGTCGACTCAGCTTACTCCGTTAAGCGATACAGACATTTCATTACTCAAATTTTGATGCAAGCACCCATAAACTTCGGAAAAATTACGAATTAGATTTAGATGATACTGAAATTTAGTAATACGTTTTGGCAAAATGCGGCAATGCTTTTTTGTATTTCGGCTCAAATTGCCGCTCCCTTTTTTTGGCGATGCCTTGCCCCATTGTAATCGCCGACCTGATGATTGACTCTCAGGTGGGCATCATTTTATTTGCTACAAAGTAAGTGCCACCTCACTTCCCAAACTGCTTTGTTTTGATTTGCTGAAAAAATCAAGCAACTGCTGCATGAAGCTGAAAAACGAACACCCCTAAAATAGACCGAAAAATAAGGAGTTGGCAATCATCAGACCCACACCCAAACAGGTTTTTAAAAAATATTTTTTGTAAACTAAATCTTTAGTTTTAGTTTTGACTAAATATTTAGTTATGAACAAGACCTTAACCCGGGCAGAAGAGCAGATCATGCAGGCCCTGTGGAAGCTGAAAGATGGCGGCTACCTGAAAGATATCGTAGAAGCAATGCCCGAACCCAGGCCCCACCACAACACAGTAGCAACACTGCTGAAAATTCTGGTCGAGAAAGAAGTGGTGGGCATCAAAACCCCCAATCGGTATAACCTCTATTATCCGCTGCTTTCACGCGACGAATACACTTCGGGGTCGATCGCAGGAATTGCAAAAGGTTACTTTGAAGGGTCCTATAAGGAAGTAGTCTCCTTCCTGGTAGATAAAAAGAAGCTTTCCCTGGAAGACCTCGAGTTGCTGTTGAAACAAATGAAAAAGAAAAAATAACAATATGATACCCCTTTTTCAATACCTGTTAAAAGTAATCCTGGTCTCCGGTATCTTAACAGGCTACTATTGGGTCAGTCTCCGGAATAAAAGATTCCACCACTACAATCGATTCTACCTTGTAGGTGCTCTCTTGCTGAGCTGGGGACTGCCCCTGCTGAACCTGCAGTGGTTTTACCTTGCACCGGAACCTGCTTCGCCTATTCACCAGGTGGCAAAGCTCATCTATTTTTCTCCCAACACCTTAAACGCATCAACCATGAGTTGGGATGAACTGGTTGGGGTTGCCCTAATCGTGGTAGCAGGTATCCTAGTGATCGCTTTTCTTCGCGGCATCGCACAACTCTTTCTCATCAAATCAAAGGGCAGAGTTACTCCTATGGATCGATTTGATTTTATTGAAACATCCGTAGAAGATGCCCCGTTTTCATTTTTCAGAAATCTATTTTGGAAAAAAGAATGTGCGCTGAACGACGAAAACGGACAACGAATGCTTCATCATGAAATCACGCACATTGAACAATACCACTCATTTGACAAAGTGCTGGCCACATTATCTACCTGCCTGGCCTGGATGAACCCCTTTTTCTGGCTAATCAGAAAAGAGTTGGAAGTAGTTCATGAGTTCATTGCTGATGAAGCTGCAATTACTAACAACGATGCTTCCCAGTTGGCAGAAATGCTGCTCGCTGCGCAGTTTTCGCCTACACTTTTTTCCAATGGTCAATCCTTTTTTTATTCATCGATTAAACGACGCATCCTTATGTTAACCGCCTCAAAAAAAACCAGCTACAGCTATGCCAGACGTCTGCTGGTGCTGCCCATCACCCTCGGCGCATTAGCGCTGCTTTCATTTACTATTCGAAACAAACAGAGTGAAACAAAACAATTTTTAAGTATTACTGGAACAAGTCCAGCAATTTTTCTAGACACCATTCCCGCGCAATTCCGCGATCTGACTACAGGAAAACTTAAAGGCAACTATCAAATAGAGATCCAGGATGATACCGCCATTTTCAAAGACCCGAAATCTAAAAAGAATTTATTTAAAGTACCCCTGAATCAGTTGGGAGCTATGGCTGGTAATAGTAGTGCTAACAAAAGCGAAAATGCAGACACGAAAAAAAGAGCCTACTTTTTTAGCGGAGACAGTGTTACAATTATCCGTGGAAAGCTGATCAACAATCAAAAAGCTCCTCGCATCGTAGTCAATGGACGAGAGCTGTCTTCATCCAATGAACTACAATTAATTCCGTCATCAGACATAAAAACAATTGACATAAGAGGTGGCGAAGTGAACATAAAAGTTGATAGCAGCACTGGGGACAACAAAAATTTGCAACTAAAAAAAGTAGCGGATAAATCAACTGTTACGATAGAAGGTATTGAGATAGAAAATCTATCGATAGAAAAAATTAAAGAAGCACATGAAAGACTTAAAGATGGCAAGACTGATTCCGAATACTTAATCGCAATCGGAGAAAAAAAAGAGGGCGATGGGAAAGTGGTATATGCCTATTCGCTGAAAGCCGATGGTAAAAATGAGCTCCCAAAAGACATTTTGTACATAATTGATGGGCAGGAATCAGATGCCGCCGCCATGAAAAAATTAGGCCCTAGTTCAATTAAGTCCATCAATGTGCTGAAAGGAAATTCAGCTAATAATAAATACGGAGAAAAAGGAAAGAATGGCGTTATCGAAATCATTACCAAAAAATAACACTTCCGATAGTTCTCGATGTTTTCAGTTAAATAGAAGAGCGCCTCACTCGGCGCTCTTTTTTTACTATATTAATCTGGTCTATGCGAAGAAGCTCTATTCGCTTCAATCAATACAATCGCTGCAATAACTACCCTTTACGCATCATCCGGTCAAGCGAATATTTTCCCGGGCCCGTTAAAAAAAGCGTAAGGTACATCAGCAAATAAATCAATCCGGACTCCTTATCCCCGAACGGATCGCCACTATGAACAACAAAAACGATAACAACCATACATATAATAAGTGGTATCAGCGCAAAGCGGGTGAATAGTCCCACCACCACGAAGATACTGCAAAACAGTTCGGCAAATACGGTGAGCCCCTTCGATGCTACCGGACCCACATGAAAAGGATCGGGCCAGTCAGCCACCCCATCGGAAAAATCAGTGAACTTGCCCCAGCCGTGAAGTATCATAAATGCGCATGCAATACGTACAAGCAGCAGAGCGAGATCAACTGACCAGGATTGAGAAGACAAAAGATTTCGGAAAGTGTTTTTGATGAAGGAAGAATTCGACATGCGTTAAATTTTTAATCAAATTACTGCCCGGCTAGAAAAAAGCAATAGCCGGCATTTGATTTTCATATAATTCAACATTCCTTTAACGATTCGCCCCCGGCAATCAGGTGTTGTGGGAAATAATAAAAAGAGAGCCATGACCGGTTGTATCCCAGTCATGGCTCTACTTACAATAAAAGGTGCGAAAGAAAATTACTTAGGCAATACCACCGTGTCAATCACGTGTACCAGGCCATTTTCTGCTTTCAGATCTGTCGCTACTACTGTAGCAACACCGCCATTCTCGTCAGTAAGAATTACTTTTCCGTCTTTAATTGAAGCAGTTAATGTGCCGCCGCTAACAGTTTTTACTGCTGCTTTTCCACCACCATCTTTAATCGCTTTTACAACAGCGGCTGCATCAAGGCTACCGGCAATTACATGGTATGTCAATACCTTAGTCAAAGTTGCCTTACTTTCAGGCTTCAAAAGGCTTTCCACCGTACCTGCAGGCAGTTTGCCAAAAGCAGCGTTTACCGGAGCAAAAACAGTGAAAGGTCCTGCAGACTGGAGGGTTTCCACGAGTCCTGCAGCTTTTACCGCGGCTACTAATGTTGAGTGGTCTTTAGAACCCACTGCGATGTCTACCACTGTTTTTTGAGCAGTAGCAGACGTGAATGCGCTTGTAATGGCAATTGCTGCCATTGCGAAAAATTTCATTTTCATAAATTAGTTTGTTTCTAACAGTAACCAGCCAAATTCAATTAAGTTCGATGTCTGGATTAATTTAACTGAATTTTCATCTAAACGCCTCTAATAGACCTTCATTTTACAAGTCAGTTCCTTCCAGCCTGCTTGTCAGTCATTTAAAAGCTTTGGTTCTTTCAATACCCGAAAGGAGTCTTTTTTAATAAGCACCCCCGGTGGTGTGCGGGGTTTCCCAAATTCACCTTTTAGAAGCATCAAAATGTATCAGAGAATGAATGGCGCTTTCATTTACCAGTTTTTGTATGAATTGTAATTTCCCTTCTTTCTCATGAAAAGGATGTTTCCTGAATAGTGCTGCATAGTTTTCTTGTATTACACTTTCTAACTCTTCAATTTTGGTCTCCGCTACAGATTCAATGTCCCGCAAATAGCCGCTATTGAACTGCAGCCGAAGAGGGTCAACCTTCCCTGCCTGAACAAAGCCCCTGGTCTTTGTTGCACAGCGGCAGGAATTTGCTTGGTTGACCAACCCACACTTTTGTTGCATGAACCGGAAGAGGTCTTTCCTCGCTCGCGATAACTTTTTCCGATAGTTGTCCTTACTCACTTCGAGCATCTCTGCACCTATCGTATGATTGACATTAAATATTTCACTCAGAATAAAAATGAGCCGCTGTTCTCGATCGAGGCACAACAACATACCATGCATACAAGTCAGCTTGGTTTCTTCAATGGCAGTCTTCCATTCCAGTTCCTCCATCGCTGATAGCGGATGATCTGGAATGTTATCTAAACTATTCCCTGCTTCCTCAAAAGAAACAGTTGCGAGTTCGCGACCATACCTTTTCATTTCCAAAAAATGATTGAAAGTTATCCGGTACAACCAGGTGCGAAAATTACTTTCCCGCTTGAACTGAGATAGCTTGGTAATAACCTTGATGAGCACCTCCTGGGTAATATCTTCAGCATCATTCACATCGGCAACCATCTTCAAGGCAATGTTGTAGATAAAATTCCTGTGCCTGGCCAAAAGCGCTTCCAATGATGCCATTGAACCTTCCAATGCAGCAATGATCAACTCTGTATCAGATTTGTCCCGATAATGGATTGACAGGGGATTTTCCATAGTACAAGTTTATTCCAAAAATGCAAGCTACCAACGCTCATTCCGATTAGGGCCGCTTTTTTACCTCATACACCAACATCAAAGCTCCAAAGATAACAGGCATAGGCACCATCATCCACTCTTTAAACTGAACATGTACCAGCACTGCCGCAGGCATGATGCCGATCAATACCAACGATGCAATTCTTTCCAGCCGCGTAAAAAGTGCAATACCAGCGATCAATTCAACAACTGCAACAGCTATTCTCCATTCATCACTTAGGTGCCAGCGCTGGAAATTGTCTACCGCCATTTGCATTCCCACTAATTTGGGCAGTGCAGAAAAGATGAACAAAACGCCCATGATCTTTCCTAATAGATTGATTTTCTTGCTTTCCATTTTCTGAATTATTTCTGATAAGATATACCCTTTTCATCTAACTTTTTCTTCTCTGCCTCCGTCATGGTATTGAGATTAGCTACGCTGTTAAGGGGACAACTCGCTGTAGCTGAGGTTCCCAGTAGCATGAATGCAACAACACCAGCTATAATGGCGGCTATCCCGGCCAAGGCTCCAAAATACCAGGCACCAATAGCAATGATTCCTATCACTGCACGAATAATCCGGTCTGTCCGACCGAGGTTTCTTTGAAAGAGTTTGTTTTTCATTGTCATTTGTTTTAATTTAATTACTACCTATTAGATGCAGGTCTTTTAAAACTGTGACAATGTTTTCTTACTTTTTTACCACAATGCCGCTAAAGGCACCCCATCAATCATAGCTTTCTTGATTCTTCCTTCAAATGTCAAAACACGAACCCCTGTCGGAATGCATGAGTCGAATACAACAACCCTTACTTTATAGGTTGTATTTGTCCTTGTAGATTTCGCACCACCTTTATAATTTCGGCTTTTTCATTGATAAAATTACCTTTCAACGAGACACATTTTTTGTGTCATGACCACGGATACACGTCAGGTGTTTTGCCCTTATTCGCTGCTAAATCAGCAACTCTCAGTAAAGTTTTTCTTATTCTTTGTAATATTCTTCCCATTATTATCACTAATATATTACCCAACATTACCCAAAAAGCTAAAAACAAATGAAAAGCAAATATCTATTTCGTACGATTGGCACGCTTCTCTGTCTTTTTTTATTATTGTTCAGCTCTGTCCCATCCCCGGCACAAGAGAAAAAAAACAACGCACTGCTCTGGGAAATAAGTGGCAACGGCTTAGAGCAACCCTCCTACCTGTTCGGCACCATCCACATGATTTGCAAGGATGACTTTATTCTTGCTGACATTGTAAAAGAGAAATTCAATTCAAGTGCCCAAGTTTATCTTGAACTGGATATGGATGACCCAAAGATGCAGGTAACCATGATGCAACTGATGCAACTGCCCGGTAAAGAAACCTTACAGGAAAAAATGGGGGCAACGAATTTCAGCCGGCTAGACTCCTTCGTAAAAAAAGAAATGAAGATGAATCTTACTGCTTTTGCACGATTCAAGCCACTCATGCTGATGAGTCTGATTGCTCAGCGCTCAGTGGGTTGTCAGGCAATTGAATCGTACGAAAATACTTTTGTAAAGATGTCACGCGATCAGAAAAAAGAGTTGCTAGGTCTTGAGCGGGTAGAAGACCAAGTGGCCGTGTTTGATGCGATTCCCGATTCAATAGAAATTGAATCCATCATGAAAATGGTCAACGATTTTGAAAAGGGAAAAAGAGAATTCAAACGCATGTCTGACATTTATCTGTCACAAGACCTCGACTCCCTCTATCAACTTATGGCAGATTCGCCGGAAATGATGGGAAGCCTGGACTTATTACTAAACCGCCGCAACAGAAACTGGATACCCATTATGGAAGCTGCCATGAAGAAATCGTCTACTTTTTTTGCCGTAGGTGCCGGCCACCTTGGCGGAAGTGAAGGCGTACTGGAGCTTATGCGAAAGCAAGGTTATCAGGTGAAGGCTTTGCGTTAGCAACCATGGGACATTATGTAGAACTGCGGGCGGGTTGCTTTGTATGACAACAAGGCTACACTAATAAACTTTCCTACTTTGGTTGTTGAATGTGACTAACTATCCTGTCATATCTTACCACACTGGATAGCCCACTGATAGATTTCATCAATCCCAAAATAATGCAACAGGAAGCGATGGTCTCCATGTTGATGTGTGTTAGATTAATGAACAGAAGGCCTATTCCAAAAAGAAACAAGACGAGTCCTTTAAAGACTGTTTTTTCATGCGCTTCGTGCAGTTCAATCGCCTTTGCCTTCATAGAATGAATGATGTCATAGCTAACTTGATAATCCAACCCCATCGCACATAGATCCTGTAAAATTTCCTGATCTGCTTTTCCCTTATACTTCGCATCCAAAAAGTGCTCCCAAACTGACTCTATGTCTTTTTTTTGTGACAATCGCTGATGCATCTTTTGATGTTCTGTAACTTTATACACTCGCAGGACTGGAAATATGGAAGTATCTAATTTGCGCTTAAGAAATTCCTGATAAAGAATGGTTATAGCCGCACTGGTTAAAAACTTACCTTCATCCTTGGACAATTGCAGTAGTTGCTCATTGCTCATCCGGGCGTAAAGTTTTTTTATAAGTACCCTGTCTGCCATACTACCAACTTGCATTATGTTTTCGCTACCGCTAAACAATCGAAGAGATGCTTGCTTTTCAATAACAAAGCATGTTGAAAGGATAACTCAAATTCGGTTATCCATTTATCCAAATTTAATAAAATTGTCCCGGTAGCAATGACTTTTCTCTGAACTTCCTTCACACCCTTCCCCGCCACTCATAACACCTTTGCGCCGCTATTCCCTATACCCCACTGCTTATATCATCAACCCTGTCTGCTCACGCTTTTTTTGTACCTTCCTTTTCTAATTCCTACACTATGCCCTTTACCACTTCCGGCATCCTGAAAATAGGATTGCCCATCGCTGCTGCTATCGGTCTCTTTATGGCTGCTCCTTCCACCAGCTCCTCCCTCCTTATTACACAGGGAGCCGGCAGCTGGTCAGACACCACCAAAAAAGATTCCATCCAATACACCCGCTTCAAAGGACTGCCCCTAAAGCCGGAACGAAAGATCAGCTTCTCCACCAACGAAGGCACCTGGATGAGCATCGACGTGAGTGCCGACGGAAAAAAAATCGCCTTTGACCTCATGGGTGATATCTACACCCTACCCATCGAAGGCGGTGACGCCACACCCGTAACCAAGGGCCTCGCCTTTGAATCACATCCGCGCTTTAGTCCCGACGGGAAAAAAATACTGTTCACTTCCGACCGCAGCGGCAGCGATAACATCTGGTACATCGACACGGAAAAGAAAGATACCTTCCAGCTCACCAGAGACCGCACCGATGATTTTCCCTCTGCCATATGGACCAGCGACGGCAACTACATCATCGCCTCAAAAGGCCGTCGCATCCACAAACTCTGGATGTACCATAAGAACGGTGGCGGTGGCATACAACTGAATGACCAACCCGCCGGCGTTAAAACCATTGATCCCTTCCTCAGCGCCGATGGCAAAACCATCTACTTCTCTCAACGCAGCGGAGCCTGGAACTACAACGCCCTCCTGCCGCAATACCAGATCGGCAGCTTCGATCGTGAAAAAGGAAAGCTAACAACTATCACCACCCGCTATGGTTCCGCCTTCACTCCTACACTTAGCAAAGATGGCCAGTGGCTGGTGTATGGCTCGCGCCATGAAGACAAGACCGGACTGATTCTGCGCAACCTGTCGTCAGGCGAAGAGCGCTGGCTGGCCTATCCCGTGCAGCGCGACGAGCAAGAAAGCATCGCTCCTCTCGGTGTATTGCCGGGCATGAGCTTTACACCCGACAGTAAATTTCTCATCGCTTCTTATGGAGGAAAGATCTGGAAGCTCTCCGTTCAAGAGGGTACTGCTCCGCAGGAAATCCCTTTCCGCGTGAACCTCGAGCTGGAAATGGGGCCCCGCCTGTATTTCAACTATCCCATTCAAGATACCAGCCACCAGCTGGCTACACAAATTCGCGATGCCGTGCCCAGTCCGGACGGAAAAAAACTGGCATTCACCGTATTGAATCGCTTGTATGTGATGGACTGGCCCAATGGAACTCCGCAGCGCGTAAGTCAGCATAATTTTACGGAAGCCATGCCCGCCTGGAGTCCGGATGGCAATCAAATTACCTTCATTAGCTGGGATGAAAAAGAAGGGGGTAACCTATACATCGCCGCCCTTGGCGGAAAAAATGAAATTCGTCAACTGACTACTGAGTCGGCTTTTTATATGAGTCCGGCCTGGAGCTTCAACAATCGCATTACATTTTTCCGTGGACCCAAGCGCCTATTCAAAGATGCAGAAAGTCCATTCTACTCGGATGCAGAGAGCGATATCGTGTGGATGGATCCGCGTGGCGGAAAAATGCAGTTGATTGACAAGGCCCGCAACCGCGGCAACCTGCACTTCACCCGCGATACATCCCGCATTTTTCTAAATACGCCCGATGGCAGTCTGATCAGCATGCGCTGGGATGCCACCGACGAAAAGACGCACGTGAAAGTGAGTGGTATCACACCTTATGGCTCCGTATCGGAAGCCGGCGAAGAAACCGGACATCGTCGCTTTTCGATGGGCCGCAGTATGCTCGATGCAAGTCCGCTGAACCATTGCATGCTGCCGGCGAACACTGATATGCGCGAGCCACAGAGCATGCCTTCACCTGCTGAAGCTGTGTTGATGGCCCCTTCGGGGAACAAGGCCCTGGTGAAAGTGACCAACAATATTTATGTGATTACCATTCCTCCGCAGACAGGCAAAGTGCCTGCTATCTCTGTGGCCGATCCTGCCAGCTCTTCTTTTCCTTCGCGCCAGCTTACCGAGATTGGTGGTGAGTTCCCCGCCTGGGAACTAAACAGCAACAAAGTACACTGGAGTCTGGGCAATGGCCACTGGACCTATGATGTAGATGCTGCCGAGGCCTTTGAAGATTCTTTGCAGACAGCTAAGAAAGCTACTGAGTTGCGCAAGGCCGATAGCCTGCGTACCCTCGACGCTATGGACAAAGCAGCGCGTGCTGCTGTTGATTCTATTGCCAAAGTAAAAGCAAAGTCCGACACCACCGCGAAAACAACACCGAAAGAGCCTAAGTATGAAGCAAAGGAAATACAGGTAAAAGTATTCTTCCCGAAAGACAAACCCAACGGCGTGGTATTATTGAAGAATGGACGCGTTATCACAATGAAAGGGAATGAGGTGATTGAAAGGGGCGATGTGCTCATCGTGAACAACCGTATTGTGGCAGTAGGAAAAAGGGGAAGTCTCAAAGTGCCTGCCGGCGCTAAAGAGATTGATTGCAGCGGCAAGACGCTGGTGCCCGGATTTGTTGATACGCATGCACACATGTGGCCTTTCTGGGGACTGCATAAAAACCAGGTATGGATCTATGCAGCTAATCTGGCGTATGGTGTAACGACCACGCGCGACCCACAAACTGCCACCACAGATGTACTCACCTATGGCGATATGGTAGATGCCGGACAGATTGTAGGTCCGCGCATTTATTCAACTGGACCGGGAGTAGGTTATTGGGCGTATAATCTGAAGGACCTGGATCAAACCCGCAGTGTGTTAAAGCAGTACAGCAAGTATTACAATACTAAAACCATTAAGATGTACTTAGTGGGCAATCGCCAGCAGCGCCAGTGGGTGATTGAAGCTGCCAAAGAACAGAAGCTGATGCCGACGACAGAAGGCGGATTGGATTTCAAGTTGAATATGACACAGCTCTTCGATGGCTATCCCGGACATGAGCATGCGCTGCCGATTTTCCCGCTCTACAAGGATGTAACAAAATCGATTGCAGAGGCGAAGATGACGGTGACACCTACTTTGCTCGTTTCCTATGGCGGACCCTGGGCAGAGAATTATTATTATACCACAGAAGATGTATATGCCGATAAGAAGTTACAGTTTTATACGCCGTATGAGGAGTTGGCTGCCAAGAGTCGCAGGCGTGTAGGAAGCTTGGGTGGATGGTTCATCAAGGATGACCATGTGTTCAGCAAGCATGCGCAGGGCATCAAGAGTTTGGTAGATCAGGGAGGACTGGCAGGTGTGGGGTCACACGGGCAGTTGCAGGGTTTGGGTTATCATTGGGAGTTGTGGAGTGTGGCCAGTGGTGGCATGAGTAATTTGCAAGCGTTGCAGGTAGCAACGATTCATGGTGCGACTGCGATTGGTTTGGATAAGGAGCTCGGTTCGCTTGAAGCCGGCAAGCTGGCGGATGTATTGGTATTAGATGCCAATCCACTTGAGAACATCCGCCATACGAACAGCATTCGTTATGTGATCAAGGATGGCAGGTTGTATGATGGTAATTCGCTGGACGAAATCTACCCTACACCCCGCAAGCTAAATACCGATGCCTGGCGCAAAGATGGTCCGGTGGTGAATACGGGCGTGAAGGAATAATTAGTCGCAGGCTCAACATATCAATCCCCATTTCGGTTAACAGCCGGGGTGGGGATTTTTTATATTAATACCCTTTCACGAATGTTTCCTGAACAGAGTTTATAAGACAAGTTGTTGGGTGGGGAATATACCTGATTGTAAAGTGGGGCAGCTCTGGACTTGCTCCTGTTATTCTTCTATTGACTTTATAAAATCTCTGATGACATTTATGTCCGCCTGTGTATGATCGGTCATAGTTGAATGCCCTGCATTTGGAATCATGCTAAATTTTGCATTAGGGATTAGGGTTTGATAAAGCTTTACCGTAGTAGGCCTGGCCGCATCAAATTCGCCTGCGGTTAACAATGTTGGAACATTAATTTTATGCAAGTCGTTTATCCGATTATAATTTTTTAAGTTGCCGGTTGCCAAAAAATCTTCCGGACCCCACATATGCAAATAAAGCATTTTGCCACTCCGTTCGATTGAGGAGTCGATATATTGATTCTTTTTTCTGTTGTAGAAATTGCTATAATAGGCGGCTATGGCGTTACTGTAATTATCGGTGTCTTTATAGTTACCGGCTTTGAAATTTTTTAATGGAGTACTGTATACTGCATCCATTGAATTAATTAGTGTGTCAGCATCGAGTTCCCAACCCTTTGTGCTCATACAAGGACTGGCCAAAATCATTGCCTTAGGCAGATTTTCATTTTTGAAATAATAGTCAACTGCCAACATAGTGCCATAAGAATGCCCGTATAAATAAAACTTGGTGATGTTCAATTTGCTCAAAAGTGCTTGTAAGTCTTTAAGCTGCGATTCGATATTCATCAAAGATGTGTCGGTAGAATTCGTCGATCGCCCGCAACTCAACTGGTCATAAACAATGATTTGTCTATCACTGGCCAATGCAAATAAAGGCGTTAATGAATAGCTTGTAAATCCCGGTCCCCCATGTAACATAACGATTGGCGTTTTGTCACCGGTACCAATTACTTTATACCAAATTTCGCCGCCGGTTACTTTCAAATATCCCTCACCCTCTTTTGGCTTGCCATTAGTGCAAGACGAAAACAGGAATGAAAAAGCGAAGAGAGTTAAACAAACATATCGCATGGTATTTTAAATTAAATTGGGGTTATTGGGAATAGCTGTGGGATAGCTATACTATTATATAGAAAAAACAGCTGCTTCATTTTGTACTGTTCCTGTTGGCGCCGTTTGTTTTTCGGTTGTCCTTATTTAGTTTGATATAATGCAATTCTATTGCCCTCTGAATCTTCCAATTCGGCAACTAGACCAATTCCATTGTCTGTTATAGGATACAAAATTTGTCCCCCATTTGATCTAGCCAATTTTAGTGTCTCATCAATATTTTCTGTCTTAAAATAAATCACAACCCCCTCTTTCGTCGGTTTATAAATTTCTCCTCTTGCCAATGCGCCTGAAACTCCAGCGTATTCGCCAGAAAACGGAAACAAAGCCATTTCATTATTGTCAATCGTTTCTTTTTCAAAGTTAACATGGAATACAGCCTTGTAAAAATTTATGGCTCTTTCCATATCATTTACTGGGATTTCAAAATAAACAACGGGGTTTGATTTTTTTGTCATACTATATTTGTCAAGTTGCTTACTTGTTGTTGGGGGATTGTCGCCACAAGAGGTCAGTAGCTGAATTAAAACTCCAAAAAATAGTGTTGCCAAAGAATTTTTAGTTCTATACATGTAGCTAATTTTGTCAAATAACAGGTCTTTTTTACATAACCACCAAGGTTACGGCTTTATTTAGAATGGTCTAGCGCATACTGTCCCTAGGTTATCCCGTGACCGCTAAGTTGTTTATAGTTTACCATCTGACTAGCGAAATTACTGAAGCTCGACCAGAACAAAATGTGCCCAGAATATATTCTTGCTGTCGTCTTGTATAAAACTGCCGTTTGTGGTTCGGACATATATTATTTCAGCCTTCCATTTTTTAAACGCTGTTTTTGAATTTTTCGTGCGATTTAATTGTCAATAATTGAAATAGTAAAAAATGATTGGGATGTTACTCTAAGGAAAAATAGAATTAGGCACCAGATTGATCTAATGTCATTAAATAGTATAACTGGTTACAGCCGAACTACCTCAAGCATAAACGGGCTTTCATCAAGAATAAAAATCTTTTTTCCTTGCTTTATTAGCACCGTAATGCCTATCATGGAATAATTGTCTTTTTCACTTCCAATTGCGATTCTTTGATCCTTTCCCATCTTCCATTTTTTATTCCTAAGGCTCTCTAGTTCTTTCATAAATACAGGGACATTACCTGGGAACTTGATAGCGAAGTCATTGTTTTCTTTAAAAGTAAAAAGGGTTCCTATCAAGCCTTCCTGCATTTGTTTCAGTTTCTTTTGCCCCTCTACATCTAGATCCATGCTCATTTCAGGTATGAATTGAGCTTTAACAGCCTTCCACGTACCAATGAAAACAGGTTGTGAAAGTTCTTGGCTATAAAGTTTTGATGAAAGGGGAACAAATAGAAGAATTATTAAAAATGATTTCATGTGATTTTTTGCTGTTTCATGTTATGTTCCTCACTTAGAGCACTTGTGAGTGGTTATCGCTGTCTTTACTGTAACTTTTCGTTGGCATGTACAAGTTACTGAAATTAGGCCAGAAATAGCACAGATAAAGGGCTTCCCTTTTCGTCAAGGTTTATCAAAGCAACTTGTTCTTCGCTCGCGGTTTATTCTTAATCAAGATTGTATTCTTTTTCTAAAAAAATGATAATTCTATTTGCCTTTTTATCTAACTCTTTCAGACGGCTTGTATTTAAGATATCACTGCCTTTTAACTGATGTACCATATATATAAAATCAAGAATGAAGTCCCTATTTGTTGTTCTAAGTCTAGGGTTGCCTGATGGTGGCTGAATAGATGCATCATGAACCATTGTCTCAAGAATAGTTGGGTCAAGTAATTTGCCAGTCATTTGACGAACATCTGCTATTTCACTTGTCTGTATATCTTGTGTCAATAAAATATTTTCGACAAATTTATCATAGGCCATGATGCTATCGATAGCTTGTTTATTTCTAATGAGTCGAAACCCACCCGAATTTTTTAGTTGCTTAATTGTGCCATCTGAATGAAAAAAGCTAAGTCTCCGAGTTAGCTGACGTGCAAAAAAATAAATTCGTTGACCATATTGGTTTGGATCAGGAGAATTTAGATAATAAATAAGTGAGTCAAAATCCCTGACCTTCTCGCTCTTTACTTTTGTGTAATTAGCAATATAAGCCTTATCAGATTTTAGATCATCGATATAAGAAATTATGTAGGTCTTCTCACGCTGATTTTCTATGACATGCTCTAACTGATACTCTGCTAAGAATCCACAAAATACAGCAAGAAAAAGCATTAAAAATTCCCAAAAATATTCTTTCCAGGTTTTCTTTCCATGACCGGCATGTGAATGATGATGTACTTCCATAATTTCAATTTCGGAATTTTTAAACCAGTCTTTGATTGAGTACTTTGATAAATATTCTTTAGATGGGTTATGATTGACTGTCTGTCAGCAGATCTCCTTGTTGCTGCCCTGTGTAATAGTTAGCACTAAATGCAACCTGCACTAATTCTTTTTAAGCTCTTCAAGTTGCGATTTAGCATAATCGACTGCCTGTTCGTCTCCATATTTTATCGTCAATTCATAATACTTGATCGCGTTTTTTTTATCTCCCTTTAATTTGTATGCTTGTGCAATATTACTTAAAACGATGTGGTCTTTCGGATTAAGTTTTTCAGCTTTTAATAAAGGAGCCAATCCCTTATCATATTGTTTTTGAAGCATAAAAACTACAGAAAGATTAGACAAGCTCTCTATGTGATCTGGATAGTATTTTAGAACAGTTTCTGCAATTCGGCCCATATTACCAAGCAACTCATCTTTTTCAGTCTCATACAGTTGAACCTGATAGTCCTGAAGTGCACTGAGAAAAAACTGTTGCGGACTATCAAGCGGTTTGCTGTCTTTCCAGGTCCATTTATTTTTGTTTGTTGCAGAATAGTTAATAGTCTGTATGATTTCATCCGTGAATTTTTCATAGTCGTTTGCCTGACCGTACATATAAATTTTCCCGAATCGCATATCAAGTCTGTTTGGGAATTTTTTAATCCCTCTGTCTATGTATTCAATTGCACTTTGAAGAATTCCACGATCGAAATAGCTGTCTCCGTATATATAGGCCACCGGCTCTTTAACAGAACTATCTTCTTTCATGACCTGATAGCCTCCTTTATCCTTCCCATCCGAGTCAATACGAACAATTGATTTTTTACTTTTTCTAACATAAAAATTAAAATATGCCACATAAAGCTCGGGGTCGTTGCTATTGACCTGCTCCCATTTTTGTAATAATTTTTTCTGACCAAGCGTATCGGACTTAGAAACCAATTCATTGAATTGTTTCTTATACGACTGGCCGCATCCTTGGGTTAATAGCAGAATAAACCCGAAAATTAACCATGTTGTTTTTTTATTCATTATATGTGTCTTTAGCTTACATGAAAATACATTTCATAATAGATTTCGGATAGCCATCTAGTTCGAAGCAGAAATTTATCACAATAATTTAATAAATATGAACTGCCAGTCACTAATCGACCACACTGCCAACAAATAATTGCATGCGACACATCGCCGTTGAACTTCTTTCTTATCAATATGAGGTTGTTCCTGCAATGATCGCCTCGTTAATCCTTGTATACAATTGTTCAGAAAGTCTTTCGTAGGTTTCGTTGTCTTCATCTTTATCAAACACTACGTCATTCCAGGAACCCATTCCCCCAAAAACCCAAGCTGATCCTGCAGAAAAAACAAGCTGCCTTGCCATCAATGAATAGTTGCCAACCGGCAACAGATCTTTATGATAATAATTGCTTTCGGGTTTTGCGCTGTCCAATGTCAATATTGCTTTACCAAATCGTTCAACCCAATTCTCTAGTTTTTGACTATCTGCAAAATGGGAAATTTCGGTTAGCGTGTTTCGGAGGTTTTCTTTTACTAGCTGATTGTCATATTGCAAATTTCGACTACTCTTTTTCGGTAAAATTAATCCATAATTCACAGTCCAAATTCTTCCGTCTGCGGCATTTTGGTCACTCACTTCCCATCTATTCGTCCAATAGTTTGAATAAGTATCATAAACGGCCTCTATTAACCAAGATCCGCCACCACCCACAAGGCCGGCTAATTTATAATCCCTTGCAAAACTTTGGTCTTTTGAATTTTCATAATAAAGTCTTAGATTTTTACAGCCATCATTCTTTAAGCAATGAAACCAGTCTGCCGGACTGGAAGCAATAACAATCTCTTTCGGGTTTGAAAAGAAAAATGTTTTTCTAACTTCTCTAAAGTCAATTAGGCTACAGAATTGAAAAGTGGTGTGGGATGAATTGAAATCCGTCGGGATGGTATTATTTTTCAAGAAGTCATTTCCATATGCCGCCA
>Ga0208361_1000039_pt1 | contig 53791 bp, 51 predicted proteins | sample LakMenEpi05Aug10_FD_150670 | JGI IMG/M metagenome (GOLD analysis project Ga0208361, IMG submission 150670) | Freshwater microbial communities from Lake Mendota, WI - 05AUG2010 deep hole epilimnion (SPAdes) | ecosystem: Environmental > Aquatic > Freshwater > Lake > Epilimnion/Euphotic zone ... | reverse complement strand
CGGCGCGCTGGCTCATCAGTCGCTCGAAGACATGATGGCTGGCGGTGGAGATCGCGAAGTGCTCGGTGCGCAGGAAAAGCGCCACCCGAGCGACTTTGCACTGTGGAAGTTCTCCAAGCCCGGCGAGCCTTCGTGGCCATCACCGTGGGGCGATGGTCGACCGGGCTGGCACAGCGAGTGCGTGGTGATGAGCCTGGAATTGTTGGGTGAAGGATTCGACCTGCACTGTGGTGGTGCCGACCTACGATTCCCGCATCATGAAAACGAACGAGCCCAGGCAGTGGCGCTCGGCAAGACATTTGCGCGACACTGGATGCACAACGGTTTCGTGGTCGACATCGAGGGAGAAAAGATGTCGAAGAGTCTCGGCAATGTCACCAACTTGTTGGACTTGCTCGATCAATTCGATCCACGTGCGTATCGCATGCTGCTGTTGCAGACGCACTATCGCTCGCCAGTGAAGGTCGGGCAGGACAACATCGATTCGTCGGTGAAGGCACTCGGCGGCCTCGATTCGTTTGCCGCTCGCAGCCACGGGTTGCCCGGAGATCACGGTGCCGCACGTGTCCTTGCCGATGCCGACACACTCGCACGTTTCGTGCAGATCATGGACAACGATCTCGATACACCGAATGCCATGGCACACATCTTTGACACCGTCCGTCGCGCCAACACCGCCATTGACGCAGGTGAGGCGGTAGCCGGGGCGTTGGTTGCCGCGGTTCACGAGATGTGTGGTGCGTTGGGACTGCAACTCGGTTCCAGGGGTGAAGTGGACGCCGATGCACAAGCACTTGCCAGTGCACTCGATGCAGCTCGTGCAGCGAAGGACTTCGCCAAAGCCGATGCGCTGCGCCACGAGTTGCAGGCACTGGGTTACGTCGTGGAGACCACCAAGGCAGGCACCGCGCTTCGGCGCGGCTAACCCTCTCGTTGCTGGCTGAGCCATGCTCGACGTTCCTACTCACTGGTAACTTGGGGGAATGGCCGAATTCTCCCTTTCTCTCAATGACGATCAATTGCAACTCAAGGATTGGATTCACGAGTTTGCCGTCGATGTCATCCGTCCTGCAGCACATGAGTGGGACGAACGCGAGGAATTTCCCTGGCCAATCGTGCAGGAGGCGGCGAAGATCGGCCTGTACGGAATCGATTTCATCATGAATGCGATGGGCGACCAGAGTGGTCTGACCCTCCCGGTGGCGATCGAAGAAATCTTCTGGGGCGATGCCGGCATCGGTATGGCAATCATGGGTTCAGGTTTGGCTGCAGCGGGAATTGCCGGCAACGGCACACCCGAGCAGATAATGGAGTGGGTGCCGCAGTGTTACGGCACGGCCGACGACGTGAAAATCGGCGCATTCTGTGTGAGCGAACCCGACGCGGGCAGCGACGTGAGTTCGCTGCGAACGCGCGCGGTGTACGACGAAGCCACCGATGAGTGGGTGTTGAATGGCACGAAAGCGTGGATTACGAACGGCGGCATCGCCAACGTGCATGTCGTGGTAGCTGCGGTAGACCCCGAATTGAAGGGCCGGGGTCAGGCGAGTTTTGTCATTCCACCGGGGACCAAGGGTCTCTCGCAGGGACAGAAATATCTGAAACACGGCATCAAGGCGAGCCACACCGCCGAAGTGGTGCTCGATGATGTGCGCGTGCCTGGGCGTTGCTTGTTGGGCGGAAAAGAAAAGCTCGATGCCAAGTTGGCCCGAGCTCGCGAAAAAGGCAAGTCGGGTGAGGCGCAGCCGGCAATGAAGACGTTCGAAGCCACCCGACCAGCGGTGGGTGCCCAAGCGTTGGGTATCGCGCGCGCAGCATATGAATATGCCCTTGACTATGCAAAGGAACGCAAGGCGTTCGGAAAACCCATCATCATGCACCAGGCGATCGCTTTCAAGTTGGCCAACATGATCACGCGCGTGGACGCATCACGCCTGCTCATCTGGCGTGCTGCATGGCTTGCAAAGAACGGTGGATTCAAGAACGGCGAAGGTTCGATGAGCAAGTACTACGCGTCAGAAACCGCGGTGCGCGTGACCGAAGAAGCAATCCAGATCCTCGGCGGTTACGGCTATACGCGCGAGTACCCAGTGGAACGCTGGCACCGTGACGCAAAAATTCACACCATCTTTGAGGGAACTTCAGAAATCCAGCAACTCGTGATTGCCCGCGCCATTAGCGGGATGCGAGTGGAGTAGGTGCTGCGGCTGTAACTGCGCTCAGCGGTGATGTGGATTCAACCGACGACTTCGGATATCTGCATTACCGGCGCGATGTTGGTGTAGTTGGCAACATCGGTCATCACTTCACCGGTGAGTGGCGATGTCATCGCAGCATTGAGAGCATCCATGGAGTCAAAGGTCATGTGCACTGCAGCAACATATGGCCCGTTCACACCCTTCTCCACCATGGTGGAAACGGGGTTCCATGCCTTTTTCGCCAACGGCACATGGGTGGACAGGTAGTAGTCATGGTTGAAGGTGCTGCCTTCACCTGACGGATAGAACACACTGACGCGAATCATGATGATGACGGTAACACCCGGCACGCGCCGACCTACGCTCGGAGCCGATGACTCCGCGTACCGCAACGGAATTGGCGCGCTTCATTGACCACACGTTGCTCGCGCCGGAAACAACCCGAGCCGAGGTGCTAGCTGCGTGTCGAAATGCCGTTGGGTGGAACGTGGCCGCAGTATGCATCTCGCCTGCATGGTTGCCGTTACCCGTAGGTGTGATGGTCGAGGGTGTACGAGTGTGCGCTGTAGTTGGCTTTCCGTCCGGTGCGCATACGTCGGCGATCAAAGCCGCCGAAGCAGCCGAAGCGGTTCGCAGTGGTGCTGACGAGATTGACATGGTGGTGAATCTCGGTTCGGTACGAGCAGCCGACTGGCGAGCAGTTGAAGCAGACGTGCGCTCGGTGCGAGCTGCAATCGACGCCGTAGCCGGGGGACGGCTGTTGAAGGTGATCTGTGAGTCGGCAGCACTCAGCGACGTGGAACTTCGGTCCACGTGCACCGCTGCCGTCGCGGGTGGTGCCGACTTCGTCAAGACGAGCACCGGGTTCCACAAGGCCGGTGGCGCCACGGAACGAGCCGTTGCAATCATGCGCGAGACGGTCGGTGGACACATCGGTGTGAAAGCGAGTGGAGGAATTCGAACGGCAACGGCGGCATTATCGATGATTGCTGCTGGGGCGACGCGCATCGGTGCGTCGGCAACGCGTGAGATCTTGGCGGGAATGGCGCCGTAAGGCGTTCGCTAGCGAGATGGAACTCCATCGGCATCGATAGCGCGTAGCACGTCACGCAATACTGAGCCGGCGCGCGATGCGGCACGTTTGCCGACGGCGATGACCTCTTCGCCGGAGAGTGGTGTCGGTGAGATCCCCGCCGCCAAATTCGTGGGCAGCGACAACGCAAGCACTTCGAGCGCCACATGTCGCGCCGCGATGACTTCGATCACGGTGGACATTCCAACGAGATCAGCGCCCCAATTGCGCCCGGCACGAATCTCCGCAGGTGTCTCGTAGTGCGGGCCGTGCAGGCCGAGGTACACACCCTCGTTCATTGGCACGGCGGCACGCGCGATTGCACGCAAGCGACTGCTGTAGGCATCGGTCAAGTCGACGAACCGTCCGGCGAACGGTGCCGGAGGGTTGTCACCGGTTAGTGGCGATTGACCCGTCAAATTGATGTGGTCACTGATCATCACCGGAACACCGATCGTCCAGTCTTCGCGCAAGACACCGGCACCGTTGGTCAGCACGGCGATGCGACACCCAAGCGCCGCAGCGGTGCGTACGCCGTGTGCCACCGGGGCAGTGCCATGACCCTCATAGAGATGTGTACGACCGGTGAGCACGAGTACGCGCGAGGCCCCGACGTCGATCGACACCGCTTCTCCACCATGGCCGAGTGCAGACGGCTTCTTGAATCCGGGTACGTCACCAATCGGGCAACGATCACCCGCGCCGAGCATGTCGATGGCATCGGCCCAACCAGAGCCGAGTACGGCAACGATGTCGTGCGCGCCGCCGAAACGATTGCGGAGAAACGTAGCCGCTTCGGCGGCGAGATCGAACGGCGAGGTCATGCGGTGATGCTACGCAGCATCACTCGTCATCGGTGCTTTCTTCGGCAACGGTGGAATAACCCGCGGCAGCGAGTCGAGCGAGCAGTTCATCGCGAGGGCTCTCTCCCGGTGCACGTGCTTTGTCGTTGGCCACACGCCAACCGTGACGAGAGGAGTACACCAGTGGCGCTTCGCGCAGGCGGAGATATCCGTATTCGGTGATCTCGGCAAACATCAATTCGTGGTCGCGCATCGGCATCGTCTGGAAGATTCGAGCATGCACCCAAGCAAGACAATCGGGAACAACGGGTCGTCCGTCGATCAGCGTCAAGTACTCGGGTGCGATGTAGTGAAACTTGCGACCCGGATACGAGAAGTACTGCCCGATATGCACTTGATCACCGGCCAAGAACGACACGGTGAATTCACCACTCGCCTTCATCAGTGGGTAGGTGTCGTGCTTGGGGGAGACGCTCGCCATGATGATCGGTTCCTCAAAGGACACCTGAGTTACCCAGTGCGAGGTGTAGGCGCGGGTGACGCCGTCGTGTGAAGCAGCAACGACCTCCACGCCCTTCACGGCTTGACCTAATGCGCGCTTCAGCTTCGGGTCGATCATGTGGCAACTCTCGGCACAGCGTATTGGAATCGTCACGATTAGGGTGAGCGCATGACTCGTCCTGGTATGTATTCGGGTGTCGCCACCGATGATGCAATGAACCTCGCAATGTCGGCCAAAGCCGTGCCGTTGTACGAAGCGGTAAAGAAGTTCATCGCGGAGGAAATCGAACCGGTCACCCGTAAGTACTTCGAGTTGGGTGAAGGTCGTGCCGAACGTTGGAGTTACGGCGAGGGTCAGCTCGAACTCCTCGAGCAACTGAAGAACAAAGCCAAGAAAGCCGGGCTGTGGAATTTCTTCCTACCCAATGCCGAGACCGGTGAGGGATTGTCGAATCTCGATTACGCATACATTGCAGTCGAGCTCGGCAAGAACCCCATCGCATCCGAAGTGATGAACTGCAGTGCACCCGACACCGGCAACATGGAAGTGCTGGAGCGCGTGGGTACGCCGGAGCAGAAGGAAAAGTGGCTGAAGCCACTGCTCAACGGCGAGATTCGATCTGCCTATGCCATGACCGAGCCCGATGTGGCGTCGTCGGATGCCAAAAATCTCGAATGTCGAGCCGTGCGCGATGGTGATGAGTGGGTCATCAACGGAGAGAAGTACTACATCTCCGGTGCGGGGGACCCGCGCTGCAAGATCATGATTTGCATGTTGCTCACCAGCCCCGACGCGCCGCCGCACAAGCGCCACTCGCAAATTCTCGTGCCGATGGAAACCCCTGGTGTGGAGATTCTGGGTCCGATGGAAGTGTTCGGCGAAGACGATGCCCCGCACGGGCACATGCATCTTCGTTTCAACAACGTCCGTGTGCCGGCAGCCAACATGTTGCTCGGTGAAGGTCGCGGCTTCGAGATTTCGCAGGTTCGACTCGGGCCAGGGCGCATCCATCACTGCATGCGCTCGATCGGTGCAGCCGAACGCGCGTTGGAATTGATGGTTCGTCGTGGGTTGTCGCGCGAAGCGTTCGGCAAACCAATTGCGCGACTCGGCAAGAACACCGAAGTGATCGCGAAGGCTCGAATCGAAATCGAAGCGATGCGGCTCATGGTGCTTCGTGGTGCCAAAGCGATGGACACGATGGGCAACGCCGAAGCTCGTATCTGGGTGAGCGCGGTAAAGGCGATGGTGCCGGAACGCGTATGCAAAATCATCGACGAAGCAATTCAGGTGTTTGGGGCAACCGGTATCTCCCAGTGGACTCCCTTGGCACGAATGTATGCAGGTCAACGTACGTTGCGACTCGCCGATGGTCCGGACGAGGTGCACTGGCACGTGGTCGGCCGAGCCGAGATCAGTCGTTTTGAAGAGGACAAGCAACCAGTCACCGACTACGACCAACAAAATCAGAGGTTTTCCGGGCCATCCTGAAGCACGGTTGCTTTGCTACCGTGACCGCTACGGGTGCGAGCACCTGTAGTCGTCCAGGGAGGACCAAGGCACCATGGCAGCAAAGAAGAAGTCTGCAAAGAAGAAGTCAGTGAAGAAGTCGGCGAAAAAATCGGTCAAGCCGAAGTCCGTAAAGAAGAAGTCGGCCAAGAAGCCCGTGAAGAAGAAGTCCGCAAGGAAAGCTCAGGCAACGAAGAAATCCCCACCTTCGAAGGCGCCCCGCACGTCCGGCCCCGTGGTGTCGGCACAGCGAATGTTCAACCTTGCTGCACTCTCCGAAACGGTGTCGGGTCCTGGTGTTGCTGCGTCGCTGCCACAACACGTACTGAAGCGCGGTCAGAAAGCGTTCATCGTTACCGACCACGGCGTGCGTGGAGCTGGAATTGTCGCACCGATCGTCGAGAACTTGGAGAAGGCGGGCGTGAAAACGTTCGTCTTTGACGAAGTGTCACCGAACCCGACGGACGTCAACGTGGCCGCAGGTGTGGCTGCACTCAATCGTTTCGGCGTCGACGGCACCGTGGTGGTCTTCATCGGCGGCGGCTCGGTCATGGACTGTGGCAAATACATCGCGCTCGCAGCCCCGAACGGTGTTGACAATCTGAATCTGGCGTTCGCCCCCAACCTGGATGCCAACGACCGAATCGACTTTGGAACGCTCGCCCCGAAGGCGCAGGCCTCCAAACCTGGTCTGCCGACCATCGCGATTCCCACGACATCGGGAACTGCGTCGGAAACCAATGGCGGTGGTCTCATCACCGACACGCTCACCAATCCGCAGGTGCATCGCAAGTTGACGTTCAGCAACCCGACCGTTGCTCCGGTGGCAATCCTTCTCGACCCAACGCTCACCGTGGGCATGCCAGCGCGTGGAACTGCCGCGTGCGGGATGGACGTTCTTACGCACGCCATCGAGTGCTACACGTCCGCGGGATCGAACCCCTATGCCGACGCACTCGCTCTGCATGCCATTCGTTTGACTGGTCAGTGGTTGCCGAAAGCAGTTGCCAACGGAAGCGACCTCGAAGCACGCGCACAAATGCAGGTGGCTTCGCATCTGGCTGGTCGTGCATTCTCGTCCGGTCCGTTGCTCGGCCTCGTGCACGCAACCGGCCACCCGATTTCCGGTCAGTTGCACCAGGCACACGGCCAGACCCTGGCCACCATGCTGCCGCACGTAATGCGTTACAACCGCGACGTCGTGGCGGAACGTTATGCCGACGTCGGCGAAGCGCTGGGCTCGGAACACGATCCCGAGGCAGGTATCGCAGCGGTCGAGAAGTTGTCGGCAACGGTAGGCACCAACAAGCGCCTCCGCGAGCTTGGCGCTACGAGTGACAACATCGCCGACCTCACGCAGGATGCGCTTCGCGACCTCATCATTTTGAATACGGCGAAGTACCCAACTCGCGGAGACATCCACGAGTTGTACGCCCGCGCGTTGTAGTTCGGTCGGCCATTCGAGGGATGGCTAGACCGCAAGTTCCTTGCGGATGAGTTCTGCGATGTCGACCCAGTGTGCTGCGAGGCCCGGGTGGAGGTCGAAACCCGCCACATCGTGGAGCGGCACCCATCGTGTTTCTGCAGACTCGTGGTTGGCGGCGTATACGCCTGCATCGTCGCTGGTGAGCGCAATCACGGTGTCGTAACGCCAGCTCCCGTGGTCATCGGCAAACACATGTCGTACCTCGATACGCGTTGAATCGACGCCGACTTCTTCGTGAGCCTCACGAATGGCTGCCGACACGATGTCTTCGTGCGAATCGCGTGCACCGCCGGGAATGGCCCACGTGCCGCCGCCATGAGTCCAACTTGCACGCAGTTGCAACAACACATGCGCCGAATCGAGATCGGTTCGCACGAGGAGGAGCCCCGCTGCTCCGTGAAGTCCCCAGTGCTCGCGCCCACAGTCGCAGAAAAGGAAACCGTCGCCGTCGCGATGAGCCATTGGTGATTCGCCGCGATGCGCCTTGGGTCCTACACGTGAACTGGTGCAGGGGTCGTACTACCACGCAAATTCCAGCGCTCGCCAGCCAGCAGTCGTGCAGCAACGATGAGCGAGGCCATCACTGCACCGGCGATGACGAATGTCGTGGTGCGCCCGAACACTTCATACGACACGCCGGCGAATGAGGCCGACACACCGCCGGTCAGCGTCTGCATGCCGCCCAACACTCCCTGCGCGCCAGCCTGTCTTTCTGTTGGAGCGACCATTCCGACCGAGACACCTGCACCTGTCACGGTCATGCCGTCATTCAAAGTGTGAACCAAGAACACCGCCATCAACAACCACGGAACGGAGAGTGCACCGTACAGCGCCATGCAGGCGGCACCGAACAACATCCCAAAACCACCCGCCCGAAACGGACCAACCCGCTGCACGAATCGACCTCCGTACGGCGCCATGAACACCATCGGCAGCACGAAGAGAGTGACGCCGGTGTTTGCCATCCAGGTAGGGGCATCGAGATCGTTCATCATCAACGCCCACAAGGAGTCGAACGTTCCGATCATGAAGAACACCGCGATTCCGATGAGGACACCAGCAGCAATTCCTCGATTCCTCAACAAGTCGATGGCAAATCGTTCTGTCGGATGGTCTTCAGCAGCAGTTTCGGGAATGGGCATGGTGAAAATGGCAACCGAAACGACCAACAACACCGTGCCGATGAACAGGAACGGTGCGGGTATGCCGAACGAGTCCACGAGAAAGAGAGAAATCACCGGCCCTGCGGCAAAGCCACCTACTTCGCACGACAGCACACGGCCAAGATTTCGGCCGAGATTCTCCGGTTCGCTCACGATGATGACACGTCGCATGGCTGGTAGCGCGCAGCCGAGACCAACACCGGAGAGAAATCGCGCACCGAGCAATTCCACGAACGAGTCGGAGAATGCCATCGCCATGTTGCCGACTATTGCCAGCGACAAACCCACGAAGATGAGCTGACGCGAACGCCCACGATCAGCCATCGGCGCGATGGTGAGCTGGGCAAAAAACGAGGTAAAGAAGCCGATTGCGATCACCAGTCCGAGTGCGCCTTCGCTTATGCCGAATTCTTCGCGGTAGTCGTCCAACATGGTGAACATCACGCCATAGGCCGATGACTTAACGGCGATTGCCACGAACATAGCGATGAGCAAACGCTTGCGTGGCACGCAGCGAGGCTACTGACCCATCTGCGACAATGGAGGCGTGGATGTAATCGAAGTCATCAATCCATTCGACCAATCGGTCGTCGGAGTAGTACCGCATGCAACCATTCGTGATTGCCTTGCGGCCGTCGACTCCGCGGAAGCGGCCTTGCCAAGCTGGCGAACAACGGCACCGCGTGTACGCGCAGAAATACTTCGCAAGGCATTCGAGCTGATGACGGCAGAGCACGACACTCTGGCTCGGCTGATCGTGCGTGAAAACGGCAAGGTCCTTGCCGACGCGAAAGCAGAAGTCACGTACGCCGCCGAATTCTTCCGCTGGTTCAGCGAGGAAGCAGTACGAATCGAAGGCGACTATCGCCGCGCACCATCCGGTGCCAACTGGCTGCTGGTGTCACGACAGCCAGTTGGGGTCGCACTCTTGGCGACACCGTGGAATTTCCCTGCAGCAATGGCAACTCGCAAGATTGGACCCGCATTGGCGGCCGGATGCAGCGTGATATTGAAGCCGGCAAGCGACACTCCACTCACTGCTCTTGCCATCTGCGACATTCTCCGTCGTGCTGGTGTGCCCGAAGGAGTGGTGAATGTGGTGGTGCCGGACCCACCTGGTGAGGCCGTGGCAGCGATGCTGTCGTCAGGCAAGGTTCGGAAACTGTCCTTCACCGGCTCCACACGTGTCGGTGCATTGTTGTTGGCGCAAGCCGCCGAACGAATCATCAACTGCTCCATGGAATTGGGCGGCAATGCGCCATTGGTGGTGTTCGACGATGCCGACTTGGATGTGGCTGTCGACGGTGCCATGTTGGCAAAGATGCGCAACGGTGGTGCGGCGTGTACTGCGGCAAATCGTTTTTTCGTTCACGAAAAGATTCACGACCGTTTCGTTGACGCATTTACGCAACGCATGGCATCACTGGTGCTCGGCAACGGCTTGGATGCCACCACGCAGGTGGGTCCACTCATCTCCCGAGCGCAACAAGACAATGTTGCCTCGTTGGTCGATGGCGCCGTCGCCGGTGGGGCGACCGTGTTGTGCGGCGGTACGCGTGCGAGCGACAAGTCGTTCGGCTATCACCCGACCGTGCTCACCGATGTGGGCTTCGGTTCGGCAATCTTGCAGGAAGAAGTTTTCGGTCCCGTCGCGCCGATCGTGAAATTTCGGGAGGCCGATGACATTCTCACGCACTGCAATTCGGTGGAACACGGACTGGTGTCGTACGTGTTTACGCGCGATGTGGCCAAGGGGCTGCGTTTTGCCGAAGCACTGGAAACCGGAATGATCGGGCTCAACCGTGGTCTCGTGAGCGATCCGGCAGCACCGTTTGGCGGGGTGAAGGCGTCGGGACTCGGTCGCGAGGGTGGGCACGACGGCATCCTGGCCTTCCTAGAAACCAAGTACGTCGCCGGTAACTGGTAGTCACCCCCTCGGGAAGCAAAGCATCGATCTGATGCGTCGAAATGAAGGAGCGCGTCGCTACAGCGCCGCCCGCTGACGTCGTGCTCTGGCGACTGCGTACCAGATGAGTGGAATCTGCAACGGAAGTCGAACGTACGCAACGAGGCGCTCGGAGAGTTCCCGATCTCGCCAATCCCACGCCATGTAGAGATTGGCGGGGTACACCGCCACGAAGAGCACGGCAGCGCCCCACAACGCCACGCGACGCGTTCGCTGGACGATGATGCCGATGCCCACCGCAACTTCGGCGACGCCACTGAGATACGTGGCAAGACGCTCCGACCCGGGAAGTGCCGGTGGAACGATGGCATCAAAGAACTCCGGATTCACGAAGTGCATGATTCCTGCACCGAGCAGGAAGAAAGCGAGTAGTTTCTCTCCACGAGTCATGCGCGAAGACTAGGTCGTCGCGTGCGACCCAATTGCACCTCAGGGTGCCAAGGAACCAGCACATGACCGATCGAATCGACACACGTACCAATTGGTTGGATCCACAGCAGTTGAACGCCGTGCGCGACCAGGTGCCTCTGGTGTACGTGGATGCCGTGCCCGTTCGTATCGACGACCAAGGCAACGTCACCCATGTGGGAATGTTGCTGCGTCAAGCACCGGACGGGTCCATCTCGCGAACCGTGGTATCGGGGCGAGTACTTCTGAACGAACGAATTCGCGAGGCATTGTTACGACATCTGGAGAAAGATCTCGGACCACTCGCCCTTCCCAAGATTCCGCCCGAGCCAGCTCCCTTCACCGTGGTGGAGTACTTTCCCGATCCATCAATCTCCGGATTTCACGACCCACGGCAGCATGCGGTGAGTCTGGCGTTCGTCGTGCCGGTGTCGGGGGACTGTCAACCCACTCAGGCTGCATTGGATCTCGCTTGGTACTCACCGAGCGAAGCAGTGAGTGAGTCCGTGCGCCGCGAAATGACCAGCGGGCATGATCGCCTCATTCGCCTGGCGCTTGCATCCGTTGGTGTACTGCCTTAGCGCAACCCCGACGACACAACGGTGGCGAGACCTACGCCGATCGGCGTCGACGCCGCACCCGTGACCGTCGACGCCCTGGAGGTGGTGCAAACACCTGCAGGGCCTCACCGTCAGGCTGCTCGAGGGTGAGGGAAATCCCGTCGTTGATGTCCTCGGGTTCGGTGGCTGCTTCGATCACCACGGCAGGTTCTTCCTTGGGTTTGCGACCGAGCAGTCGATCAAACGCCACCATGCCACCTGCCAACATTGCGCCGACGGTGCCATAACGCTGGGCAGCTCGGCGCACCATCTGGGCATCATCAGCCTCTCCCGGGGTGGGTTTGTCGTTCACAAGACCCAACCTAGGGAGAAAAGTGACCCATCAATCACCAATCACGATGAGTGTGACGAATACTCTTTGCGTATGCCAGAAGGTGACACGATCTATCGCAGTGCTGCGGCGCTACGGATTGCGCTCATCGGCAAGAAAATGGTGCGATTCGAAGCACCACGGCTGGATGGTGTGGCCCCACGGGTTGGTCAAACCGTCGAGGAAGTGCGGAGCCACGGCAAGCATCTGGAAATCGTGTGGGATGACGGTGTAGTTCTGCACACGCACATGCGTATGACCGGCTCGTGGCACGTGTATCGGGCGGGAGAGCGCTGGCGCAAACCACCGCATCGCGCGAGAGTGGTCATCGGAGTGGCGGATTGGGTTGCAGTGTGCTTCTCGGCACCGGTGGTCGAAACGTATCGCGATTTTGATCCGCGTCGCCATCCGATCCTGGGTCGACTTGGTCCGGACCTGTGCCAGGAGCATCCCGACATCGACGAGTGTGTCATCCGCATGCGCAACTATGACCCACCAGAAACCACCATCGCCGAAGTGCTGTTGGACCAGCGAGTGGTGTGCGGAGTGGGCAATGTCTACCGATGTGAATTGCTGTGGGCGTGTGAGCTGAATCCGTGGGCGAGAGTAAGTGACCTGACCACGAACGAATGTCGTGAATTGATTTCTCTCGCACATGAAATGCTGCGCGCAAACCTGCAGCGGGCACACCGAGTCACCACGTCATCCGTGGACGGTGGTCTCGCGGTCTACGGACGACAAGGAAAAGCCTGCAGTCGTTGCGGAGAATTGATTCGTGTGACGCATCATGGCGAGGCACATCGCGTGTTGTACTGGTGCGCAGGCTGTCAAACGCTGCACACGCCACAGGTCACCGCACCACGTCGACTTGCCGACGACACCCCAACCGATCAACATCCAGCAGCGAAAATCTTCGCGGAGCCACTCGAAGAGCGATAGCTGTCGTCAGTCGGCCGTCACCATGTGTAGTGACGCCGAACTCTACGAGTCACGTCGCAGCAATCGCCTCCACGACGTTGACTTTCGTGGCACGCCAGGCTGGGTACACCGCAGCCACCACACCCAGGACGAACGAGATGACGACGATCCACAGGGTTTCGTTCACCGGAAGCCGGAACGTAATGTCGCCCTCATCGCTGAGTGCTGCAACCACCACGATGCCCATCACGATGCCGAGCACCACTCCGGACACTGCCCCGAGCAGTGACGTGATGACACTTTCCCAGCGCACCGTCGTTCGTACCTGTGACTTGGTCATGCCCACGGCACGTAGCAATCCGATCTCGCGGCGACGTTCGAACACCGACAACAAGAGCGTGATGACGATGCCGACGATCGCAATGATGATGGACAATCCGAGCAGTCCGTAAATGAGCGCCAATACCTGGTTGATTTGGGCTGCCTGATCGTCGATGAACTCGTCCTTGGTTTGCAGCGTGCCGATGCCCGCATCGCTGCTGATTGCTGCGACCCGGTCACGGACATCATCGAATACCGCGCCCGGTGCAACTTTGATGTAAACGAATGCATCAAAGATCGGTGATGGAGCGTCGGCGAACATGTCACGACTGGCGACGTAGTTGGCAAAACTGGTGTCGCCGGACACGAAGCCACGTACTTCGGCATTCACCTCCACACCATCCACTCGGATGATTTTCAACCGTGTGCCGATGTCCCATCCCTTGCTTTCCGCACGTTCGGCATCCACGAAGATGCCGTCTGCGCCCAGCGAGCCAAGATCGCCCTGCGTGACGCCCAAATCGAAGAGGCCACCGATCGTTGCGGGATTGATGGTCTGTACGAACACTCCGCGCTGAGCCGCGCTTGCTTGTGTGGTGGATGCGGGTTCATTCGGATCGATGAGACGAACGGACGTGAACCCGACACCGGTTGCTTGAGCGACTCCATCAAGCTCCGCAATCTGATCGGTGATGGTCAGTGGAATACCGCCGAAGCCTTGTGAGTCGACGGTGAGTGCGATGTCACCACTGAATGCATTGCCAAACGTGTCACGAATTTCCGAGCGGATACTGGCGGCTAGCGCGGTGAACGCAGTGACCAGGGCTACGCCGAGCAACACCGGGGCAGCTGTTCGTGACGTGCGCTTGGGATTTCTTGCCGCATTCTGACGTGCCATCACTCCGCTTGCGCCACGCAACTTGGCGACAGGCAGACCGATGAAGAGTGCAACTGGTCGTGCGATGGCGGGTCCGAGTACGAGAATGCCGGAGAACACTCCAAGAACGCCGAGACCCAGTACCTGCACCGGCGCATCGTTCATCGCCGCAAACATGCCCACGCCACCTGCTGCCACAAGCACCAATCCGATGACGACTCGGCGCGAGATACTGCCGGCAGTATCCAGCGCGGTGTCACGGAGGGCTGCGAGCGGAGGAACTCGACCGGCTCGACGAGCCGGAAACCATGCGGCAGAGATGGTGACGACCACTCCTGCAATCAGTGTGTTGACGAACGAGTTCGGTGAAATCGCCAGACCCTGCGTTGGAACCTCGAATCCGGTGGCCTTGAGTAGGGCATTCAGCATTTGAGAAAGGAGAATTCCGATGCCGAAGCCGATGACGGACCCGACGATTCCCATGGCCGTCGACTCGATCAGGAGTGCGCGCGACACTTGCCGACGACTCGCTCCGATTGCACGCAACAACGCATTTTCGCGTTGTCGTTGTGCCGCGGTGATGGAGAAGACGTTGTAGATGACGAACGAACCGATTCCAAGGGCGATGTAGGAAAAGATGATGAGGAATGTGGAGAAGATGTTGAGCACATCCTTGATCTGCCCCTGTACTTCGGCGGTGATTTCGGCGCCTGTGAGTGTTTCCAGTTTCAGCTCGGTCGGGAGGGCAGCATCGATGCGCTTTGCCAAAACGTCGTCGCCGACGGAGTCGTCACCCTCGACCAAGATTGCATCGACAAAGCCGGGTTGCAGCAGGAACTCCGACGCAGTCGGCTGGTCGAACAATGCGAACGTTGCACCGCCAGGCGATGAGATGTCTCCGTAGCTGGCGATACCCACCAACGTGAACTCGCGGGCACCGCGCACGGCGACCACACGCACGGAGTCGCCGACGACGAAGGCTCCGTTGTCGGCGGTGGCCTTGTCGAGAATGACTTCGTTTGGTCCAACCGGGAGACGGCCCGAGGTAATCGACCACAGTCCGGCCGAATCCGATGAGGCGATTCCGCCGAATGTGGGTGGACCGTTGCCTTCACTGCCGAGCGGCGTGCCGTCCTTGCCGATGACTCGTGCGAAAGCCTGGATGTCACCGGTTGCCGAGGTGACACCTTCGACATTGCGAACGGCATCGAGCACTGCAACCGGCGTCGCTGCTCGCTGTTCGCCACCAAAGTCGAGTTCCAAGAACGTGGTGGATCGGACGTAGGCATCGACATCGCGGAATACGTCCGCGAACAGTCGATCGAAAGTTTGGTTGATGGTGTCACGGAAGACGAAGGTTCCGGAGAGAAATGCGGTACCGAGGATGACGGCGAGCGACGTGAGTACCAGTCGACCCGTGCGGGCGAGCGTCATCTTTACGGCAAGGCGGAACATACGAGGACTACTCGCCGAGACGCTTCAGGTAGTCGAGAACCTTCTGTGCAGTGGGTGAGAACATTTCGCCTGCTACACGTCCGTCCGCCAAGAACACGATTCGGTCGGCGTAGCTCGCTGCCACCGCGTCGTGAGTGACCATCACGATGGTTTGGCCAAGGTCACTCACCGCGCGACGCATGAAAGCGAGCACCTCCGAACCGGTTTTGGAGTCGAGGTTGCCCGTTGGCTCATCGGCGAAGATGATGTCGGGTTGGCTGGCCAGCGCTCGTGCGATGGCGACACGCTGCTGTTGTCCGCCCGACAATTCACTCGGACGATGGTCGAGCCGATCGCGCAACGAAATGGTGTCAATCACGCGGTCAATCCATGCCGAGTCACCCTTTTTCTTGCCCAGGGTCAAGGGCAGTGTGATGTTTTCGTAGGCGTTCAGCGTGGGGATGAGATTGAACGCCTGGAAGACGAAGCCCACCTTCTCGCGGCGCAGTTCGGTGAGCTGTTTGTCGTTGAGTGACGAAAGGTTGGTGTCCCCAATGAAGACGCTTCCACTGGTGAGCGAGTCGAGTCCCGCGATGCAATGCATGAGCGTGGACTTACCTGATCCGCTCGGACCCATGATGGCGGTGAACTTTCCCTTTTCAAAACTCACATCGATGCCGTCAAGGGCGCGAACCTCGCTGTCACCCGATCCGTACACCTTGTGGGCTGCTGCAGCTCGAGCGGCCGCGTGCGTAGTTGGTTGCAATGTTGGAGGAGGAAGCGTGGTCACGGTTCCAGACTATTGCTGGGGGCGGATGTCCAGACCAAAGCGCGCGAGAAACTCGTCGTAGTACGCCTCATCATCGAGATGTCGTCCGAACGACACCCATTCTTCATCAGTCATTGCCGCGCGCGCCGCAAGCAGTTCTTCTGCTCCCCAGGAACAATGCCATCGAAGTCGAGGTACAGATGTAGTTGCAGCCTCAAGGATGGTGGCGGCGGCATCTTCTGCCGGTGTGGCATTCGTGATACCTGCGGCATAGAAGGCAAAGAGTCGCCGGTAGTGGGCGTCGTACGCACCCGACTGGTTCGGCGCATCGATGTTCTTGCCGAAGATCGAACTGCGAGTGATTCCGGGTTCCACGATTGCGACTCGAATCCCGAACGGTGCAAGTTCATGGGCGAGACCTTCGCTCATTCCTTCCACCGCCCACTTGGAGACGTAGTACGGCGATTGTGCAATCGCGGTGATTCTTCCGACGACGGAGGACACGTTGACGATCGCACCGCTCCGACGTTCGCGCATCGTCGGCAACACCGCTTGAATGCATCGCACGGAGCCGTTGTGATTGATGTTGAACACCTCCGTGTAGGTGTCAATGGGACACTCCTCGGTGACTGCATTGCCACCAACACCTGCATTGTTGACGAGCACGTCGACGTGCGGGGTGATTGCGAAAATCTGCGCGAATCCAGCGGTGACCGATGCCGAGTCACCAACGTCCATCTCCACCAGTGTGAGTCGGTCGGCAACATCGACATCGCGAGCTTTGGCGAGCAATTTGTCGGCCTTGGCCAGTCCACGAACGGTCCCAACGACGTGATAGCCGGCCCTGGCAAAGGCCAGGGTGGTGGCACGACCAATACCTGAATTGGCCCCAGTCACCACGGCGATTGGTGTACCGGACGAGAGCTGTTGGGTGTTGGGCATGGCCTCCACGGTAGGTGGTGGGCACCCAGGGAAGCTTTTTCGGAAATTCGGAAAATCTTGTTACAGATACGGGGTACCCTGCCGTTAGGTGGTTGTGAGAATTCGTCGGGTGGTGGCCCTGTGCCTTGGAGCGGCATCGCTCATGGCGTTGTTGCCGGTTGCGCCCGTATCGGCGAGCAGCGTGCCGCCCGCATCGATCGGTCGTGGTTCGCCGGCAACTTCTGATGTCGAAGGCAAGGACTACATCGTCATTCTGAAGGATTCGGTGAGTGTTGCCGCGAAGGTGAACAAGGAAACTTCGCTCGGCAACGACGTCAGCGACGTGTTCTCCAGCAAGGTGAAGGGATTCGTCGCCGAATTGGACAGTGCCGACGTTCGACGATTGAAGAATGACACGCAGGTGTTGATCGTCGAACCCGACTCCGTGATGTCGGTCATCGATACACAGGAGCCCAGTACGACGACGGTGGCCACGAGCTCGACGGAGCCGTCCACCACTTCCACGTCGAGCTCGACCACATCCACGAGTTCATCAACAACCAGCACCACTGTGGTGCCGTCGATAGACGACCTCGCCATCGGCGACCCGATTCCCGGTGAATACATCGTCACACTGCGCGATGGTGTGGGGGCCGCTGCATTTGCAGCGGCGCAAGCAGATGCTGGCATCGATGTACTCGGCACGGTGACCGCTGCGATCAATGGCTTTGGCGCACGACTGAGCAAGTCGCAACTCTCACTCTTGGCCAGCGATCCCAACGTGACGCTCATCGAAGAAAACACTGTGGTGGGCATCGAGGCCGACCAAGCCAACCCTCCGTCGTGGGGACTCGACCGTATCGATCAGCGATCGGTGACTCGCGACAACAACTACTCCTACAACTTCACCGGCGCGGGTGTGAATGCCTACATCATCGACACTGGTGTACGCAGCGACCATCGCGAACTTGGCGGTCGAGTCGTGGCCGGTAGCACCCATGTGCACGACGGTCGAGGCACCGAGGATTGCAACAGGCACGGCACCCACGTGGCCGGTACCGTCGGCGGGCAAACCGTTGGTGTCGCCAAAGCGGTCACCATCGTGCCCATCCGAGTGTTGTCGTGTTCCGGAAGCGGCAGCATGTTCAACGTCATTGCTGGTGTCAACTGGATGATCCAACACCACGCAGTCGGCGTTCCTGCGGTCGCCAACATGAGTTTGGGTGGCAACCGCAATACTTCGATGAATCGGGCCGTAGCCAATGCCGTTGCGGACGGCATCACCATGGTGGTGGCAGCGGGTAATAGTCGTCGCGATGCAAGTACGTTCTCACCGGCATCCGAACCTTCGGCCATCACCGTCGGTGCGACGGCATCCAATGATTCCCGAGCGTCGTTCTCCAACTTCGGTACGTTGCTGGACATTTTTGCGCCCGGAGTAAGCATCCTTTCCGCCGGCCACCGATCCTCGATAGAAACCGTGATGCTCTCGGGGACATCCATGGCAGCCCCGCACGTTGCAGGTGCCGTGGCCTTGCTCTTGGAAGAAAACCCCGGACTTTCCCCGAACGACGTCGCAACGACCCTGTCGGCTTACGCGACTCCGGACGTCGTGACCGACCCGCGTGGCTCGGTCAATCGCCTTTTGTTTACGCGTTCTCGCTGGACTCCACCAACCCCCGAAGTGCCGAGTGCACCACAAGGTCTCTCGGTCGTCGCAGGCGTCGGCCAGGCAACGCTGTCGTGGACGGCACCAACCCAGAGTGGTGGCGCCAGCATCACGGACTACAGGGTGGAGTTCTCCGCGAATTCCGGTTCGACATGGTCCACGTTTGTCGATGGAGTCTCTGCCGCGACCACCGCGACGGTTACCGGACTCACTAACGGAGTTACCCATTCGTTCCGAGTGAGTGCGGTGAACTCCAGTGGCACCGGCCCATCAAGCGATGTAGTGCGTGCTGCAATCGGTGTTCCTACCGCACCGACGGGACTTGTGGCGACGGCAGGTGCGGCTCAGGTGGTGTTGCGCTGGAATGCGCCGAGTCACACCGGTGGCTCCGCAGTTACCGATTACGTCATCGACTACTCATCTGACTCCGGTGATACATGGATCACCTTCGTCGACGGAGTCACCACTTCACTTACTGCAACCGTGAGCGGATTGACGAACGGCACTACATATCTCTTCCGCGTGAGTGCAAAGAATGCCGTGGGCACCGGCGCGGCTTCCGGCACCGTCACTGCGGTGCCGTGGCAGGTGAACGCCCCGAGTGCGCCGCGTGATCTCACCATCACGGCGGTGATGGCAACTTCCATCTCCCTCGAGTGGCGAATCCCCGCGACCGACGGTGGCGGATTCGTCACCGGTTACGTCGTCGAACAGTCAGCCGATGGCGGCACATCGTGGTCCACCTCGGTGGTTACCGGTACCGGTGGGCGTGCAGGTGGTATCTGGTACACCACCGCATACAGCCTCGTGTCCGGACGCGAGTACATCTTCCGGGTTCGTGCCACCAATTCCGCCGGAAACTCCGATCCTTCAGCCTCCACATCACCGCAAGCACCGGGTATCCCTGCGGCACCCGAGGATGTTCGTGCCACAGAAGCAGGTGCTCGTCGAATCACCCTTCGCTGGGAGCGACCGATCTCGGACGGTGGAAGTGGTCTTCGTGGTTACACCATCGAGTATTCCACCGATGGTGGCTCAAGTTGGGTGGTGTGGCCGTACAACACCGGCGTGGAAGGGTGTACATGCCAATACATGACGCGCACCGTCACCGAGCTTGCAGACGGAGTTGCCCACATCTTCCGAGTGAAGGCGTTCAACGCAGTGGGCACCGGTCCGGCCTCGGAGTCCACCGATCCGATGACTCCACTTACCCCAGCGGCACCAGGCCAGCCCGTCAACGTTGCCGGTACGGCAACGCCTGCGGTGGTGGAGCTCGACTGGGATGCGCCAGAGAGCGACGGTGGCGCACCGATCACCGACTATGTGGTGGAGTTCTCCGTCAATGCAGGTTCGTCGTGGACCACGTTTGCCGATGGCACGAGTACTGCCACCTTGGCATCACTACGTGATCTTGCCGTAGGTGTCACCCATCTCTTCCGGGTGAGTGCGGTGAATTCGTCCGGTCGTGGCTTGCCGTCAACTGCATCCAGTGGTGTGGTGCCGTTGCCCCCTCTGGTCAACGACGCATTCAGCGGTGCCATTTCCATCACGTGCGCAGATGGGTGCCCAACCGGCACCTCCGTTCGTGTGACGAGTTCGACACGATCTGCAACGCGTGAAACCGGTGAACCGCAGCACGGTGGCTACGGTGCGTCGGCATCCATTTGGTACTCCTTCAGCATCAGTCGGGCGGGCACCGTCGTCATCGACACACAAGGCAGCGACTTCGACACACTCCTTGGTGTGTACACCGGTAGTGCGGTGAACGCATTGACCACCATCACGACGAACGACGATGCACCGGGTGGCAATTGGAGCCGCGTCGAAGTGGTACCGCGAGTGAACACCACGTATTGGGTGGCAATCGACGGCTATGGCAGTCGCAAAGGTGCAACCACCTTGAACTGGCGATTCACCGAAGCACCTCCCGCACAGAAGCCGTCGGCGCCATTGAACGTTCGTGCGGTGGCGGGAAACGCGCAGGCCACGGTGTATTGGTCCGCGCCCGAGAGTGATGGTGGTACAACCATCACCACATATACGGTGACGGCCTCCCCGGGTGGGCGCACGTGTGTGACTGGAGGGGCATTGACGTGTTCCGTCACCGCACTCACCAACGGAACGTCGTATACGTTCGCGGTGACTGCCACCAACAGTGCCGGTTCGAGTAATGCATCGTCGGCTTCGGAACCGGTCATACCGCGTGCAGAAACCAACGACGGTGTCACCACGCTGTCGTGGGGGCTGGACCGCATCGACCAACGTGCCTTGCCACTTGATACTCGATATGCGCGCACGCAGGCAGGTGCCGGCGTCACGGCATACGTCGTCGACACGGGAGTTCGTGCCACCCACAGTGACCTTGTCGGCCGTGTGGCCACTGGTTTCTCGACCATCAGCGATGGCAACGGCAGCAGTGATTGCCATGGTCACGGTACGCACGTTGCAGGCACCATCGCCGGAACCAACTACGGAGTCGCACCAGCTGCGCTTGTGGTGCCGATCCGAGTGATGAATTGCAACGGATCTGGCAGCACCTCCGACATCATCGCCGGAATCGATTGGATCATCACCCACCACCAAAGTGGTGTTCCAGCAGTTGCCAACATGAGTCTTGGCGGACCGAGATCGGCTGCACTCGACCTTGCAGTGGCGCGCGGCGTAGCCGATGGAGTCACATTCGTGGTTGCCGCCGGAAATTCCAATGTGAGTGCATGTACGGTGTCGCCAGCCGGCGAACCACTCGCCATCACCGTGGGCTCCACCACGTCGAGCGATGATCGGTCGTCGTTCTCCAACTTTGGATCGTGTTTGGACGTGTTCGCTCCTGGATCCAACATCGTGTCGGCCGGACACAGTTCGGATAGCGCCACCCGTTCGATGTCGGGCACGTCGATGGCGGCCCCGCATGTCGCTGGTGTTGCAGCGTTGGCTCTGTCACAGAATCCTTCGATGTCTCCGGCTGACGTCGCTTCTGCCATCGCCACATCATCAACCAGAAATGTCGTCATGAACCCGGGAGCTGGCTCACTCAATCGGTTGGTGTACTCGTTGCTCACGCCTGCACCGAACGCCGATGATGACGCACCAACCACGACCTCCACCACATCTACGACGTCCACCACATCCACCACCGTGGTCACCACGACGACGGTTCCATCCGGTGGGGGCGGAGGCGGTGATGATGGCGGTGGTGGTGGCGACGACGAGCCGGCAACAACGACCACCGTGGCACGCCCGACGCGAACCGTAGCCCCAACCACCACGACCACGGTGACGGTGCCAGTAACCACGGTGGCTCCGACCACGCAACGCCGCTCTGTGTCTCCCGATGCAGCCGATGGAGTTCGCCCGGTAGCACCAGCCATCGGTGTACGCCCTGCAGTTGGTACACCGGCACCTGCGTTACCTGCATCGACTCGATCGCTTCCAGCCGTGATTCGCAGTGTTGGACGAATGCTGCGAGTGGAAGTTGATGCACCGAAGGGTGCACTCGTGCACGTCTACAAAGATGGCCAGTTGCTGAGGTCCGTCACACCAGAGGAAGCCAAGAGTTTGTCCGTACCGGCTAATGGATCGGGCACCGACGACCTCCAGGTGGTGGTGGTCACCCGATCCGGTGATGTGATGTCAACACCAGTTGCCACTGACTCCGCAGCCAGCAAGCGAGCGTCGGCGAGCTCCGGGACCAAAGCCAGCTCGCGAACGACGGTTCCAGTTCCCAAGGCCGGGACGAAGTCGGGTGCGAGTGCGGGAGGGAAGTCGGCCACGGGGAAGTCCGGGCAACGGTCCACCACCGACACGGTGAAGCCCTCAACGAAGTAGCAGTACGCGAATCCCTCGCATTGTCTGCTCAACTCCAACTCGATCCTGTCTACCGTCTACGGTGAAGGGCGATGAAACCCACGGCGTCCACTCTCGGACAATTGAAGGCATCCGGCTGGAAGTCGCGGTCGGTCAAAGAAGAGATTCGCGAGAACTCCGTGGCGCGAATTCGTGCCGGCTTACCGCTGAGCGACAGCATTCTTGGCTACGACGACACCGTGGTGCCACAGTTGCACAACGCACTGTTGGCGGGTCACGACATCGTGTTTCTCGGTGAACGTGGTCAGGGAAAGACGCGGATCATTCGGTCGCTGACGGGGCTCCTGGATGAGTGGATGCCGATCGTGTCGGGGAGTGAAATCAACGACGATCCTTATCAGCCGGTTTCGCGTCATGCACGCGATGCCGTAGCACAGCTCGGCGATGACACCCCTATTAGTTGGGTGCATCGTGACGATCGTTATGGTGAGAAGCTTGCCACTCCCGATACGTCGATTGCGGATCTCATCGGCGAAGTCGACCCCATCAAAGTTGCAGAAGGTCGATATCTCAGTGACGAACTCACACTGCATTACGGGTTGGTACCACGAACCAATCGCGGCATCTTTGCCATCAACGAATTGCCCGACCTTTCGGAACGTATTCAAGTGGGCTTGCTCAACGTGTTGGAAGAACGCGATGTCCAAGTACGTGGTTACAAGATTCGGCTACCGCTCGATGTCTTGCTCGTTGCCTCTGCCAATCCGGAGGACTACACCAACCGTGGTCGCATCATCACTCCGTTGAAGGATCGCTTCGGCAGTCAGATTCGCACCCACTATCCACTCGACGTCGCCACCGAGATGCAGATCATTCGACAAGAAGCCCGCTCGTCCACCATTGGCGATATCGCGGTGCATTATCCGGCATTCATGGAAGAAATCGTTGCCGAAATCAGTCATTTGGCCCGTGCCAACGCCAACGTGAGCCAGCGCAGTGGCGTGAGCGTGCGAGTGTCGGTGAGCAACCACGAGTTGCTCGCTGCCAATGCCATACGTCGCGGTTTGCGTGCAGGTGAAAGCAGTGTTGCGCCGCGAGTGAGCGATCTGGATGCGTTGGTGGCATCCACCGCCGGAAAGATCGAAATCGAAAGCGTTGACGACGGGCGCGAAGGAGCGGTGTTCGAGCAGATTCTTCGTGGTGCGGTGCTCCAAGTGTTCAAGCGCCGAGTATCCGGTGACAAGACCAAGGAAGTCGTTGCGGCATTCGAGGCTGGCGCCGTGGCAAGTACCGGCGAAGACGTGTCTTCGGCCGACCTACTGGAGTTCACCAAGCAGATTCCCGAATTGCGAGCGCTTGCAGTGAGATTGGGTGACGGCGAAGAGTCGCCCGCTGCAATTGCCAGCGCGGTGGAGTTCGTGTTGGAAGGGTTACACCTGGCGAAGCGCCTCAACAAGGACTCTTCGAGCGGTCGAGCGTTGTATCGCGGACGCTCCGCGACGGTCTAGCGCCGATTTCACACTGCAAACGGCGTACGAGTCCAGTGCTCGCCAGTGTCGTTTCGATAGGTGGTTGGTGCCAGCCCGACCAGTCGGGATGCATGCACCGGATGATCGAATCCGCGCAAGTTGAAGTATCCAACGGGCTCGGCGGTGATGCCTTCGGGAAGGTGGACTGCGTCTTCGGTGGGCATGAGGATTCCGTAGTTCGCAGCCTCGTCACACAGTCGTGATGCCAGGTTTGGTGCGTCACCGATGTAATCCTCACCCTCGAACAAGATGATGAGACCAGAAGCAATACCGATACGCAGCCGCAGTTCGCCCAGCCGTTCGGCAAATCTTCGCTGTAGTTCGAGAGCAAATATCACACCGGCATTTTGTTCGACTGCGATGGCCATGAAGCCATCACCAAGGTGCTTGGCGATACGCACACCCACTTCGGATGCAAGGTCGCGTGATACCTCACGAAAGTCCTTCAGCATCGCCTTGGCCTGATCGTCGTCGGTTCGCTGAATGAACGACGTAAACCCGGAGAGGTCGACGAAAATGATCGTGCGTGGATAACGCATCGTGCCCTTCATGCTACGGTTCGCACGTGGGCCTTCGATTTACGTACTCGCGCTGGGACGGGACACAGAAGGGTTTTGAGCTTGATTCCGACTCGGTGATGCGCGAACTCACGGACGAGCTGATTCACCACGGCGACCCGAACGCCGCCCTTCGTCGCATCATGCAACAAGGGATGCAAGACCGAAACGGTCGGAACATCGAGGGTGTTCGCCAGGCACTCGAACGCTTGCGCGAAAAGCGCCGGGAGATTCGTGAACGAGGCAACATTGGGCACGAATTTGACGACGTAGCCAAAGAACTCAACGACATCGTCGACGAGGAACGACTCGAAGTGGATTCCGTCGAGCGGGCCGCAGCAGAGTCCGGCGATGCCCGACGCTCCGAAGTGGCGCGAGATTCGGCCATGAATCGCCGTCTGCAACTGGACATGTTGCCCGACGATCTGGCACGAAAGATCGAGGCGCTGTCGCATTACGACTTCCAGTCTCCGGAGGCACAGTTGCGTTTCGAACGACTCGCCGAGCGACTGCGTGAGCAGCTCTCCAAACGCCAGTTCGAACAAGTGGCAAGTGGCATCGAGAACATGACTCCCGAAGCACTCTCACAGATGAACGAAATGATGAAGGCGCTCAACGACATGATCGAGCGTCGACAGCGTGGCGAAAATCCGCAATTCGAGGCGTTCATGGAGAAGTTCGGCAAGTTCTTCCCGGAGAACCCCAACACTCTCGACGAACTGCTCGAGCTCATCGCCAAACGGATGGCGGCAGCCCAGGCCATCCTCAATTCGATGACACCCGAGCAACGTGCAGAGTTGCAGGAACTCACCGATCAGATGCTCGGTGACAATGAGGTGCGCGAGCAGATGCAGAGGCTCAGTGCCAACATGCAGGCGATGTTTCCCAACATGGGTTGGGGCGACTCACAGGAATTCTCCGGCGATCAACCGATGCCGTTCAGTGAGGCATTGCGCAGTATGCAAGAACTCAGTGACCTGGATGATCTCGAGCAGTTCCTGCAGAACGCCACCTCGCCGTCTGCCCTGCAAGAGGTGGACCTCGACAAGGTTCGCGACCTCCTGGGTGACGTGACAGCGGAGTCGTTGGACCGACTTGCGCGCCTTACAGAAACCCTCCGCGAGGCAGGTCTCGTCGACCAGAAGGAAGGACGACTCGAACTCACCCCGCGAGGATTGCGAAAGATCGGCAAACAAGCACTGAGTGACCTCTTTGGTCGCCTGGAACGCGACACACTTGGCCAGCATCGCATCGAGCGGATCGGCACGGGCCATGAACGGGCTCACGAAACCAAGCCGTACGAATACGGCGACTCGTTTCATCTCGACCTGCAACAGACCCTGCGCAACACTCTGCGTCGGCAGGGGGGAGGGTTGCCCCTGCGTCTTGCACCGGACGACTTCGAGATAGATCAAACCGAGCAACTCACCCGCTCATCCACCGTGCTGATGGTGGACTTATCGCTCTCCATGCCCATGCGGGACAACTTCTTGCCCGCCAAGAAGGTGGCAATGGCCTTGCATTCGCTCATATCCTCACAGTTTCCTCGCGATTACTTGGGTCTCGTTGGTTTCAGCGAAACGGCCCGCGAATTGCGCCACGAACAGCTCCCCGAAGTGTCATGGGACTTCGTCTACGGCACCAATATGCAGCATGGTTTTGCCCTTGCTCGACGAATGTTGGCTCGCCAGTCGGGAACCAAGCAAATCATCATGATTACCGACGGTGAACCCACGGCGCATGTTCGTCCAGACGGGGAGGTGTTCTTCAGTTACCCACCTGCCTACGCCACGATAGAGACCACCCTGCGGGAAGTCATGCGTTGCACGCGCGACGGTATTCGAATCAACACATTCATGCTCGATGCCGACGGTGCGTTGCGGAGCTTCATCGAGCAACTCACTGGAATCAACAAAGGGCGGGCATTTTTCACCACACCGGAGACTCTCGGTGAATATGTCCTCGTCGACTTCCTGGAGCACAAGCGATCACTGCGAGCTGCTGGTGGTCGCCGACGCGCAAGTTAGTCGACTCCCTCTTCGGCTGACATCAGACATCCTCGCTCGGTGGGTCCGATTTGCATTTGCACCCATCCATCTGTCAGAATGACACGGCTGTTATTTGGGCGGGGTAGGAAGAAGGACTCAGTGAATCAACGAATCGAAGCGACGGAAGGTGACGACCGCGCATGGCAAGACCAGGCCAACTGCTTGGGAGTGGATCCCGACCTCTTTTTCCCTGAACGGGGAGCTTCTACTCGTGAAGCCAAAGAGGTGTGCAGAGGTTGCGAAGTACGTCAACAGTGTCTTGAATATGCGCTCGCCAACGGAGAGAAGTTCGGCATCTGGGGTGGCTTGTCGGAGCGCGAGCGTCGTCGCCTGCGCCGTCAGCGCGCCCAGGCAAGTCGCAGTTCCATCACCGCCTAGCCACTGCTAAGGTGCTGGTATGCCAGGTGGACCAGAAATTTGGATCATTATTGCGCTCGTTGTCGTTCTCTTCGGCGGCTCGCGTTTGCCGAAAATCGCTCGCAATCTGGGTCGTGCGCAGGGAGAATTGAAGAAAGGACTCTCGGAAGGTAACGCCGAGGTCAGCAAGGACGCAAAGCCAGAGGGTGGTCCCGCCTCGCAGGCCTGAGGCAAGTGTTTGAGGCTTATGCCTCGGACAGCTTCACTTTGCGGTTGCTCACCTCGGAGAGCAAACCCTTTCGCTCATTGGCCGCATAGAGATTGAGTGAGATGTCGTTCTTTTTCCCTCGGGGCTTGGCGACGATCGTCAATTCGCCGGCGCCCACTTTGACCGATACGGACTTCACCCGCGCATCGTAGGTTCGATCGAGTCCGATGGCGATTCGTAGGATCCCGGCCAGGCTCTGGACGATGCGCTGGTCGGACGTGGGAAGGGCGGAAAACTCCGAGTGTTCGCTCTTCGGCACGCTCTTTCTGTGGTAACGCGCCACCTGCGCGACGATTTCCACTTCTCGATCAGTGAGCCCCATGAGTTCTGAATTGCGGATGAGGTAATAGGAGTGCAGATGGTGTTTGGCGTGTGAGACCACCACGCCGACGTTGGCAAGGAGACTCGCAAACTCCAGATAGCGACGCCATTCAGTCTTGAGTTTGAGGGTCTCTTCGAGTTCATCGAAGAGCTGGGTGGCGAGCTCAGCCACATGTTGGGAGTGTTCCGGCCGGTCATCGCAGCGGTCGGCAAGTTGTTGCACGCTTCGTCTGGCGGCATCGTGATCGTCGTCCACCTCGATGAGGCCCTCGCGGCGCAGCGTGTCCATGAGCAATCCCTCGCGCAGAGCGAAGTCGGAGAACATCAAAGACTTCAATTCAAAGACATCGACGATGCCCTCGAGAATCAGTGCACCCGCGAGGATGATGTCGGCTCGATTCGGCTCGAGACCGAATCGTTCGATGCGTTCATCGATCGTCGATGTGTCGTGGAGTGCAGTGACTACCGACCGCACCTCATCGGCGGTGAATTCGAATCGGTTCATGCTCTTGGGTTCTGAGGTGCCGCGTGATCGCAGAATGATTCGTGCGATGGCTTCGGCAGTGCCGGATGAGGCGGCCACTGCCTCGAATCCAAGCTCCAACACTTCCGGTGCTACCACCGACAACGATGATCGAATGAACGAGCGACAACTGGGAATGGCACTCGGGTGCAATGTGGTGCCGGCAAAGAAACGGTCTGTGAGTCGCACGGCACCAAGCTTGAAGCTTCGAGCAAACATCACTTCATCGTCGAGCCCCACCAACACTTCGGTGCTGCCGCCGCCGATGTCGCACACGAACATGGATTGATCATGGATACCGATTGCGTTGAGAACTCCGAGGTGGATGAGTCGGGCCTCTTCGACGCCGGAAATCACCTCGATCTCGATACCGGTCGCCTTGCGTACTTGTTTGATGAAGTCCGATCGATTCTTGGCTTCGCGGACTGCACTGGTTGCAACCGCACGTACCTCGGCCTTGTGTGATGAGGCGATTTGGGCCATGCGGGTGAGGCTCTTTACTCCGCGTGCGATCGCCTCGTCGGAGAGTTCCTTCATGTCGCCGCCACCGTGGCCGAGTCGAACCACGTCCTTCTCGCGGGTGACCACTTCAAAGCCACCGGGAACCGGCTTGGCAACTACCAGGTGAAAGCTGTTGGTGCCTATGTCCAGCGCCGCAACGAGCTCGCTCATTCGTTCCGACGATAGCCTCTCTGTTCCCGAGGAGCTCCGATGTCTGACGTCACCAAAGAACCACCACGCGCCCATATCCGTATTACTTACACGGGACCGGTGTACCCCCACTGGGAGATCGTCGGCGACTATGGCGACCCCGAGCTCATCGACGAGTTCGCCCGCCGCGCGTACATGCGACTCCTGTATGTGCCCATGAAGGACAGCCAGTTCCGCCGTAATCGTGAGCGCATCAACAAGGATGCAGAAAACGAGAACGTCAGCGTGGAGTGGTTTCCGGCCGAAGTCAACAACTAGCCCTCGATCCCGCGCAAGCGAGCCGGGCAGTTTGCGCCAGTCGTGAATATCGGGTGAATCTTCCATGACGAAGCGGAAAAATCAGCAAGCTTCGCGAACGCTGCTGCGCGGGGACGAATATGGTGCTGATATCGACTCTCCATTCATCAATCGTGAGCTGAGTTGGCTCGACTTCAACGAACGCGTGCTGTCGCTTGCCGTGGGATCACAGCTTCCACTCCTGGAGAGAATCAGATTCTTGGCGATCAGTGCGTCGAACCTCGACGAGTTTTATCAAGTGCGAGTCGCCGCGCTACACGACCAGATTGCCGGCGAAGTCACCGAGCTGAGTCTCGATGGTCGCACTCCAACGCAACAGTTGTCTGAAATCTCGGCGCGAGTGCAAGAGTTCGTCGCCAAACAGGAACGATTGTTGACCAGTGAACTGCTTCCAACGCTTGCGATGAACGGCGTCAAGATCGTGAAGTGGGCCAAGTTGGGCAAGAGAGTTCGCGAAGCTCTCTCCACCGACTACGAGAGTCGTATCTTTCCGATCCTTACGCCGTTGGCAGTCGACCCGTCACATCCCTTTCCGTACATCTCCAATCTGGCGCTCAATCTCGCAGTGACGGTTCGCGACACCGACTCGGGCGAAGAGCGTTTTGCACGGGTTAAAGTGCCGCGGAACTTTCCACGATTCATTCCAATACCGGACTCCCATGACTTCATCTTGTTGGAGGATCTCATTGAGGCGCATCTGGATCGGTTGTTTCCCGGAATGGAGATCGTCAGCGTTTCGCGCTTCCGAGTAACTCGGAATGCCGACCTCTCGCTCGACGATGAGGATGCAGAAGACCTTCTCGCAGCGGTGGAAATGGAGCTTCGACGTCGGCGCTTCGGTCGCGCCGTACGTCTCGAAGTGCAGACCAACATTCGTGAAGCGGCCCTTGCGCGCATGTGTGCGGAGCTGGAGTTGGAGCCCGTCGATGTGATCCGTCACGACTCGTTCGTGGAGCTGTCGGCTCTTCAGCAGCTCGCAAACCTGGACATGCCCAAACTTCGGTTCAAGCCGTGGACTCCGGTGACGGCTGGACGCCTTGCAGCAGCCGACGAGGCAGGCAAGTCGGTGTTCGACGTCATTCGTTCGCGGCAGTTGCTGGTGCACCACCCGTACGAGTCGTTTGCGTCATCGACGGAGATGTTCGTTGAACAAGCAGCACGCGACCCCAAGGTGCTGTCGATCAAGATGACCCTGTATCGAACCTCGGGCGACAGCCAGATCGCCCGACACCTGATTCGGGCAGCCGAAGCCGGCAAGCAGGTAGCGGTGGTGCTGGAGCTGAAAGCTCGATTCGACGAAGCACGAAACGTCAGTTGGGCCCGGGAACTGGAACTTGCCGGTGTGCACGTGAACTACGGGTTGGTTGGTCTGAAGACGCACTCAAAGTGCATCCTCGTGGTACGGGAGGAGGCCGGCGGAATTCGCCGGTACGTGCACCTGGCGACTGGAAACTACAACTCGGTGACGGCACGCGTCTATGAAGACATCGGTTTCTTTACCTGTGAGGAAGCGGTGGGACGAGATGCCACGCAGCTATTCAATTATCTGACCGGGTACGGTCGCGAGCCGAAGTACGAGCGGCTCTTCGTAGCCCCGCATCAGTTGAAGAGGGAGATCATCTCGCTGATTGAACACGAGGCAACATTTGCCGAGAAAGGTCGAATCACACTCAAGTTGAACGCCGTTCAAGATCCGGAAGTGATCAATGCGCTGTATGCGGCAAGTTCGGCAGGCGTCAAGATCGACCTCATCGTCCGTGGTATCTGTTGCATGAGGGCTGGCGTACCGGGGCTCTCCGACAACATCACGATCCGGTCGATTCTCGGCAGGTATCTGGAGCACTCGCGCATCTATCGTTTCGACCACGGACACGACGGCGATGAGCCACTGCACCTCGTTGGTTCGGCAGACCTCATGATTCGAAACTTGAAGGGTCGGGTCGAGGCATTGGTCCCGCTAACCCATCCGAAGCATCGGGCATGGCTTGACACGGCACTGTCGTTCTTGTTGGACGACAACAACGTGCATTATCGGATGGGTGCAGACAACGTCTGGACGCAGATCGGTGAGCACCATACCCCGAATGATGCCCAGCGGCAGTTGTATGAGTGGGTGGTGGCAACGCAGTCGCGCTAGGCCAGTTCACGCAATGTTCAGCAGTTGTCCAACGGGCGTTTAGGTTTTTGCACGACTTCGTAGGGGTTCAGGGCGTAGCGTGCCTACCGTAGAGACCATGGAAGAGACCCGAAAGTCGTACCACTCGGAACTCGACGAGCTGCGGGCTCTCGTAGTACGCCTCGGAGCCTCGGTGATCGAAGTGGTACCCCGGGCCACCAACGTGTTGTTGAGTGGAGATCTCGAAGGTGCGGATTATCTGGTGCAGTCCGACGATGAGATAGATGCGCGGGCCCACGACATCGAAAGTCGAACCTTCGAAATCCTCGCGCTGCAGGCACCGGTGGCAGGAGAGCTCCGACAGTTGGTGTCGATCCTCAAGATCACGAGTGACCTCGAGCGTTCGGCCGATCTAGCCGTCAATATCTGCAAGGCGGCCCGTCGGATTTACGGTAAAGAAATTGATCCAGTATTGCGCGGGCTCATCTCCAAGATGAGCGAACAAGCCGAGCAGCTGTATCAAGCTGCGATCAATTCGTTCGCAGAAAACGACGCTGCAACGGCGGCAGCAATCGAAGACATGGACTCCTTCCTCGATGCCCTACATCGGCAGTTCGTTCAGGCAATTTTCGAAACTCATGCGCGTGAACGGATGGATCTGCAGCTCGCCGTCCAGTTGGCGATCGTTGCCCGTTTCTATGAGCGCATTGGTGACCACGCCGTGAACGTTGGTGAGCGCGTGCAGTTCGCCCTCACTGGATGGAAGCCCGAACTTCGTGCAATCCAGCGACAGCGTCAGCGTGATGCCACTGGTGAATTTCCGATTACGCAGGGATAACCGTAACCGTCGCGATGAGTTACTTGTTCGCGATTGTCACGTTTTTGGTTGGGGCAGCCCTCGGCGTTTCGGTGGCGCGTCGGCGCGTACTTGCAAGTAGCAAAGATTCCGTACGGCAGCCTGAATCCGCGGAGCAGTCGGCGACACTCCAGTTTCTCGGCAAGCCGGAGAACGTCCTTGGAGCTGCACTGAATTCACTACCAAGCGGCGTGGTGATTACTGATGCCAAAGGACAGATACTGTTCAAGAATTCTGCAGCCGAAGCAATCAGCGGTGTCCGGCACGTCGACGTACTGGTAGACGAAGCCGTATTGATGCTCCTCAAAAACACCGTGGGCTCGGAGCCACAACATCGCCGGTTCGATACTGCCGGGACGCCCTCGCGCTCGTTCGACCTCCGCACGCAGCGACTCGCCGATGGAAAGCTCGTTGCCACCATCGAAGATGTCACCGAGCAAGCCCGAATCGACACCGTACGCACCGACTTCGTGGCCAATCTCAGTCATGAACTCAAGACGCCGATTGGCGGGATTGCTGCACTCGCCGACACCATGATTGGTGAGACGGATCCTCAGGTGATTGAACGTCTCACCTCGCGAATCGTGGATGAGTCTTATCGATTGTCTCGAATCGTCGACGATTTGTTGGATCTTTCGCGCATCGAGTTCGGTGGCGCAGACGACTGGGAACCAGTGGTCGTCGGCGACATGGTCAATGAGGTGGTTGCTCGACTGCAGCACGAATCGATGAGGTCGGGTGTGGCAATCGAGGTGAGGCAGTCGGATCCCGTTCGGGTATTAGGGGATCGAATGCAGCTGGTGTCTGCACTGGAGAACCTTGTGACGAATGCGATGAAGTACAGCGGCGATGGCAAGAAGGTGTTGGTGGAGGTGCATGCGACCGAAGAATTGGTGAGTATCGCAGTCATCGACCAAGGCATCGGAATTGCGGCCAAGGATCATCAACGCATCTTTGAACGCTTCTATCGAGTCGACCGGGCACGTTCACGAACCACTGGTGGCGCCGGACTCGGTCTTTCCATCGTGCGTCACGTCGTATCGAACCACGGGGGAACGGTTTCGGTGGTATCAGAAGAAGGTCGCGGATCCACGTTCACCATCGTGCTGCCACGCGTGCCGAGCTCTGGCGCCGGCAATGTCATCGACTCGAATGTCGATGGAGGGAGAGTGTCCGCATGAACGCCAATGCATCCCAAACCGTGATGGTGGTCGAGGACGAAGAGGCCTTCATCGATGCACTCGTGGTGGGACTTCGCCGCGAGGGTTTTGGAGTAGAGGTTGCTCGCGATGGCGCTGAAGCGCTCTCCAACTTCGACAGGGTGAATCCGGACATCGTGTTGCTGGACGTGATGTTGCCGAAGGTGTCGGGAACCGACGTGTGTCGCGAGATACGCAAGAAGAGTCAGGTACCCATCATCATGGTTTCCGCAAAAGGGACGGAGATCGACACCGTGGTTGGTTTGGAAGTCGGCGCCGATGACTACATCGTGAAGCCGTATCGAATCCGTGAACTCGTCGCGCGTGTTCGCGCAGCACTACGCCGGAGCAACGTGGCGGGTTCCAGTGGTGGCGTCGATTCCGGAGCCAGCATCAACGTTGGTGATGTGGCGATCGATCCAGAGCAGCACGTGGTGACCGTACGTGGGAAGGTGACGAAGCTGCCGCTCAAGGAATTCGAGTTGCTGTACGTATTGATCGCCAACGCTGGTCGGGTCATCACCCGCGACACACTGATTGATCGCGTGTGGGGAAGCGACTACTACGGCGACACCAAGACGTTGGACGTACATATCAAGAGATTGAGGTCCAAGGTGGAAGTCGATCCGAGCAACCCGACGGCAATCCTCACGATTCGCGGTCTGGGCTACAAATTCGAGCGACCTGCCTAGGTCGCCCGAGCAAGCTCCGCTCGCAGACTCGTCTCGTCACTCAGCCTTCGAGGCGAGCCAGCCACAAGCCCGGCGCGACGATTTCGGCCGGCGTCGGCAAGTTTCCCGGCTTTTCTATGAGTTGGCTGAGACCTGCTTCTCCGGCTCGGTCAATGACTCCTGCCACGAACTGCTGAGCCAGCGACACACGCTCCGTGGTGAGGTCGAGTCCCAACAGCCGTTCGACGAAGACCCGGTCACCCGATTGTGCAACACGTCGCCGCCTTACTGCTTCGGCGATTCGGGAACCCTCACCCAAGACTCGAGCACTGGCTCGATCGACGCAATGATCGACGTAGCCAACGATTGCTGCCACTGCCGCATCGAGTGTTGGTGCAATTTGGTCCTGTGCGCCGGAGCGCTGCGCCCCAAGCAGCACCGTTGGATCCGAGAGCAGAGAATCCAGGATCTTCATCGGGTCTCCGGATGACACGTCGAGTTGTCCGATGCTGTCGGAGAGTGCGGCAGGGTTGGGTCGGAACCCGGAAGCAAAACTGATGACGAGTTTCTGCAATGTATCGCGCACATGGTCGACGCCGAACACCGCACTACTCACCAACTCGTGGAGGAGTGCCCACATCGTCATATCATCGCGCGGAATCGACCACTCGTCGGCAAAGTTGTCGACATTGCCGATCACGATCACCAGCTTTCCGTGGGGCTCGCGAGGCAATGGTAAGTCGAACTGCCCGAAGGTGTTCACCGCAAGCCGACCGACCAAGGTGCCCACCGACATACCAAGCATCGACGGAGCGATCATCTTGCTCACGCTCGCAAGCATTTTCATCATCGGATCAGCGGTGTCGTCGTCAGGTGTTTCTTCCGGGGCCCCGCCGATGGCACGTGCGAGTGCATCAAAGTACGGTTTCCATGAATCGAGCGTCATGTTCACCCAGGTGGCACGTGCCACCACTTCGAGTTTTCCAATATTCAGAATCTCCCGACCCGTGACTTCGGCGGCGTGCATCTGCGCGACGGCAGCAAGGGACTCAACGGCGATTCGTCGTTGTGGGTCTACATTGTGCTCGGTAGTGCCCTGCGTGGCTGCCATGAGCGCAGTTTGTCGTGCCACGTCCCACTGCAATGGACCTTGTGCCGACATCGCTCGCTGAAACTGCGCGAACAACGGATTGCTGAACGGATTCGGCGTTTCGTCCTCGGCCACGCGCCTAGAGCCTATGACGGTTCGCAAGTACGCTGAACAACAATGAGACACGACCGCGTCGAAGTGTCAGACTCGCCGCTCGACATTGCGAGTTTGTATCAATGGGCTCTGTCCCCGGAATGCGGTGCAGTAGTCCTGTTCTCCGGCACCGTGCGAGATCATGCGGAGGGTCGAACCGGTGTGACCTCGCTCACCTACGAGGCGTACGGCACGGCTGCGCACGCAAAACTGCAGGAGGTCATCGATGAGGCTCGCCGTCGATTTCCTGGAGTGGGTCGAGTAGCACTTGTTCACCGACTCGGTGAGCTGCAATTGACGGAGTCATCGGTGGTGGTGGCGGTGTCGGCCCCGCATCGACCCGAGGCTTTTGATGCTGCACGCTTTTGTATCGACGCGTTGAAGCAAACCGTTCCAATTTGGAAGAAGGAAGAGTGGAGTGGCGGCAGCGATTGGGGAACCAACGCGGTTGAGCCCGTATCGGTATCTGCGGTTGATCGAGACTCAACGCGAGTGATTTCATGATCGTCACATCGGCGTTCATCATCGCAGCAACTTCGGTGACCAGTTTGGTGTTCGCATCAATCTCGATCGCATCCGCCGCAACGCTGGCCTATCTCGTGGCAACCGACAATCGTCGGCACAAACCCGTGGACGGAGCCGCCCAGTTTCGTCGTCACCTGAATGCGCTTTCAGACGATTCACGCGAGCATCTGCGTGAGCAAATCCGTATTGCCCGTGAGCAGCGACAAGGAAGATAACCATGGCACGTGACTTAGCGATCGACCTCGGCACCGCAAACACGTTGGTGTACAAGCAGGGCGAGGGCATCATCATGAATGAGCCGACGGTGATTGCCAAGAACCGCCGTACCAATGAGGTGCTGGCAACCGGCCACGAGGCATGGGACATGATCGGCCGCACCCCGAGTTTCATCGTGGCTGTGCGACCGTTGCGTGGCGGAGCCATCACCGACTTCGAAACCACCGAACAGATGATTCGTCTGCTCCTCAAGCGGGCCGGCGTATCCAGGTTTGCCCGCCCCAAGGTGCTGATTTGCGTACCGTCAGCCATCACCGAGGTAGAGAGGCGTGCCGTTACCGAAGCGACTCGTCGTGCCGGTGCTGCTGATGCACAATTGCTGGAACAGCCGATGGCCGCTGCAATCGGTGCCGATCTTCCGATCGAGGAGCCCATTGCCAACATGGTGGTCGACATCGGCGGTGGCACGACGGAAACTGCCGTCATCAGTCTCGGTGGCATCGTCACACTTCGCGCCGAGCGGGTCGGTGGATTCACCATGGACGAGGCCATCCAAGGTTGGGTTCGCAAAGAACACGGTTTGGCGATTGGTGAACGCACGGCAGAAGAAATCAAGAAACAGATTGGTAGTGCTCAACCATCGGCTGCCGACCGCGATGCAGAGGTGAAGGGCCGCGATCTCGTTACCGGACTGCCCAAAACCGTGGTGTTGACTGCCGCCGAGATTCGTGAAGCCCTCGATGAGGTGGTGACGCAGATGATTGATTCGGTCAAGGAATGTCTGGCAGTGACACCTCCGGAGTTGGCTCAAGACTTGTTGATGCGTGGCATCTACCTTGTGGGGGGTGGCGCATTGTTGCGTGGACTTCCCGAACGTTTGCAGTACGAAACCAAAGTGCCCGTGCAGTTGTCGCCACAGCCACTCGAGGCCGTCGTACTCGGTGCCGGTCACTGCATCGAGAACTATCAGGCGTTGCGCGGCATGTTCATGGATGCTCGTCGCTGAGTGCGACGTGAAGTGACGAAGGGTTTGTGGTGAGCGACGTCACTTTGTTGTCTGCGGTGTTCAACGCAGCGGTGTGGCTCGCGTGTGGAACTGCAGTCGGGTGGTCGTATGCACGTCGTGACTGGCAGGGTTTGCGCCAAGAGGGCATGTTGACACGACTACGACCTTGGGAGAGTCGGTTGCTCTATGAACGTTGGCTCGGCGTACGGCGCTGGAAGGACCGCCTACCCGAAGCCGGCACGTGGTTTGGGGGTGTGAGCAAGCGACACCTGCCGTCATTTCTCGATGGGGGGCGTGCTCGATTTGCCGCCGAGTCGTTGCGGGCCGAGCGCGTCCACTTCCTGCTACTTGCCGTAATCCCACTCACCATGGCGTGGAGTCGTGGGTGGTGGGTGATCATCAACCTTGTGTTCGGTGTTGCGGTGAATCTTCCGTGCATCATCGTGGCGAGATACAACCGAATTCGACTCACTCGGATGTCACGCGTCGACGCGAACTCCTAGCATGAATCCGATGTTTCTTCGAGGCCGGCTGCAGTGGACGCTTCTGGCGGTGACGCTCATCTCGGGTGGGCTTGCATTGTTCTTCGCCCAAAGAAATGACAGTGGAGTCGAATCCGTACCCACCACCATTGCGGCAACCACTTCAACCACGACCACCACCGTGTATCAACCACCAATCACCTACGTGGTGCAACGTGGCGACACATTGTTTGCCATTGCCTCCAGTTTTCAGGTGGATATGCAGGCACTCATGGACCTGAACGGCATTACGAACCCTGACCGTGTCGAAGCGGGCGACGAATTGGTGATGCCACCGGCGACGGGATTCGTGCCCGTAGCACCATCCACCACGATGCTGCCGTAAGGGTTCAGTCGTCAGCCGAACGATTTCGGCCGTGCCCTGGCGAGGAGACCTTACTTCTCGAGTGAAGCGCGGCGGCGTTCCACGATGCCGACGATGTCGGACATGATGTGTGCGACCGCATAGTCCTTCGGCGTATACACGGCTGCTACTCCAGCGGCAAGCAGCGCGACACGGTCATCATCGGGGATGATTCCGCCAACGATGACGGGCGCAGTGACGCCGACGGCGCCCAACTCCCGTAGTACATCCGGCACGAGAGCTTGGTGTGAGCCAGAGAGAATCGAGAGTCCGATGACGTCAGGGTCTTCGTCCCGAGCAGACTCCGCAATCTGTCGAGGTGTCAGTCGAATACCGCCGTACACCACTTCCATTCCTGCATCGCGGGCCGCGATGGCGATTTGTTCGGCGCCGCTGGAGTGTCCATCCAGACCGGGTTTGGCGACCAACAGCCGCGGTGGCCCATCGGGGAGGGCACTGGAACGTCGCGCAACTGCCTGAAGTTCGCTGCCACGCGGTGCGGCGACGCCACCGACACCGGTGGGGGCGCGATACTCACCGAACACTTCGCGCAGCGTGCCAGCCCACTCACCGGTGGTGCCACCGGCCCGAGCAAGGGCAATCGACGGCTCCATGATGTTTCGAGTGCCCTCGGCTGCTGCTCGAAGATCACGTAGTGCGTCGGCCACCGCCTTCGAATCCCGCTGGTTGCGCCAACGCTGCACGTCGTCGACATGTGCAGCTTCGACCATTGGGTCGACCCGGAGAATGTTGTCGTTGCCACCCAATGGTGACGCGGTGGTTTCGGTATAGGCATTGACGCCGATCACCATTTGTTCACCACTTTCGATTCGTCGCGTGCGGTCGGCCATGGAGGAAACAAGACGACGTTTGAGTTCATCGACAGTTGCGTACGCTCCACCGAGCGACTCGATTTCCCGCAACTCTGCCGTAGCCGCGTCCACCAGCTCGGCGGTGAGGCCCTCCACCACATGTGAACCGTCGAGAATGTCACCGTACTCAAGCAGATCCGTCTCGAACGCCAATACTTGTTGCATCCGCAGTGACCACTGTTGGTCCCAAGGGCGCGGCAACCCGAGCGCTTCGTTCCATGCCGGAAGTTGCACACTTCGTGCACGGGCACGCTTGGACAATGTGACTGCAAGCATTTCCAACATGATGCGCTGGACGTTGTTTTCGGGTTGAGCTTCCGTGAGGCCGAGTGAATTCACTTGTACGCCATAGCGAAAACGAAGTGCGCGTTCGTCGGTGATGCCGTACCGGTCTCGACCGATTGTTTCCCACATCTTGGTCATCGCGCGCATCTTGCATGTCTCTTCGACGAAACGAATTCCAGCGTTCACGAAGAACGACATTGAAGCGAACACGCCTGGGAATGCATCGTCGTCCACTTTGCCACTGGCGCGAACTGCGTCCAACACGTCGATGGCGTTGGCAAAAGCGAATGCAATTTCTTGGACCGGCGTTGCTCCAACTTCCTGCAAGTGGTAGGAGCACACGTTCATGGGGTTCCACTTCGGTGCATGGGTGTTTGCCCACGCAATCATGTCGACGATGATGCGTCGTGACGCCAGAGGCGGGAAGATGAACGTTCCGCGAGACAGGTACTCCTTCAATACGTCGTTCTGTGTGGTGCCACGCAGGTCGGTGCTGGCGACCCCCTGTTCCTCTGCGTTTGCCACATACAACGCAAGCAGCCAGGCAGCCGTCGAATTGATGGTCATCGAGGTGTTCATGGTCCCCGGCGGAATGTCGCGCATCAGGGCGCGCATGTGACCCAGATGGGCAACCGGAACACCAACTTTGCCGACTTCGCCACGGGCCAGGACGTGATCGGGGTCGTATCCGGTTTGTGTGGGGAGGTCGAAGGCGATCGACAAGCCGGTTTGACCCTTTGCCAGGTTGGTGCGGTACAGCTGGTTGGACGCCTCGGCGGACGAGTGCCCCGAGTAAGTTCTCATCAACCACGGCTCGTCGCGTTGTGCGCGAGGACGCTGATCGGTCACAGTGACAAGGCTAAGGCGTTGTGGCCGTGCGGAGTCGTGCAAGGTAGTCGGCGCGTGGCACCACGATTGCGCCGAGGCTGGACAGGTGGGGAGTGTGCCACTGTGCATCGAGCAGGGTCATCTTCGCCGAACGCATGATGTCGACCAGTGCCATGAGTGCAACTTTCGATGCATCACGCGACATGTGGAACATGGACTCACCCGCGAAGAATTTCTTGATACGTACGCCATATAGACCGCCGACCAGCACACCGTCCTCGTTGTAGGTTTCCACGCTGTGGGCCCAGCCACGTTCGTGGAGGTCGCAATACTGGTCGATGAATCGGGGAGTAATCCATACCTTGTCGTCACTACCTCGTGATGCACAGCCGAGCATCACGCGTTCGAAGTTCGTATTGATTCGGATGTGGTACTGGCGCGCGCTTCGGCGCATGGAACGCGTTACCCGCAGACCGTCGAGTGGAATCACGCATCGTTCGGCTGGTGACCACCAGAACAGCACGGGGTCTCCACCGTTTCGTTCCATCGCGAACAAGCCGTGCCGATATCCGTCGATGACGGTGGACGCATTGAGATCGGCGCCCTGACCGATCAGATCATCATCCACCGGCCACGAGGAAACATCGGGCCATTCGTACTCGCAGTCACCGACGGGTTGTGGCGAACGGTCCCAGCCACTCGTGGCGCGTAACAGTGCGAGGTCTCCCCAACGCGACTCGTGGGGGCCGGTCCTAGTAGACGTAGAAACCAGCCTTGGTTTTTCGACCGAGACGACCCTGTGCAACCAGCTCGCGCAGGCGTGGACGTGGCGAGAAGTTGTCGTCACCGAATGAGCCATGCAAGGTTTCGAGGATGGAGAGTGACGTATCGAGTCCAACGAGATCGAGCAATGCAAACGGACCCATGGGGAAATTACAGCCACCCTTCATTGCGGTATCGATGTCTTCCATCGACGCGGTGCCGTCTTCCAACATTCGAATTGCATTGTTCAAGTAGGGGAAGAGCAGTGCATTCACGATAAAGCCTGCACGATCCAGCACGTGTACGCCCTCTTTGCCGATTGCAGCTACGAATGCCGCAGCGCGTGCGATGGTGTCGTCACTGGCGGTGATTGGTCGCACAATCTCCACGAGCGGGAGTACGGCAGCTGGGTTGAAAAAATGGATGCCACAGACCTGTTCGGGTCGTTTGGTGACCTTGGCCATCTCCACCACTGCCAGCGTGCTCGTGTTGGTGGCGAGGATCGCTGTCGGCTTGGCGATGACGTCGAGTTCACGAAACAAGGACTGCTTGGTGTCAAGGTCCTCAACCACCGACTCGATGATGATGTCGCAATCAGCCAACCCGGCGAGGTCCGTCGTGGTCGAGATGTTGGCAAGAATTCGTTCTCGTTCCGAAGCTTCGAGTTTGCCCTTCTCTACCTGTCGAGCGAGACCTCCCGATATTTGCGTGAGCGCTGACGCCACAGATGCTTCACTACGTGCCCGAATGGTGGCCCGGACACCACCGCGTGCCGCAACCTCCGCGATGCCAGCTGCCATGATTCCCGAGCCAACGATGCCAATCGATGATGTCGTGCCATCCGCCACGAAGCCGAGCGTACTGTTTCGGCCCCAGTTCGCAGAATTGTGAGATGGTTCACTCATTGGACATCTACCGCTCTGGTTGACGGGCCTTGCAGTGGTTACCGTAAGTGAGCGATGTCAATGTTCGATGTGGGCGCGTTGATCGGTGATGATCGCCGCGTGGTGCCCCTCTTTGCAGTGCACAACTTCCGCGACTTGGGTGGTTATCCAACTGCGGATGGACGCCACACCCGATGGCGGACGCTGTTTCGTGCCGATGGTTTGTATCGACTGACACCCGAGGATGCGCGAATCGTGACGAACCTCGGGGTTCGAACGGTGGTTGATCTGCGTACCAGCAACGAGGTGAGCGAACGTGGAACGTTTCCCGTCAAAGATCACGCGGTGGCGTACCACCATCTGCCGATCATCGATGCCACGTGGGGTGAAACGCAAACCCCCGAGTTCGATGACGCAGTCGACTTCTTGGTCTGGGCCTACCGGGAGATGTTGGAAGAGGCCGCACCGCGCTTTGCCGACGCCATCAACTTGCTATCGCAGCAGTCGGTCTTGCCCGCGGTGTTTCACTGTGCTGCAGGAAAGGACCGAACGGGCATTCTGGCGGCGCTCGTGTTGGGCGTCCTTGGCGTGAATGAGGCAATCATCGCAGCCGACTACGGACTGACACAAGCTGCAACGAAGCGACTGCGTGCGTGGGCCCGTCAACATCAACCCGAGCTCGCGAATCTCTACGACAAAATGCCACCACGATTCACGGCTGCAGATCCGCGTGCGATGGCGGTCATCCTGAACGACATCGTCGGCCGTCACGGCTCGATACTCAACTATGTTCGTGAAATCGGAGTGAGCGACGACGCAGCTCGCGCTCTTACCGATGCGCTTACGACTCGTTGATGGTGACGCTCTTCAGCACGATTTCTGCAGCCGGTGGCACGCCGTTGGCCGCCGGATCTGGATTGAAGAGCGCACCCATGGCCTGCACCGCAGTATCGAGGCCTTCGACAACTTCTCCGAACAACGAGTAGCTAGGTGGCAACGAAGCACCGTTGTCGCCGGTGATGATGAAGAACTGGCTGCCGTTGGTATTGGGGCCGGAGTTGGCCATGGCAAGCGAACCAATCTTGTACTCGCCAGCTTGCGGAAGTTCGTCGGCGAAGGAATAGCCCGGGCCACCCGTACCGTTCGCAGTCGGGTCACCGCATTGCACGACGAAATCTTCGATCACACGGTGGCACTGGGTGCCGTCGAAATACTTCCAACGCGCGAGTGACACGAAGTTGTTCACCGTGCCAGGTGCCCGATCGGAGAACAGTCGCACCGTGAACGAACCTTGCGTGGTATCGAACGTGGCGGTATAGGTCTTGGCCGGATCGATGCAGAGCTGGGCAGCGTCGGCGAACTCGCGGCGCTGTTCCGCGCTGCCATCGGTTGGCGGGCATTCACCGGTGCCGTATTCGAATGGACCGCTCACCTCGGAGGCAACGGTGTCCTGAGTGGTATCGACCGTTTCTTGGGTTGAATCCGTCTCGGTCTCCACGACCTCGGTGTCGGGGTTGTTACCGGTGACGAACACGAAGCCCACCAGCGCCACCACCACGAGGACGATGACGCCAACCTGAGCACCGCGCTTGCGCGCCTTTCCCTGCTGATGTCGTCGTGTCATCTGCTCGCGACGAGCATCACGGTTCTTCTTCTGTCGTTCACGCTTTGAAGTTCCCACGAGTGTGAAATGCTACCTACCCGCATATCGTCTGCGGATAGCGTTGTTTTGTCATGGCGCTCATCGTGCAGAAGTACGGGGGAACGTCGGTTGCCGACCCGGAACGAATGCGCAACGTGGCCCGCCACATAGCCGCCACACGAGCCAATGGACATCAGTTGGTGGTGGTGGTGTCGGCGATGGGCAAGGCTACGGACAACCTCCTGCAGTTGGCGCATCAGGTTTCGGCCAATCCGCCGAGTCGCGAGATGGACATGTTGCTCACCACGGGGGAGCGCATCAGCATGGCCCTGTTGTGCATGGCACTCCACGATGTCGGCGTTGACGCCGTGAGTTTCACGGGTTCCCAGGTGGGCATCATCACCGACACCGTGCATACGAAGGCCAAGATTCTCGAAGTGAAGGGTGACCGAGTGCGTGCAGCACTTGCGGACAACAAGGTTGCGGTGGTGGCAGGTTTCCAGGGGATCAGCACGGCAAAGGAAATCACGACGCTGGGACGTGGCGGTAGCGACACCACGGCAGTGGCACTTGCTGCGGCGCTCGAGGCGGACTCCTGCGAGATTTACACCGATGTCACGGGTGTGTTCACGGCTGATCCGCGAGTCGTGCCGCAGGCGCGCAAGGTACCGGTGTTGCAGTTCGACGAAATGCTGGAGATGGCAGGAGCCGGTAGCAAAGTGCTCGCCCTGCGTTCGGTGGAATTCGCCCGCAATCACGATGTACCAATTCATGTGCGGTCGAGCTTCACGTGGGAAGAAGGTACATGGGTGGTAGGTCGTCATCACGAAAGGATGAAGAACATGGAAGAACCAGTCATCTCTGGAGTCGTTCAGGATGCAAGCGAATCGAAAATCACCGTGCTCGCCGTACCGGATCGTCCCGGTGTTTCGGCGGACATCTTCGAAGCACTCGCCCTGGCGAACGTGAACGTGGACATGATCGTGCAGAACACGTCGACGTCCGGCTCCACCGATATTTCGTTCACCGTGCCGAAAGCCGACGTGGCAACGGCAGAACCAATCGTGTCGCGCATCGCACGCGACCTCAGGGCAGGTGGAGTCAACCATGATGATGACATTGCCAAGGTCTCGCTGGTTGGTGCCGGCATGAAGACAAGTCCCGGAGTAGCAGCCAAGATGTTTCGAGTCTTGGCCGACAACGGCGTGAACATCGAGATGATTTCCACATCGACCATTCGGGTCTCGGTGGTGGTAAGGGCGGCGATGATGCAAACGGCCGTCCAGGCCCTGCACACTGCGTTCGGGCTCGACAGTGGCGACGACTACTCGGCACCACTACCCGAACGCAAGTAAGTGATGACCCTTCTTCGTCGAATCGGCGACCGTTTGCGACGCCCGCAAGGCGTACCCTGGCGAAGTGCCGGCTTGCGCACCGAGTCGTTGACTGCAGACGAATCAGTGCGTAGCACCGGATGGGTGTTCGACAACAAAACCGGTGATGTCTCACTCGAGTCGTTTACCGCCGGCGGCGACAACGAGGTGCGGAGGTACCTGAAGTTGTTCGGACTGAGTGATGATGCAACGCGACCGCTCAGCATGGTGGAAATCGGTAGCGGTATCGGTCGTATGACCGCTGGTTTCAGCAAGCGATTCGGAGTCGTATATGCCGCCGATGTCGACGCCGCTTTTTTGGAGCGATGCCGTGAGACGGTGTTTCATCACGGACAGCCCACCGCACTGCGAACGGTGCATGTGGCAGATGGTCGCACCCTCGACATCGACACCGGCTCGGTCGACTTTGCATTCTCCTACATCACGTTGCAACACTGCAGTAGTAGCGATGCATTGTCGTTGGTGAGCGAGGCGCTACGAGTTACAAAGAACGGTGGACTCATCGCACTGAACTTTCGCACCTGGACGGCACTCGACACGGCGCTGGTTCCTCTCGGTGGGCTCGTTCGGGTGCTGTGGCGGGTACCCAAAGCCGCCAAGTACATGGCCCGAGTTCGTTCGCTCACCCGACTCGGGTGGCAGGCCAATCGCCTGAGCCCCGACGATGTGGTGGCATCGATCGGAACTGATCTCGTCGGTACGCGATTGCGCGACGTCACGGTCGTGCATTCGCCGCGGCGGCGGGTGAGGGTCTCGGCAGGAGGTGTGCGTCGACTCGCCGTGCGGCGTGTGCATCGCAGCCACTGGTGGCTCGTTGCACGGTTAGCCTGACCGCGTGGCAAACGGCAAGAAACCAAACATCGGCGTGGTTGGCGCCACCGGGATGGTGGGCAACGTCATGCGTACCTTGCTGCTCGAACGCAACGTCGAATTCAATGAACTCCGGTTCTTCGCTTCTGCGCGTTCGGCGGGCGGAACACTTGACTTTGGCGGTCGCAAGATCGTCATTGAGGATGCGTCGACTGCAGACCCGTCAGGACTCGACGTGGCGATTTTTTCGGCTGGCGCATCGACTTCGAGGGCACTTGCACCGAAGTTCGCAGCAGCCGGCGCGATCGTGGTGGACAACTCGTCGTGTTGGCGCATGGACCCCGAGGTGCCGCTCGTGGTGTCGGAAGTGAATCCGGAAGACATTGCGCTGGCCAAGAAGGGAATCATTTCCAATCCCAACTGCACCACGATGGCAGCGATGCCGGTCTTGAAACCACTGCACGATGCAGCCAACCTCGTTCGGTTGACCGCCAGCACGTATCAGGCGGTCAGCGGAGGTGGCGTGTCAGGGGTTGCCGAGTTGGATGCACAAGTCGCCGCTGCCGACGGTATCGATCGACTCACCTACGACGGTGAGTCGGTGAAATTTCCGGCACCAAGCAAGTTTGCGCGGACGATTGCATTCAATGTGCTGCCATTTGCAGGCTCAATGGTCGACGATGGCCAGTTCGAGACCGATGAAGAAAAGAAGTTGCGCAACGAGACACGCAAGATCCTCCACATCCCCAATCTGAAGGTGTCAGGTACGTGCGTGCGCGTGCCTGTGTTCACGGGACACTCGTTGTCGTTGCATGCAGAGTTCGGTCGTGCAATCACGCCCGCAGAAGCACATGCCATCCTCGAGAAGGCACCCGGTGTTGCCGTGGTGGACATTCCAACACCGCTTCTGGCGGCCGGTAAAGATCCGTCGTATGTTGGTCGCATTCGTCAAGATCAATCGGTTGACGACCATCGTGGATTGGTGCTGTTCGTCTCCAACGACAACCTGCGCAAGGGCGCTGCGTTGAATGCGTTGCAGATTGCCGAATTGGTCATTGCCTCGTTGTAGCAACGCCGAGCACAACGGCGAGTAACGATCGCCTTCAGCCGTCGCGATACACCACCCGGCAGATACGAGAAGATGACGTCACCCGTCGCATACGAGAAAATGTGGTTGACGATTGGTCGGGGAGGGGAGATTTGAACTCCCGACCTCCACGTCCCGAACGTGGCGCGCTAGCCAAGCTGCGCTACTCCCCGAAGTGCGTTTTCACGCGTCGTCAGCCTAACGGTGTGCGCAGCTAACTGTTTTGCATCACTGGCGATGCAGATTCGTGCCAGGTGCCGCCGGCGCGGATCTCCGACACCGCACGACGCAAACGGAGCGAATCGATCGGTTTCACCAGCCACCCCTCGGCACCACTGCGTCGCGCAAGATGTACGTCGGCTGTTCGATCGAGCAGCATCACCACCGGCACGTGTGGCATCCGACCACCACTTTCGTCGAGTCTCAGATTCATGGTGACGGCCATTGCGCCCATCGAGCCGACCTGCAAATCAAGCACGGCAACATCCGGAGTGCGCTGAGTGACGGCAGCTGTCACGTCACGCCCGTCACGACAGACGGTGAACGATGTCTCAGGTGTACCGAGTGCGGCGATGATGTCGTCGAGAACGTACTGGGCGTCGGTCGCTACGAGAACATGCACAACGCAAGGTTATCTCTTGGCGTGGATACCGTTGTCGTGTCATGTTTGCAGCAGTAACTTTCGGCCTTTTCATGATGCTGGCTGGCATCGTGCCGCAGCATCGGGATGATGCAGTAGTCCTTCATCGCTCGGTGACCAGTCCGGACGATGCGGCCGCACTCGACAAGGTGGACGTGTTCGAGGTGAGCGGTCTCATCGATTCGGTAGTGGCGCGTGGCATTGAGAAGGCCGTCGAACGGTCCGAAACCAACGGTGCGCAAGCACTCGTCTTGCAGGTGAACTCTCGCGGTGCGGTTGTCGACGAAGCTCGCATGCGAGAGGTGCTGATTGCCATTCGTGACTCTTCGATACCCGTTGGTGTCTGGGTTGGTCCAAGCGGCGCGAAGGCACATGGATGGTCGGCGCTGCTCCTTGCAGTGGCGGACGTATCGGCCATGGCCCCGCGAGCAACCATCGGTCGTACGGGTTTGCCGATTGAGATCGACGGGTCTCCGGTGTCGCTCGGCGAAGCAAGTACGTTGCTACGAAGCGGAGTGCTGGATACCGCCGAGGCCAGGAAGCGTGGTGTGCTTCGGCTGGAAATTGCCGATGAAGGCGTTCCGGTGTTGCGCAACATGTTGTTTGCATTGGACGGACTCACCATCAAGGGCGTACAACTCAACACGGTGGTTGAAGTAGTCGATGGGTCCGGCGCCATCACTCGTGAGGCAGCCACGACCAGATTCTTCAAGCTGGGAACACTCGAGCAACTCATGCACACATCGGCGAGCGCAGCACTCGCGTACCTTCTCTTTTCGTTCGGCTTGGCATTGCTGATTTTTGAGTTCTATACCGCTGGCATTGGTATTGCCGGATTCGTTGGCGCCATCACCACCTTGCTCGGTGCTTTCGGTCTGGCCGAGTTGCCCGTGCGACCACTGGGCTTGGCGATGTTGATCCTGTCCGTGATTGCGTTGGCAGTCGATGTACAAGTTGGAATCCCGCGTGTGTGGACGGGAATAGGTCTCACCATGTTCGTCGCTGCGTCTTTCACGCTGTACGGGTCGGTGCAGGAAGAGGCATTGCGTCTGTCGTGGCTCACGCTCATTTCGGGCGTTGCATCCATGACCCTTGCATTCGTCGTGGGTATGCCGTCGATGGTGAGAACTCGTTTTGCCACCCCGACCATTGGTCGGGAGTGGTTGATCGGGCTCGAGGGCACTGCTGCCACCGACATTGCACCCGAAGGTGAAGCCACCGTGCAAGGCGCCCGATGGCGCGCACGCACCAACCGCGCGACTCCAATCAAGATTGGTGAGTCCGTGCGCGTGGCGTCGATCGACGGAGTCACGCTCGACGTGGAGCCGCTCGAAGGTGCAGCTCGCGACTATCGCGAAATGCGCAAGTCCCGCGAAGGCTGATGCACGGGTCGTTCTGGAGATGACCTTGGACTACGCCCAGGTTCCTTTGCGGCCAGCGGCAACGGTGATGTTGCTGCGCGACACACCAACCGACGTAGAAGTTTTTATGATGCAGCGAACGACATCAGCCGCCTTTGCAAGCGGCATGTACGTGTTCCCTGGTGGACGAGTCGACGACATTGACGGGGCTGCAGAACTCAACGACCTGTGCGACGGCCTTACCGAAGCCGAAGCGAGCGACTTGCTCCGCGTGCCGAGCGGTGGACTTGCTTATTGGGTGGCCGCCATTCGTGAGTCGTTCGAGGAAGCCGGCGTCTTGCTGGCACGCGATCACTCGGGCGAGTTCGTGAAACTCGACGATCCCGAAGTGCAGCAACGATTCGCGCGAGCTCGCCATGCAGTACACGAGGGCACGCTCTCGCTGGCGGATTTCTGTCGCAGCGAGGAGCTGCGATTGGCGGTCGACACCATTCGTTACGTGAGCCACTGGATCACTCCGGTCGGTGAGCGGCGACGTTTTGACACGAGATTCTTCGTGGCAGTTGCTCCATTGGCGCAGGATCCACTGCATGACGATCAGGAAACCATCGACAGTTTGTGGGTGACTCCCAGCGAAGCATTGCGGCGTGCCCAACGCGGCGAGTTGGCGATGATTCCGCCCACGGTGGCCAACTTGCAATTCTTGGCACCCCATCGCACGACGCGCGAAGCCGTCGCTGCGGCCCGGACCATCGGCGTGCCGACACCGATTCTGCCGAAGTTGCGTTACGACGACGACGGCCGAGTGGTGGAGATCGTCTTTCCGGACGATCCCGCGTATGCACTCCTGCCGTAGTAGCTGGGCCGTTGCCCGCGGTGGGCGCCGCGCCGGGGCGCCGCGCACCTCGTCATGTCGATTTTTTTCGGAGTGCGACTTCTACGGACTCGAGCAAGCGCGCTGAACAGCCGGCCATCTCCGTCACGGAAACCGTGGCAGAGAGAATCTTGTCGGCGATGTCACGGAATACGTCGGCGGCAACCGAGGAACCCGACAGTGCCACCGGCTCGCCAGTGTCGCTGCCGTGCGCCACGGCAGGCTCGATGGGAACTCGTCCGAGCAACTCGGCGCCGATGTCGTCGGCCAATGTCGCTCCACCGCCTTCGCCGAACAACGGATACGTGCTGCCGTGATCGCACGTGAAGTAACTCATGTTTTCGATGACGCCGGCGACGCGTAGGAAACTTCTTCGGGCCATGTCAGCTGCGCGAATCGCCACCTTCTGAGCCGAAACTGCCGGTGTGGTGACGATGATGAGATCGGTGCGCGGCAACATTCGTGCCAAACCCATCTGCACGTCGCCCGTACCGGGTGGCATGTCGATGAGTAGGTAGTCGAGATCACCCCAATGCACATCGTTGAGAAATTGCTCCACCGCCTTGGTGAGCATGAGACCTCGCCACATGAGCGCCGTGCCTTCGTCCTCCACGAGCATTCCGGTGCTCACTACTTTGAGCAGACCATCGCCAACTCTGCGTTCGTTGGGGATGATGCGCGGCTTCTCCACTCCGTCGATTCGCCGAGCTTCGAGCCGGTCGCTCATGCCCAACATTCGCGGGATGGAGAAACCCCAGATGTCAGCGTCGAGAACACCCACCACATGACCGTGCGAAGCGATTGCGACGGCCAGATTGGCGGTGACGGAACTCTTGCCCACCCCACCCTTGCCGCTGGCAATCGCCAACACGCGAGTGGAGTTGGGTATCGCAGTGTCGCCGGCATTTTCTCGTGCGTTCCAGCGGGCCTTGGTCATGACCGCAGATCGCTCATCAGCGTTCATCTCACCCCAATTGATCTTTATCTTGGTGACTCCAGGGTGCGTTTCCAGCCGGGACTCGATGTCGTTTTTGATCTGGGCACGCAGGGGACATCCCTTGATCGTGAGTTTCACGCCAATGGTGATGAGACCCTCGGGCGACACCTCCACGTCGGTCGCCATTCCCAGGTCGACGATGTTGGCGCCCAGTTCCGGATCGATGACTGCACGCAGGAGATTGCGAACTTCGTCGGCAGATGGGGGCAAAACCGCACGGTCGGGCACGCCCTCAACCTACCGATGTGTCGAGTTTCGCTGGCTTGGTGGGGCAGTGCTTGTCATCACACCCCGTGTCGGCGGTAGTTTGGGGCATCATGATTACTCTCACTCCATCCGCCGCCGTCAAAGTGAAGCAATTGCTCGAGACCGAGAATGCATCCGACCTCGCACTGCGTGTTGCCGTGCGTCCCGGTGGATGTTCGGGGTACTCCTACGAAATGTACTTCGATGGTGACTTTACGGCCGAAGACAAGGTGGAAGCATTCGGCGATGTCAAGGTGGTCGTCGACCCTGCGTCGGCACAATTGTTGGCTGGTGCAAGCCTGGACTACACCGACGGGTTGAACGAGTCGGGTTTCAAGATCACCAATCCGAATGCGAACCGCACTTGCGGTTGCGGTCAAAGCTTCAGCTGATCAGCGACTGAACTTCAACGGCGTCGAAAACGGCGTCAAGTCGTTCGACTACGACACCGCCGCTGTCGGTGATGAACAGAGCGGGCTCGAAGTTCATCGACATTGCATTGACTGCCGGTGCGATTCGTGTTGCATCTTGGTCGGCGTACACCTCGGCATGGATGAACGTGGTGGATCCACGAGCGCTTTCGCGTGCAGAAATCATCGCTTCGAGTGCCGGTGCGCAAGTGCCCGTTGCGCAATGTGCAGGAGTGCCAACCAGGAAGGCAACGGGTTTGCCGAGTGCGAGGGCTTCACGCAGCGTGACTTCGTGCATGGGGCATGGATCGGGTTGGCGAGTACAAATGGGGGAAACTTCGCGGGCATCGGTGAATGTCGGAGTGTCGAACGGAGGAAGGGGATCGCCGATTCCCGGCACTGCTACTTCGCCGCGCGCGAAAACCTGAAAGGCCGCACCATCTTCCGGGCCGCCGTCGAGTACCAATCGGTAGAAACCAGGCTCGGTGATGGTTGCGCGAAACGGCCAGTATGGCGTCGCCATACCCGCGTCATGTTTCGGTGCGCGGAGATCCTCCAACACCACGTCGTCGCCTCCGCCGTCGATGCGAACGATGCGGGCTGAAAGTTCGCTCGGAGTTGCGACACCCCCGTCAACCGTGAGGAGACCACCCTTGCTGGCGAGTGAAACAGGAATTCGAACCTTGCCGACGACGAGGTTCTGTGGAAATCGTTGGACGATTTGGACATCGTCGGGAAGTCCGGCGCTGGTTCCCCTACGTCCGCATGCGGCGAGTACGGATCCAAACGCAAGAGTTGTAGAACCCCCCAGCATCAGCTCGCCTGTCTTGCGCAAGAAGGCTCGGCGCGTGGTGAACTTCACGCGACAAGGGTAGTGATGATGCATGCGTCTAGCCTTGGGCGTATGGCAACTCCGATCGGTCCTTACACACCCGTGGTTCGCGCAGGGGATTGGGTGATCGTTTCCGGTCAACTTGGTTTGCGTGATGGCAGCATCGTCGAGGGTGGCGTGAAGGCGCAAACCTCGCAAGCAATCGCAAATCTGAAGATGCAACTGGAGAGCGTCGGTGCATCGTTGAGCGACGTGTCCAAGACGTTGTGTTTCCTCACCGACATGGATACGTTCTCCACGTTCAATGAGGCATACGTTGCTGGTTTTGGTTCCCATCGCCCGGCGCGAAGCACGATTGGTGTTGCATCGTTGCCCGCAAATGGTGCGGTGGAAATCGAGGCGTGGGCGTACCTGCCAGCCGGCAAAGCAACAAAGTCGGCGAAACCGACGAAACGAACGAAGTAACACCATGGCCGGCGCATTTGTCCTCGTTGCATTCCTGCTCGCATTCCCCGTGTTGGTTGGATTGGGCACGGTAGTCATCGCCGCCGTCTTGGGTGAGTCGCTCCACCGAGATGCCCGCGTGCGTAACGAAGCGAGCGAACTGCTCGAGCTCAATACCTGAGCGCTGCGCCTCTCGCGACTGCCGACCTCGTCGTCCATTCGGCGCGTCTGCTTGCCACGGTGGATGAACAACGCCGCGAGCTTCCCAATGGCTGGGTGGCAATCACCAATGGTGTGGTGAGTGCAGTTGGATCGGGGGCCCCGCCATCGGCACGCGAGAAGATCGACGCTTCCGGATGCTTGGTGACTCCTGGGCTGGTCAACGTACACCATCACCTGTATCAAAATCTCACACGTGCATATGGCCCGATGACCGACTCGGCGTTGTTTGGTTGGTTGCGAACGTTGTATCCATTGTGGAGCTCGCTCAATGAAGAGTCGGCACACGTATCAGCATGGGTGGGTCTGGCGGAGTTGGCATTGGCCGGCTGCACGACGTCGTCGGATCACCTGTATCTGCATCCGCGGGGCGGTGGCGACTTGCTGTCGGCGGAGATTGCAGCGGCTCGCGATATCGGTATGCGATTTCATCCCACATACGGCTCGATGTCGCTGTCGGAGAAGGATGGTGGACTTCCTCCCGACAATGTGGTGCAGGATCACGACGAGATTCTCTCTGCAAGCGAGCGTGCCGTACAGCAGCATCACGATCGAGCACATGGCGCCATGGTGCGGGTGGCGCTGGCCCCGTGTTCGCCGTTCAGCGTGACCAAGCAACTGATGATCGACTCAGCGAATTTGGCAGAGCGACTCGACGTTCGCCTGCATACACATTTTGCAGAAAACGACGAGGATGACGCGTATTCACTGGAGAAGTTCGGCTGTCGACCCACGCAGTATCTGCAGGACGTCGGCTGGTTGCACGATCGCGTGTGGCTCGCGCACTGTGTGAAGCCAAATGATGACGAAGTGCGTCGCCTGGGCGTTGCCGGAGTCGGTGTTGCGCACTGTCCGAGCAGCAACTTGATTCTTTCGTCGGGTATTGCACCAGTAGTGAAGCTGCGTTCGGCTGGTGTGCACGTGGGTCTCGGAGTGGACGGCTCGTCGTCTGCGGATTCCGCGTCGTTGTGGATGGAGGCGCGACAGGCGATGCTGCTCGCCAAGTTGGTCAACGGGGCTGCAGCTGGCACGGCGCGCATGGCATTGGAGATGGCGACGCGCGGGGGAGCAGGATGTCTCGGGCGTCTCGGCGAGATCGGCGAACTGAGCGCAGGGAGCGTTGGTG
>Ga0208361_1000038_pt1 | contig 53845 bp, 41 predicted proteins | sample LakMenEpi05Aug10_FD_150670 | JGI IMG/M metagenome (GOLD analysis project Ga0208361, IMG submission 150670) | Freshwater microbial communities from Lake Mendota, WI - 05AUG2010 deep hole epilimnion (SPAdes) | ecosystem: Environmental > Aquatic > Freshwater > Lake > Epilimnion/Euphotic zone ... | reverse complement strand
CGGGCTTTGGGGACAGGCGGGATAGGGGCAATGCGGCGGGATGAACTTCTGCATCGGTGTCTCCAGTGTCGCGGAGAAAATGCCCCCCGGCACTGATGAGGACGGGACCGCCGTCCCACGCTCGCGCGAAAAATCCCATTCCCAATATCGATTCTGTCCCCGCTCGGGGAGCAGTATGGACCAGTACTCAGGCCAGACGCGGCTCGCTGGCCGGGGCCACGGTCTCGACGCGCAGCCCTGGACCGGAACTGCGCCTCAGATGGCCCAGCGCTCCCTCCGTGAGGCGCACGCGCAGGCGCCGCAGCGAGCGCTCCGCGTCCCAGTCCTCCTCCAGCGGCGAACACAGCCTGCGTACGGCGGCCTCGATGCGGCCTTCCTGAATCGGAAAATACAGATCGACGAGCGCGCTGCGCCGATCGAGGCGCCGACGCACGGCAGCGTCCAGTTCCGCAAGCCCCGCGCCCGTGTGCGCCGAGATGTGGACGGCCTCCTGCGTGCGGCCCTGGCGCAGATACTGCAGCGTCAGCGGGTCCTGAACGGCATCGCTCTTGTTGAAGACCAGAATCGCGTCGGAGAGATCCTTTCCGAGGCTCCCGAGGACCTCCTCCACCGCGAGCATCTGCAGGCTCGCGCTTGGGTGCGAGCCATCGACCACGTGCAGCAAGAGATCGGCGTGCAAGGCCTCCTCCAGCGTGGCGTGAAAGCTCGCGACCAGATGGTGAGGCAGCCGCTCCAGGAAACCAACCGTGTCGGAGAGCAGCACCGTCCGGCCATCCGAAAGCCGCCACTGGCGCGTGCGGGTGTCCAGCGTCGCGAACAGCATGTCGGCGACGAATTCGTGGCTGTGGGTCAGCTTGTTGAGCAGCGTCGACTTGCCCGCGTTGGTGTAGCCGACGAGTCCGATGGTGAACAGATCCCCGCGCGTGCGGACCTCGCGCTGCTTGCGGGCCTCGATCGCGTCGAGTTCGAGCTTGAGGTCCTGGATGCGGCGCTTGATCAGACGCTTGTCGGTCTCCAGCTGCGTCTCGCCTGGACCGCGCGTGCCGATGGCGCCCTCCATGCGCTCCAGATGCGTCCACATGCGTCGCAAGCGCGGAGCCAGGTATTCGTTCTGCGCCAGTTCGACCTGCAGGCGCGCCTGCTGGGTCTTGGCGCGCCGCGCGAAGATGTCGAGGATCAGCTCCGAACGGTCGACGATGCGCCTCGACCAGGCCTGCTCCAGATTGCGCGCCTGCGCCGGAGTCAGATCGTTGTCGACCACCACCAGATCGGGTTGCAGGCGCTCGATCTCCAGCCGGATCTCCTCGACCTTGCCCTTGCCGAACAGCGTGGCGGGACTGGGCGTCTCGCGCCACTGCAGGAGGCCCTCGCCGATCACCTCGGCATCGGCGGCCTCGACCAGACCGCAGGCTTCCGACAGATCGTGCAGCTCGGCCTCCTGACGATCCTTGCGATGGCCGACGACCAGCGCGCGTTCGCGCGGCGCACGCGTCGGCTGGGCCCCTTTTTTCATGTCAGCGCGACCTCTGCAGGCTTCACGGCGGCGTGCTCGAGCGCGCAGACTTCCAATCGTTCAACATCACCCCGCGCGCCCATGCGCGTGTGGACGCGCCAGAGCTCGCGCGTCTCGCGGAAATCCGTGCGGTAGTGACAGCCGCGCGATTCCTCGCGGGCCAGCGCGCCGAGCGTTGCCAGCCGCGCCACGGTCAGCATGTTGACGAGTTCCAGCGCGCGCGGCTCACTGGCACCGAGATCCTGCACCGCGCGCGACCAGAATTCGATCTTGGACAGCGCATCGGCGAGGCCGTCGCGCTGCCGTTCGATGCCCATCTGACGCCACATCAGGGACTTCAGCGAGTAGGTCAGGTCCTCGAGGTTGACGCGCACGCTGCGCGGGGGACGCGGCAGCGCGTGCGTGCGGCACACGGCCGAGAGCGGGCGTCCGCGCGGCTCGATCGCACCCGCCACGGCTGCGCCCGCGCGGGCACCTAGCACCAACCCCTCGAGCAGCGAGTTGGAACCCATGCGGTTGGCGCCGTGGAGTCCGCTGGAGGCGCACTCCCCCACGGCGAACAACCCCGGCACGCTGGTGCGGCCGTCGAGATCGGTCTCGAGCCCACCCACCATGTAGTGCGCGCCCGGCCGCACCGGAACCGGATCCCGGGCGATGTCGATCCCGAAGAAGCGACAGATGCTGCTGATGCTTGGGAAGAGCGTGTGCGGATCGGCGTCGAGCTCGGAGAGATCGAGGTACACGCTGGTGTCATTGGTGCGCACCATCTGCGTGAAGATCGCGCGGCTGACCACATCGCGCGGCGCCAGTTCCGCATCGGGATGGTACTCGGGCATGAAGCGCAGGCCGTGGCGGTCGCGCAGGATGCCACCTGCGCCGCGCACGATCTCGCTGATCAGCTGGCGCGCCGCACCGGCGATGTAGAGGCAGGTCGGGTGGAACTGCACGAATTCCGTGTCACGGGCGATCGCCCCCGCGCGGAATCCGGCGGCGAGGCCGTCGCCGGTGGCGATCACGGGGTTGGTGGTCTCGCGGTAAACCTGTCCGGCGCCACCCGTAGCGAGGATCACGTGCGGCGCGAAAAAGGCCGCCAATTCGCCGCGCTGCGAACGCGAGAGCACGCCGACTGCCCGGCCGTCGGCGTCGGTGAGCACGTCGACGACGAAGCGCTGCGCGAAGCAGGTGATGTCCGGATGGCGCTGCAGGCCCAGATTGAGCGCGCGCTGGATCTCCTCGCCGGTCGCATCGCCCTGGGCGTGCAGAATGCGGGCGTGGCTGTGGCCGCCTTCGCGCGAAAGTTCGATCTCCCCGCCGGGCGTGCGATCGAACTGAGCGCCCAGTTCCAGGAGGCGATCGATCGCCGCCGGCCCGCCGCGTACGATCGCCTCGACGGCCTCGGGCTCCGACAGTCCGCAGCCCACCTTGAGCGTGTCGGTGATGTGCGCCGCGAAGCTGTCGGCCCGGCTCAGCACCGCCGCGACGCCGCCTTGGGCATACCAGGTGTTGGTCTCGCTCAGTTCGTCCTTGGCGATCAGAGCCACATTGGCCCCGCGCGTGGCGGCCGCGAGCGCCGCGCAAGCGCCCGCCACGCCGCTGCCCACCACGACGAGATCAAAGCGATAGCTCGGGACCTCACGGAAGGAGATCGGGAGCAGGTAGCGTTCCAGTCCTAGGGGATGGAGTTGGGTCAAATGTCTCGCGAATGGGACGGCCGGAGGTTCCTATTTTGTCAGGACTTAGGGCCTGAGACCAGCTTTCGAAAGGGGGCGGCTGAGGGATGCGGACAAAAAACGGGGTTCGGGTCTTGTTCGGGTCTGCAGCGACCGATAGATTCGGGTTCCGTTCGGGAAGGGTGGTTCCCGAACAACCACCACCAGCGAAGCCCACAACCGCGAGACCTGCCATGAGCCACTTGATCCACTCGACTCTGAACATCACCCTGCGCGACAAGCTCTCCTTCATCGTCTTCGGGGTGCTGATCGCAGCCACCTTCCTGTTCTGACCAACCCATCCCCCCCCCGCATGAGCCCCCTTCCCCCCCTCACCCGTCGCCAGCGCGAGATTCTCGACTTCCTCGAGGCCTACCAGAAGCGCAAGAGCATCAGCCCGACTCTGGAGGAGATCGCCCAGGCTCTGGGCGTCAACAAGGTGACGGTCTTCGGCCACGTGGCCGAGCTCGAAAAGAAGGGGGTGCTGGCCCGCGCCAAACGCGGCATCAGCCGCGGTCTGCAGATCGTCACGTCCGAGGAGGCCGAAGAACCTGCTCGTGGAACGAGGGCTGCCTCCACCGCTTCCTCGACCGCGGTCCCGATCCTCGGCCGGATCGCGGCGGGTGCCCCGATCGACACGATCGAGAACCCCGAAACGCTCGACCTGCAGGAACTCCTGCCCCGCGACCGCGAGGTCTACGCGCTGCGCGTGAAGGGCAACTCGATGATCGAGGATTCGATCCGCGACGGCGACCTGGTGCTGGTTGAGCGCCGGAGCACCGCGCTCAACGGTGAAATCGTGGTCGCCGTTCTGCCGGAAGAAGAAGCCACGCTGAAGCGGCTCTACAAGGAGCCCGACGGCCGCTACCGCCTCCAGCCCGCAAACTCGACGATGAGCCCGATCTACACCGAGGAATTGGAGATCCGCGGCGTGGTGCTGGCGGTGCTGCGCCAGTACTGAGAGCCGCGACTCACCAGCCGCGACTCCACTAGACCGACCAGGTCGGGGCCGACCCACACCGCCCCGACCCACACGAGAACACGAGACCACTCGGAAGCGGGCCGCGCAGCGCTGCGCGGCCCGCGAGCTTTTCCGCGATATGGCCCCCTGTGGCGCGTCAGCCTGTCAAGGCGCCCACGGGATGGTCAGCCCGTTCGTGAAGTTGGAGGTGGCGCTCGTGCAGAAGGAGGAGTTGTCGCGGTACTGCGCTTGGTAGTAACGCGTCGCCCCCGCCGCGGGGATCAGTCCGCGCACGGAGATCGACTGGTCACCTGCCTGCGGGTAGCTCGCCGTGCCCCCCACGCTGGCCTTGACCCCCAGCCGCACGATCGTGCCCGAGGTGCAGCGCAGGCCGTCGAACAGGGCGATGCCCGCCCCGCCGTTGTCCTGGTTGACCCCTTGGAAGAACACGACGGTCGCGGTGCCGGGCGTTCCGGAGGTGGTGATGACCACCGAGTCCCCGGCCACGCTCGCCGTGCCCGTGCCGCTCAGGGAGCCGCCGACACCGGTCGAGTTGGCACAGCCGGAACCCGGGCCGCCAAGGTTGGCACAGGGGCACGCCGTGCCCGAGCCATCTCCGAAGCAATACGGCGTCAGTTGGGAGGCACACACCAGCGACTCGATGCGGAAATCGTCGACCGCGGCCTCGACGACCGAGCCGGAGCCCGCATCGTCCGCGATGAAGCGCACGCGCACCATGCTGCTGGGCGTGACGAAGTCCGCCACGCGGAACTGCTTGAAGAACCAGCCGCCGTTGACCTCGGAGCCCGCGGGTCCGACGGTTTCGACGTTCGTCCAGGCGCCGCCGATGGCATTGGAAATCTCGACGCGGAAGGTGTCTGCATTGGGCGAAGACCCGGCCGAGTTGGAGTACCAGCGCCAGTAGCTGATCTTCGCCTCGGGGTTCGCGCTGAGGTCGTAGGCCGGCGAGGTCAGAATGGTGAACCCGCCGTCGACATCGAAGCTCCCCACGCCCGAGCCCGCGGCGGCTCCCGTCACGAAGCACAGGGTGCCTGGTGCGGGAGTGTGGTCATCCGCCGGCTGCGCTGCGGTCCCCTCGGGATCCGCGCGCTCCCAGATGCCGGTGGTCGCCGTATCGCCGGCTCCGCCGACGGTCCAGCCCTGGTTGGTCTCGAACTCATCGAGCGCGAGCGTCGCCGAGGAACTGAATACCTGCGCCGTCTGGAATCCGGTCGCCGAAGGGCTCCAGACCAGCCCCTGCGGGCTGTTGACGCTGACGCGCCAGCGCAGCGTGCTCAAACAGGCCGAGGCCGGCAGTGTGACGGTGTAGTTGTTGGTCGAGGGGCTCGGCAAGGCGGACTCCACGAAGGCGCCGCCGTTGACCGAGAGATACAGCTTGCCCGTGTTGGGCGTAGGCTGCGAAGTTCCGAGGCCGGTAGCACTCATCGCAAAGGCCGCCGCCTGATTGGGCAGGAGCTGCGCCGGGAAACCGCCGGGGAACTGGATCAGCACCAGATTGGGTATGTCAAAGGCCTCGACGATGCCGACCGTGGTGGAAGAAGCGGGTGAGCTCGCGGAGTTGCCCATGCCGCGCTTGGCAAAGCCCGCCCACAGGTAGCTGAGGTTGGCGCCGGCGTTGTTGACCAGATCCGACTGCAGGATCGCGTCGCGCGACTGCAAGAAGGTCGGGTTGCCCGGGGCGATCTTCATGCCATCGACCACCAGTTGCAGGAAGGTGTCGTTGGCCCCGAAGCCCAGCGCCGTGATCATGTTGGCGCGGCACTCGAGGAGGGAGTTGCACCAGGTCTCGCCGACGTTGTGGACCGCCGTAGCCGTGTTGCCGATCAGCGTGCTGCGCGGAACGCTGGCCGGGAAGCTCTGCTGGTTGGGATCGAGGTCGGCGAAGGTCTGCGGAGCCTTGTTGAGATCCGTGGAATACGGGAAGCGGCGGATGCCGAAGTAGTAGTTGTCTGCGAAACCCGCACCCAGCGAGAGCACCGAATAGCCCCCGGTCTGGTAGGTGGCGTTGACATCCTCATCGGCGGTGGCGTTGAGCGCACGGCCGAAGAAATCGCTCCAGCCCTCGCCCATGCCCTGCGGCTGCGTGCCCGACAGACCGCCGTGCAGACGGATCGAGGTGCCGTGTGTCAGCTCGTGGTAGACGATGTCGGCGTCGAGCGACCCGTCGCGGTCCGGGGTCGGCCCGTTCCACACATACATCTGGCAGCGCGCGCTCGAGCCATCGGAGCCGGACGTGCCGAAGTTGGCGTTGTTGGTGCCGCCGCCGTCCTGACAGTCGGCTTGGACGGCATCGTTGCCAGCCCCCTGACCTGTGAAGTTGAGCGTCTGAAAGTTGCCGGCCGCCTCGTCGAAGCCCAGTTGGTAGAGCTTGTCGTGGTAGCGATTGGCCAGATAGAAGAAGTTCGCGACGGCAGCGGGACGGTAGGTGGTCGGCTCCTGCGCATTGTCCTGCGGGAAGTCGAACACGCGGTAGGGCGAGCCCACGGGCCGCGGCAGGTCCGGCAAGTTGTTGTTGTCCAGATCCGTGTGCGCATCGACGTTGTTGCCGAGCGTCTCGTTGACGCCGTCGTTGATCCAGCCGTTGGGCGAGAAGGCCGACACTTCCGCGCCCGTCACCGTGATCAGCGAGCGCGCCACGAAGGGGAACTGGAAGCCGTTGGGCGCGGGCGTGCCCGGCGAACCCGGCGCGGGGCTGTCGGTGGTGTAGGCGCGCACCGTCAGCGGCTCGTTGCCGCCCATCAGGAACACCAGCCGATTGTGGCGGCGCAGAATCGCACCAGTGCTCGCATCGACGATCACGTCGTAGGTGTGCCCAAGGCCCTTGACCGGCAGCGTCAGCGCCCAGCCGCTGCGGATGTCGTCGCGGGTCAGCGCGAAGTAGACCTGTTCGCTGGTGACCTCGATGTCCGAGCGAAAATCGCCGCTGAACCAGCTCTGGCGCGCCGCGGCCCCCTCCGGTTCCTGGCGGGCCGTGAAGCCCGTGTGGAGGTCGATGCCCAGATGGACGGCGGCACGCACCAGCGCCTCCTGCGCCGTGAGGCTGCGCTCGCTGACCTGGAAGTCACCCGAGGGGCGCGGCAGCATCGTGCTGCTGAGGTTGATCAGCTCGCCATGACGCGAAACATGGGCGCGCACCTCGCAACCGAACAGGTCGATGCCGTCGATCTGCTGCTGCCAGGTGAAGTGGTGGACGCCATTGTGCTGCGTGCGGTACTCGCGGCTGACGCGCGCGCGCTCGAGTTCCGCGGCATCGATCTCGAATAGATCCTGGTGTTGCGCGAGGAAGCCGCGCGCGATCGCCGCAGCCTGAAAGTCGCCGGCGACAGGACGGGTCAGCAGGGCCTGTGTCGAAGCCACCCAGTTGGGCGTGCCCAGCACGCCATCCTCGTCGATGCGCAGCCCGGGGATCCGGGCTCTAAGGGACTCGATGGCCGCCATTCGCCGCGCTCCTTGCGCTCCCTCCCGCCCCGCCTCGACGGCGGCACGAGCCCGCGCGAGCGGGATGCCCTGCTCATCGTGGCGAGCGTCGAGGTATGGCAGGCCCGGATCGGAATGGGCTCCGTGTGCATGCGCCAGCGGGGAATGCGGGTCGAATTGAGCCAGGGCCGGCAGGCTCAGGCACAGGCCCGCGCCAAGGCGCAGGACAAGGTTGCGCATCTCGATCATGAGGGGTGGGGGGAGCAGGGGTAGCAGGGGGTCGCGGCAGCTCCGGCTGCTGCGCGCATCGCCGATCCAGATTACCTTAAAAGCATGCTTTGCGAACGTCCGGGGCGCGCCCAAGGTTCCTGCGAGATCAGGAATTTCGGCGGCTAGCGGGGGGGGGCGCCGGCCTGCACCTCACCCCGAGCCGGGTCCCGGGGCGCCTCTCCCGGCAGCACTCCGGCCACCACCCCGCGGGCGCGGAAGCGGTCGCGAAATTCGAGCACATCCCGGGCGTAAGTGAAGGCTCCGCTGCGGTCCCGCACCAGTTGCTGTTCGCGCCAGCGCTCCCAGCCGCCCGCCTCCTTCTCCCAGCGCGCGAGCTTGCCCCGTCCGGCGTTGTAGGAGACCAGCACCCGCTCCAGATCAGGCCCCTCCAGCGCGATCAGCCAGCGCAGATATTCGGCGCCCAACTGGGCATTGAGTTCGGGCTTGTGCAGGAGATCGTCCCGGGAGGGCTCGGGCAGGCGCAGTTTTCTGGCTGAGTCCGCGGCGGCGGCGGGCATCAGCTGGAACAGCCCCATGGCCCCCTTGGGCGAGACCGCCCCGATCTGTCCGCGGCTCTCCACGTACATCACGCCCGCCAGCAGACAAGATTCGACGCCGCTTTCGGCTGCCGCCTGGCGCAAGATCGGCGTGTGCGACTCCACGCGCCGCATGCCGATCTCGCAGATCACCTGGCGGTACAGGCGCGGACCGTTTTGGATGCCGAACCACGCCAGCACGATCGTGCCCAGCACGATCGCGATCAGCGTGCGCTGACCGAGCACGCTGGCGCGCTGGATCGGGCCCGGCTTCTTGGATTTGCGGCTCCGGGATTTTCTACGGCGATTCAAGAGGATTTCTTCAAACGCGCGGCCAGCGCCTCGATCCACTGCGTGCGCGCAGCACCCGCCGGAGGCAAGGGGGGCAGCGGCTCGGAACAGATGCGCGCCAGTTCGCGGCGACCCCGCTCGGCCAGCCAACTTTCCGGGCGGCGCATCAGTTCGATGCAGAAGTGGAGCGCCGAATCGCGCAGCGGAGCCTGCAATTCCTCGGCCGAAACGGGCTGGATCGAGAGGCGCTCGCAGGCCGCGCGCAACCAGGCCTGCGCGTTGTCGTGCACGACTCCGTCCCACCACTCCCACCAGACACCAGCCGGATCCTGTTGGCCGCTCGCATCGACGCAGCTCAGCACCGCAAGTTCGTAGGCCAGCCGCGAGTTGCGCGGGTCGAGCGTCAGGGCCCCCAGCAAGGTGGGCACGGCCAGCGGATCGCACATCTCGGCCAGCAGCAGCGCCGCCTCCAGGCGTGCACGGTGCGTCGGCGAACTGGAGATGCGCTCCAGATCGGTCTGCGCGCGCTTGCCGAGCTTGCGCAGGGCTTCGAGTGCGGGAGCGTAGACCTCCGAGTTGCTGCCTTCGGCCAGCAGGCCGATCAGGAAGGGCGCCGTCGCGGGATCGTCCAGCGCACCCATGCCCTGCACCGCCGCGGCGCGGACAGCCGGGTTGCGGTCCGAAAGACCGAGCAACAGGGCGTCGAGGACGAAATCGCCCTTGAGCTCGCCGATCGCGCGCAGCGCGGCCACGCGCACGGGCTCCAGCCCCAGCCTGGCGCGCACGAGCAGTTCCGTGCGCGCACTCTCGGCCTTGAGGCGGCCGAGCGCCTCGACGGCGGCGGCCTCGACTTCAGGCGACTTGTCGCCGAGCAGCGGCAGCAACTGCGCGAGCGCATCCGCGCCCCCCCGCTTGCCGATCGCACGCGCACCGGCGGCGCGCAGGACGGGGCGGGTTTCCGAGAGCAAGCCCTGCGCGAAGGCCAGCGGCGCGGCATCGCAGATGATCTCCAGCAGTTTGGGATCCTCGACGCTCTGCACCAGTTCGCGCGCCATCTCCCGCGGCACTTCGCGACGATTTTCGTCGAAGCTTTGGGCCGCGATCGTCGCCATGCGCACCAGCTTGCCCAGCTCCTGCGGGCTCGCGCCGCGCATCAGCGCCAGCAGGGCCCGGAAATCGTCGGGCATCGCGACGCCGGGGAATTCCTGAAAGACGCTCTCCAATTCGGCCAGCCCGCGCTCCCGATCGGCTGGGTTGCGCGTCGCCTGCAGCATCGCCAGCACCAGCCGCTTGAGTCCGCTCGCACGCTCGAGCGGTTCGCGCTTGGCGGCCCACCAGGTGCTGGCCTCGGCCCACAGTTCGGCGCGTCCCGCGTGCTTGCCGGGCGTGGGATACTGCTGCCAGCGTTGCTCGTAAGCCAGCGAGCGCACGGCGGCGACGCTGCGCTCGAACCAGGCTTCCTCCAGGCCCACACCCAGCAGGAACTGCTTGCTGCGGCCCGCCACGCTGATCGACAGCTGGCGCTCGCGCGGTCCGCGCACGCCGCGCGCGCCGGGCAGACGTTCGGCGCCGAGCAGACCCTCGCGCTGGAACAGATCGAGCAGCGCCAGCGCCTGCGCTTGCGTGACGCGGAAGATCGTGGTGTTGGAGGCGACGCTGAGCGGTTCCGACTCGCTCGGACCGAGCAGCAGCCACGACTGTCCATCGATCCTGAGGTTGACCGCCAGACGGTCGGACTCACCTTCGCCGACCACCAGTTGCGCGCGCTGGGCGCGAAAACCCGCGCGGTTGTCGATCCACCAACTGACCCAACGCGGCCCTTCGGTGAGATCCTGGCCCGTCACCTGCCGCAGACGGCGGCTGACCGGCGCCTGCAAGGCGACGAAATCGTTGTGGAAGACCTTGCCGCTGGCGACCGCGACCAATCGATCGACGACGCTCTGGTCAAGCCAGGCGCGGGTGTCCGCGCGCGGGCTGCGAAAGCCGATGCCTGCCAGCGCCGCGGCGCTGGCTCCGGCGACGAAGGGATCCTGCGCTTCGAGCGCTTCCAGCAGCGCCGGGATGTGCGTGTCATTGAGGATCGCGCGCTGGGCCAGATCCTCGCGCTCGATGAGCCCGAGCAGTGCATAGGCCTGCGAGCGCAGGATCCAGCGCTCCTGGAAGGCGAGCTGCAGCAGCTTGGCGTCGAGATCCGGATCCTTGCGGCCGGCCAACTCGCTCAAGAGCTGCCCGGCAACCCGTGAGGCGGGATCGGCGAGCCGCGACAACAGGATGCGCGTGGCCTCCGGTGTGTCGAAATCCCCCACCAGACTGAGCAGTTCCAGCCGCGCGTCGGGGCGCGCCTTGCCCAGCGCAGCTTCCAACTCCGGCAGCAGCTCGGCGTTCATCCGCGCGCGCAATTCGCGCCCCGCAGCCAGCCGCAGGCCCGGTTCGCGCGCATCGAGGAATTCGATCAGCACGCGCGGCGGCACGCGCACGGGATCGACGCGCAGCAGCTCGCCCAGCAGCGCGGCCCCGGCTCCGGCGGGAGCACCGAGCCGCAGGCATTGGAGCACCAGCTCGTGGTCGAGCGGATCGGGGCTGGCGAGCAGCACGCGACCGGCCACGGTCACGACCGGCGCTTCCTTGGCCGAAAGCTCCGTGCGGGCCGCCGACAGTCCCGTGCCCCCCATCGCGACCAGCATGTCGACCGACTGCGCGAGCAGGCGCTCGTCGGGTGCGCGCTGGCGACGCAGGCCCTGGAACACGAAGGCGGCGGCGGGATCGATCGCGGCGGGTGTCGCCTGCGGAGCGGCGGAGCCTGGCGCGGCAGCGGGGGCTGTCGGCACGGTTGCCGACGGCACGGTTGCCGACGGCACGGTTGCCGACGGCATGGTTGCCGACGGCATGGTGGACGACGGTACGGTAGCTGACGCGGAACCTGGTGCTGCCTTCGCGGGCGCACCCGCTGACGGCGCCGCCGTCGAGCCCGCCTTGGGCAGCTTGAGCCCGCCCGATCCTTGCGTCTTGGAACCGCCCGGAAGACCCGGCAGCGTGTTGTAGCTCGCCTCGTGCGGCCGATCCTGCTTGCAGGCTGCGCACCAGGTCACGATCCGGCCTTGCTCGTCGCGCGGTGCGTCGGAGGGGAAGGTGTAGTTGCGGGTCTGGCAAGTGGTGCAGACTACGTGCGGAGCCAGATCGCCGCCGCCCTTGTCCTGCGAAACCGGGGGCAGTACTTGCGCGGGCGCGCTGTGCGCGAGGCAGAGGCAGGAGAGCAGGCAGAATTTCGTGACGTGGCTCAAGGCTCGATGCTCCGGGGACTCCCTAGGGCAGAGGAGCGAGCAGGATACTCTCTGGAAGGGCAAATCCGCGAGCCGGCTCAGGCCCGCTTGCCGCGCGACAACCAGAACACCCCGAACAGCACCACCGCACCGCCCAGCGCGACGTGGGCGCGCAGTTCCTCCCCCAGCCACAGCATCGACAGGGCCAGCGTCACCAGCGGCTGGAAGTAGATCAGACCCGACAATTGCGCGGCCCCAAAGCGCGCCAGAGCGCGGTTCCAGAAGGCGAAGGCGAGTCCGCTGCAGCCCAGCCCCAGAAACAAGATCGCGGACCAGGCCGTGGCACTCGGCACGGCGACCAGCCAGCGTCCCTCGATCGTCGCCGCCGCGATCGAGATCAGGCTGGCGACCCCCATCGCCGCCGCGCTCGTCACCAGCGCGCCGCTGCCCGCCACGGGACGCGCGCTGAGCAGCGTGTAGGCGGCCCAGCTGAAGGTCGTGCCGAACACGATCCAGTCGCCCGGCTGAAAGGCCTCCAGCTCGGCGCCCGGGAGCAGGATCCAACCCATGCCGGCCGTCGCGATCCCGATGCCGGCCCACGAGCGCGCGCTGATCGGCTCGCGCAGGAACAGCCTCGCGCCGATGGCGATGATCACCGGACCGAAGCCGACGATCCAACCGGAGTTCGCGGCGCTCGTCGAGTAGAGCGCATAGCCCTGAGCGACGATGTGCAGGCCGAGGATCAGGCCGAGCATCAGGCAGCGGCCGCGGTCCTCGCGGCGCGGCAGGAGCGTCGCTCGCCGCAGCGCCAGCCAGCCGTAGAGCAGCAGCGCCCCGAGCGCGAAGCGACCCGCAACCATGGACCAGGGCGAGAAGCCGCTCAAGGCCTCCTTGGCCGCCACGAAGGACGCACCCCACAGGAAGATCGAGCCCGCGGCACCGCTGGCGAAGGCGCCCTGCAGCGACAGCGCCTCCTGATCCCGGGGCGGGTTCAAGGCCGATCCTGCGCCGCGGGCATCTGCGGTCCGTGGAGCTGGACCTTGGCGGCGCTGACCTTGCGCAGGCGCATGTTGAGCAGCTCCACCAGCAGCGAGAAGGCCATCGCGAAGTAGATGTAGCCCTTGCCGACGTGCTGTCCAAAGCCCTCGGCGACCAGCATCACGCCGATCAGAATCAGGAACGATAGCGCCAGCATCTTGATCGTGGGATGGCGCTCGACGAAGTCGCTGACCGAGCCTGCGAAGACCATCATCACGGCCACGGCCACGACCACCGCCGCGATCATGATCGTGATGTTCTGGACCATTCCGACGGCGGTGATCACCGAGTCGAGGCTGAAGACGATGTCGAGCAGCAGGATCTGCACCAAGATCGCCCCGAAGCTCGCCCGTAGGCGCGGATCGATCGGGCCGTGGGGCGGGCCCTCGAGCCGCTCGTGGATCTCGAAGGTCGACTTGCCGATCAGGAACAAGCCCCCCCCCAGCAGAATCAGATCGCGACCGCTGATCGAGTGCTCGAGCACCGTGAACAGCGGCTGCGTCAGCCCCATCACCCACGAGATCGCGAACAGCAGCGCGATCCGCATCAGCATCGCCATCCCCAGACCCAGCCGGCGGGCGCGGGCGCGCTGCTCGGGAGGCAGCTTCCCCGACAGGATCGAGATGAAGATGATGTTGTCGATGCCGAGCACGATCTCAAGTGCGGAGAGCGTCAGGAAGGCGATCAGGTTGTCGGTCGTGAACAGTTCGCTCATGGGGGCCGTGGCAAGATCCACTCGGCGGGCCCGCGGATCAAAGTTTTCTCGATTTTCTCTTGAAGGCCCTCTCGCCTTGCGCATAAATCTGCCGCACCGCGCACGATTATGCACGCCCAAACCAAGCCCCGACCCGCCTCCCGCGAAGAACGCCGTGCCCGCATCGCCGAGCGCGTGCGCGCCCACCGGGTGCAGAACCAGGCCGAACTGGCCGACTGGCTGCGCTCGGAGGGCATCAAGGTCAATCAGGCGACGCTGTCGCGCGACCTGCGCGACATGGGTGTGCTCAAGGGCCCCGAGGGCTACGAGTTACCGCAGAATACGCCGGCACTCTCTTCCGATGGCACGCTGGCCCTGTATGCGGCGGTCCGCAACTGGCTGTCCTCGATCACCCCCGCCGAGAACCTCGTGGTGGTCAAGACACCGGTGGGCGGCGCCTCCCCGCTGGCGGTGGCGCTGGATTCCGCCGGCCACGCAGACGTGCTCGGCACCATCGCGGGCGATGACACGATCCTGATCGTGACGCGCTCCGCGCCGGCAGCGAGAGCGCTGGCGCGCGAACTCGCGGCACTGCGCGAGCCGAGGAAGAGGTCCACGTGAAGCGCGTCGCGGTTCTGGGTGCGTCCGGTTACACCGGGCGGGAGCTGCATTCCCTGCTGAAGCGCCACCGCGGCCTGGAGCTCGCGCACTTTGCCAGCGCGCGCGAGGACGCCACGCCGGAGGCGCCCGAGCTGGAGTGTGAACCGAGCATCGAGAAGCTCGACTGGTCGGCCCTCGCGCGCTGCGAAGGCGTGTTTCTGTGCACGCCGCACGGGACCTCGGCTCCGCTGGCGCGCCGCTGCCTTGAGCTGGGTCTCAAGGTGGTCGATCTCTCGGCCGATTTCCGGTTGCGCTCGCCCGCGAGCTACCAGACGGTTTACGGACACGCGCACGCCGCCCCGGAGCTCTTGCCGCAGGCGGTCTACGGACTGACCGAGCGCGCCCGCCCGTCCGTCGGCGCCGCGCGGCTCGTGGCCAATCCCGGCTGCTATCCCACCTCGATCCTGCTCGCGCTGGAGCCGCTGCTCGCTGCCGGCCTGATCGAGCTCGGTGCGCGCATCGTGTGCGACAGCAAGAGCGGCGTTTCCGGCGCGGGCAAGAATCCCTCGGCGCGCACGCACTTCGGCAACAGCCACGAGAACTTCCTCGCCTACGGCGTCGGCACCCACCGCCACCAGCCGGAGATCCGCGAACACGCGGGCAGCGACGCGATCCTGTTCGTGCCGCATCTCCTGCCCGTTTTCCGCGGGATCCTCTCCACGATCTATGTGGTCCCGGCCGCCGGCTGTCAGTCCGCCGACCTGCGCGGCTGCCTCGCGGAAACCTACGCCGGCGAGCCCTTTGTGCGCGTGTTCCAGCGCGGGCAGGTCGAGCTCAAGGGAGTCCAGCACACCAACCAGTGCCACGTGGCGCTGGCTGATGCGGACGAAATGGTCGTGATCACCAGCGTGATCGACAACCTGCTGAAGGGCGCCTCGGGTCAGGCTCTGCAGAACATGAACCGCATGCTGGGCTTTGAGGAAACGGAGGGGCTGTCGTGAGGCTGCTCGTCAAGATCGGCGGCGCGCAACTCGAGGTACCCGCCGCCCGCGCGGAGTTCGCCGCGGCTTTGGCGCAGGCATGCCGCGCCGGCCACGAAGTGGTCGTGGTGCACGGCGGGGGCAATCAGATCCGCGAATGGGTTCGCAAGCTGGGGCTGCCGGAGGCCTACCATCAGGGCCTACGCGTCACCGATGAAGCCACGGCGGGCGTGGTGCTCGCGGTGCTGTGTGGCGAAGTCAATAAATGGCTGGTGCAGGCTCTCACCGAAGCCGGCGTGCGCGCGGTCGGCCTCTCGGGTGCGGACGGCGCCGTGTTCCAGGCCCGCAAGGTGCATGCGCAGGAAGCCGAACTGGGCTACGTGGGCGCGGTGAAGTCCGTCAACCGCGAGCTCGTCGACGCGCTCTGCGGCGCCGCATTCGTCCCGGTGCTCGCCACCGTGGCGCCGCTCGGTAGCGATGAGCCCGATCCGCGCGAGCGCTTCTACAACATCAACGCCGACATGGCGGCGGGGCCGCTGGGTGCGGCGCTGCGCGCCGATGCGATCCTGTTCCTCACCGACGTTCCCGGCGTGCTCGACGGCAGCAAGCGCCGCCTCGAAGAACTCTCCGCCGAGCAGTGCGCCGGTCTGCAGGCCGAAGGCGTGATCGCAGGCGGCATGATCCCCAAGGTCGAGGCCGCGCTCGGCGCGCTGGCCGCCCATCCGGGAGCGCTCGTCAAGATCGCCCCCGCCAAGGGCAGCTCGGCTGTGCTGGCGGCGCTCCAACCCGACACCGGCACGCGCTTCGTCGCGTCCGCACTGGTTTCCTGAACAAAGATGACTAGCACCACGACTGCCGCACAGACGGCCATGAATCCGCTGCTCCGCACCTACGCTCCGGCGCCGGAGGTCTTCGTGCGCGGCAGCGGCGCGCTGCTGGAGACCGCGGATGGCAAGCGTTTCATCGACTTCCTCGGCGGTATCGCGGTCAGCGCGCTGGGCCACAGCCATCCGGTGATGGTGCGCGAGCTCTCCGCCCAGCTCGGGCGCACGGTGCACCTCTCGAACCTGTTCCAGAACCCCTACTCGCAGGATGTAGCCGCGCGCCTCGCGCGCCTCAGCGGTCTGCAGGCGGTGTTCTTCACCAACAGCGGCACCGAAGCCAACGAGGCTGCCATCAAGATCGTGCGCAAGAAGGCCTACCAGCGCGGCGAGAAGCAGCGCACGGGCCTGATCGCGATGGAAGGCAGCTTCCACGGTCGCACGATGGGCGCGCTCTCGCTGACGCACACCGAAAAGTACCGCAAGCCCTTCCACCCGCTGCTGCCCGAGGTCGAGTTCGTCGCCCCCGGCGACACTGCGCGCCTGCGCTCGCTGCTGGAGACCCGCCGCTACGCCGGCGTGTTCCTCGAGCCGATCCAGGGCGAGCAGGGCGTCAAGGAACTGCCGCACGCCTTCCTGCGCGAGGTGCGCGAGTTGTGCACGGCCACCGGAACGCTGCTGGTGCACGATGAGGTGCAGTGCGGCTGCGGCCGCACGGGCAGCTTCCTCGCAGGTGATGCCGCCGGCGTGAAGCCGGATGTGGTCACGCTGGCGAAACCCATCGCCGCCGGCCTGCCGATGGGCTGCGCCATCGTCGCCTCCGAGCACGCCGATGTGTTTGAGCCGGGCGATCACGGTTCGACCTTCGCGGGCGGGCCCTTCGTGCTGCGCGGCGCGCAGGTCTTCCTCGACCTGATGGAGCAGGGCCTGCAGACCGAGGTGGTGGCGCGCGGCAATGAACTTCGGGCAGGCCTCGCCGACCTCAAGGGCGAATTCCCCGTGATCACCGAACTGCGAGGCCGCGGCCTGATGCAGGGTCTGCGACTTGAGCGCAATGCGCCCGAGCTGCAGAAGAAGCTCTACGCCAAGGGCCTGATCACCAACTGCACGGCGGGTGACGTGATCCGCATCTTGCCGCCTTATGTCATCACGTCCGAAGAGATCGGCTGCGGTCTCTCGATCCTGCGTGATTGTCTGCGCGAGCTGTAGTCCGTTTCCGTTTCGAAAGGAGTCCCTTCATGACCGCCACCCTCACCCGTTTCGGCAAGTTGCCCACCAAGGACCTGTTGACGATCGCTCAACTAGGGACCGGGGACATTGAAACCGTCTTCGATGCGGCCGCGGAACTCAAGCGCGGCCGCAACGAACACAACTCCGTGCTCAAGGGCAAGCGCCTGGCGATGATCTTCGAGAAGGACTCGCTGCGCACGCGCTTCACCTTCGACATCGGCATGCAGGATCTGGGCGGCTCGGCGGTGTTCATGGACCACCGCGATGTCCGCCTGGGCTCGCGCGAATCGCTCAAGGACATGGCGCGCAACCTCGAACGCTGGGTGGACGGCATCGTCGCCCGCACGTTCAAGCACCGAGCGCTGGAGGAGCTTGCGGCCAACTGCTCGATACCCGTGATCAACGGCCTGTCGGATTATCTGCACCCCTGCCAGGCGCTGGCCGATGTCTTCACGCTGACCGAGAAGTGGGGATCGGTGAAGGGCCGCAAGCTGGTCTACGTCGGCGACGGCAACAACACCTGCCACTCGCTGGTGCATGTCGCCGCGCGCCTGGGCGCCAACATGACCGTCTGCAGCCCCGAGGGCTACGAGCCCAATGCCCGAGTGATCAGCGAAGCGATGCTGATGGCGCGCGAATCGGGCTCCGACATCCAGATCGTCAACGATCCCGAGACGGCGGTACGGGGCGCCGATGCGGTCTACACGGATGTGTGGGCCAGCATGGGCCAGGAAGACGAGATCGAGGAGCGCTCGGCGATCTTCAACGACTACCGCGTCGACGAGGAGATGATGGCGATCGCCAAGCCGGACGCGCTGTTCATGCACTGCCTTCCCGCGCACCGCGGACAGGAAGTCACGGCCGGCGTGATCGACGGCCCCAACTCGATCGTCTACGATATCGCCGAAAACCGCCTTCACGTGCAGAAGGCCGTGATGGTCCTCTTGATGGGAGAATCCTGAGCCATGTACCACTCACTCGATGAGTTCCAGCGCGACTTCGAGCATCACAGCGTGGAAACCCTGCGCGTGCTCGAGCACCTCTCGGATGCGTCGCTGTCGACCAAGGTCGACCCACAGGGCCGCGATCTAGGTTTCATCGCCTGGCACATCGTGCAGACCTATCCGGAGATGCTCGCTCAGGCCGGCATCACGGGCCTTGCCGGCCCCGCGCACGGCGCGCCCGTGCCCGCGGAGGCTGCACAGATCGCCAAGGCCTACAGCGTGGTTCGCGCAACCCTGATGAGCACACTGCGTTCCGCGTGGACCGACGCGATGCTGCCGGAGTCGATCCCGATGTACGGACAGAGCTGGCCGCGGCACATGGTGCTGAGCGGCTTGCTCTATCATGAGGTCCACCACCGCGGCCAGCTGACAGTGCTGATGCGCCAGGCGGGACTCAAGGTTCCCGGCGTGTTCGGCCCCGCGCGCGAAGAATGGGGCACTTACGGTCTCCCCGCTCAACCCTGAATTTCTCCCCCCGCCCCCCTTCACGCCCTACCCCTTACTCGGAGCCCTCTCATGGCTGACAAGGTTGTCCTCGCCTACTCCGGCGGACTCGACACATCGATCATCATTCCCTGGATCAAGGAACACTACGGGCTGGAAGTGCACGCCGTCTGCGGCGATGTCGGCCAGGGCGAAGACGAGCTCAAGGGCCTGGAGGAAAAGGCGAAGAAGACCGGCGCCAAGTCCTGCAAGGTCGTCGATGTCCGCCGCGAGTTCCTGACCGACTATGTGTGGCCCAACCTGCGCGCGATGAGCGTGTACGAAGGCCGCTATCTGCTCGGAACCAGCATGGCGCGCCCGATCCTCGCCAAAGTGCAGGTCGACTACGCGCGCGAGGTCGGTGCCAAGTACGTCGCGCATGGCTGCACCGGCAAGGGCAACGATCAGGTGCGCTTCGAGTTGACCTACCAGGCGCTCGCTCCGGATCTGGAGATCATCGCTCCCTGGCGCGAGTGGGACATCCGCTCGCGCGAGGATGCCATCGACTACGCCGAGGCACGCAAGATCCCGATCACCGCCAGCCGCACGAAGATCTATTCGCGCGACCGCAACTTGTGGCATATCAGCCACGAGGGTGGTGCGCTCGAGGATCCGGCCAACTCGCCGCCGGAGGATGTCTGGATGCTGACCGTGTCGCCGGAGAAGGCGCCGGATGAGCCGCGCATCCTGACGCTGGGCTTCGAGGCCGGCGTGCCGGTTTCAGTGGATGGCAAGAAGCACAGCCCCGAAGCGCTGGTCGCCAGGCTCAACGAACTCGGCGGCTTCCACGGCGTCGGCCGCGTCGACATCTGCGAAAACCGCCTGGTCGGCATGAAGTCGCGCGGCGTTTACGAGACGCCTGGCGGCACGATCATCCTCGAGGCGCTGCGCACGCTGCGCGCCCTGACCATGGACCGCGACAGCGCGCGCATGTGCGAGAAGCTGATGCCCGACTACGCGGATCTGGTCTACACCGGACGCTGGTTTGCTCCGCTGCGCGAGGCGATGGACACCTTCTTCCGCGAAGCCACGCGCTTTGTCACCGGCGAGGTGCGCGTCAAGCTCTACAAGGGCACGGCCACCGCTCTGGGAGCATCGAGCCCCTACTCGCTCTACAGCGAGGATCTCGCGACTTTCGGGCCCAGCGCGAAGTACGACCACGCCGATTCGAAGGGCTTCGTGCGGCTCTACGGCCTGCCGGGCATGATCGCGGCGCAGGTGCGGAGCGGCAAGCGCGCGGGCAAGTCGGTGAACAAGTCGGTGAGCAAGGCGGCAAGCAGCGGCGGCGGCAAAACGGCCAAGGCGGTTCTGCCGACCGCCAAGCCGGCCGTGGCGTTGATCAAGGGTGTCAAGGCGGGCAAGAGGCGCGCCAAGCAGGTTCTGACATGAGTCAGCTGTGGGGCGGGCGCTTCGAGGGCCGGCCGGATCCTCGCTTCCACGCGTTTCAGGCCAGCCTCGCGGTGGATCAGCGGCTGTGGCGCGAGGACATCACAGGCAGCATCGCTTGGGCTCACGCCCTCGCTCGTGCGGAGGTGATCCTCGCCGACGAGGCACGCACCATCGAAGCGGGTCTCTGCGCGATCGCCGCCGAACTCGAGGCCCAGCCCGCCCTGCTCGCCCAATCGGGTGCCGAAGACATCCACGACTTCATCGAAACCCGCCTGCGATCGCGGATCGGCGATCTGGCGCGCAAGCTGCACACCGGGCGCTCGCGCAATGACCAGGTTGCCACGGACTTCCGCCTCAACCTGCGGGTGCTCGGTGCGCGAATCGGCCTGGCTCTGGAGGAGCTGCAGGCATCGCTTGTGGAACTCGCCTCGAAAGTCGCGGAACTGCCGATGCCCGGCTACACGCACCTGCAGCGCGCGCAGCCGGTCACGGCGGGCCATTTCTTGCTGGCATATGTCGAGATGCTCGAGCGCGACCGCGAACGCCTGCAACAGGCGCTGGCGCGGATGAATGTCTCGCCGCTGGGCTCCGGCGCGCTGGCGGGCACAGCCTTCCCCGTCGACCGCGAGATGCTGGCCGCGCAACTGGGTTTCACGCACCCCACGCGCAACAGCCTCGATGCGGTCAGCGCGCGCGACCATGCCGCCGAACTCGCCTTCATGGCCGCGCAGTGCATGGTGCACCTCTCGCGCTTCTCCGAGGACTGCATCTTCTTCGCCTCGCAGGAGGCGCGTTTCGTGCGGCTCTCCGATGCGATCAGCACAGGCTCGAGCCTGATGCCGCAGAAGAAAAACCCCGACGGCTTCGAGCTCTTGCGCGGCAAGAGCGCGCGCGTGATCGGAGCGCTGCAGTCGCTCTTGGTGCTTCAGAAGGGACTTCCCCTGGCCTACGACAAGGACCTGCAGGAGGACAAGGAACTGTGCTTCGACGCGCTCGACACCGTGCTGGAGTGCCTCACGGTGGCCGCGATACTCGTTCGAAACATCGCCTTCGACGAAGCGCGCTGCCGTGCCGAGGCCAACAAGGGCTATTCCAACGCCACGGATCTGGCAGATCTGCTCGTGCGCGGCGGCATCCCCTTCCGCGACGCCCACGAGCGCGCGGGTCTCGTGGTGCGCGCAGCGATCGAGCGCGGCATCGAGCTCGACGATCTGAGCCTCGCGGACCGCTCCCGGCTGCTCCCCGAACTCGCCCACCTCGACGATGCGGCCTGGCGACGCGAGCTGTCCGTCGATGCCGTGCTGGCGCGCCGCCGGGTCACCGGCGGCACCGCTCCCGAACGCGTGCGCGCCGAGGCCGCACGCTGGAAAGCCCTGCTCCACTCGCGCGTGCCGCTCGCGCATGTCTCTGCTCCTGTTTCCCGCACCTCGAATCCGACCTGACCACATGGAAATCCAGACCTCCCAAGCCAAGACCCGCGTCAGCGATGCCCGTCCCGTGCTCCCCGCCGGTTTCAAGGCTGCGGCGCTGCACTGCGGCATCCGCGCCAAGAAGAACAAGCTGGATCTGGGCCTGATCGTGGCGGACCGCGCCTACCCGGCGAGCGCGCTGTTCACGGCCAACCAGCTGCAGGGCGCGCATGTCATCGTCGGACGCGAGAGCCTGGCGAAGAGCGGCGGCAAGGTGCGCGCGATCCTCGTCAACTCCGGCAACGCCAACTGCTCCACGGGCATCGAGGGCATCGAAGACAACCGCCGCGTGCAGCGCGCGCTGGCCGAGCTGATCGGCTGCGCGCCCGAAGAAGTGCTGTTCATGAGCACGGGCGTGATCGGAGCACGCCTGCCGCTCGAGCGCATTCTCGATGCACTGCCGACGCTGCTTGCCAACGCCAGCGAGCGCGGACTGGGTGATTTCTCGACCGCAATCATGACCACCGACCTCGTGCCGAAGGTGCGCACGCTGGCCGTCGAAGACAAGAACGGTCCGCCCTTCCGTGTCACCGGCGTCGCCAAGGGGTCCGGAATGATCCACCCCAACATGGCCACAATGCTCGCCTACGTGCTGACGGATGGGCCGGCTGATGACCACCCGCGCGAGATGCAAAAGCGCATCGCCGACCGCAGCTTCCACCGCCTGACGGTCGATGGGGACACCTCCCCTAACGACACATTCTTCCTCTGGAGCAGCCAGCACGCCGAGGGCAGCACGCATCCCAAGAGCCGTGCCGGCTGGACCGACAGTCACGACGATGTGCTCGAACGCGCGGTGCTGGAGGTCAGTCAGGAATTGTGCCGCTGCATCGCCGCGGACGGTGAGGGCGCCACGCGCCTCGTGACGGTGCAGGTCCACGGTGCTCCCGATGAGGCCGCCGCCGCGCTGGTCGCGCGCACCATCGCCACGAGTCCGCTGACCAAGACGGCGGTGCACGGCCGCGACCCCAACTGGGGCCGCATCCTCGCCGCCGCCGGACGCAGCGGAGTCAAGTTCGACACGGACAAGGCCCGCGTGTGGATCGGCGAGGCTGACGTGTTCTCGGGCGGCAAGCCGCATCCTGAGAACGAACCGACGGCCCACCTGCACCTGCTCAACAACCACGAGGTCGTGCTGGGCATCGACCTCGCGGTCGGCACGAGCAGCGCGGAAGCCTGGACCTGCGACTACTCCGCGGACTACGTGCGCATCAACGCGGACTACCGCTCCTAGATTCGCCAAAGGCTCGCAGATTCGGCGCGGGCGGGTCTTGCACCCCCGTGAACGCAGGCCGCAAGCTGGACCCGCATGGGGTACCTGCTGGCGCGGTCGGTCGTTCTGGGGCCTATCTGCGGCACGGTCGGCTGCGCGGTGCATCCCGACTCTGCGTCGCAGGCTGACTCTGCAGTGCAGTCCTTCCCTGCAGGGTCGCCGCCTCGCGAGCTGCCACGCCCCAACATCGTGTTCATCCTGGCTGATGACCACGCCACGCAGGCACTCGGTGCCTACGGATCCATGGTGGCCCACACGCCCCACCTGGACCGACTGGCGGCGCAGGGCCTGCGCTTTGACTGAGCCTTCTGCGGGAATGCGATCTGCGCCCCCGCGCGGGCGAGCCTGCTGACGGGCATGCACAGCCACAAGCATGGCGTGATCGACAACTCCAAGGGCTTCGATCCTGCGCTGCCGAGCTTCCCGAAGGCGCTTCAGACGGCGGGTTACCAGACCGCTCTGTTCGGGAAGTGGCACCTCAAGAGTGATCCCGCCGGCTTCGACGCCTGGGAGGTCTTCCCGGATCAAGGCAAGCACTACGACCCGCTGCTGCGATCGGCCTCGGGTCAGCGCAGGCTCGAGCGCTTGCCACGACGCATGATATCTAGGGAGCGATAGAGGATGCCCAAAGAATCAAATCCATTCTTCGACTGGGACGTGCAGTGCTGGCCGGGAGCAGCGGTGGGTCTGAAACTGGATACATCGACCTCACCATTGAAAACGGAGGAGCTTTCACAACGTAATTCCAGAAAAAGACGTTCCTCAGCACCCCGGGAAGGGGGGGCAATATCGAACCTTCGCTGGCACTTCCCGTCCCTTCTGAACCCTTGTCAGGGGTTTCGTCAATGCTTCCCAAATCGCTGTCAAGCCGTTTATTTCCTTTGCTCGTCGCGTTGCCGACCACTCGGCCCGCAGCTCTCCCCGATTGTCCTCACATGTGCGAGGTGTTGGTGGTTACGACTTCGCCCTCTTTGCAGTGCTGCTTCCAGCTGGATTCGAACCCATCCTCTGCACCGGTGAATAGTTCGTCCATGGCCCCCACAGCGGGGAACCGGCAGGTCAAGGCCAAACTCGTTCGTCACGAAGCAGCTTCCTGCAGCCCTCTACACGAAAATGGGAGGTCAAATCTCTCTCCGAGATGTTGGCAAGGAGGGCGGTTTACCTGTCGGATCAGGGCTTCTTCGGGGGCGAGCACGGCCTCTACGACAAGCGCTGGATGTACGAGGAAAGCCTGCGCATCCCCCTGATCATGCGCTGGCCCGGGGTCATTCGCGCCAGCGCGTCTTGTGCAGAACATCGATCTGGCCCCGACGCTGGTCGAGCTCGCCCGGGCCCAGACCTGGGAGCCTGTGCAGGGGCTCAGTCTGGTGCCCCTGCTGCAGGGCGAGCCACCCAAGAACTGGCGCGAGGCCATTTACTACCGCTACTACGAGTACCCCGCTCCTCACCGCGTGCAGCCTCACAGGGGTCTCCGTACGGAGCGCTACAGGTGGATCGAACACCCGCTGACGGGTACTCAGGAGCTGTATGACTCGGAGAGCGATCCGACGGAAATGCACAATCGGGCCAAGGACCCAGAGCTCAGGCCGAGCGCAGAAGGACTCCAGCGACAGTTGGCTCTGCTACGGAAGGAGTACGGAGACAACTAGCAGCCCATACGGACCAAGGCGCGAGTGCAGGCCGAGAGTCTGGCCCGAGAGTCCAGGCCGGCGCGCGCGGGCTCGTGGGGGGTAGCTATGTTCGCACTGGGCGTAAAAAAAACGCCCAGTGCTTGTTCAGCAACTGGGCGTGTGTGAAAAACCCCGGCGACGACCTACTTTCTCGCAAAGCAATATCATCGGCGACTTCCGCTTGACGACCGTGTTCGGAATGGGAACGGGTATGGCCAGAAGTCCATGATCACCGGGAGTACGATGGCCGCGAAGCGCTCCCGAAGGAACATGGCTTCGCGGCTGTAAGAAAGGTGAATGGATCGTTGTGTACACCATCTTTGGTCGAACGACCTGTTTCCAAGGACTGCGGCGCAGTCAGTGGAAAAAGGTGGTTAAGCCGATTGTCCGATTAGTACCGGTAAGCTACGGATGTTACCATCCTTACACCGCCGGCCTATCAACCTGGTAGTCTTCCAGGGGACTAGTTGGGATGACTTGTTTTGGAGAAGGCTTCGCGCTTAGATGCATTCAGCACTTATCCGTTCCGGTCGTAGCTACCCAGCGATACCGTTCGCACGATAACTGGAACACCAGAGGACCGTCCTCCCCAATCCTCTCGTACTAGGGGAAAGGCTCCGCAATCATCCTACACCCACATCAGATAGGGACCGACCTGTCTCACGACGGTCTAAACCCAGCTCGCGTACCGCTTTAATTGGCGAACAGCCAAACCCTTGGGACCTCCTTCAGCCCCAGGATGCGATGAGCCGACATCGAGGTGCCAAACCGCGCCGTCGATATGAACTCTTGGGCGCGATCAGCCTGTTATCCCCGGAGTACCTTTTATCTGATGAGCGACGGCCCTTCCACTCGGAATCCGCCGGATCACTAGGACCTACTTTCGTACCTGCTTGAGCTATATCTCTTGCAGTCAGGCGCACTTATACCCTTACGCTCTACGTGCGATTGCCAACCGCACTGAGTGCACCATCGTGCTCCTCCGTTACTCTTTTGGAGGAGACCGCCCCAGCCAAACTGCCCACCTGACACTGTCTACCGCCCTGTTCAGCGGTGTTAGAAACTTATCATTACGAGAGTGGTATTTCACTGATGACTCCACCGGACCCGAAAGCCCAGCTTCGACGTCTCCCACCTATGCTACGCACGACATAACAAGTCTCAATATCAGGCTACAGTAAAGGTTCACGGGGTCTTTCCGTCTTGATGCGGGATCGTGGCATCTTCACCACAGCTACAAGTTCGCCGAGCATGCCGTCGAGACAGTGCCCATGTTATTACGCCTTTCGTGCGGGTCGGAACTTACCCGACAAGGAATTTCGCTACCTTAGGACCGTCATAGTTACGGCCGCCATTCACTGGGGCTTCAATTCGGAGCTTCGCTTGCGCTAACCCCTCCTCTTGACCTTCCAGCATTGGGCAGGCGTCAGTCTGTATACGTCGTCGGTACGACTTTGCACAGACCTGTGTTTTTAATAAACAGTTCCATGGGCCATTTCTCTGCGGCCCCACAGAGCTTGAGTCGCGAAGACCTACACTCCACGGGGCACCCCTTTTCCCGAAGTTACGGGGTTAATTTGCCGAGTTCCTTGACTGCATTTCTCTCGAGCGCCTTAGGATATTCACCTCACCCACCTGTGTCGGTTTAGGTACGGATACCGAGTTGCTTCCTAGAGGATTTTCTCGTCGGTTGGTCCTGCAACTTCGCCCTTGCGGGCTCGCTGTCACTCCTGGGATTACGCTGACGGGTTTACCTATCAGCCTCCCTCAAGCTTAGACGCACATCGGTCAGTGCGATTGCAATTCTTCCCGCGTCCCCCCATCGGTCTTAACGCTTCTCGGTAGTACAGGAATATTAACCTGTCTTCCATCGACTACGCCTTTCGGCCTCGTCTTAGGGTCCGACTAACCCCGGGCGGATTTACCGTGCCCGGGAACCCTTGGGTTTACGGCGAGCAGGATTCTCACCTGCTTTCTCGCTACTAATTGCGGCATAATCACTTCCACAGCGTCCAGTAGTCGTTACCGTCTACCTTCACTCGCTTGGAACGCTCCCCTACCAATAGAAGAAGCATGACAGCTTCATCTAGTACTTAGCCTCGGTTGCACCCTTGAGACCCGTTCATTTTCGGCGCAAAACCTCTCGACCAGTGAGCTATTACGCACTCTTTAAATGATGGCTGCTTCTAAGCCAACATCCTGGCTGTCTTAGAGATTTCACTTCCTTCTCTTCACTTAGGATGCATTAGGGACCTTAGCTGTAGTTCTGGGTTGTTTCCCTCTCGACCACGAACCTTATCGCTCGTAGACTGACTCCCTGGATACGGTAGATGGTATTCGGAGTTTGATTAGGAGTGGTACCGGGTTAGGGCCCACGACCCATTCAGTAGCTCTACCCCCATCTACTATTACCAAAGGCTAGCCCGAAAGCTATTTCGGGGAGAACCAGCTATTTGCCAGCTTGATAAGCCTTTCACTCCTATCCACAAGTCATCGGAGCGGTTTTCAACCCACACCCGTTCGGCCCTCCACGGATTGTTACATCCGCTTCAGCCTGCTCATGGATAGATCGCTGGCTTTCGGGTCTACTCCGCCGGACTTGAATCGCGCTATTCACACTCGGTTTCCCTTCGGCTTCGTCCCGTAAGGACTTAACCTTGCCCGACAAAGTAACTCGCCGCATCATTATGCAAAAGGCACGCCGTGAGCCATTACTCCGAAGAGTCATAGGCCTCCGACAGGCTGTAAGTGTATGGTTTCAGGTTCTATTTCACTCCCCTAACCGGGGTTCTTTTCGCCTTTCGCTCGCGCTACTATTGCACTATCGGTCGTCCATGAGTACTTAGCCTTGGGGGGTGGTCCCCCCGGATTCACACCAGGTTTCCCGTGTCCGGTGCTACTTGGGATCGCTACGGAAGGCACACTGCTTGTCGGCTACGGGGCTGTCACCCGCTACGGCTGGCTTTCCCACACCATTCACCTAAGCATGTGCTTGTTAACTTCCTGGACTCCTCGCAGTGAGTCCTGTAGATCCCGCGACACCGGCGTCGCAACGGCTGCAACCTTGCACGACGCCGGTTTAGGCTCTTCCCCGTTCGCTCGCCGCTACTGGGGGAGTCGAGTTTTCTTTCTATTCCTGCAGGTACTGAGATGTTTCAGTTCTCTGCGTTTCCTCCGTGCACGAGTTGTGCGCACGGTACCAGGAGATAAATCCTGGTCGGTTTCCCGATCTCGGAGACCTCCGGATCAAAGCCTGTTGGCGGCTCCCCGGAGATTATCGCAGCTGACCACGTCCTTCTTCGGCTATGGACGCCAAGGCATCCACCATACACTCTTCGTAGCTTAACCACTTGTTCTTGCATTGTGGTGTCCACTTGATCCATTCACCTTGTTTTCAAAGATCATGCAGCGGCTTGGCCGCAGCGTGTTTCGTTCTTCCGGGTGCCCTCAACTCGAAGCGGGTCCGCCGACCTTCGCCAGCGACTGCATAGCTCACAGATTCAAGATCAGGTCGAGCGCAGGTGGTGGAGGCGAAGGGACTCGAACCCACGACCCCCTGGTTGCAAACCAGGTGCTCTACCAACTGAGCTACGCCCCCACTGAATCCGGGCCCCCATTGAATCCGGCTGATTAGAATCCGGCTGATCCGGGGGCCTTCGGTGCGGAGGACAGTCTCTCAAGTCAGGGCCTCTGGTGGGCCTGAGTGGACTTGAACCACTGACCTCCCGCTTATCAGGCGGGTGCTCTAACCAACTGAGCTACAGGCCCGATACCCGGAAAGGCACCGAGCGTCAGCTGTGGACATGCGTCCGCAGCCCAACGCCCGTGTGGAAGTAGAGTGGCCCTCGTCCCCATGCAAGCTCCTATGCGCGCTGTTCCGGCCAGAGGCCAGAACATCTAACTTATCCGTTAGAAAGGAGGTGATCCAGCCGCAGGTTCCCCTACGGCTACCTTGTTACGACTTAGTCCCAATCACGAAGCTTGCTTTAGGCACCGTCCCCCTTTCGGTTGGACAAAGCGACTTCGAGCACTCCTCGCTTTCGTGGCTTGACGGGCAGTGTGTACAAGGCTCAGGAACATATTCACCGCGGCGTGGCTGATCCGCGATTACTAGCGATTCCGGCTTCATGAAGGCGAATTGCAGCCTTCAATCCGAACTGGGGCTGGCTTTTTGGGATTACCTTGACCTCACGGTTTTGGAACCCTTTATACCAACCATTGTAGCACGTGTGTCGCCCTGGCCATAAGGGCCATGATGACTTGACGTCGTCCCCACCTTCCTCCGTTTTAACAACGGCAGTCTCACTAAAGTCCCCGGCATGACCCGCTGGCAACTAGTGATAGGGGTTTCGCTCGTTACGGGACTTAACCCAACATCTCACGACACGAGCTGACGACAGCCATGCAACACCTGTGTACGTTCCGACCCCGAAGGGCTGTCACCCTACTTTCATAGGGATAATCCGTACATGTCAAGGCCAGGTAAGGTTCTTCGCGTTGCTTCGAATTAAACCACATGCTCCACCGCTTGTGTGAGCCCCCGTCAATTTCTTTGAGTTTTACCCTTGCGAGCGTACTCCCCAGGCGGGGCACTTAGCACATTTGCTCCGGCAGAGAGAACCATAGGTATCCCCCTGCCAAGTGCCCATCGTTTACGGCTAGGACTACCGGGGTATCTAATCCCGTTTGCTACCCTAGCTTTCGCACCTCAGTGTCAGATTTCGGCCAGTAACTCGCTTTCGCCACCGGTGTTCCTCCTGATATCTACGCATTTCACCGCTCCACCAGGAGTTCCAGTTACCCCTCCGAACCTCGAGCCTGCCAGTATCGGACGCAATTCCTCGGTTGAGCCGAGGGATTTCACGCCCGACTTAGCAGACCACCTACGTGCGCTTTATGCCCAGTAATTCCGAACAACGTTTGCAACCTCTGTATTACCGCGGCTGCTGGCACAGAGTTAGCCGCTGCTTCCTTTGGTCTTAGTCATTCCGAGTGCTGTTCACACCCGTTCGTTCCTAGAACCTGACAGCAGTTTACAACCCGAAGGCCTTCATCCTGCACGCGGTGTCGCTCCGTCAGGCTTTCGCCCATTGCGGAAAATTCACGACTGCAGCCTCCCGTAGGAGTCTGGGCAGTGTCTCAGTCCCAGTGTGCCAGTCCGTCCTCTCAGACCTGGTAGCCGTCATCGCCTTGGTAGGCCATTACCCCACCAACTAGCTGATAGCCCGCAACCCCCTCCCTGAGCAGCAGCTTGCGCCACCGTTTGCCGGGCAGATGATGCCATCCGCCAGGAACATCCAGCATTAGCCACCGTTTCCAGTGGTTATTCCGATCTTCGGGATAGGTTGGTTACGTGTTACTCACCCTTTCGCCGCTTTACTTGCATTGCTGCTTTCACGCGCGACTTGCATGCCTAAATCACACCGCTAACGTTCGTTCTGAGCCAGAATCAAACCCTTCAAAAAGTTTGTTCTGTGGAATGAAAATTGAGTTGCCGACCCTGCCGAAGCAGGATCAGGCTTGCTCGCATGGTTTCAAGGGCCACCCTGTTTTCAAAGATCGTCGACCACTGGCAGCCCACCTCGAGGGCGGGCCGGCCATGGGTCGTGTTTTCAGTCTCTTTCGCGGGCTTGTCTTCCGCGTTCGAGGGACGGGGATAATAGGGTCTTTCGAGCGCCCGTCAACGGCTCGGCGTGGATTTCGGTAAGGATTCCTTCAAGGTATTGCGGAATAAGGACTTAGGGGAGGCAACTCTGGCACCCCAAAGGCTCTCAGGGCTGCACCCGGACAGGGGTTCCCCGCGGAAGGAGCTCGAACAGCTCCTCGACATCGCTGTTGAGCAGCCGGATGCAGCCCTCGCTGCCCTGCTGGCCGATGCTCGAGGGCTCGCGGGTGCCGTGGAAGCCCAGCGAGGTGTTGCTGCCCCCCTCGCTCTGCCAGGCCATCCAGCGCGTTCCCAGCGGGTTTCGCGGATCGTTGAAGGGCACGGGGGCCGCGCCCGGAGGAAACCAGGTCGGCTCGCTGGTCTTCTCGCCGATGCGGTAGCTGCCGACGGGCGTCTCGCTGCCTTGCCGGCCGATCCCAACGGGGTAGGAACAAACCACGTTTTCCCCAAGGAAAAACAGCATCCAGCGCGCACTGAGATCGACCAGAACCTCCGGCTTGTCGGTCGGCACCCGCAGCTTCATGCCCGGGTGGATCGCCGCCTCGTTCCGAAGCCCGTTGGCCTTGGCGATGAGGCCCGTGCAGGTCGTCAAACCCTCCGACTGCGCCAGCGCGCGCTTGCGGATCGCGATCAAGCTGTCGCCGTTTTGAACCGAGATTTCCAGCGCTTTCCAGCTGCCACGCGGGCTCCACTGATGCTGCGCCTGCGCGCGGCGCAGCGCCTCGGTCCACTCCCCGAGCTGCCGGGGATCTGCGGCCCAGGGCGCGTCGATCTCCGCGCGCAGCGCCGCGGAATAGGCCCTCACGCTGCTCGCGTGCTCGCCGCGCGAGAGAGCGTCGCGGCCCTCGCGCACGGCCCGCGCCAGATCGGCGGCGTGCACCAACGCCGAAGGGGCCGAGGCAGAGGCCGGCACCGGACGGGCGCTCTGGGTCGAGAGCAAGGCCCTGAGAGCCAAGAGTTCGGCGGCTTGGACCCCGCCGGAGCGCTCGAGTCGCTCCAGCATGGCGCTGGCGGCCTCGCCGCGGCCGAGGACGGCCATGGCGAGCGCGCTGGCGAATTCCCCGCGCGCGCTGCGCTCCAGCTCGGGACGCTTGCCCAGCCAGCTCGCGAGCGAATCCGGACGGTGGGCGAGTTCCTGTGCCAGCTCCAACTCCTCGGCGCTGTCCGGCGCGAGCAGCGCGGGCGCTGCCGCCGGTGCGCTGCCCGCGGCCGGCTGCGGGGCCTCGGCCGGCGCTGCGGGCTGTGCGGCCTGTGCCGGCGCTTGCGCCGGGCCGGCTGGGCCGGCCGAGGCAGTCGCGGACGCCGGCGCAGCCTCGGGCTCGGGCGGTGGTGCGGCCCGCACGACGCCCTCCTCCGCCAACATCACGCCATCGGCGCTGGCCTCGGAAACCGCAGTGTTTTCCGGGTCCTTTCGCAGCGTCAGGAAGACCACGAGACCGAGCCCCAGAACGATCAGCAGCAGTGTGCGCATGGAGTGCTTTTTCCCCTCGAAAACGAGGGCGGGATGATAATCCAGCGCTCCGCGAATGGCGGTGAAAAAACCTCGGGGGCCCCAGCGCCACCGTGCCCGTCGAGCCCGGAAACCAGCAGGTTCCAGGTGGGCCCGACGCGTTGCAAGGAACGCAGGACAGGGCCCGGAGATTGCTTATTCGGGTCCGGGGGTATGGACGGGTGCACCTGAGGTCCAGGGACACCCCGAGGAGGCGTGGAGGCTAAGCCGAAAACAGCGCGGCCACAACCGGCTCAGGCCTTTTCCAGTTCCACCAAGAGACGCAGGCCCGGTTCCAGCTCCAGGGCGGTGGCCTCTGGCGGGAGGCTCGCGCGCGAGCTTTCCGCGCACAGGGTTTCCTCCGCCAGCGCCGTCCAAAAGCGGGTCAGCGCGCGCTCGAGCAGCGCCTGTCCGCCGCCGTCCAGCCGCAGGCGGATGCGGTCTTCGACCGCGAGTCCGCGCTCCTTGCGCAGAGCGTTGAGCCGGCTGACGGCCTCGCGGAACAGGCCCTCTTCGCGCAGCTCGTCATCGAGCGCGGTGTCGAGGAAGGCGACGAGGCGCCCATCGGTTTCGAGATCGAAGCTCGCGCGCGTCTCCACCAGCACCTGCACGTCCTCGGGCGTGATCTCGATGCACTCGTCGGCGAGCACGATCGTGATCGCGCCGCCGGCGCGCAGTTCGGCGACCCGCGGGGCTTCCAGAGCCTCGATCGCGGCCGCGGCCGCCTTCATCTTGGCGCCCAGGCGCTTGCCGAGCGTGCGGAAGTTGGCTTTCGCCTTGAGCACGCACAGCTGCCCGTCATCGAGCGCCACGCTGCCGTAGCCCTTGATGTTGAGCTCGCCGAGGATCTCCTCGCGCGCGAAGCTGCGCTGCAGCAGCTCGACAGCATGCGCGTGCGAGGCCCGCAGATGGATCGCGCGCAGCGGCTGACGGATGCGGATGCCCGCGCGCTCGCGCAGGCTGCGACCCATCTCCACGACGCGCGTCACCATCCGCATGCTCTCTTCGAGATCAGCGTCGATCAGGGCCTCGTCGCAGCGCGGGAATTCCTGCGCGTGCACCGACTCGCCGGGTAGGCCGACGCGCCGCCACAGAAGTTCGGCCAGAAAGGGCATCATCGGAGCGATCAGCAGCGAGAGGCTCTGCAAGGCCTCATGCAGCGTGGCAAAGGCCGCGAGCTTGTCCGCATCCTTGCCCGAACGGTGGAAGCGCCGCCGGTTGCGCCGAATGTACCAGTTGGAAAGATCGTCGGAGGTGAAGCGCTCGATCGCTTCCGTCGCGGCCGTCAGCTCGTACGCGTCCAGCGCGCGGCGCACCTCGCGCACGAGGCTCTGGGTGCGCGAGAGCAGCCAGCGGTCGATCTCGCTGCGCTCGGGCGCAGCGGGCGCGCGATCGAGAGCGGGATCGTAGCCATCGGCAAGCCGCGCGTACTCGGCGAAGAACTTGTAGCTGTTGAGCAGTGTGCCCACGAAACGGCGGCGAACCTCGAGAATTCCGGCCGGATCGAAGCGCTTGGGGAGCCAGGTGGCGCCGCTGGCGAGCAGGTACCAGCGCACCGCATCGGCCCCGTGCTCCCCCACCGCGGCCCAGGGGTCCACGATGTTCCCGAGGCGTTTGCTCATCTTGACGCCGTCCTTGTCGAGCACGAGACCGTTGACGACGCAGGTGCGGTAGACCGGGCCCTTGGCGAGGCGCGCATCGGGCAGCGACTGCACGAAGGTGCCAATCACATGCAGCGTGTAAAACCAGCCGCGCGTCTGGTCGAGGCCCTCGGCGATGAAGTCGGCGGGAAACTGGTCCTCGGCGCGCTCGCGCGAGTCGCCGAAAGGCCAGTGCCACTGCGCATAGGGCATGGCGCCTGAGTCGAACCAGCAGTCGAGCACGCTCTTCGTGCGGCGCATCAAGCCGCCGCACTTCGCGCAGGGCCAGGCGGGCTCGTCGATCGAGGGCTTGTGAAAGTCGAAGCCCTGCGGGAGGGAGCCGGCCTTGCGCTCGAGTTCGGCGCGCGAACCGATCGCCTCCTCGTGTTCACAGGATTCGCACACCCAGAAGGGCAGCGGCGTGCCCCAGTAGCGATCGCGCGAGATGTTCCAGTCGATGTTGTTCTCGAGCCACTCGCCGAAGCGTCCGCTGCCGATCTCCGGCGGGATCCAGCGCACCTCGCGATTGAGCTCGATCATGCGCTCCTTGAGCGCCGTCGTGCGCAGGTACCATGCCGGGGCGGCGAAGTAGAACAGCGGCGTGTCGCAGCGCCAGCAATGCGGGTAGCTGTGGGGCTCGCGCGCCTTGCGGAACAGCAGGCCGCGGCGCTTGAGGTCCTCCATCAGCGCGTCATCCGCTTCCTTGAAGAAGGTCCCGCTGGTCACCGGGCCCGCCGCGCACAGGAAGCGCCCCTCGGGTCCGACCGCCTGGCGCACGGGCAGGCGCGCCTCGCGGGCGACCTCCCAGTCATCGACGCCGTAGGCCGCCGCGTTGTGCACGATGCCCGTGCCATCCTCCATGCTGACGTACTCGGCGGCGTACACGCGCTCGAGCCCGGCCGGATCCGGCTTCCAGGCGCCCGGCTCGACCGTGGGCACGGATTCCTCGTACAGGCGCTGGTAGCGCAGGCCGGCGAGTTCGCTGCCCGGGCATTCGCGCAGCACCTCGTGCTCGCCCAGCACGGCTTTCGCGCGCGCGGACGCGATCCACACGCACTCGGAGCCCGCCGAGCCCTGCTGCGCGCCCTTGGCGACCGGCAGGTTGACGCGCGCCAGCACGTAGCGTTCGCGCGGATGCACGGCGAGCGCGATGTTCGAAGGCAGCGTCCAAGGCGTGGTGGTCCACGCCAGCAGCGACTCGCCGTGCTGTCCGTCGAGCACGCGGAAGCGCACGAGCACGCTGGGGTCGTTGATGTCGCGGTACACGCCCGGCTGGCCGAGTTCGTGGCTCGAAAGCCCCGTGCCGCAGCGTCCGCAGTACGGCAGCACCTTCTTGCCTCGGTAGGCCAGGCCCGCCTCGTGAAAGCGCGCCAGCAGATACCACACGCTCTCGACGAACGAGTCTTCGTAGGTGATGTAGGGCTCTGCATAGTCGAGCCAGTAGCCGATGCGCTCGGAGAGACGCTCCCAGTCCTGCTTGTACTGCCAGACGCTCTCCCGGCAGCGGGCATTGAAAGCCCCCACCCCGAAGGCCTCGATCTGAGGCTTGCCCGAGATACCAAGCTGTTTTTCGACACCCAGCTCGACGGGCAGTCCGTGCGTGTCCCAGCCGGCCTTGCGCGTCACGCGACGGCCCAGCATCGTCTGGTAGCGGCAGACCGTGTCCTTGATCGTGCGCGCGAAGACGTGGTGGATGCCTGGCTTGCCGTTGGCCGTCGGCGGGCCTTCCCAGAACACGAAGGACTTGGCGCCCGCACGGAGCGTCTCGATGGTCCTGAAGGTCTGTTCACGCTGCCACAGCGCGAGCACTTCCTCCTCGGCGGGCGCTGGGCGGGTGGCAACGTTGTCAGGCAGTGGCTGGAAGAGCTTCGTCAAGGAGGCGCTCATTCCCCCGATGATGCAATTCCCCGGGCGCGACTACCACACCTCGGACCTGATGGCGGCGGAGATCCGGTCGGCGAGTTCCAGCGCTCTCAGGCCATCCTCCCCGCTGACCAGCGGGGCGCGCCCCTCCTCTGCGCAGGCGAGGAAGTCGTCGATCTCGGCCTGCAGCGGCCGCTCCATGCCGGAAAGATCCAACTCGGAGATGTTCATCACGCGCTCCTGCAGCCAGTCCTTGCGCGCGGCGAGCGCCGCCACCTCCTGCGTGCGCAGCGCCTCGCGCCCCGACTCCCACTCCGGGCCCTTGCGAATCACCAGTCCGTAGTTCTTGGTCATGTCGAGGCTGACGTAGGCCTCGCGCGAGAACATGCGGAAGCGGCGCATCGGCTGCAGCGAGGCCCTGGAGGCCGTCAGATTGGCCCGCGCTCCGTTGGCGAAGACCAGGCGCACGGAGGCGACATCCTCGTGGTCGGTGAGGATCGCGCCCCCCGAGGCATCGAAGCTCACGACCTCAGAATCAACGAGGTTGAGCACCAGATCGAGGTCGTGGATCATCAGATCGTGGACCACGCCGACGTCCATGCTCCGGAAGCTGAACGGGGCCAAGCGGTGACATTCGATGAAGCGCGGAGCGAGGTTCATTTCGCGCACACGCACCAGCCCGGGCTGGAAGCGTTCGACATGGCCCACCGACAACAGCGCCCGGCCGCGCCGCGCGGCGGCCAGAATCTCGCGCGCAGCCTCCCCGCTGGCGGCGATCGGCTTCTCGACGAGGCAGTGGATGCCGCGCTCGAGCAGCGGCACGGCGACGGCTGCGTGCAGCACGGTCGGCACGGCGATGCTGACCGCCTCAATTGGCCCGGGCAGGTCCTCTAGGCGCGCTGCCAGCGGCACCCCGAGTTCGCGGGCGATCTCGCCAGCCGGGCCCGCCTGACTGTCGATCAGGCCGACCAGTTCGGCGCGCGGATTGGCCTTGTGGATGCGGGCGTGGAACTTGCCGAGGTGCCCCACGCCGATCACGGCGGTCCGCAGCCGGCGGCTCATGGCCGGGCCGCCGCGCTCAGGATGCGCTCCTGGCCCGCGCGCAGGAACTGTTCGCGCAAGATCTCGCGATAGCGGCCCTTGATGCCGCTCTCGGTGTTCTCGAGCGAACGCACCAGGTGCTGGATCGGAGCACACTCGGGCAATTCCTCGCGCAATTCCTGCAGTGTCTGCTTGCGCGGGTTGCCCGAGCGCCAGATGCGACGGAAAGCGTTGCGCACGTGCTCGATGTCGCCTTCGGCGAAGCCACCGCGCTGCATTCCGATCACGTTGACGCCGCGCACTCGGCTGGGATGACCCTCTAGGATGATGTAGGGCGGGACATCCATCACCATGCGCGTCATGCCGCCCACGTAGGCGTTGGCACCGATCGTGACGAAATGGTGGGCGGCCGCGCCGCCGGAGATGTTGGCCGAGCGCTCGACGCGCACGTGACCGGCGAGCAGCACGTTGTTGCCCATGATGATCCGGTCGGAGAGCTCGCAGTCGTGGGCTACGTGGCAGCAAGCCATCAGCAGGCAGTCGCTGCCGATCTTCGTGAGGCCGCCGCCCTTGACCGTTCCGCGATTGATAGTCACGAATTCGCGAATCGTGTTGCGCTCGCCGATGCACAGCTCGGTCGGCTCGCCCTTGTACGAGAGATCCTGCGGCGGTCCGCCGAGATTGGCCTGTCCCACGATGCGGTTGTCGCAGCCGATGCGCGTCACGCCGTCGATCACCACCTGCGGGCCGATCACCGTGCGCGCGCCGATCGTGACCCGCGCCCCCACCACGCTGTACGGGCCGATCTCGACGTCTTCGCCGATCTCGGCGCCGCTCGCCACCACTGCTGTCGAATGAATCTTGGTTGCCATGTCTGTTCCAGTCCCCTCCGTCGAATCAGGCGTCCACCAGCGTGAACATCAGCGTTGCCTCGCAAACCGTCTTGCCCGCCACGCTGCCGATAGCGCGCACCTGGGCGGTCTGTTCCTTGTCCCGGATCGTCTCCACTTCGATGCGCAGCTGATCCCCGGGCGTGACCGCGCCACGCAGGCGCACCTTGTCGATCGACCACAGCACCGCCAGCTTGCCCGTGTTCTCCATCTTGCGCAGCAGCAGCACGCCCGCGAGCTGCGCCATGGCCTCGAGCTGCAGCACGCCGGGCATCAGCGGAGCTGTGGGAAAGTGGCCCTGAAAGAACGGCTCATTGATCGTGACGTTCTTGATGGCGACGGCGCGCTTGTAGCCGTCAATTTCGATCACGCGGTCGATCAGCAGGAAGGGATAGCGATGCGGCAGCAGGCGCAGGATCTCGCGCACCTCCAGACCGGATTCGCGCCGCAGCAGCCCGCCGGTTTCCTGCGCCTGCATGACGTCGAACAGGCGCCGGACCAGCTCCGCGTTGGTCGAGTGGCCTGAGCGCGTCGCGATGATGTGCGCGGAGAGGTCCGCTCCGAGGAGATACAAGTCCCCGAGCAGATCGAGCACTTTGTGGCGCACGGGCTCGCCCGGCATGCGCATCACGGAGGCTGGATCGCCGAGCACCACCGTGTTCTCGCGCGTGGCGCCCTTGCCCAGGCCCGCCTTCTGCAGCATCTCGACTTCGGAGGCGAGACAAAAGGTGCGGGCCGGCGCGATCTCCTTCAGGAAGCTCTCTTCGCCCAGCTCCAACTGGAAGGAGCCGCCTTCGACGCCGGGCTCCTGGAAGGAGGCCACGTACTGGATCGAAAGCCCCGGCTTCTCGCTCGGAAGAGCGACCAGCGTCGCACCGTTGGCGCGCACGTAGATCGGACGATCCAGCACCAGTTCCTTCGCCTGCGCATCCTGCTCGCTGATGCCCGCCCGCTGAACCAACTCGACGAACTGCTGCGCGGAGCCGTCTAGACCCGGCAGCTCCGAACCGTCGAGTTCGACGACGAGGTTGTCGATGTGCAGTCCCTGACAGACCGCCAGCAGGTGCTCGACGGTGTCGACTTCCGCCGCACCACGCTGCAGGCGCGTGCGCCGCTCCTTGAGATGGTGGTAGCGAATGTTGGCGGGAATCGAGGGCGCATCGGGCAGATCCGTGCGCACGAACTCGACCCCGGCTCCCGGCGCAGCGGGCAGCATGCGCCCCCGGATCGTGCGACCGGAATGCAGGCCGACACCGGAGAATTCCACGGCGCTCTTCAGCGTGCGTTGCTTGCGGGTCATGTTTGTGTCCTCTGTGCCGTCAGTCCTTCGATGCGCGCCTCGAGTTCGCGGACGCGCTCCACCAGCTCCGGCAGGCGCTGGACGTGGGCCAGCGTCCGCATGGACTGCGTCTTGGGCCTAGCCGGGTATCCGGCCCAGTCCTCATTCGGCGGCACCGAGCCCATCACGCCCGCCTGCGCACCGATGCGTGCGCCCGCGCCGATCGTGACATGCCCCGCGATGCCGGCCTGTCCGGCGATGATCGCTCCCTTGCCGATGCGCGTGGAGCCGGAGATGCCGGCCTGGGCGATGATCAGCACGCCATCCTCGACGATCACGTTGTGCGCCAGGTGCACGAGGTTGTCGAGCTTGACGCCGTTGCCGATGCGCGTGGCCTCGAAGCGGCCGCGGTCGATGCACACGTTGGCGCCGAGTTCCACATCGTCGCCGATCTCGACCGTGCCGCACTGCGGGATCTTCTTCCAGCCCTCGCGCGTCGGTTCGAAGCCGAAACCATCGGCGCCGATCACGGCACCCGCATGGACGAGACCGCGCGCACCGATGCGGCAGCGCGCATACAGCACCACGCCCGGATGCAGGATCGTGTTCGCTCCCACGCGGGCCTCGCGCCCGACGTGCACGCTCGCGATCAGCTGAGCGCCGGCTTCGATGCTGGCACCCTCTTCCACTACGCAGCCCGGACCGATCCAGGCCTCCGGGGCAACGCGGGCGCTCGGCGCCACGACGGCCGCGGGATGCACTCCGGCCCGGGGCTGAAGCTCATCGCCGGCAAAGTGCTGCACGATGCGCGTGAAGGCCCGGCTAGGGTCCGCGCTGACGAGGAGCGCCATGTCGGGCCGCGCAGGACTGGTTCCCGGCGCCACGACCACGGCTCCCGCCAGCGTGGACTCGAACTGGGCGCGGTAGCGCAGCAGGGCGTAGAAACTAATGCGATCCGGGCCAGCATCGGTCAGGGAAGCCGGGCCGCGGATCACCCGCGAGGGGTCGCCGATCAGTTCGGCGCCGCAGATGCGGGCAAGTTCAGAAAGTGTGCACTCACTCATGGCTTGACCCCGACCCGGAGCCCTGCGCCGGCGGAAGGCCGGCGGTCGACGGAGGAAAAAGGTCTCCGTGCTTGCTTGGTGTAGCGCACTGCAGAGGCGGAAGTCAAACCTTCAGTTGAGCGTGCTGATCGAGAAGGACAGGACCTCCGTGCGGTCGCCCTCCCCCTTCTCCAGCGGGAAGCCGAAGTAAAACCCTAGCGGAATCGGATTCGACATCCCCAGACCGAAGCCGAAGGAGGAGCGCAACTCCCCCAGATCCAGGCGGCCGAACTCCGGATCGATCACTCCGGCATCCACGAACAGCGTGAAACGGAAGGTTTCGCGCTCGATGTAGCTGCCCGGCTGCACCTGGGTGTGCAGCGGAATGCGCCATTCCGCCGAGGCGTTGAGCATCGTCTGGCCGCCGATCGGCTGCCCGCCGATGTTGGGGCCGATACCGCGCAGCGCGAAGCCGCGCACGGTGCCCAGGCCTCCGAGGAAGAAACGCTCCGTGTAGGGCACGTCCTCGGTCTCGCCGAAGGCTTCCGAGAGACCCGCTCCCAGGCCGAAATGGAAGCTCGAGCGCACGGCCGGATCCTCCGGATCGCCCGGTCGCCAGAACCAGTCGAGATCGGCCTGCGCGCGCGCGAACTGCCAGTCGCCGCCCATGAAGCCGCCGTAGACGCCGTTGCGCGAGGTCAGGCGCAGCCCGCGCATCGGATTGATGCGGTTGTCGAGGTCTGAGTACGTGGCGTTGAGCAGCAGACCCTGAAGCGTCGAGTCGCCCTCCATCTCATAGATGCCCGCCGGCAGCGGAAACTCGTCCGGTTCGGCGAAGCCTCCGGAGAAATTCGCGTCGATGTCAGAGATCTGGATGGACTGCAGCGTCGGACCGGCCGCCACGGAGAAATTGCGGCTGATCTGGCGGCCGAGCAGCACCTGCGCGATCGAGCGATCCTCGTCGTAGAAGCGCCAGAAGCGCCGCCGGGTGCTGAAGTCCAGATCGAGGCTGTAGGGATTGAAATGCGAGGTGAAGATGTCGGGCTCGTAGAAGCGCACCCGCGCCTGACGCTGCACCGTGCCGGGCGAAAGCTCCATCACCAGCGTCTGGCCCGCTCCGTGGAAGGCTTCCTTCTCGTAGAGTTCCTCAGGGAAACTCCACAGCGAGGAAGGCAGATTGCTCGCGTCGAAGTTGCGCATCTGCAGCATCACGCGGCCGAAGAGCCCGTTGTTCGAGTCGACCCCCGCGTTGACCGTGAAATCGACCACGCGGCCTTCGGTGACCTCGAACTCCAGATCCACCCACTCGGGATCGGGAGTCGAGAGGAATCGGTAGGCCGGATCGCGGTGATCCAGCGGCTGGAACTCGTCGCTGAAGTAGTTCGTGGAATAGATCCGGCTGAGCGAGCGGTTGACCTCGCGCATGTCGATCATCTCACCGGGAAGAACGTCGACCTCGCGGCGCAGAACGCGATCGCGCGTGTGCTCTCCGCCGGCGAATAGCACCTCGCGGATGTAGCGCTGCCGTCCCTGCTGCAGCTTGTAGACCAGCTCCACCTGGTGCTTTTCCGTGTCAACCACCAGATCCGGCTCGAGGAACTGGAAGGAGTCGAGCGCCGGCAGCGTCGGGTGCGAGGCATAGCCGCGCTCGCCGTAGTAGCTGCGCAGCGAGGAGCCATCCTCGCGCTGCCTCGAGCGCAGGTAGAGATCCCCCGCCCTGAGCTTACACAGCGCGAGCAGTTCCTCGCGCGGGAACAGCAGCGGGACCTCCGTCTCCCGCAGCCCCGAGGGCCGGATATCGGGATCCTGCGTGCGCTCGACCGCGATGATCGAGACCTTCGATACGCGGTAGCGGGAGCCCTCGTCGACGGCGACGTGGATGGTGACGCGAGAGCGATCCTCGCTGTACTCCAGACGCTCGAGTTCGACCACGGCATCCAGCCAGCCCAGATCTCGGTACACCTCGCGCATCGCCAGGATGTCCGCATCGAGTTCCGTGCGGATGAACGGGGTGCCGAACCAGTTGAAGGCCCAGGGGCCCGAAAGCTCTGGCTTGGAAAGCTGCTTCAGCCCGTTCTTCCACCACCAGGCGCCCGTGTCCGGCAGCGAGTCGTTGCCCCGGATCACGATGTCGCGCACGCGCACCTTGGGACCCTCGCGGATCTCGAAGATCACGTCGGGCGTCTGTTCCGCCGCCTGCAGATCAGAAGGCGCTTCCCCGCCCCGACGCTGGATCTCGATCTCGGCGAAGGCGTAACCCTCCTGGCGGTAGCCCTCGAGCAGCCTTTGGCGCACTCGCTCGGCCTGGTAGAGAAACAACTCACCGCGCTCTTCCAGCTGCGCCCAGCGGCGCAGCGTCTCCAGATCGATGTCGGCGTTGCCGATGAAGCGCGGCTCCAGATCGGAGGTCATTTCGACCACGCGCAGCACGAGTTCGACGCCGCCTTCCACCTCGACCGCCGACAGCTCCGGCCGCACCTTGTAGGCCTTCCACAGGGTGCTCATGCCCTCCTCGGCACGGCGGGCGTCGAAGGGCTGTCCGATCTGCTGCCCCAGCGCTCCCGCCAGCTGCTGTTCGGTGTAGCGCCGGTTGCCGATCACGCGCAGCGACCGCACTTCGGCCTGCGCCTGCATGGCCTGCGGCGGGAGCACCTGGGCGCGCGCGGGCCGAGCGGCCACGCTCCAGCACAGGCTCGCCAGCAACCCGATCACCCAGATGCCGTTTCGCACGCGATGCCTCAGGTCTGGAAGGGCTGTTCCATCGTGGGAGCGCGATTTTCAAAGCGCAGAACGCTACCCTGAAAGCTGAGCCGCACCGAACCAGTGGGACCGTTGCGCTGCTTGGCGCAGATCACTTCCGCCAGACCGCGGTTCTCCTCCGTCGGGTTGTAGTACTCGGGGCGGAAGAGCAGCAGCACCACGTCGGCATCCTGCTCGATGGACCCCGATTCGCGCAGATCCGAGAGCTGCGGGCGCTTGTCTTCGCGCGATTCGACCTGACGCGAGAGCTGCGACAGGGCGATCACGGGCACCTTGAGTTCGCGGGCCAGCTCCTTGAGCGAGCGCGAGATCTGGCTGATCTCCTGCTGGCGGCTCTCGGCCTTGGGATGCGTCATCAGCTGCAGGTAGTCGACGACGATCATGTCGAGGCCGATCCGGGCCTGCATGCGGCGGGCGCGGCTGCGCAGCGACATCACCGAAATGCCTGGCGTGTCGTCGATGAAGATCTTGGATGCAGAGAGCTCGCCCGCCGCGCGAGTCAGTTCGCTGTAGTCCTCGGTCGGGATCCGGCCGGTGCGCAGGCGGTGGGCATCGACCCGGGCGCGCGAGCACAGCATCCGGCTGACGATCGACTGCTGGCCCATTTCAAGCGAGAAGAACAGCACGACCGGCTGGTGGTCTACGCTGTCGCCCGGGTTGAGCGCGGCATTCTCGATCAGGTTGAGCACGAAGGCCGTCTTGCCCATCGAGGGGCGCGCGGCGATGACGATCAGCTCTTCCTTGTTGAAGCCGCACAGCATCTCGTCGAGCTCGTGATAGCCGCTCGCCAGCCCGGTCAGCCCGGTGCGGTGCGAAGCCGAGTCGATGCGCCGGAACGCCTCCTGGATCGCGCTCTCGATCGTCGTGGCGCCGGAGGCGTCGCGCTCGCTGTTGAGCTGGAAGATCCGGTGCTCGGCCATGTCGACCAGCTTCTGCACGCTCTCGCCGTCCGGGCGCGTCTCGAAGGCCTCGCCGATGATGTCGCTCGACTCCTGAATCAGGCGCCGCAACATGGCCGTCTCGGCGACGATGCGCGCGTGGTGCGCGACGTGCGCGCCGGAGGTGACCGCCGTCGACAACTCGATCAGGTAGGCCTTGCCTCCGATCTTCTGGAAGTGTCCGGCTGCGCTGAGCGCCTCGCCGATCGACACCAGATCGATCGCCTGACGGCGTTCGGACAGGCTGATCAGCGCGGCGAAGATCTGGTTGTGGCGCTGCTCGAAAAAATCCCCCTCGTGCACGCGCTCGGCCGCATCGGGGATGCGCTGCGGTTCCAGCAGCAAGGCCCCCAGCAGCGCGCGCTCGGCGTCGGCGTTGTGGGGCGGCACGCGGCCGTGAGGCATGGAGTCGGCCATGGCGGGGGGCTTGAGGATATCGACGCGGGCAGTCAGAGGGTAGCCCATGAGCAAGGCCGGCGCTCTCCCGCCGCCGCCCGGAAGGACAGCGCGGCCGCCCTTCGCAAGGAAGAGCGGCCGCGCGCTTCGATCGGATCCGCCGGGCTCAGGAGGCCGGAGCTGCCTCGGCTTCGACGACGACGCTGATTTCCGCGTCGTGCTCGCCGTGGACGTGGATCTTCACCACGTGCGTGCCGACCAGCTTGATCGGCGCCGGCAGCTTGACGGCTTTCTCGTCGATGCGATGGCCCGCCGCGGCGAGCAGCTCGACGATCTGACCGGCATTGACCGAGCCGTACAGGTGCCCGGTGTCGTCGGCCTTGGCCGTCGTCTTGATGCTCACGCCCGCGATCGCGGCCACTTGGGCCAGAATCTCAGCCGTGCGCTTGGCCTCTTCCGCGTCCAGCTTGGCGCGGCGTTTGGCCATGGCCTTCTTGTTCTCGTCAGTGGCCTCGAGGGCCAGCTTGCGCGGGAACAGGTAATTGCGGGCGTAGCCCGGCGTGACCGCGACGACGTCACCGCATTTGCCGAGCGGCTTGATGTTGTCGCGCAGAAGAACTTCAACCTTGCTTGCCATGGGAGTGTGTTCCTTTCCGGATCAGCCAACGTAGGGCAGAAGGCCCAGGAAGCGCGCGCGCTTGATCGACTGCTTCAGCAGCTTCTGGCACTGGGCGCAGTAGCCCGTGCGCTTGCGCGAAAAGAGTTGTCCCTGCGAGGAGAGGAACTTGCGCAGCATCTCGACCTGCTTGTAGTCGGGAGTTTCCTGCTCGCAGTTCTTGTCCTTGCCCACGATCGTGCCCTTGGGGCGACGTTCCATGCTCATGAAGCTCATCGGCCCATATCCTCGTCAATGGCGTTGAATTCGGGAATCTCGATGCCCAGATCGTCGCGACGCTCTTCCTCGCGCTTGGGCTCGGGCGTGTCGTCCGGCGGCGGCGGCGGAACGCTGAAGCCTTCGGCCAGTTCGGCCTGAGCCAGCTCCATTTCCTGCTCGGGCAGCGCCTCGCAGGCGAGCATCAGGTGGCGCAGCACCTTCTCGCTCAGCTCCAGATCGCGGCGCAGCGCCGGGATCGAGCCGGATTCGATGTCGAAGTACGCCAGGTAATACGTGGCGCGCTTCTGGTTCTTGATCGGGTAGGCCAGACGGCGCTCGTCCCAGCGGCGCAGCGTGCGGATCTTGCCTCCGTGCTTGCCCAACAGGTCCGAGACAGCCGATTTGGCTGCCTTCCAATCCTCCCGCACCAGCTGGTTGTCGAGGAGGAACATGCCTTCATACAAACGTGTCAAACCGTGTTTTTCCTTTTCTGATCCGTGTGTCTGATCTGTCTCTGCAGCTGTGTCTCGTGCAGGGGCGGAGCGCTAGGAGCGCTCGAACCCGGGGTTCTGGCGGCTGTGGACCCGCGTCATGAGCCGTGCGAGCTCCTCCCCTGCGAGCCAGGCCTCGACCGCATCGGCCGCTTGTGCGACCGTGATCTCGATCTCGACCTGTTCGTCGGGACGGAACCGCGCGAGCACATGGCGCACCGCGTCGGTGCCCGCCTGTCCGATCCCCACGCGCAGGCGAGGGAACTGGTCTGAGGCGAGGCTGTCCTGAATCGAACGCATGCCGTTGTGCGTGCCCGCTCCGCCCTGTTCGCGCAGCCGCAGGCTGCCGAAGGGGATGTCGAAGTCGTCGTAGACGACCAGCATGTCCTTCGGGGCCACCGCCAGCTGCCGAGCCAGTGCGGCTGCGGCCACTCCGGAGCGGTTCATGAAGGTCAGCGGCTTGATCAGCAGCGCACCACTGGGGTGCACGGCATACTCAAACGGCGCCGGTCCCTGAAAACCGTCCAGCTTGCGTCCGGATTGAAAGAGCAGTTGTCCGCGCCGTGCCAGCAGGTTGAGCACCTCGAAGCCGACGTTGTGTCGGGTCCACTCGTACTCGGAGCCGGGGTTGCCGAGTCCAATGACGAGTTTCATGGGGTGCGGATCCTGCCGGCGAAGGCGTTCGCCCTCCCCCGCCCGGAGGAGTCCGGACGACAAGGAGGGCGGAGTATCCTACCGATCCGGCCCGGAAACGCAAGCGCACCGGGCCGGAGCGGATCAGCCTTCCTTCTTGGCCGCGCCCGAGGCGCCGGCCGCGGCCGGGGCCGCCACCGTGGCGCCAGCGGCCGGAGCGGCTTCGGCGGCCGGAGCGACCTCGACCTTCTGGATGACCACGTTGCAGATCATCTGGGCGGGGTTGCCCGCCAGCTTGACGCCCTTGGGCAGCGTCAGCTCCTTCGCCTGCATCGACTGGCCCGCCTCGAGGTGGCCGACGCCGACCTCGATCGAGTCGGGGATGTCCAGCGGGAGGCAGCGCACCGTGATGTGCGTGACGAGGTGGTTGAGCATGCCGCCCTTGGGGTGCCCGGCGAACTCCAGTTCGACTTCAGCCTCGGTTTCGACGTCCTTGCGCACGCGCTTGAAGTCGATGTGCGTGACGTACTCGCCCATCGCGTCCCACTGCAGCTCGCGCACGACCGCCGACTCGACACCGCCGGAGAGCTCGAGGTCGTACAGGTGCACGTGGCGACGGCGCGTCGCCAGGAAATCGTGCTCGTTGATCGCGAAGTGGACGAAGCCGCCCGCGCCGACATGGTCGATCGAGCAGGGGATCAGTCCCTGCATGCGCATCTGCTTGGAGTGACGGGTGCCGAGCTTGAGGCGCGGCGAGGTTTTCATCGATTCTGACTTGCTCATGTTTTTTCTCCTGGTTGGTTCGCAAGCCCGCGTCCCGGCTCATGCCGGGAAGCGCGCGGGCTACACAGGTGCTTCCTCGAACAGACTGGACACCGACTCGTTCCGGTGGATGTTGGCGATCGCGCGCGCGATCAGCGGCGCGATCGAGATCACTTCCGCGCAGCGCGGCATGCGCTCCCGCGGCGGGATCGAGTCGGTCATCAAGACGCGGTCGATGGGCGCGTTGTCGATCTTCTCGACGGCGCCACCGACCAGCACGGCGTGGGTCACGGCCAGCACGATCTGCTGCGCTCCGTGGGCGCGCACGATGCGCGCGGCTTCGGTGATCGAGCCTCCGGTGGAGATCATGTCGTCCACGATCACGACATTGCGGCCTTCGACTTCGCCGATCACGTGTTCGACCGCGACCTGCGAGCCAGAAATACGGCGCTTGTCGACGATCGCGAGATCGCAGTTGTCGAGCCCCTTGGCGTAGGAGCGGGCCATCTTGATCCCCCCCACATCCGGACTGACGATCATCGGGTTGTCGATGCTGAGGCGCTTGATCGCAGAAAGCAGCACGGGCTTGGCGTACAGGTGATCGACGGGAACGTCGAAGAAGCCCTGAATCTGCGCCGCGTGCATGTCCAGCGCCAGCACTCGGTCCGCACCGCAGCCCACGAGCGTGTTGGCGACGACCTTGGCGCTGATCGGCACGCGCCCCTCGTCCTTGCGATCCTTGCGCGCGTAGCCGTAGTACGGCATCACCGCCGTGATACGACCGGCGCTGGCGCGGCGCAGGCAGTCGAGCAGCAGCAGGAGCTCGACCCAGTTTTCCTGCACCGGCGGGCAGGTCGGCTGGATCACGAAGCAGTCGGTGCCGCGGATGTCCTCGTTGACCTTGATGTCGATCTCGCCGTCGGGGAAGCGGCCGATGTGCGCCGAGGCCAGCGGGATCGAGAGGTGGCGCGAAATCGCTCCCGCGAGTTCGCGGTGCGCGTTGCCGGCGATGAGCGTGATCTTCTCGCTGTGCGTGGCCATGTCTAGCGCTTCCTCCCCGTCTTGGCGGTCTGCCGGCCGCCCAGGCTCAGCTTGTTCGCGGCCGGGCGGGGCTGAGTGGTGCTGGAGCGAGTGCGGGGTTGAGCACCCGCAGCCTTCGCGACCGCAGCCTTCGTGACCGCAGCCTTCGTGACCGCAGCCTTCGTGACCGCAGCCTTCGCGCCCGCAGCACTCGCGCCCGCAGCACTCGCGCCCGCAGCCTTCGCGCCCGCAGCCCTGTCTGCCGCGGCGCCCGCGGCCCGGCGCTCCAGCCTGCGGGCCGGCACGCCGATCCAGACCTCACCCGCGCCCACGTTGGCGTTGCGCGTGACGACCGCACCGGCGCCGGTCGTGGCCTTGGCGCCGATCGTGTTGGGCGCCACCACCACCGTGCCGCTGCCGAGGAAGGCGCCGTCGTGGATCGTGGTCTTGTGCTTCTTCACGCCGTCGTAGTTGGCGATGATCGTGCCCGCGCCGACATTGGCGCCAGCTCCGATCGTGACATCGCCAAGGTATGCCAGATGCTTGGCCTTGGTATGGCCGCCGATGCGCGCGTTCTTGCACTCGGTGAAGTTGCCGATCTCGGCTCCGTCCTCGAGCACCGTGCCCGGCCGCAGCTGCGTGAAGGGTCCGACCTCGCAGCCCGTGCCGATCCTGACGCCGCCGCGGATCACGGTGCAGGGCAGAATCTTCGTCCCCACGCCGATCGTGACGCCGTGGTCGATGTAGGTCGTGGCGGGATCCTCGATGCGCACGCCGTTCATCAGGTGCTGCTCCAGGATGCGCATCTGAACGGCCCAGCGAGCTTCGGCGAGGTGCTTGAGGTTGTTGACGCCGATGATCTCGTCGAGTTCGGCGGTCTCCAGCGGGATCACGGGCCGGCCCGCCGCCTGGAACAGGCTGATGCAGTCGGTCAGGTAGTACTCGCCTTGCGCGTTGTCCGTCGCGAGCCGGGGGAGGGCCTCGAGCAGGCCCGGCGCGTCGAAGCAGTAGACCCCTGTGTTGACCTCGCGCACGGCGCGGATCTCGGGGCTCGCGTCGCGCTCTTCCACGACCTTCTCAACCTGTCCCTGCCGTTCGCCCGATCCGTAGCGCAGCACGCGTCCGAAGCCGCGCGCGTCCTCCGGTGAGGCCGTGAGGATCGCGGCACCGCGTGGAGCGCTCTGCCGCTGCAGCGCGCACAGAGAGCGCAGCGTCTCGGCTCGCAGGAGCGGCATGTCGCCGTACAAGATCACGATGCGACCGCGCACGCCCTTGAGCGCCGGCAGGCACATCTGCACGGCGTGGCCCGTGCCACGCTGCTCGGCCTGCATCACCAGTTCGACGGACGACAGCAGGCCCTGCTCGTGCAGCGCCGCCTCCACCCGCTCCCGGCCGTGACCGACGACCAGCAGGATCCGCTCGGGCTTGAGCGCGAGCGCCTCGTCGATGACCCATGCGACCATCGGCCGTCCGCAGATCGGCGCGAGCACCTTGGGCAGGTCGCTCTTCATCCGCTTGCCCAGACCGGCAGCGAGGATGATCACGGTGAGGGGGCTGTCCTTCGAGGTCATGGGAGGGCGCGCAAAGGGGGGAATATTGAAAAGCATGCCACGCGCAGTGTCAACCACGGGCCGTCGCCGCCGGGGTGGGCCCCGGTCCCGCGGGCCCTCGCCGACAGCCGGCGGGGACGGCGCTCAGTCCGGCAGTTGCCCGCTGGCCCGCGCGTAGCGCCACAGCACCGCCCGGGCCAGCACCCGCTCGCGCCGGGCCTCGAAAAAGGGCCGCACGCGGGCCTGTGCGGCGGCGAGGATGCGCTCGGCTGCCGGCACGTCGCGCGCGTAGCGATCGATCTGCTCCTCGAGATCGGCGTAGTCGGGCCGCAGGGCCACGTAGTGCACGCCGGGGATCAGCTCGCTCTCGAGAAACCAGCTCTCCACGCTCGGAGGGACCATCAGGCAGAGCGACTGCGAAGCCATGATCCACTTGAGGTTGGTGGCGACATCGTTGCCCTCGATCGAGAGCACGAACTTGTGGCTCAGCTGCTCGTCGAAGCTGGCGTAGGGCTTGCGGTAGGGCGCGTTTTCCGGGCGCTCGTCGATGCAGCCGACATCCACGCCGCGCTTGTCGAAGTTGCTGCGCAGAAATTGCTGGCGCCAAGGGCGCAGCGCCTTGCCGCGCCAGATCGCGCTGTCGCGTTTGTCGCGGAAGCTCCTGCGGTCAGGCACGCGGAAGTAGTGGCGCACCTTGTTGAGCGGAAAAACCACCGAATGACCGCTGGGCTCCCCGATCCGGCGCGCCTTGACCAGCGTCGGGGCGCCCGGATCCGAGGTCTCGTCGCCGAAGCGCCAGCGGTAGCGCAGCGAGCGCGGGAGCGCGCGAGTGTGTTCCAGCAGATCGAAGGCGTAGTTGCGCTGGGCGCCAAGCAGGCCTAAGCCGGGCGCGGCGGCATCCGCCGGCAGCGCGAAGCGCTCGGGAAAGCGACAGATCAGATCCAGCCGCCGCTCGAGCGCCTCGCGACCCAGCCGATCGATCTCGCGCTCCAGCTCCGCGCGCGACTGCTCGAGCAGTGCTCGCGGGGTTGCGAGTCGCCTGAGGTTCGCGAGGTAGTAGCCAAGACGCGGCGGCATGGCCGCCCATCTCAACGGCCGCGATGGCCGACAATCAACCGGAATTCGAAGTCTCAGCCGTGGCGCAGCACGTCCCGCGCGATCACCATGCGCTGGATCTCGCTCGTGCCCTCGTAGATGCGCGTCACCCGGGCATCGCGGTAGAGCTTCTCGATCGGATACTCGGCGGAGTAACCCATTCCACCGTGGATCTGAACGGCGCGATCGACGATCCGATCGAGCGCTTCGGAACAGAACAGCTTGACCATCGCCGACTCGCGGCTGAAGGGCTGGTGCGTGTCGCACAGGTGCGCGGTGCGGTAGATCAGGCTCTCCATCGCGTACAAGTCCAGCGCGGAATCGGCCAGCATCCACTGGATCGCCTGATGCTCGCCCAGCGGTTTTCCGAAGGCTTCGCGTTGGCGGGCGTGCGCCACGGAAAGCGCTTGAGCCTCGCGTCCGCAGCCCAGACAGTTGGCGCCCAGCGCCAGCCGGCCGCGGTCGAGTGTCGCCATCGCGATGCGGAAGCCCTGGCCGACCTCGCCGAGGCGGTAGTCATCCTCCAGCCGTACGTCCTCGAAGGCGAGCGCGACCGTGCTCGAGCCGCGCTGCCCCATCTTCTCCTCGCGCTTGCCGACGCTGAAGCCGGCCGCGGTGCGCGGGACGAGGAAGGCCGTCACGCCGCCGCGCGCCCCCAGACGCTTGTCGGTGATCGCGTAGACCGTGATCAGATCGGCCATGTCGCCGTTGGTGATCCAGACCTTCTCGCCGTTCAGCACCCAGCCGCTGCCCTCGCGCACCGCCGTGGTGCGCATGGCGGCCGGATCGGAGCCGGCGCCGGCCTCGGAGAGCGCGTAGGCGCCGAGCAGCCGGCCGGCGGCCATGTCGGGCAGGAATCGGCGCTTTTGCTCCTCTGTCCCGCCCACCACGACCGACATGGCGCCGATCGAGGCATGCGCCCCGTAGGTCACGGCGGTCGCGAAATCGCCGCGGGTGAGTTCCTCCATCACGAGGCACAGGCCGGTCTCCCCCATCCCCGCGCCCCCGTACTCAGCCGGGATCGCGACCCCCATCAGGCCCGCCTCGGCGAAGGCCGCCATCAGTTCGCGCGGGACACGGTGCTCGGCCTCGATGCGGGCGGCCTGGGGACGGATCAGCCGGTCGGTCAGGTCGCGGGCGAGATCGCGCAGCAAGGCCTGTTCTTCGGAGAGACGAAAGTCCATGGCCTGTTTTTCGTCTCCGGGAGGGACCCGGGCGAGGAATTTCTGGGCCTTGGAGCGAGACATGCGGGAAAGTCCGGGGTTCCAACGCCCGCTCGGGTAGTTTCTACTCGTTTGCCGTGAGGCTGTCCTGACCATGGGGCGCCGTCCAGGCCGCCCCGAAGACCACTGCCCAAAGCACCCTGCATGAAGCCGCTCCCGATCCTTGTCATCCTGCTCGCCTCCCTCGGCACCGGTATCGCCGGCGGCTATCTGGGCGCCCGGCTGGGCGCTCCCGCGTCCGTACCCGCGGCCGTTCCCGAACTCGGCCCGGGGCTGGCACAGGCGGCCGGCTCGGCGGAGGGTGAGACGGCCCTGAGGGCGGAGTTGAGCGCGCTGCAACAGCGTTTGGAAATCCTCCACGAACAGATCGCCCAGATGCGCTCGGCGACCGAGCGCGTCGCCGCGGCTCCGGAGAAGCTCGTCCATGAGACCGAAGTGACCAGCGCCAACGCGCTCGCCGCCCTAAATAAAGACGCGATCAAGGCTGTGATCGAGGAAGACCGCGCGGATCAGGCCAGGAAGCGCGAAGAAGAGCGCAAGCAGCGCCAGAGCGATCAACTGCAGACTCGGGCCGATCAAGTGGCCGAAAAGGCCGGCCTCAACGCCGTGCAGAAGCAGCAGCTGGTCGGCTTCTACGAGCGCGAATCCGCGCGCATGGAGGAGTTCCGCACGCAGATGCGCGATGGCACCGGCCAGCAGGATCGGGAGACGATGCGCCAGACCTTCCAGGAATTCCGCAGCTGGCGCGAGACGGAGTTGAACACGCTGTTCGGCGCCGAGACGGCCGCCAAGATTCAGGAAAACGATCGCTTCGGCGGCCGCGGCTTCGGGGGCGGTGAGGGTGGCGGTGGCAATCAAGGCACTGGCAATCAGGGCGGCAACCGGGCCAACCGCGGCGGCAACCGCGGCGCAGGCGGTGGCAACCAAGGAGGCGGCGCTCAGGCCGGGGGCTGAGGCTCCCGTCCGTCGGCGAGTGCTCCTCGATAGGCCCGATCGGGCAAATACATCCAGCGGGATCCCTTGAGGGTCCCGCTGAGCTTTCTAGAATCCGCCCCGGACTTCGGATGCCCCCTCAGCCCACCCCCACCGCCGCTGCGGACCTGGACAGCTTGGCGCGCGACTCGACCCCGCTGCGCACGGCACTTTCGCGTTCGGTGGGCTGGCTCGCCGACCGGCGCATCCCGCGCCCGCTGCGCGCGCCGATCTACCGCGCGTACGCCGCCGCGACGGGTGCGGATCTCGGGGAGCTGCGGCTGCCGCTCGCCGAACACCCGAGTCTGGGGGCTTTCTTCGTCCGGAGGCTCCGCGAGGGTGTTCGAGCGATCGATGCCGACCCGCGGTACATCGTGAGCCCCGTCGACGGCCGCGTGCAAAGCCTGTCCCCCATCGAACAGGGCAGCGTGCTGCAGGCCAAGGGTCGCAGCTACACCGTGCGCCAGCTGCTCGGCGGAATCGAAACGCCCGAACTCGAGGGCGGGATCAGCTGGACGATCTATCTCTCCCCGCGCGACTACCACCGCATCCACGCGCCCGAGCGCTGCCGGCTCGTGCAGGCCCAATGGCTCGACGGCTCCCTCTACTCTGTGGCGCCGAAAGTTCTCGCACGCCGGCGAGTGCTCGACGTCAACGAGCGCGTCGCGCTGGAACTGAGCACCGAGCGCGGCTCGCTGTGGCTGGTGCTGGTCGGCGCCACGAATGTCGGGCGCATGTGCGTGCTGGGGTTGCCGCAGGGCAGAAACGGAGCGCTCTCCACGCCGCTGCCCTTCGAGCGCGGAGCGGAACTCGCGCGCTTCGAAATGGGCTCGACGATCGTGCTGCTCGCGCCGCGCGCCATGCTGTCGTTCTTCCCCGGCTTGCGTGAAACCCAGGCGGTCCGGCTGGGCCAGCCGATCGGGGTCCGGCCATGAGCCTCAACGCAGCCGAACGCCGGCTGTGCCAGATTTTCGGCGCCGCGGTGATGGGCCATTGGGAGCGCCTGCGCCAGTTGCGCCAGAAGCTCCCACCGGAGGAGGTCAACCGCGGCCTGCGCGAGGCACTGCTGCAGGTTCACCTGTTCGCGGGTGTTCCGCGATCGGTGGAATCATGGGCCGTGATATTGGAAGCGGGCGGTGCCGGCGCGGTGGAAACCGGAGAGCTTCTCGAGCCCGACCCGGCGGCCGGCATGGCGTTGTTCACGCGCATTTATGCATCGGACAGCCAGGCGGTGCGGATGATGCTGGAGCGACAGCATCCGCTGCATGCGCAGTGGGTCCTGTCACACGCTTATGGACAGGTCCTCGCGCGGGAGGGGCTGTCGGCGCGCATGCGCGAGGTGCTGGCGTGCGTGGCCCTGGCGTTGACGGGGCAGGAGCGTCAGCTGGCGAGTCATGCGCGGGGAGCGGTGCGATGTGGCGCCACGAGGGAGGAATTGCTGGAGGCGGTGGAGGCGGTGCATGGACTCGATGAGGGGGGCCGACTGGCGGCAGCGGAGGAGACCATCGAGCGCTACGGCTGAACTGCTCCAGACCGCTGGACGTTTTTTAGAGAGCAATTCTGCCCCGCAGGGTCAGCACCTCTTTGACCGT
>Ga0208361_1000035_pt1 | contig 56601 bp, 59 predicted proteins | sample LakMenEpi05Aug10_FD_150670 | JGI IMG/M metagenome (GOLD analysis project Ga0208361, IMG submission 150670) | Freshwater microbial communities from Lake Mendota, WI - 05AUG2010 deep hole epilimnion (SPAdes) | ecosystem: Environmental > Aquatic > Freshwater > Lake > Epilimnion/Euphotic zone ... | reverse complement strand
TCCAATGTGTGACAACCTGCAATTTGAAAGTCATCCAACGGAAACTCATACTGCTCAGCAAATCGTGCAGTTAGAGGGTATCGCTGACGATTCTTTGCTGCTGCGTATCGTTGCGCGGGGCTGAGGCTTGTCACATTCGCCACGTTAATAGAGATTGAGGCTGAATGCTCGCTTTAATCGGAAGGTTGCCGATCCGCTCACCATCTGCATAGGCAACGGCTTCAGCGTGAACCTCCACTTCCTTGCCTTTGAGAATCTTCACGGCTGGATGGGAAACATGGGCGCCAGAGAAGACTTTCGGAAAGACGCGTAAGAATTCAACACGCGAGACTGGTCCAAGAATCATGACATCGAACTGACCATCGTCAATTGAAGCGTCAGGCGTGACACGCATCCCTCCCCCATAGCTTTGACCGTTGGAGATTGCAATCAGCATTGCCTCTGATTCAAAACTGATTCCATCTACTCGAAAACGGTATCGCTTTGGTTTGAATGTGGAAAGGACCAAGAGAATTGCGATGTTGTATTTCATCCGTCCCTTGACTCGCTTAAAGCGATTGGCTCGTTCATTGACGACAGAATCAAAACCCGTGCTCAATATTTCTGCGAAATACTTGCCATTCACTAATCCGAGATCCACGTCTGTCGGAGGATTTTCCAAAGCGTGGACAAGATTTTCTAGCGGTGAGCTCAGATTTTGGCCAAGTGACCTAGCAAAGTCATTTCCAGTACCAGCGGGTACTAATGCGAGTGGAATTCTCGTGTGTGCAAGCTCTTGTATTGCGAGATGAACCATGCCATCTCCACCTATAACGATTACGCCAGCTATTTTCTCCCTCAATGTTTCACGTAGTCTTTCTCCCGCAGCAAGATAGGACTCGGAACTAATATCTTTGAAGAGGATTGTTTTCCGGCGCAGAAGTTCGAGGACTTCGAGCCTGATCCGTTCTCCCTCACCACCACCTGAAGTTGGGTTGCTCAAAACGAGCCACATGTTCTTCTCCACTCTTCAGCGTTAAATATGGGCTCTTAAGAATCCAGGTCGTCGATGGATGATGCCTCATCTATCGGAGCGGCTTCATCATCAGCAATAGATCTACTCTTTCGATCGCGTCTTTTATCCACCAACAAAGCGATGCCGCCAGCACCGAAATAAAAACCCACCAAGGGAAGCGCAAGCGCTGCCATTGATAATGGGTCAGCGGTTGGAGAGAACGCTGCTACAAAGAAGGTGATGGCAAAAATCGCAAAGCGCCAAGGCCGAAGAATGGAGGCTCCGGAAAGAAGCCCGATGAGATTAAGAGAGACAAGGAATACAGGAAGCTCAAAGGCAATTCCAAAAATGAGAATAAGTCGCAATACGAAGTCAAGGTAGTCATCAAAGCGAATCAAGTTGTTGAGTGATTCTGGTGTAAAACCGAAAAGTACTTCAATGGCGAGTGGCAGGACAAAGTAGGCCAGCGCAGCTCCAATTGCGAAGAAAGGCGTGGCGGCAATGATAAACAAAACTGAATTGCGTTTTTCCTTACGGTGCAGGGCTGGAGCGATAAAAGCCCAAAGCTGATACAACCAGAAAGGCGCCGCAAGAATTACTCCTGTTAAAAAAGAAACTTTTAGTTGTAAGTTCAACGGTCCAAGCACGCCGCTAATAAAGAGCGCTCCACAATTGTCAGCGCCGGTTTGCTGCGCAAGTCTCAGATCACATACAGGGTCCGCGAGCGTCGCGATTATGTCGTTGTAGTTGATCCAACCTACGACGGAAAAAATAAGGATAAAGAGAGCGGCGCGGATTACCCTCTTACGTAATTCACGCAGATGATCAAGTAGTGGCATCGTGCCACGTTCTCTGACTGCCATATCTCCCCGCTTAGCATCCTGCAAATACTGCCCTCAGTATTGACGAGCTAGTTGGAAGTTTTTTCCCCGTCTTCGTCTTTCTTATCTTCCTTGTTCAACTCTTTAACTTCGCTCTTGAAGATGCGAAGAGAGCGTCCAAGCGAGCGAGCAGAGTCAGGCAAACGCTTTGCACCAAATAGAATCACGACAACCAAGATGAGAAGGAGCCAGTGAGAAGGTTCGCGTAGTCCAAACATGAGTTCTGCCTTTCGGGGTTACTGGTTGAGAGCCATACGCTACCACGCACTTCCAAGCGCTCGATATAGGTGATTTATCGCCATCAATTCTTAGCCAGGTACGTGTAGTTATTCAACGCCGTCTTTGCAAACTCAACTAAGGACTCCCTTAGGTGAGCCGGAGCGTTGAGAGTCAATGGATGAGAGGTGCTCAGGATCGAACGTACTAGCCATTCGGGTCTGAATACTTCAATTTCATACAAATTCTTGCCAACGGAGCGGAGCTGAGAGTGATTTAACCGGAGAAAATCTGATTCTTCACTTTGAATTTCAAGAACCGCGAGAAAGCCTTGATTACGAGAACCTGAATCCTCGAGGTTCTGCCTCGAACGTTCGACGATTTTGACCTGTGAAATCTGAGCGAGATTAAAAGTTCTCTGCGCTTGCGCTTTGTGGCAGAAACCTTCTATGAAAGTTCTGTCGTTCTCGATACGAATCGAAAAAGGAGATACTTGGCGGCGGCTAATCTCATCTGTGGAGAGATTGTTATATGTGATTTCAACATCGCTCAATTGTTCAATAGCTTCTTTCACTTTCGACAAAGAAACTCGTTCTTCATCCATAGTAACGAGCAATGATCCATCTGGAATTTCGCTATTAAATGCTGCGGCTAACTTTGTCCTTACACCGGCAATCTGTGAACGAGAAGTACTGCTTGGTGGAGTTAATTCTTCTATGGCTGCGAGAGCTATTCGTGCGATGAGCGATTCCGATTCCGTAAGCTTTCTAGGCGTTGAAAGGTTCTGAGGATCTCGCACAACAACACTCTCATCATCAAATGAGATATCGATAAGCTCCAATGGTGTGTAACCAGGTAGGCCACACATAAAAAGGAGATTGAGATCCTTAATCATCTCTTCTTTGGTAGTGGAGAAATCCGCAGCTAATTGACGTATCGAGATTCCTGGATGACTCAGTATGAAGGGCACCAGATCGAGTAAGCGAGAAGCTCTGCTCGCAGCGTTATCTGTCATGAGCCTGCACTACCTTCGTAAGAGCCTCTACAACAGCTTCTCGAAAATCCTTCGGAGATTCAATAATCAGCAGGTCTGAATACCAAAGCGCTTCCTTCACGGCCTCATCGCGCGAATCGCTGGGATAGGTAACGAGGTCCCATTCATCATCAATCGGCGAAATGTGGCTCGCTATCTCTCTTATATGAAGCAGATGATCCCTTTTGATTTTTGCTGTAACGGCTATCTGATTTGTATTGAACATAATGAGGTAATCCTTGACTGAAAAATCTTTCGGAATCTCATATGAATCACGTTTCTTTGAGATGTTTACCTTCGAACTCAATCTCGACAGTTTGAAAACGCGTATATCTCCTCTGTCCAGATCCTCCCCAACGAGATACCAACTACCTTTCCATGTACTCAATCCCAAGGGATTCACGGTCCGATCCTCCGACAGGGGGCTTCCTGACTTTTGATAATTAAATGAAATTGCGCTCCTTGTTGCCAGGGCTCGCGATATCTCAAGTAGACCTTCTTCTATCAAATCAAGTGATGCTGCATCGAATTCCGGTATCTCAAGATCAATGAGTGAGTGTGATCGTACGCGTCGCGCTGCCCCTTCAGCTTCTTCTGCAAAATCGCTTCGACGCCAAATTCCCAGTGCCGTTGAGATCACTCCGAGTTCTTCAGGAGAGAACTTATCTAGGGGTAATTGATACGTTTCAGGACGAATGCGATAACCAGGTTCGTCTTCAAAAAGTGGATCTTGGGATGCGACATCGATCTGTATACCCATAGCTCGAAGATCATCTTTATCGCGCTCGAACATTCGTTCTTTAGTCTCTTGACTTCCGGTATACCCAGCAATTTTGCGGAAGATCTCGCTTTTTTGCATGTACCGCCGCGAGGCAAGTAGCGCCATCGTCAGATTGACTAAACGTTCTGTTTTGGCGCTCGACACCAGGCGAGATTAGCGTCTCCTGCTAAACTTACGACTATGACTATCGACTGTGCCACAAAAACTTCTTTCGGGACATCTCTTGCTTTCCGCAAACGTGCTCGCCTCTCAATCTTTCTACTCGTCGTGGTGCTGGCCTTAACCGGTTGCACGACAGACGGTGGCGCGCCGTCGGATGCTCCGATGGGTCAAAATTCCGAGAGTCAGAGCGAGAACAACTCAACCACCAATGGAGGAGCAATGCCCACAGTTTCAGGTCAAGCGGGAGAGGCTCCCACAATCACAGCCCCAACCGGAACGCCCCCTCAAACGCTGAGTACTGAAGATGTCTTTGTAGGTAATGGAGCTGTTGCTGAAGCAACTTCAACTCTGACAGTTCATTACACCTTGATGGCATGGTCAACCGGTGAAGTGGTAGAGAGCTCATGGAGCGGAGAACCAGCAACCTTTGGACTCAATCAAGTTATTCTCGGATGGCAACAAGGCATCCCTGGCATGAAGGTGGGCGGTCGACGTCTCTTGGTTATTCCACCAGATCTAGGTTATGGCGCAACCGGTGGCGGGCCAATCGCTCCAAATGAAACTCTGATTTTCGTTGTTGATCTAATTGCAATTAGCTAGCCGCTAATCATTTTCAACAACTGAGTCGATGACGCCCTTGGATGGGCGACGCTTTCGACGTATGGGTTTAGTTCCGGACGGCAACTTCCTTGAGAACAACAAGAACCCAGTATGGGCGTTCATCGAGTGCATGGGACGAACCGCTAGTCCTTCATGATGCCAAGGACGCAAGAGCGTCTCGAAACTTTCAGGCTCTGAAAAACGTAGAGAATCTTTGAGCGCTTCAGCAACTTTGGATAACTGAGTAGTCGTGGCGACATAGCAACAGAGAACTCCCCCAGGTTTGAGAGCTGCATAAGCGCTCTCAAGAGCGTCCCAAGGTGCCAACATGTCAAAGACCACACGGTCGAACTCTTCTGCGAAAGTGCCCTCTTGAACTCTCGAATTGACGAGCTTCCAATTGTGCGGCAACTCTCCGAAGTAGTTCTTCACATTTCCACGCGCATTTTCAAAAAATTCGGCGCGTTCCTCGAAAGAAACAAGCGAACCGGTATTACCGATTGCGCGCAGCAAACTAATCGATAGCCCCCCGCTACCAGCTCCCGCCTCAAGGACCTTCGACCCCGGAAAGATGTCGGCGAATCCCACGATGATTGCAGAATCTTTAGGATAAATGATCGTGGCCCCACGTGGCATAGAGAGAACATAATCATTGAGCAGAGGGCGCATTACTTGGTAATTGGTTCCGCTACTACTTGCAACGGTTGAGCCCTCACTTAATCCAATGATGACATCATGATTAATCCAACCCTTATGGGAGTGCCATTGTGAACCTGGTTGAAGATAAAACGAATACATCTTCCCACGCTCGTCAGTAAGTTGAACGCGGTCTCCTGCAAGGAGAGGTCCAGAGCCAATGCTTTTCATGCCGGAATTATCTCCTATGAATCGGTGCAAAGAGATCGTGCAGATCTACGAGCGAGAGCCCCTCAAGTGATTTACGGTGCAGAACGCGCTCTCCCGAGGGAAGTTCGGCAAAGTGTGGAAGTCCGAGAACGAAAGCTCCCGCCTCAATTGCAGCGGTAATCCCAGTTTTGGAATCTTCGATTACTAGGCATTGATCGATCGGTACTCCGATATGGTCGGCGGCCTTCAGGTAACCCTCCGGATCTGGTTTTGAATTGCTGACATCATTATCTGAAATTGTGATGGCGAAGTACTCATCTCCAATACTTTGCAAGGCTGCATCAACCAGTGGGCGGGCCGAAGCGCTGACAAGAGCCTGAGGGACGCTTAATTGATGAAGTTCCTGCAAAAGTGAATGAGCGCCAGGAGTAAAAGAGACGCCTTCTGCTAATCGCACTGACATTCGTTCCAATAAAATATTGGTCAGTTCCAGCGGTGCGAACCGATTGTGATGTTCAAGAGGCAGCTTACTTCGCATAAAAGAGTCGACTCGCTCCATCGGACCACCGATACAGTGAATTGCGTCTTCATCACTCCAGACAACACCAAGATGTTCCATCAAAACACGCTCTTGCTCAATCCAAATGGGTTCGCTATCAATAAGCGTTCCATCCATATCCCAAAGAACTGCCTTGAATCTGAACTCGGTTGTGGAATGATTGAGTGAATTAGTTGGCATTGAAATACTTTGCTTCTGGATGATGCACGATAATGGCTGAAGTACTCTGTTCTGGATGCAGCTGGAACTCCTCAGATAGAGAAACGCCAATACGCTCGGGGTTGAGTAGTTCACAGAGTTGATTTTGCTGTTCGATATCTGGACATGCCGGGTAGCCAAAACTATAACGGGAGCCGCGATATCCCTGATCGAGAATCTCCTCGATAGATGACCCATCGGCGCTACTAAATCCAATCTCATCTCTAATTCGAGCGTGCCAATGCTCAGCCAAAGCTTCTGTGAGTTGAACACTCAGCCCATGTAGCTCTAGGTACTCTCGATAGTTGTTTTCAGCGAACAATTTCCCAGTAGCTTCGCTTACTGATTGACCCATCGTTACAACGTGAAATGCAACAACATCAATTTCGCCAGACTCTTTGCTGCGGAAGAAGTCACTGATACATAGTCGTCGATCGCGACGTTGACGCGGGAAGGTAAACCGAGTCCTCTCGCGGCCTTTCAATTCGCCCTCATGATGAAGAATTACTAAGTCATTTCCTTCGCTGTAGCAAGGAAAATATCCATACACAACAGCTGCGTTAATCCAACCTTGAGATTGAGCATCATTGAGAAGAGCTCGTAATCTTGGTCTTCCTTCAGTGATAACCATCTCCTCGTAGCTGTTTTTAGCGCCTTTAAGACCCCATTGGCCAACGTAAAGGGCTCTCTCATCCAACATAGAGCTGTAATCGGCAAGCGCGATTCCTTTTACTACTCGAGAACCGAAGAAAGGTGGTTGTGGAATCGGATTATCAAAAAGAACATCACTGCGTTGGGTATCCGTGGTACTCGGAAGATCCGGATTAGTAACTCGAGTTCGACGCTCTTTGAGAGGAGGCAGCGAAACACCCTCGATGCCATTCTTCTCCCCCATGATTGCATCCATCAGAGAGAGTCCTTCAAAGGCGTCCCGCGCGTATCGCACGGTACCCGCGTACTGAGTTGCCAAGTCATGTTCGACAAAGGTTCGTGTCAGAGCGGCTCCTCCAAGCAGTACCGGCCAACGTTGAGCAAGATTCCGGCGTTCGAGTTCTTCTAGATTTTCTTTCATGATAACTGTTGATTTAACAAGCAAGCCACTCATGCCGATGACATCGACATTTGAATCCTGAGCTGCATCGATGATCTGATTAATGGTCTGCTTGATTCCAATATTAACGACGCGATATCCATTATTGGTCAAGATAATGTCCACAAGATTCTTACCGATGTCATGCACATCGCCCTTCACGGTAGCGAGCAGAATCGAACCGCGGTCACTCGCATCGCTTTTCTCCATAAATGGTTCTAGCAATGAAACTGCACTCTTCATTACCTCAGCCGATTGCAGAACAAAGGGCAACTGCATCTCACCCTTGCCAAAGAGTTCGCCAACGGTCTTCATTCCATCTAGTAATAAATCATTGATTATCAAAAGTGGGGCTAAACCTGAAAGTCTCGCCTCTTCGAGGTCTGCCTCAAGTCCTTGTTTCTCGCCATCAATAATTCGCCTCTTTAGTCGTTCTGGAAGCGGCAACGCAGCCAACTCGGCTGCTCGTGAAAGTCGACTTGAGGTTACTTCGACGCCTTCAAAGAGTTGCAAGAATTTAGCTAGCGGGTCATAGACACAGTTCTCGCCATCAAAGATTCGTCGATCATAAATGAGGTCCAAAGCGACATCTTTCTGCTCTTGTGGGATGCGAGACATCGGCATGATCTTTGATGGATGAACAATTGCGCTATCCAATCCCGCATTAACCGCCTCAGCAAGGAAAACAGAGTTGAGAACAACGCGCGCCGCAGGATTCAGACCGAAAGAAACATTACTAATACCCAAAGTTGTCTGCAGAGCTGGGAATTCATCCTTGAGTTCTTTGATTGCTTTTAAGGTCTCAATTCCATCGCGTCGCGTTTCTTCTTGCCCTGTTGCTATTGGGAAGGTTAAGCAATCGATAATAATGTCGCCTATCGCGATCCCCCATTTGATGGTGAGATCAGCAATCAAACGCTTACCGACTCGCACCTTCCATTCTGCGGTGCGTGCTTGACCTTCTTCATCGATAGTCAGGGCTACAAGTGCCGCGCCATGTTCTTGCGCCAGAGGCATAATTCGTGCAAAACGCGAGTCGGGTCCATCGCCATCCTCGTAGTTGACGGAGTTAATCACGCAACGCCCACCGAGATTCTCTAATCCTGCCTTAATGACTGATGGTTCTGTTGAATCAAGGACGATAGGGAGCGTGATTGCTGTTGCAAATCTCTTTGCAAGTTCTGTCATATCGCTGACACCATTTCGTCCAACGTAATCAACCGATAGATCGAGCATGTGTGCGCCTTCACGGATTTGATCTTTTGCTATGTCCACACAACGTTGCCAATCTTCGGCTACAAGTGCATCTCTAAATGCGCGACTACCATTGGCATTCGTCCGCTCACCGATTGCCATATATGTCTGATCTTGTCTAAATGGAACGAATTGATACAGCGATGATGCCCCCGCCTCCATAGAGGAAGGTCTCGTTCTTTTTGGGCGTGCTTTTAGTTTCGCTACGACTGCGGCGAGATGCTCTGGGGTGGTGCCACAGCAACCCCCAATGAGTCCAATCCCATAGAGATCAACAAATTCGGAGAGCGCATCAGCAAGTTCTTCTGGTCCAAGAGGATAAAAAGCACCGCCATCTTTCAAGATTGGCAGTCCGGCATTTGGCATGCAGGAAATACCCATAGGTGAGGATTGACTTAATGACCGAAGATGCTCGCTCATTTCTGAAGGCCCTGTTGCGCAATTCATTCCAATGAGATCTACGCCGAGTGCGCCGAGACTATTGAGCGCTGCTCCGATCTCGGAACCGAGCAACATAGTGCCCGTTGTTTCAACAGTTACCTGGGCAATCACAACAATGTCACGATCCGCAGCAGCAATTGCTTGCCGCGCCCCGTTTACAGCAGCTTTTGCCTGCAGAAGATCCTGCGTTGTTTCAATCAATAGCGCGTCTACGCCCCCGTTTATCAAGCCTCGTGATGCTTCAGCGTAGGCACACTTGAGTTCGTCGTAAGTTGTGTGTCCCAAAGTAGGAAGTTTGGTACCAGGTCCGAGAGAGCCCAGAACCCATTTAGGTTCAGAGGTTTTGGCGCTGAATTCATCTGCAACTTCACGGGCGATACGAGCACCAGCTTCAGCGAGTTCGTAAATCCGCTCAGGGATTTCGTACTCGAGCAGATTAGCTAGATTTGCGCCAAATGTATTCGTCTCCACCGCATCAACGCCAACCTGGAAGTACTGACGATGAATATCTGCGATGAGTTCGGGGCGCGTGATATTCAAAACTTCATTGCAACCTTCGAGATTCTGAAAGTCATTCAGCGAAGGGTTGGCGGCCTGAATCATTGTTCCCATGGCGCCGTCTGCGATGACTACGCGAGTAGCCAATGCTTCACGGAGGCTGCCCGCGCGCAACGCGTTTTTACTGATTGATGCTTCAGTTTTCGACGCGCTCACTAGAGGGAGTTTATCGTAGGCTTCTACTATGTTCATATCGGAGAACTCGCTCCCGCTGCGAAATCCCATCATGATTGCAGGGTTTGAAGGTTGGAATGACGCTGGCGAATCGGCTTCAGGAGCAATCAATCACTTGCTTACTGTATGGACGCATCAAGAAATTGCTCGAATGGATTCTGAGGACTATTACGATTTCCAAGTCAATCGTCCTTTAATCCGGGTAGATGAGCGCGTTGTTCGCGAAATTATCTGGCCGAACACGATTGCGTACGCCGTAAGCACACCTCAGTTGGCCCATGATTTCTTGGTCGTTAAAGGCATTGAACCTTCGATGCGGTGGCAAAAATTCGCCTCTGAGTTACTTGATCTCGCTGATGACTACGAAGTCTCGCTCCTGATCACCATGGGTGCACTTTTGGCTGATTCTCCACACAGCAGGCCAATAAGTGTTACGGGCAGCGGCGCGCATCCAGATGTAGCAGCCAAACTCGGCGTAGAGATTTCAAAGTATGAAGGACCAACCGGAATAGTTGGCGTTCTCCAAGAGGCCGCACATCGACGTGGCCTAGATGCTGTTTCGCTCTGGGCGGCTGTTCCACACTATGTATCTACTCCTCCGTCTCCGAAAGCTTCTCTTGCTCTCATTAACGCACTTGAAGACTTTTTGGAGATTTCGATTTCTCAAGGAGACTTACCAGAACGCGCCGCATCGTGGGAATCGCAGGTTGACCAGATGGCCGCAGAAGATTCCGAAGTTGGTGATTACGTCAAACAACTCGAGTCTTCTAAAGATGCTGCAGAGCTACCGGAAATCTCTGGTGAATCACTTGCACGAGAAGTTGAACGTTTTCTCCGGCGCAATCCTGAGATTTAAAGAACAAGCCCTAGGTAAGTATCAAGAGCACGAGACATCTCTCCTGCCGAACCCCCTACAGATTCCGCACTCGACCACCGTAGAGTTTCATCGCACCAATCTACGAGCGCTCTGATGGCACCTGGTGTGTCCACATTGTCAGCTAAGCAGTTTACGATCATCTGAATAACAGGACGAGTTGGAGCAACCTCTGTACGTGATAGCGCCTCTTCAATCTTACTGATCAAGCCCTCAGCTTCCGCGAGAGTACTCGCACTCCACATTCGATCTCTCTGGTAATGCTCCAACATCAACGCCAGTCGTATTGCTTGCGGTTTTACCCCTTCGGAAAGCAATTTCGAGACGAAGACCAAATTTCCTTTGCTCTTGCTCATTTTCTCGCCATCTAGTCCAATCATTCCAGCATGTGAATAACACTGTGCGAACTCTTTGCCGGTGAGTGCCTTGGCTTGCATCGCCGTCATGAAATGATGCGGGAAGAAAAGATCTGAACCACCGCCTTGAATTGTGATGGACGATCTCTCTCTGTCGGGCAGGAAGTTCAGAGCAATAGCTACGCACTCGACATGCCAACCTGGCCTACCCGCACCAAACGGGGCTTGCCACGATGGTTCGTTTTCGCGTCGCGCTCTCCATAACAGCGGGTCTAATGGATGACGTTTGCCAGGACGTTGTGGATCACCGCCTCTCTCTTGAAAAATCGTCAGCGCTTCTTCGGAAGAAAGAGGCAAATCCTCGAGTACAAACCCTGTTGCCACTAAGTCGAGGTAGAGATCTTCATCAACTTTGTAGGCCAAATTGCTTGCAAGGTAAGAGTTAATGGACTCGATGATGGTACTCATGCTTTCAACGACGCCGGAATACTCTTGGGGTGGTAACACTTTCAGCGCCGTCATATCACTTATAAAAAGTTCAATCTGTGACAAAGCCAATTCTCGCCAATCGGAACCATCACGATTGGCTCTTTCAAGCAAGGGATCGTCGATATCGGTTATGTTTTCGACGAAATGAACAGACTTACCGGATGCTCGTAGATATCTATGTACTAAGTCGTACGATATGTAAGTTGCGGCATGACCTAGATGCGTAGCGTCATAAGGCGTGATTCCACAGACATACATCGAGATATCACTCTCATCGATGGAAACTCGCTCTTTCTTGTAAGAGTCAAAAAGAGATAGAGCTGGGTGTGCAATACCGTCCAAAGAGGGCGGAAAATAGAGATCGGGCCAAGCTCGCATTAGATAAGCCTACAAAGAACTATCTATACAGGTGGCCAAGGAACCGCAGGCCATTCATCAGAAGGAAAAGGAAATCCCTCCTCCGACAATGAGTTGAGCCGCTCAATGCAGGCTCCAACCTCGTCTTCGGTCAAGAGCGAACGAAAATATTGAGATGCTGGTGAAGCGATCCATTCTTGAACATTCTTAACAATCTCTAACTCTTCTTGGTACAAACCTTCTCCTGCAAATTGCCAAAGAACAGTTCTTAGTTTGAAATCTTCATGAAACGAAACACCGTGATCACACCCAAAAACTCGTTTCTGCTGATTGATGAGGATATGTCCAAACTTACGATCAGTATTATTTATCATCACATCAAAAAGTGCGATGCGCCGAATGTCACGATGAGGTTGTTGTGCGAATTCAATAAAGTCAATCTCTTCGTCAACGTCAATCCATTCTTGAACCGCTCCGATTCCGAAAGGGCCTTCGCGCATAACGGTTGTGGGCACGCAATCCAATCCCGCATGTTTGCTTATTAGGTATGCAGCCACTTCACGTGAGGCGAGGTTCCCATCAGGAAAATCCCACAATGGTCGCTCCCCTGCAATCGGCTTGTATACAACGTTAATTCTCTTCGATATATCTTGTTGAACAAATCCATAGAGGGTTGCATTAGAAGCATCGACTAAGCGACCTTCCACAACTAACTCACCAGATAGAAGATCATCTTCTGTCATCAGATCGTCACGCTCAATTCGCACGAGGACAGATATGTCCATCGATATTGATAGGACCACCACAGAACATGCAAGGTTGACGTCCAGCCTTGATGACACCCGCAGCACGCGAAACAAACGTTCTCACTTGAGTTGGTGTAAGAGTAAGACGAACGATAGGTGGAGCTTCGCTGATGTCATCTCCAGCAATCTCTTCAAAGATCTCTTCACTGTCATCATTCGAAATCCCTTGCGCTTCAAACTTGATCATCTGGGTATCAAACTGCCACGTAATGGCCATAACGCCTAATCGGAATTCGGATTCCACAGGAGTGTCCAATGGCTCGGAATCTCGTACTAATGCACCTTGCGTAATGCGTGCCTCTTTAAGGATCTCCGAAAATCTCTCTGTGAGAGCCTGTGACTGTGTTTTTTCAAGAGAAAAAGAGAACACTTGACCAGCTTTTCGAACTTGGATGAAGAACTCTCGCTCGCCGGGCTGTCCCACCGTCCCCAGGACGAATCGGTCGACCTCATCAAGGTTATAGACACGTCTAGACACCAGAGCCGCCTCCGATTACACGACGGTTTCGCAAGTTGGGGGTTTTCTTAAAAGAGGAAGGAGATGTTGGCAGATTCAGTTGTAAAAGCGAGCGCTCTGATCCATTCCAGTCAATAACTGTTAATGAGCATGGATCAACAATGATTCGTTGAAAATCATCAATCTCCATGTTGAGCGCCTTTGCGGCTGCAAGTTTGATGATATCCCCGTGTGAAACGATAAGAATCCGTTTCTTCGGAAATTTTCTAGATAGTTTGTTGAGTTGACGCTCGACTCGATTAGCGGCGCTGGTAAAGCCTTCTCCTTGCGGGAAAGTAAATTGCGACGGAGTTCTTTGGATAATTTTCCAACCGCTCTCTTTTCGAAGCTCCTTTAATGAACGTCCGGACCATTCTCCATAATTCATCTCAAGAAAAGCCGGATCTTTCTCGACGCGCTTGTGCATCACATTAGCTACAGGCTGAACTGTCTGAAGACATCGCTCGAGTGGGCTAGACAAAATACGATCGATTGCGAATTTCCGGATAATCAAAGTAAGCGCGCGCGCTTGCCTCTCCCCCTTTTTCGTGAGAAATGTTCCTGGCAATCGTCCAGCGAGGATACCTTCGACATTGGCTGTCGATTCGGCATGACGCAAAAAGATGAACGTTGTCATGTTCGTAGGTTAGCCATTTTGCGCAAAACTCTCTCCTTCCCGAGTTTCTCCTCCTATTTTGCTAGGGTTTTTGCATGGAACAACGTCAACTTGGTCGAAGTGGTGTACGCGTAAGTCGATTGGCGTTGGGAACAATGACATGGGGACGAGACACAGATGAACACGAAGCCGCAGAGCAGTTTCGTTTCTATCTGGATGCCGGTGGGAATTTCATCGACACAGCCGCTGTCTACGGCGATGGTGATGCAGAACGAGTTCTCGGCGGTTTGTTAGGAGTTCTGGGCAATCGAGACGAGATAGTGCTAGCGACTAAGGCTGGAATAAGTTTCAAAAGTGGCGAGCGCAAGGTCGACAACTCTCGGACCTCCCTCATAAACGATCTTGAAAAGTCTCTCACGCGCCTCAAGGTTGATTATGTTGATCTCTGGCAAGTTCACACCTGGGACGAGACTACGCCTTTGGAAGAGACGCTCAGCGCCATGGACTACGCGCTCTCATCTGGAAAGGCTCGCCATGTTGGAGTTTCTAATTTCTCAGGCTGGCAACTCGCTCGTAGCGCAACGCTACAAAATCCACTTTTCGGAAAAGCTCCTGTATTGAGTACGCAGAATGAGTACTCCTTGCTCAATCGACGCGTTGAGCGAGAAGTTCTTCCAGCATCTCTCGAATTGGATATCGGATTTCTAGCTTGGTCGCCGTTAGGCCGTGGTGTTCTCACCGGTAAATATCGCAGCGGATTGCCTTCGGATTCTCGCGGCGCAAGTCCTCACTTTTCATCATTCATTGCGCCATATCTTGATGAACGAAGTTCCCGAATTGTTGAAGCGGTTATGGTTGCCGCTGATGGCCTTGGTTATTCTCCATTGGAAATTGCACTTGCTTGGGTACGGGATTGTCCAGGAGTCACATCAGCCGTAATCGGAGCACGCACCGGAGCTCAACTACGTGGCGCGCTAAGTTCTGAGAACGTAAACCTTCCCATGCCAGTTCGTGAAGCCCTCGATGAGGTTTCTGCAGAAACCTATTTCTGAGTTAAGCGTTTACCAAGAAATGGTGGAGAGTTCGAGCTCCAAATTGAAGTGAATCGATCGGAACTCGTTCATCAATACCGTGGAATAACCCGACGAAATCGAGATCTGAGGGAAGTTTCAGCGGGCTGAATCCATATCCCAGAATGCCCAATTTGGCTAAAGCTTTGTTATCAGTGCCACCACTCAGGAGGTAGGGAATTGGAATGCCTTCAGGGTCCTCAGATTTGATTGCTGCAATCATGGCATCGACCAAAGCTCCTCCAAATTCCACCTCTAGTGGAATATCTGAGACCAAACTTTCAACAGTTACATTCTCTCCAACTAGTTTGCGAACAGTGTCGAGCAACTCGGCTTCATAACCAGGCAAGGTTCGACCATCCACTACCGCGCTTGCAGATTGAGGGATGACATTAGCTTTGTAGCCCGCCTCAAGCATTGAAGGATTAGCTGTGTTATTGAGAGTCGCACCAATCATCTTCGACATCGAACCAACTTCATTGAGCAAAGGCTCTAGATTATTCGGATCGTAAGATTTTCCAGAGAGCTCTGCAATTTTCTTAAAGAATACCTCGTTCGTTTTTGTGATTCTCTGTGGCCATTGAAAATTCCCGATTTTTGAAACCGCATCAGCAAGCCTCGTAACTGCGTTTTGATTGTTAATGACAGATCCATGACTGGCTACTCCGGTAGCAGTGAGTTTCATCCATTCGATTCCCTTTTGGGATGTTTCAATCACATAAACGCGTTTACCCGATGTGAGAGTAAGAGAGAAGCCACCAACTTCAGAAATAGTTTCTGAGCAACCAGCGAAAATTTCGGGATGTTTATCGGCCATCCATCGAGAACCATAAATACCACCAGCCTCTTCATCGGCGAAGAAAACGATGACAATAGTTCTATTGGGGCGATAGCCATATCGAGCCCATAATCTGAATACCGCAAGCATCATGGCATCCATATTTTTCATATCAACAGCGCCTCTTCCCCAGATACAACCATCCTTAATCACTCCTGAGAAGGGATCTACAGACCAATCAGCGGCATTTGCTGGAACAACATCTAGATGACCATTGACAACCAATCCAGCGCGAGTTGCATCTGTTCCCTCTATTCGCGCAACAACTGAGCATCGATTAGGCGCACTCTCATATATCTTCGATTGGATTCCAACCTCAGAGAGTTTTGCGGCTACGTATTCGGCAACTGCCTTCTCGTCGCCTTTTCCCTCACCGAAATTTACGCTTGGAATCTGTATCAATTCTTGGCAAAGAGTGACTACGTCGGCTTCGAGTTCTGAGCGTTGGGCATCATTGAGAATCATGGGCTAAAGTATGCCCTCTCATTGTCCGGGTGGCGGAATTGGCAGACGCGCTAGCTTGAGGTGTTAGTTCTCGAAAGGGATTAGGGGTTCAAGTCCCCTCTCGGACACGGTTTTATAGATACGCTCCCGCCGTGAGCGCTACAGCAAATGAGATGACCCCCCTAGGTCGTGCTTTATCCCTGATCGCCGATGTGCCTGACTACCCCAAACCAGGAATTCTCTTCAAGGACATAACCCCATTGCTAGCCGACGGACCAGGTTTTGGCGTAGTCATCGATGAATTTGCTAGATCGATCAGGGCGCTTGATCAAAGGATTGATGCCATTGTGGGTATCGAAAGCCGCGGCTTCATTCTTGGCGGCGCTATTGCCAAAGCGCTGGAAATTGGGTTCGTAACAGTTCGAAAGCCTGGAAAGTTGCCCCGCGATGTTTACCGCAAAGAGTATGCGCTCGAGTATGGATTTGATGCCCTCGAACTTCATAAAGATCTCTTAACATCTGATGACAATGTGATTATCGTCGATGATGTGCTTGCAACTGGTGGCACAGCGCTTGCCTGTCATGACTTGGTTGACATCACTGGAGCAAAGGTTGCGGCGCATCTTTTCCTTTTAGAAATTGAATTTCTGCAAGGCCGAAAACTTATCTCCGAGACGCACCCTGACGTTGATGTAATTTCTCTCTTGAGGGCGTAACCATGGCTGAACTCATTTACTACTGCGGCACTATGGATAGCGGTAAATCCACTCTTGCCTTACAGACCGCGCACAATCATGAATCGCGTGGTAGAGCTGGTTTACTTTTCACAAATCGTGACAGAGCTGGATCAGGAAAAATTTCATCACGCCTTGGATTAACTTCTGAAGCCTTAGAAGTCTCTGAAGAGATGGATCTTCATAAGTTCGTGGTTGACCAACTCTCGGCAGGGCGTCGCATTGACTATGTCATCTGTGATGAGGCCCAGTTCTATGCACCCTCTCAGATTGAACAATTAGCACGTATTGCTGATGGACTCGGCATTGAGGTTTATGCCTTCGGCATTCTTACCGATTTTCGCACCAAGCTATTTCCAGGATCCGCGCGTCTCGTTGAACTTGCCGATCGGGTACATACCCTGCAAGTTGAAGCTCTTTGCTGGTGTGGTGAACGGGCTACACACAATGCTCGAACTATTGGTGGCGTTATGGTCACCGAAGGTGAGCAGGTTGTGGTTGGAGACACCAACGGAGCAAATGAAGTTGCGTACGAGGTGCTCTGCCGGCGACACCATATGCGCAAAGTAACTGCACGAAATTCTGGCGCTGCGCACCAATCGATTGACCCGTTACCCTTTAACTAGATTGCCCTTAGGCTCACCCCATGCGAACTACTTTAAGGAGAATCCCCTAATGAAGACTCGTGGTTACGCGGCGTTGTCTGCGAAAAGTAACTTAGTTCCCTTCGAATTCGAAAGACGTGAACTGGGCTCCCACGATGTCGGCTTTGCTATTGAATACGCGGGAATTTGTCACTCTGATATTCATCAAGTTCGCGAAGAATGGGGCCCAGCGCTTTTCCCAATGGTCCCAGGACATGAGATCGTGGGAACAGTTACTTCTGTTGGTGCGACAGTCAAGAAATTTCGAGTGGGAGACCGAATTGGCGTCGGAGTATTTATTGACTCTTGTCGCAAGTGCAGTAATTGCACGCGCGGACTTCAACAGTATTGTCTAGAAGGAATGACTGGAACCTACAATGGTTACGAACGCAATACTCAAACTATTGCCTATGGTGGTTATTCGAATAATTTCGTTATTGACGAAAATTACGCGGTTACAGTCCCGACCAATCTTGAGATGAGCGGCGTTGCTCCCCTTCTATGCGCCGGTATCACTCTGTACTCGCCAATTCGGCATTGGAAAGTGGGCCCTGGATCAAAAGTCGCAGTCATGGGTCTGGGCGGTTTAGGGCATATGGGGGTCAAGTTCGCCGCCGCCTTAGGAGCAGAGGTAACTGTTTATTCACACTCTTCGCATAAGGAAGCTGACGCGCGCAACATGGGAGCTACTGATTTTGTTGTGACCAAAGGCAATGAATGGCATAAACCGCTACGAAAAAGATTCGACCTAATCCTGAATACTGTATCTGCAGATATTGATTTGGATCCTTATCTATCAACGTTGGCAACAGATGGAACCCTTGTGATCATTGGATTGCCCGGAAAGCCTTACGCAATCAATGCTGGAAGTATGCTCGATGGACGACGCTCAATTGCCGGTTCGATGATTGGTGGCATGCCGGAACTCCAAGAAATGCTCAATTTCTGCGGCGAGAAGAACATCTTGAGCGATGTGGAAGTTATTGAAGCGGACTACATCAATCAAGCCTACGAAAGAACAGTCGCAAGTGATGTTAAGTATCGGTTTGTGATCGATGCTAAAACATTTTAGAAACGACTAACTGCTGTTGCAATAATTGGTGCAAAGGCGAGCGCGGGAAGAAGATCGCCAATCGCCATTGCCTTAATGTTTAACAGCTTTAAACCAATACCCAGGAGAAGCACTCCGCCAGTAGCGGTCATGGCCTGAACTTGGTAATCCGAAAGAATAGCTCCTAAACCGAAACCAGCCGCCGTCCATGCAAACTGATACACCCCTACGGGCAAGGCAGACATTGCAACTCCCCAACCGAGGGCGGCAGCGAACGCAATCGATGTGAAAAAATCGAGAATACTTTTCAGGGTTAACTGCTCTATACCTGTAGACATTCCATCACTGATGCTGCCCAGGATTGCCAGAGGTCCAATCGCGAAAATCAGCGAAGCGCTGACAAAGCCTTCAACAAAGGGTGAAGATCCATCTTTATCAAATCTGCGCTTCAACCTAACACCAAGATTCTCCAACCTTGCTTCGATCTTAAGCAGCGAACCTAGTAATCCTCCGATCAATAAAGACGACAGGACAACTAAGAGTGGCCAACCTTGAGGTAGTGCGTCAATGAGTTCAACTTTCCATAGAGCTGCGATGGCAGATGCTGCACCGACGAGAGTTATAGCTCCCAAAACATCAGTCATGAGATTTCGGGTACGTTCCGAAAGTTTGTTTCCTGCCAATATTCCAAGCGCGGAACCAGCCAGGATCGCAACAATATTGAGGACGGTTCCAAATCCAACAAACATGAGAATGAGTGTAAAGCATTTGTGGTGTACGGTTCTTTCGTGCGCGAGTTTATCGAACGGTTAAAACCACATAAGACTGTCCCCGCAACTCCATGGACAGCCGCACATCGTTGGGATCTCTCCCCTTCTCGCGTAGCTATTCTCATTTTTGGTCTCTTCATTTTCGGTATCGGAGATAGCCTGCTCATAGTTGCTGAACTCGGTAACGCTCCATGGTCCGTGCTTGCTCAAGGGATTGCGCTGCGAACACCACTTTCGGTTGGAGCAGCAACTTTTCTTATCAGCGGAATAGTTTTAGCGCTTTGGATTCCGCTCAAAGAAAAACCTGGATTCGGAACTCTGGCAAATATTCTGGTTATCGCCACGGCAATTGATATCGGAATAGCCTTTATTCCCCATCCAGATCTCGTGGCGCTCAAACTCTTGTATGTTCTCGTAGGTATTGCTCTAGTTGGAAGTGGTTCGGCTCTTTACATCACCTGTGGGCTGGGACCTGGTCCCCGTGATGGCTGGATGACTTCTATGCATCGTCGGACAGGAATCCCGGTGGGTCGAGTACGAATGGTTATTGAAGTGACGGTACTTATTCTGGGCGCACTGCTGGGAGGGACGCTAGGGCTCGGAACTGCGCTTTTTGCCCTATTCATTGGATATTCCGTCGCAACCTCCTTTGGTGTCGTTGCCCGTCTTACTAGCAAGTAACACATAGGTTTGGACCATTCCCCTCAGCCTGTGGACTGACTCCACTCGGTGTCGCAACCACCACCGTTAAAAAATTAGCGCCATCCCATTTTGGGATGAAAGGAAGAGCATGCTCGATTCATACTTCAAAATCTCGCAACGCGGATCCTCAGTAGCTCAAGAGGTCCGAGGCGGAGTAGTTACCTTCTTCACGATGGCCTACATCGTCGCACTCAACCCATTGATCATCGGTCTTTCTAAAGATGCTGATGGCAAATATCTCGGCGGCGGAGATGCGCCAAATCTCGCACTCATCGCTGCTGCTACTGCTCTCGTTGCTGGAGTTCTCTCCATCCTCATGGGCCTTGTGGCAAATTTCCCACTCGCACTCGCTACCGGCTTGGGCCTGAACACCTTCGTGGCAGTTGGTATTGCTTCGAAAATGACTTGGGCTGATGCAATGGGACTTGTCGTACTAGAAGGAATCATCATTCTGGTCTTGGTACTTACCGGGTTCCGTACCGCGGTCTTCCGTGCAGTTCCTACCCAGTTAAAGATTGCAATCTCAGTCGGTATCGGCCTCTTCATTGCTCTCATCGGTCTTGTCGATGCGGGCTTCGTCCGCCGTACTGGAACAGGTCCCGTACCAGTAACTCTGGGAAATAACGGAGAGCTCGTTGGATGGCCTGTAGTGGTCTTTGCCTTCGGCCTTTTCCTAACAATCGGTTTGATGGTTCGCAAGATTAAAGCGGCTCTTCTTATCGGAATTATCGTTTCTACTGGTCTTGCTATTGCAATCGAAAGCGCTTTCAAGATTGGTCCGTTGTTCAACGGAGCAACCGGTGAAGTGAATCCAAAAGGCTGGAACTTGAACGTTCCTGCAATGCCAGAATCTGTCGTCGCCACACCTGACTTCGGACTACTCGGATCATTTAACCTATTTGGTTCCTTTGATCGCGTGCCGTTGATCACTGCGCTACTTCTTGTCTTCACACTTCTCTTGGCGGACTTCTTCGACACCATGGGAACCATGACAGCTATTGGACAAGAAGCAGGCCTCAACGACAAGGATGGAACTCCTCCAAATGCTGATCGCATCCTTCTTGTTGATTCTCTTGCCGCTGTTGCTGGTGGAGCTGCCGGAGTCTCATCCAATACTTCTTACATCGAGTCGGCTTCAGGAGTTGGCGAAGGTGCTCGAACAGGATTGGCATCGGTTGTTACTGGCGCTCTCTTCCTGCTCACCACATTCCTCGCTCCACTTGTTGCAATCATTCCTTACGAAGCCGCAACCCCTGCACTCATCATCGTTGGCTTCTTGATGATGACTCAGATCAAATCAATCGACTGGGATGATTATGGAATTGCAATTCCAGCCTTCCTAACAATTATCTTGATGCCATTCACCTACAACATCTCGGTAGGTATCGGTGCAGGATTCGTCTCGTATGTAGTCATTAGATTCTTGCAAGGACGCAGTAAGGATGTTCATCCTCTACTACTCCTCGTTGCCGGTCTCTTTATGATTTACTTCTTGAATAACCCAATCAATACCTGGGTTTCTTAAGACAATTGAAGAAGATAGGGCCTAGAGCAATCTAGGCCCTATTTCATTTACCAGATAATCGGTTCTCGACCTTGTAATAACAATTTTGAATTGACCGCTGAAAATGGCTTTGAACCAAGAAAACCACGATGCGCTGATAAAGGACTTGGATGAACACCCTCTACAACCATTTCAGGTGAGAAGAGCGCGCTTAGTTCTCGGGCCGAATTCCCCCAGAGAAGGGCGATTGCGCCCTCTGATGCGCACACCTCAACGATTGTCTTAGTTATATCAATCCATCCTAACTTTAAATGCGATCCGCTATCTCCAGCAGAGACCGTGAGTACCCGATTGAGCAACATTACGCCTTGGGAACTCCACTTACTCAAATCTCCATCCGCGGTGGTAGTAAAACCTATATCCGTCATGATCTCTTTCTGGATATTCATCAGGGATCCTGGAAGGCCTGACTTTCTCGGTGAAACTGCAAACGAAAGCCCCATTGCATCGTTGGAATTTGGATATGGATCTTGCCCTACTACTACGACGCGTACTTCGGTTGGGGGTATCTGAAGCGCTCTAAATACGTGTTCTTTATCGGGAAGAATTCGTTCACCAGCATCTGCTCGCCTTTGAAGTTCGGCCCCGATCTCATTGATTCTGGCTTCGTGCGGCATTAAAGCCGCTCTCCAGGATTCGGGAACTAGTGAGAAAAGCATCAAAGTTTAGAAGAGGCAAAGTAACGAGCGCCATTGAACTGTAATTGAACGCTAACTCCGAAAACCTCGGTGATGTTCTCTTCCGTCAAAACCTGAGATATCGGTCCAGCATGCGCAACGATTCCATCCTTGAGAAGCAAAGCGTGTGTGGTTCCGGCTGGAATCTCTTCAATGTGATGTGTCACGATTATCGTTACCGGTGACTGCTCATCGCTTGTGTATTGGGTGATGCGATGAAGGATGTCTTCGCGACCGCCAAGATCGAGCCCAGCGGCGGGTTCATCCAAGAGCAGCACCTCGGGATCTGCCATAAGCGCGCGTGATATCTGAACTCGCTTCTTTTCGCCTTCGCTAAGCGTTCCGAAAGTTCGTTCTGCTAAATCTCTTACGCCAAAAGTTGTGAGCAAAGCTTTTGCTCGAGATTCATCCCATAGGTCATACTCTTCTTGCCAGCGCCCGGCGATCGCATACGCAGAAGTCAAAACAATATCAATCACGCGTTCTTCACTTGGAAGAATCTCCATCATCGCGCTAGATGTAAAACCGATTCTTGGACGCAATTCGAAAACATCTACAGCTCCCAGACGATTTCCCAGAATAGAGACCTTCCCCGAAGTAGGGTGTATCAAGGCCGCCAATAATTGGAGAAGAGTTGTTTTGCCGGCACCATTCGGGCCTAGTATCACCCATCTTTGACCATCTTCTACCGACCAAGTTATTGGTCCCAAAATAGTCCGATTGGCACGTCTAACGATTACGTCCTCAATCGCGAGCAGGGATTCCATAGGCAGAGAAGATACCCTCTTCGGATTCCATATTCGCTAAACTCCGCTCGTGAGCGATTCATTAGCCAAAAACCTTGTCTACAAAGCAAAAGCAATTATCCTCATAAGTGGAGTTGCGCAAGAATCTCCATCAAAGCTTATCGAAGGCGTATTGTCCACTTACGCCCTACGCGTTGACGACCTTCAAGAAATTCTTATGGAGGGTCGATATATCGGAGCATTTGCCATCTCCTTCGACCCTGCGCACACGATCGCCATTGAAGATGAGTTGAGAGAGTTGTTGAAGGAGCGAAATCTCGATATCGCTTTAGAAGTTTTATGAAGTATCGACTAGCTCTCTTTGACGTCGACTCAACCTTGATTGAGCAAGAGGTTATCGATCTCCTCGCACAAAGAACCCCTTACGGCGACAGGGTTTCTGAGATCACTCGTCGGGCTATGGCCGGTGAGATTGATTTCGACTCAGCGTTGAAGGAGCGAGTATCTCTACTTCGTGATTTACCTGAAAGTATTTTTGATGACGTAATCTCAGAGATTACTTTCTCCCCTGGCGCCCTCGAACTCATTACTTTTCTCAAGAAGCAAGGGGTCTTAGTTGGCGCAGTATCCGGCGGGTTTATCAATATTCTCGAGAAACTTTTTAAGAGAATTTCGCTTGATTATCTCAGCGCCAACTCTCTTGAGATTCAAAACGGTCTGCTGACCGGCAGAACACTTGGCCCGATAATCAATCGCAGAGCGAAAGCCGAGGCTCTTTCACACTTCGCAGAAATCTCAGGGGTATCTATGCGGGAAACAATCGCGGTTGGTGACGGTTCAAATGATGTCGACATGATCACTCTGGCAGGACTCGGCGTGAGCTATCGAGGTAAAGAGGTTCTCAATAAAGTCGCTGATCTAGTTATCGCAGATAAGGGTCTGGATTCTCTGATTGCCTATCTATAGGCGGCAAGAATGGATATCAGTAACCAGAATTCCCCGCGCTCCCACGCTCCATAATTCATCCATAACTGCGTGAACATCACTTCGCAACACCATCGCCCTAACTGCTACCCAGTCTTCTTTCTGCAAGGGAGAGATAGTTGGTGATTCCAAACCTGGGGTTAACCTGCATGCCGCCTCGAGATTAATCTTCTTAACGTCGTAATCTACGAGAACATATTGACGAGCGATAACTACGCCGCTGACTCGCCGAATCAACGTCTCAGCCTTGCTGGCTGGTTGGGCACCAATGCGACCAATAAGAATCGCTTCGCTCTGCAAGAGAACCTCGCCAAATGTTTCAAGTCCAGCTTGCTTGAGGGTGTTGCCGGTAGAGACAACATCAGCAATGACATCGGCAACGCCAAGCTTGATGGCACCCTCAACGGCCCCGTCGAGTTCAACAATAGAGGCTTCAAGATTCTTCTCTTTTAAATAGGCTAAAACCAATCGTGGATACGCAGTTGCAATACGTTTTCCGACAACAGAGCCCACTCCAGATGGAGCAGCGAACCTAAAAGAACTTTTGCCGAAATCTAATTTCATAATCTCTGTTGCTGGCGCTTGGGAATCAAGCAATAAATCGCGACCGGTAATTCCAATATCTAGCTCGCCGGATCCAACATACGTTGCGATATCTCGTGGTCGCAAGTAGTAAAACTCGACACCGTTGGTGGGATCAGTAAACGTTAAATCCCGACTATCAGTGCGCTGACGATAACCTGCCTCTTGAAGGATGCGAGATGCAGAATCCGCGAGGGATCCCTTATTTGGGATTGCGACTCTTAAAACTTCCTCATTGAATGATTTATTCATTACAGCCTCTTATAGACATCGTCGAGAGATATTCCGCGAGCCAACATCAATACTTGCAGGTGGTAGAGAAGTTGGCTGATCTCTGTGGCCAGCTCATCATTGCTCTGGTACTCAGCAGCCAGCCACACCTCACCAGCTTCCTCTAGAACTTTCTTGCCAATTGCATGAATCCCGGCATCGAGAGACATCACTGTGCTTGATTCTGCAGGACGCTCTTTCGCCAGTGCATTGAGCTGCGACCATAACTCGTCAAAAGATTTTCTACTCATAATGAGCAGAGTTTACTTCTTTATGGATGTAGGAGGTGTCGCAATTACTACGAACTTCGGAGCGCTTCAACCCGTAACTGTTGAATCATTCCCGCAGGATCCTCGGATTTATAGACCGCCGAACCTGCAACAAAGGTGTCGGCACCAGCAAGATATGCCTGACGAATCGTAGGCAGAGCGATTCCCCCATCTACTTGAAGCCAGGTTTCAGAGAGGCCTTTCTGACTTAACCATTCGCGAGCTTTTTGAACTTTGGGCATCATCGCCTCCATAAATGATTGGCCACCAAAACCTGGCTCAACAGTCATCACAAGAAGCATGTCGAGTTCCTCCAGTAACTCTTCAACTTCCTCGATAGGCGTACCTGGTTTGATAGCCAAACCTGCTCGCTTACCTTGAGCGCGTATAGCACGTAGCGTTTGAAGAGGATCGCTACAAGCTTCGAGATGAACTGTGATACTCACTGTGTTCGTGGCTGCGTAATCAACAGCCTTTGTGTCAGCAGATGCAATCATGAGATGCACGTCTACAGGTAATACGGACTGGGCAATGATCTCTAACGAACGCTCTAACGTAAAAGTAAAATTTGGAACAAATTCGTTATCCATTACATCCAAATGAAGTAAATCAGCGCTCTGGGCGACTCTGGCTATTTCATTGGGAAGATCATCAAAATTAGCATTGAGGATACTTGGGCAAATACGAATCACTTCACTCTTTCCTTTCATTCGTGAGCCCTCACTCTCGTCAGCAGCGAGATAAACATAGAATCGCAATCATCCCTATGGGTCCATAATTGTAGATTGCCATCCAAATCGGCGCGTGAATCGCCGATTGGTCTAATCTCAAAATCTGAGTGGCGCCGCAAAAAACTTCGAATTTGGAATGTGGTCTCTGCCTGGTGCGAGCTGCAGGTGACGTAAGCAATCACGCCACCTGTTCGAAGTTTCGATGCTGCAGAGTCCAGAAGTTGCGATTGGAGTACCGTGAGATTCTTGAGGTCCTGCAAGGTACGTCGCCATCGAACCTCAGGCCTGCGTCGCAATGCACCAATTCCTGTACAGGGTGCGTCCAGCAAAATGCGTTCAAAGGTTCCAAGTTCCGTGGGGATCTCTCTCCCATCGAAACTAACAACTTTTCCGTAATGAACTACTTGTTCCACCAGCCCGACGCGCATCTCCGAAGGTTCGTTTGCAACAAACTCTCCCCCATGAAGCTTCAAAAATGACGAGATATACGCGGCCTTGCCTCCAGGACCGGCACAGAGATCAAGCCAACGCAAACCTGATTCATGAGTTGCGAGGAATATCTCAGTTACCTCCTGCGATCCACGATCTTGAACCCCTGCACGACGTTCTCGAATCGCAGGGATAGTTCCCGGGTCACCATCCAAAACTGCTGCGACATCGCTTCCAGCGATAGCTTCTGCTCCCGCGTCGCACAGCTCTTCCTGCGATGACAAACCAGGCCAAGCAATCAAAGTGGGCTTGGCCGGGACGTTATTGGCTTGGAGAAGAGCGGAGACCTCATCTGCATTCTTCAGTGAGTCAAAATAAGAACTAACAATCCACTCAGGATGGGAGAAATTCTCTGATAGTTGATGTTGTCGATCCTCGCTCTGGGAGAGTTGATCTAGCGTCAATGAGTCTACTTTTCGTAGAATCGCATTGATAAAGCTTGCAGTTGATTTGCCAACAACATGCTTCGCTAACTCGACCGACTCATTAATGGCAGCGTAACTAGGAACACGTAGTTCCTTAAGTTGATGAACGCCAAGTCGCAACACAAGTAGAGCCTTTGAATCAATCTCCTCGATTCTCCGATCGCTGACAGCTGAGATGTATCTGTCATGCCTTCCTTTAAGGCGGAGCGATCCATATACCAACTCTGAAGCTAGAGCCCTATCTGATGCGGACAATGAGGAGCTGCTCAACATTTTAGGAAGAATCAAGTTGCTGTAAGCGCCATGTAACTCAACCTCAACTAGGGCTTCGAAGGCGAGTAAGCGCGGGTTCGCAATTGATCTCACGAAAAGTGAATTTCCTCTATGCCTTGAAGGCCGCGAATCCATTCAGCGGCGGACATCTCGCGCTTACCATCCGGTTTAACTGTGATTATTTCAAGTAATCCACTTCCGCATGCAATAGTCAATGGACTGAAGCTCACGCTAGTACCGCTGCTAAATCCACTAACATTTTCGGTCGGAGAAACACGTGCCTGGGTAATCAGGGTTCGTGTACCTGCGTATTCGCTCCAGGCCATAGGCCAAGGATTCATGGCCCGAATCAATCTATCGATTTCACCAGAGGATCTATTCCAATCTATGCGACCGTCATTTTTTACAATTTTTGGAGCATGCGTTACGCCATTGGCATCTTGTGGAGTTGGAACAATTCCATCCTCAATCATCGAGATTGATTTCAAAAGAGGTTCAATACTCTTGAAGCTCAATGCATCGAGAAGTGACGCCGTCGTATCATCGCTATTGATTGGATGCTCAACCTGCGCATATATGGGTCCGGTATCCATCCCTTGATCCAACTGAAAAATTGTGACTCCTGTGATCAAATCCCCGGCTAGTAGTGCGTGTTGAACTGGAGCAGCACCACGCCAACGAGGAAGTTGGGAAAAATGAATATTGAGCCAGCCATAACGAGGTAGCGAGAGTTCTGCCGCCTTGATTAACTTTCCGTAGGCGATTGTTACAACCAAATCCGGTCTCTGGGTTTGAAGAACATCATTAAGTTCTACGTGAGTTTTAGGTTTATGCACCATACGTTGATTCTGCTCACAGAAGTTTGCGAATTCATTTGGAGCTAGTTGACGACCTCGTCCAGCAGGTTTGTCCGGCGCACTTATAACTCCGGCTAATAACCCGGCTGACTCAAGCGCATCCAGAACTGGGAGCGCCACTTTCGAAGAAGATGCAAGAAAGATTCTCACTAAAGATTTCGTCCAAAGGTTGAATGTGGAGAAGTTCGGATCTCAGGTGCAAGTCCAGCGCTATCAGCCTCCAAGAACCAATCAGATTGACGAATCTCTTTCATAGCTACTTTTCTTAGTTCTGCTGGGAGCCGATCTATAAAGAGGATGCCGTTGAGGTGATCGGTTTCGTGTTGCAGTGCACGCGCTAGGAGCTCAGAACCTTCCACCATGATGGGCTCACCGTGCATATTCAAGCCTTTAGCAACCGCGCGCATTGCTCTAGGCGTTTCAAATGCGAGTTCTGGAAATGATAAACATCCCTCTTCGCCTTCTTGTAACTCTTCGCTTAACTCCAAAGAAGGGTTAACCAAATGTCCGAATTCATCATCCACATGCCAAACGAAAACGCGCAACGGAACTCCAATTTGTGGAGCCGCTAAACCTGCGCCTGGAGCATCAATCATCGTCTCGGTCAAATCTTTAACTAACACTCTCAGCTCTTTATCAAAATCCACGACCGGCGAAGCAGGCGTCGTGAGAACAGGATCGCCGAAAAATCGAATGGGCTGAATGGCCATTCTCAGATTGTATCGGAGCAGGGAGAGGTTTCTAAATGAAGTACGGGTCAACCTCTATTTTAAAAAGTTCCTTTTTGCTCAAAGAGCGTGCCTTTTGAAGAGCCCGTAGAGCTTTAAGAAAAGCCGAAGCAGACTCATGTTCACACTTAATGATTAGGCAATTACTCTGCTGCGAGTAAAGAGCTTCTACTTGATCACCAAATTGCAGTGAGATTTTCTGTCTTAACGACACAAGCGCTCGGGCATCGCCGGAAATACGTATCAGCCTGGCCTCAGGGGGAAGCGCGACTTCTTTGCGTTCGATAAGTTCGGCTTCAAGAGAACGGTTAACTCGATTCGAGATAAAACTCTGTGCGATGTGTTGTTGCGAAGCAATCGAGAGATAGATCGGAGAGCCTGGACTAACAAGACCCGCGAGATTGAACCAACGTTGACGTAGTTCCTCCTCCGCACGAATGAAGGGGCGACTTATCAATTCTTCTCCATCTAGAAGTACTAACGCTGAATATCCTCCGTTAACAATCGGTTCAACGCCATAGGTTGAAACTACAATCGATGGCTCTGAGCTGATGGAATCGATTGGTTTATCTGCTGTGTTTACCTTAATTGGTATGCGCGGGAATGCTTTACCAATTTCTTCATAGATTCTCTCGGCTCCCCCACGAAAAGCCATACTTTCACGAGAATCACATTCGAGACATCGCCATTGACTCGTGGTCACATCACACATGTTGCATGCATACTTTTCCTTCTGAGCAATGATGATTCTTCCACCGCAATGGCATCGAGCAACAGACTTACACTTACGACAGATGAAGGTGCTTGCGTAATTCTTTGTTGCCACACTTACGAGAACGACTCCCTTCTTTAGACCTTCACGAATCGTGGAGTGGTACGTCTCTGGAAGAGTACGAATTTTCGAACTTTTTGTGAGAATCCGCACCTTGCTTCTCACGAGTTGGAACCAGCCCTTTTCAATAAGACGCCACAACTCCAATGATGGTGCTGCTCCTACAAAGGTTATGTCGATGTGTGATAGGTCCGCGCGTAGCATCACCACATCACGCACATTCCAATACGGGGCTCTCTTATCGAAGTAGTGTTCAGAAGCTTCATTCACTACAACTATGTGATCTAGGTTTGGAAATGTAAGAAGCGCTGCGCTGCGAGACCCGATAACCAACCTATGCGATCCTTGAAGAATTTCAAGAAAGAGCCTTCGCCTCTCAGTAGGCTTGACACTTCCGTCATATTCAGCGAATTCTGTGATGCCACGCATTCTGAGTTCGTTCTTGAACTTCTCGATATCACGTTCCGTGGGCAATAAAACAAGAAGAGCTGAACCCGAATGTGAAACTACGAAGTCCACTGCAAGATCAATTGCATTTTCGCCAACTCTGGACAATAGATAGTGACGACTGTATTGATCCCTTTTTCTTCCCTTCGTGGCAATCACGTCTTGTTCGAGTGTTACATTCAGGGACAGTGGTGGCAGAAACTGCTTTAGAACATCAAATCGACGAGCGACATAACGCTCGGTTATCGCCTCAATGAGGCGTAGATCTTCCGACGATAAGGCATTAGGTAGTAGCGTCTTTGAAACGGGACGTAACCCCACGTTCTCAATTGGCTTGACCGCCGTGATTACTCCCAGTACTTCCCTCTCCTTGAATGGTACTTTGACGATGCTCCCGGACTGTATTGAGTCAACTAAATCTTCTGGGATTACATAAGAGAACGTTTGATCTAAATGAAATACATCGGTTTCAACAAAGACATCTGCTTGAAGCGTTAACCCTCCAAGTTCTTTATGTCGCGAACTGGCCGCTCTGCTTTTTTGGCGACGTAAAGAGAGTGGCTTTGATGGTGCCACGTTTACTTCAGCCCTTTACTGCAGCGCTAAGTGCATCCGCGCGATCAGTGCGCTCCCAAGTGAACTCGGGAAGCTCGCGTCCAAAATGGCCATATGCACTGGTCTTGGAGTAAATAGGACGTAGCAAATCCAAATCGCGAATAATCGCAGCTGGTCGCAGATCGAAAACCGAGAGCACGGCATCAGAAATCTGTGAGACCGGAAGGCTTTCGGTACCAAATGTTTCTACAAAGAGTCCGACGGGCTGAGCCTTGCCAATTGCATAAGCGACCTGCACTTCACATCGATCAGCTAATCCGGCTGCGACAACATTTTTCGCAACCCAGCGCATTGCGTATGCGGCGGATCGATCAACTTTCGATGGATCCTTGCCGCTGAAGGCTCCTCCTCCGTGTCGAGCCATTCCTCCGTAAGTGTCAACAATGATCTTGCGACCAGTGAGTCCCGCATCGCCCATTGGACCACCGATAACAAAGCGTCCCGTCGGATTTACTAATACTCGAACATTCTTCGCCGAGAGGTTGAACGTAGCGATGATTGGATCAATCACATGCGCCTTTATCTCAGGAGTTAACTTCTTAACAAGGTCGACATCAGGTGCGTGCTGCGATGAAATCACAACGGTATCTAGAGCAACTGGCTTATCACCGTCGTACTCAATCGTTACTTGCGTTTTGCCATCGGGACGAAGGTAAATCAAATTACCGCTCTTACGCTCGAAGGAGAGCTTCTCCGCTAATCGATGGGCCATTGCTATGGGCAGGGGCATTAACTCGGCAGTGTCCTTCGTGGCATAACCAAACATCAAACCTTGGTCACCCGCGCCTTGCAAGTCCAAAGGATCACTGGAATGAGCTAACCGCTCTTCAACAGCATGGTCCACTCCCGCAGCAATATCTTGAGATTGCTGACCAATAGAGATTGATACGCCACAACTGTTGCCATCAAAGCCTTTATCAGAACTGTCATATCCAATATTCAGAACGGTCTGCCGGACAAGTTCATTTACATCTGCGTAACCGTCCGTAGTAACTTCGCCAGCTACGTGTACCTGTCCAGTAGTAATGAGCGTTTCACATGCTACGCGACTCTTGGGGTCCTGACTTAAGAGAGAGTCCAGAACTGCGTCAGAGATGGCATCTGCAATTTTATCGGGATGACCTTCGGTTACTGATTCTGAGGTGAAAAGTCGCTTAGCCATGCACTCGTTCCAATCTTGAGGCTACGTGTCGAATGATGCTCTTTGCAACATCGTGTTTATCGACGCTCGAGAAAGATTCAGCTGCGATATCAAGACCAATAAGCGTTCCGGTAGTTTTCTGTTCTCCAAAAATTGCCCCGGATCCAACGTTGTTGACATAGAGGAAGTCGGCGCCTTTTCGTAGCATCTTCTCTTCACCAAGTTTTAATGAATCATGGTGCGTTTCAGCAGCAAATCCGACAATTACTTGATTCGATCGCTTTCCCTGTGCAGCCTCTGCCAAGACATCTGCATTCTTCACTAGGTCTATTGCGGCCAGATTTTCTTTTTTGATTTTCTCATCTGAAAAAGTAGCAGGCTTTGCATCGGCAACTGCTGCACTCATCACGAGCGCATCGTGCTGGGGAAATTCACTGAGAACTGCCGTGCGCATTTGATCTGCTGTTTCAATAGAAATCACTCTCGCACCTTCTAATTCGAAAGGATCAGTAGCGCCTGCAATGACTGTAACTTCTGCGCCTGCACGGAGAGCTTCATAAGCAATGGCTAGCCCTTGACGCCCGCTAGATCGATTACCAATGTAGCGAACTGGGTCGATTGCCTCTCGAGTGCCACCGGCAGTAACCAGGATTCGCTTATTCTCGAGGGTTGCGTAGGTCTTAGTTATCTCTTGAACCATAGAAATAATGGTTGCGGTTTCAGGAAATCTGCCAATGCCGGAATCTTTTCCTGTTAGTCGACCAATATCAGGTTCGATCACAGTTATTCCACGAGCGCGAAGTACTGCCACATTCTCTTGCGTAGCTGCATTGAGCCACATATTCGGATGCATTGCGGGAACAACCAGAACTGGTGCTGCCGTTGCTAGGACAGTTGTTGTGAGAAGATCATCAGCACGTCCCTGAGCTATACGCGAGATCACATCGGCAGTTGCTGGAGCGATGAGAAGAAGATCCGCCTTATCCGCGAGCGAAACATGTGAAACATCTGCGGCGTTCTCCCATACCGATGTTGAAACTGGGCGACCCGAGAGCGCCTCCCATGTTGCCTTCCCTACAAAGTTCAGGCTTGCAGAGGTAGGAACAACCGAAACTAGGAAGCCATGATCTTGTAATCGACGAAGAAGCTCGCAGGATTTATACGCCGCAATGCCCGCGCTGACCCCGAGCACAACCTCACGGCCGCGAGGGAAGGAAATCATTGCGCCAGCCATCGGCTATTTTCTAGCTTTGAGGTTCTAAGTTCTCAATTGTGAGAAGTCCATCATTGATCTCGCGCATAGCGATGGAAAGAGGCTTCTCATGAACATGAGTTTCGACTAGTGGGCCCACATATTCCAAGAGACCTTCACCGAGTTGAGAGTAATAAGCGTTGATCTGGCGAGCGCGCTTGGCTGCATAGAGAACGAGAGAGTACTTCGAACCGCTCTTATCCAGTAGTTCGTCAATCGGTGGATTTGTGATTCCATCAAGCGTAGCCACTCGTACTCCTCTATAAAGATGCAATATGCGACCTATGAAGCCGCCAAGGATACCAGTGAGTTGATTACTTCATCGACCCGATGATTGGTCAGGATATGGTCGAACTCGCCTGCTGCGGCCATCTCCGCTCGCGCTAGCGCTAAACGGGCTGCTATTCGCTCTGGGGTATCAGTACCTCGATTGGTGATTCTCGCCTCGAGTTCCGAGATTGACGGTGGCTGAAGAAAGACCATCATGGCTTCTGGCATTGCAACCTTAACTTGGCGGGCTCCGGCTATTTCAATCTCGAGCAGAACATTTTTGCCAGCGTCGAGCGCTTCTAGAACAGGTTGGCGAGGTGTTCCATATCGCGCTCCAGCAAAATCAGCCCATTCAAGAAAAACGCCTGCATCAATCATGTTTTGAAACTGCTCGTTAGAGACGAAATGGTAGGCAACGCCATCTTCTTCACCTATACGAGGTTGGCGCGTCGTGGCTGAGACTGAAAAATAGAAGTGATCCTTCTTCTTTAATTCATAAACAATGGTGCTCTTACCGACGCCCCCAGGACCAGAGAGCACTATCAACTTGCCGCGCGACATCATCGCTCTTCCTTGAGAATCTTTAACAGTAGTTCGTATTGGCTTCTACCGACGCCTTGAACTCGACGGGCGTTAGAGATGCCAGCGCGTTCCAAAACGGATGTGGCCCGAACCTCTCCGTATCCCGGCAGTGACAGGAGCAGTTCCTTGACTCGCATCTTGCGGATTGCTTGATCTTGGCTTGAAAAAGCTTCTAACCAACTACGTGATCCACTCTTTATCTCCGCTTTAAAGGCGGCCCGTATTTTCCTCGATTCGGCTGCTTTGACTAACGCAGCTCGACGCTCTTCTGTTGTGAGAGTAGGAGGAGAACCCATGTGCTCATTAAAGCAAGTTAAGCCATAGAACCTAAAATTTGGCTTACAGCCTCGCGTGGGTCAGTTGCTTGGGTGATTGGCCTGCCAATTACTACGAAATCTGAACCAGCGGCTATTGCCTCTCGTGGTGACATCGTGCGCTTCTGATCATCACTTAATGAAGCTGTGGGCCTAACGCCGGGGGTGATGAGACAAACGGAGGCACCCAGAATTTCGCGAAGGATAGTAACTTCGTGAGGCGAACAGACAATTGCCCGAGCTCCTGCCTCGACTGCTCGCTTTGCTAATCCACACGCAAGTAATTGTGGGTCGTTCGGTAAATTCATGGCTGCTAATTCACCTGCATCAAGAGAAGTCAGCACTGTCACAGCAGTAATTTCTGTCGCAGGGAGAGCCGTGGCTGCGGCATGAACCATCTCGTAACCGCCTGCGGCATGAACAGTGAGAAATCTTGGGGCAAGTTCAGCAACGCTCCGACACGCTCCTTGAACCGTGTTGGGAATATCGTGAAGCTTGAGATCTAAAAAGATTTCAATCTCGGAAAACTCGCGCTGAATCTGGAAGACACCTTGGCGTCCCTGAGCAGTGAAAAACTCGAGACCCAGTTTGTAGATTGAAATATCCTCGCGGGTCTTCTCGATCATGGCTCGCGTACGATCCATATCAGGATAATCAAGGGCGAGAATAATTCTCGATTTCTCAGTCATGGGCTGCTCCTACCGCCTCTGCTACAGATGAGAATCCACGTGCTTTGAGTAATTCTTCAATCTCGCTTTTAACTTTTATAGCTGCTGTTGGATTACCGAAGTTGGCAGTACCAATCGATACAGCGCTCGCACCCGCAAAGATCAGTTCTAGAGCATCACGTCCTGAGGTAACCCCACCCATTCCAAGTATTGGTACATTTTTAAATGCTGCATGCACTTGATAAATCGCTCGTACCGCAACGGGGCGAATTGCGGGCCCTGAGAGGCCACCTGTTTTGCCTGCGAGTTTTGGTTTCTTTGTATCAATATCGATTGCCATACCAAGCAGAGTGTTAATGAGCGCGAGACCATCAGCCCCCGCGGATATAACTTCTCCTGCGATACTGACGATGTCAGTAACATCGGGTGAGAGTTTGGCGATGATCGGAAGTTCTCCCCCGATATTTCTCCGGACAGCTTCAATCACAGAGCGAGATGCCACAGGGTCACACGCAAAAACTAATCCGCGATTTTCGACATTCGGGCAAGAGATATTGACTTCGATCCCACTTAGCCCGGAAACAACACGTAAGCGGCGAGCTAGAGAAGCAAATTCGTCAACTGTTTCTCCCGAAATCGAAACAATTGTTCTGGCGCCTTGAGACATTAACCACGGGACATCAACTTCTAAAAACTGATCTATTCCAGGGCCTTGGAGCCCGATTGAATTGAGCATGCCACTTGGAGTTTCAGCCATACGTGGAGTTGCTCGACCCGATCGCGGTTTCAGAGCAATCGATTTAGTGACGACCGCGCCTAACTCCTGTAGATCAAAGAACTGCGCTAATTCTTTACCAGATCCCGCGCAACCGCTGGCGGTAAACACAGGAGATGGAAAATACTTGTTGCCAAATTTGCACCTTAAATCAAACGCCTGAAAGTTCTTATCCATCATGAGCCCCATGTACCTTCAGGAATCTTTCGGCGACTATCCCAGATAACCTTCTCGCCATCCATTACTGGACCATCGATGCAAGATCGAGTCATCTTCACAATTCCATTTTCATCTTTCATTGGAACAACACAGGTCATGCATACTCCGATACCGCATGCCATCGATTCTTCAACTGCGCATTGATGCATCATATTGAAGCGTTGAGAGACCGCATCTACCGCAGCAAGCATCCCCATAGGCCCACACGAATAGACAATCTCGCTCTTGTATTTCGCAATGAGGTCTGGCATCACATCAGTAACTCTGCCTTGAGTGCCAGCAGAACCATCCTCCGTTGTAATGGTAAGTGAGTTAACCGAACGCTTGCCCTCCAAAGGTGCATAAATCTTTCCGGCGACCGAAGCGCCGAGCACCATATCAACGCGACATCCACGTTCTTTCAGTACTTCTGCTAAACCAAAGAGCGGTGCAGATCCATATCCGCCACCGACCAGAAGTGCGTTGACTGGTTCGACTGGAATCCCGAAATGCGTACCTAGCGGTCCCACCATATTCACATGGTCGTGAATCTCAAGAGATGTAAGCCAACGGCTTCCTTGGCCGTGCGGGGCGACGACGAGTTCAATTGTTCCGCCATACTGCCCGCGGTCGCTTGCTCTATAGATGGCAAATGCGCGACGCAGAATCATCGATGAGCCACTTCCGCCTACCGAGATTGCCACGAAGTTTCCGGGTTTTGCATATGACGCCATATCACCTACGGCAAAGACAATGTGATGATATGCACCAACCTTTTTATTGGAGATAATCTCCACATCCTGCTGTTGCGCGCGTTTGTTGATACCGCTCATAAACGATGCCAATCCTGAATTGACTGAGAAGTTAACTTCTCCTTCTGCAGTTCTCGTATGCCTTCTACAGCCGCGCGCAAACCTGGAACCGTTGTAACACAAGAAATTCCCCGTTGTACCGCCGCTGTTCTGATCAATCGACCATCTCTCTGTGCACCTCGACCGAAGGGGGTATTGATCACGAGCGAAATTTTGTTTGCGTTGATGAGATCGACGGCTGAAATTGATCCTGGATTTTCCAACTTATCGGCATGTTTTGCGACCAAAACAGTCTCGACCCCACTTTTTTTAAGGAAATCATGAGTCCCTTGTGTTGCGTAAAGTTCGAATTGAAGTTCCTTCAATCCCTTGAGCGCCGGTAAAGCCGATTCTTTATCCTTATCTGAGATAGAAACGAAAATGGCTCCTGATCTCGGTAACGGACCAAATGCAGCAATCTGACTCTTGGCAAACGCAGCTCCAAATGTTGAGGCAATACCCATGACTTCACCAGTGGATTTCATTTCTGGGCCAAGAACGGAATCAACACCCTGTCCATCGATCCGTCTAAATCGATTCCAGGGTAGAACAGCTTCTTTAACCGAGATTCCCTTAGCTCTCCCCTGATTGTCACTGGGAAGAATCTTCGCTTCTCTCAAATCTGCAATCCTCTTTCCGCAGGCAATCAGCGCAGCAGCCTTCGCTACTTGGATACCCGTGGCCTTACTAACAAATGGAACTGTCCGTGACGCTCGAGGATTAGCTTCCAGAACAAATAATTGACCACCGGAGATTGCAAACTGAATATTGATCAGGCCTTGGACACCAATAGCGTTCGCCAATTTATATGTAGCATCTGATATTTCGCGGAGCATTTGCTCATCAATGGATTGTGGTGGAATTACGCAAGCACTATCACCTGAATGTACTCCCGCCTCTTCAACATGCTCCATAACTCCAGCTAGATAGAGCTCGTGGCCATCAAAAAGCGCATCGACATCAATCTCAATCGCATCATCAAGGAATTTGTCGATTAAGACGGGGTGCTCAGGGTTGATCTGCGTGGCGATCTCAATGAATTCAGAGAGTGATGCGTCGTCGTAAACAATCTGCATTCCTCGACCGCCGAGAACGAAAGATGGACGAACAAGCACTGGATAACCAATCGCTGTGGCAACTTTGAGAGCTTCTTGGTACGAAAAAGCTGTGCCGAATTCAGGGGCTCGAAGTTCATTGCTCTGCAATACCTTGCCAAATTCTCCACGATCTTCAGCGAGGTGGATTGCCTGCGGCGAAGTTCCAAGAATTGGAACACCCGCAGCGAGAAGTCCTGCTGCTAATCCCAGAGGCGTTTGGCCGCCCAATTGAACGATAACCCCCGCAATCGGCCCTGCAGCAAGTTCCGCTCGATAAATCTCTAGAACATCTTCCAGGGTGAGAGGTTCAAAATAGAGACGGTCTGATGTGTCGTAATCCGTCGAAACAGTCTCCGGATTGCAATTAACCATGATCGTTTCGAAACCGGCCGCACTCAGAGCAAAGCAGGCGTGGACACAGCTATAGTCGAATTCAATTCCCTGCCCAATTCGATTAGGACCACTTCCTAAAATAAGAATCGCTGACTTGCTTCGAGGTTTCACCTCTGTTTCAAGATCGTAGGTTGAATAGTGGTAAGGAGTAAACGCTTCAAATTCCCCAGCGCAGGTATCTACAGTCTTATACACCGGGTGAATCGCTAGCCTTTCACGAACTCTAGAAATCTCGATTGCTGTCGTATCTCGGATTTCAGCAATCTGCTGATCAGAAAAGCCCAGTCTCTTTGACTTTCTTAGCAGCGACTCGTTGAGATCGGGTGCAATTTTGATAGCTAAGGCTTGTTCATTGATCTCGATTATCTGCTGCAAAAACCATGGATCAATTCCAGAAGCCAAATGAACTTCACGAACTGTCGCACCTGCCGCTAACGCTCTTTGTACTTGGATCAAGCGATGTTCGGTCGGTATCTGAACTGCTTTAAGGAGCTCCTCTTTGGACTCTGAGAATTTCCAGGTGAAAGTCGAGTTCTTCTTCTCTAGGGAACGCATCGCCTTCTGCAGCGCTTCTGGGAAAGATCGCCCAAATGCCATCGCTTCCCCCACGCTCTTCATGGTGGTGGTCAATCGTGCATCGGCTTCAGGAAACTTCTCGAAAGCAAATCGGGGAATCTTCACAACAATATAGTCGAGCGTTGGCTCAAAGGAAGCTGGGGTTTTCTTGGTGATGTCATTGGGAATTTCATCAAGTGAGTATCCAATAGCTAGTTTGGTTGCGATCTTTGCAATTGGAAAACCTGTTGCTTTAGAAGCAAGTGCGCTACTGCGAGAAACTCGAGGATTCATCTCTATAACGACAATGCGTCCGTTGGAAGGATTGATAGCGAATTGAATGTTGCAACCACCGGTTGCGACACCAACCTCTCGGATAATTTCTATACTCAAATCGCGGAGTCTTTGAAACTCAACATCTGTGAGCGTAAGCGCTGGCGCAACCGTGATGGAATCACCAGTATGGACACCCATCGGATCGAAGTTCTCGATGCTACAGACAATCACAACATTATCGAGATGATCTCTCATCACCTCAAGTTCAAACTCCTTCCAGCCGATGATCGATTCTTCGAGCAGAACCTCCGTGACAGGACTAAAGCGCAAACCTGCCCCAGCAATCTGCTCAAGTTCATCGCGAGAATATGCGATTCCACTACCTAACCCGCCCATTGTGAAAGAAGGTCGAACCACGACAGGGTAATTGAGAGTTTCGACTGCTGTGAGGCACTCTTCCATCGTGTGGCAAATTATCGATCTGGCAGATTCACCGCCTACCTTTTCAACAATAGCTCTGAATTCTTCTCGGTTCTCTCCACGACGAATCGCATCAACATCCGCGCCAATCAATCGGGTGTTGTACTTCTGGAGGATGCCCCTCTCATGTAAACCAATGGCCGCATTAAGAGCAGTCTGTCCGCCGAGAGTTGCCAGAATGGCAGAAGGCTTCTCCTTAGCAATGACTTGTTCTAGAAACTCAGAGGTGATGGGTTCGATGTAAGTCGCGTCAGCGAACTCTGGATCGGTCATAATCGTTGCAGGATTAGAGTTCACAAGAATGACTCGAATACCCTCGGATTTCAGTACACGACAAGCCTGCGTACCGGAATAATCAAATTCACATGCCTGGCCAATAACAATGGGACCACTGCCAATAACAAGGACGCTCTCGATGCTCTTATCGCGTGGCATGTGACTCCAGCATCGCTAGAAAGTCATCGAAGAGATAATTCGCATCATGAGGTCCCGCTGCTGCTTCCGGATGATATTGAACTGAAAATGCGGGCCTATCAAGAAGTTTGAGGCCTTCAACAACTCCGTCATTAAGGCAAACATGGGTCACGATCCCTGGTCCAAAGACGGTAGTGAAAACGCCATCTGTAGGAGCTTCAACCGCAAATCCATGATTTTGGGCGGTGATTTCGACTCGGTTCTTCACCTTGTTCATGACAGGCTGATTGATGCCGCGATGTCCGAACCTCAATTTGTATGTATCGAAACCGAGCGCCCGCCCGAGAATCTGATGTCCGAAACAGATGCCGAATACTGGAAAGCTCTCTTCTAGCGCCTGTCGAACTAATCCAACTATCTCTGTCATGGTTGCAGGATCACCCGGACCATTGGAGAGAAATAATCCATCAAATCCCTCTGCTCTCAAGGCGTCATAAGTCATCGAAGCGGGAACCATATGTACTTCAATTCCACGTTCGGACATATTGCGTGGAGTTGCAGCTTTAATGCCCAGATCGATCGCTGCAACTTTGAATTTACGGGTACCGAGCGCTGGAACCATGTATGGCTTGTCGGTTGTGACGGCATCAGAGAGAAATGCTCCAGACATCTGTTCGGCGCTACGTACCTTCACCACCATCTCTTCGCGAGTTAGTTTTGTATCCGAGAAGATTCCCACCCTCATTGCGCCACGATCACGGAGGTGCAGAGTCAGCGCTCTCGTATCAATGCCTTTAATGCCCACTACATTGTTGGCTACTAAATCATCTTCGAGAGTTCGCTCAGAGCGCCAATTTGAAACAACTGGAGATGGATTTCTTACAACAAAACCACTTACCCAAATTTTTCGAGATTCTTCATCCTCGGTATTCATTCCAGTGTTGCCTATATGTGGCGCTGTCATGATCACAACCTGCTTGTAATATGACGGATCTGTTAACGTTTCTTGATAGCCTGTCATGCCTGTAGAAAAGACTGCTTCACCAAATGTCTCTCCCGTACAAGCCCAAGACTCACCTTCAAAAATGCGTCCATCATCCAAGACAAGGTAAGCGCTACTCACATACCCCTCCTGTCATACACCAGCGCGCCATTATGGAAGGTCTTCTCTATGACAGCTGGTAATTCCATGCCGTTAAAAGGCGTGTTCTTACTCTTGGAATGCAATTCGCTACGTTCAACCGTCCAGCGAGCCTCGAGATCCACCAGCAGTAAGTTTGCGGGTCTGCCTACTTTCAACTGACCATGATCTTGATATCGAGCGATTGATGCTGGTTTAGTTGACATCCGATCAATGAGAGTTGCCAGAGTCATCAATCCACTTTCAACCATGGTTAGGTAACAGATTGAAAAGGCAGTCTCAAGTCCAACCATCCCGAAGGCCGCTGCGCTCCATTCACAATCCTTTGCCTCATGGGGATGAGGGGCATGATCTGTGGCAACAATATCAATGGTTCCATCTGCTAAACCTTCACGTAGAGCCATCACGTCTGTGGCAGTGCGTAAAGGCGGATTAACTTTAAAGACCGGGTCGTAACTTTCAGCTTCTACATCAGTCAGAAGAAGATGATGTGGCGTAACTTCTGCAGTAACTTTGACGCCACGCTTCTTGGCCGAACGAATGATCTCAACTCCGCCGGCAGTCGTAAGATGGCAGATATGTAAGCGACTATCTACATGCTCTGCCAACAGAACATCTCGAGCGATGATTGCTTCTTCTGCGACAGCCGGCCAACCTTTAAGGCCAAGACGCGCCGAAACTTCGCCCTCGTTCATCTGGGCATTCTCAGTCAAACGCGGATCTTGCGCATGTTGAGCAATGATTCCATCGAAGGTTTTTACATACTCTAATGCGCGCCGCATTACCAGTGGATCTGCAACGCAGTGTCCATCATCGCTAAAGATTCTCACCTTTGCTTCTGATTGATTCATGGCTGAGAGTTCAGCGAGTTGTTCACCTGCCTGACCTACAGTCACCGCTCCAATGGGAAAGACATCACAGAGTCCATGAGATTCACCTAAACGAAATACTTGCTCAACCACACCTGCGGTATCAGCTACCGGCAGAGTGTTGGGCATCGCAGATATCGCTGTAAAACCTCCCGCAACCGCGGACTGCGAACCCGTGAGAACAGTTTCTGCATCTTCCCGTCCAGGCTCTCTGACGTGCGTGTGAAGATCTACCAAACCAGGTAGCACCGTTAAACCTTGAGCATTTATCTCTGTAAATGCAGAAGTTGATAGCGTTTCCACCAGAATTCCATTTTCAATGAGTAGCGTAATAGGAGCGCCGTCAGCATCAAGTGCACCATTAATCTTCCAACTCTTCACGACAAAGCTCCTATCTGCGAGGCGAGATCTCGTGATGTTGCTCCACCAAGTAAAAGGTAGAGCACGGCCATCCGGACGCTTACGCCATTGGCTACTTGTTCGACGATCACAGAGCGCGCCGAATCTGCGCCATCTGCCGAAATTTCCAGACCGCGATTCATCGGTCCTGGGTGCATCACAATCGCCTTTTCCTTCATCGATTGAATTCGTTCAAAATTTAGACCGAAGTTGCGCGAATACTCTCGCTCGGTTGGAAAAAACAGATCATCCATTCGCTCTCTCTGGACGCGGAGCATCATGACGACGTCTACATCACTGATGACATCATCAATGGAATAAGAAACCTTCACCTTCCATGATTCGACCCCAACCGGTAAGAGCGTGGGTGGTGCCACAAGAACAACTTCTGCGCCGAGTTTCTTTAACAAAAGTACGTTGCTGCGCGCGACCCTCGAATGAAGAACATCGCCAACTATTGCAACTCGAACACCATTCAAATCTCCATTGTTCTCCTTGAGGTGTCTACGAATTGTAAAAGCATCCAGGAGCGCTTGCGTTGGGTGCTCATGAGTTCCATCTCCAGCATTAATGACAGCCCCGCTCATCCAACGTTGGCGAGCTAATTGATGAGGAGCCCCAGATGACCCATGACGAATAATCACTGCATCAGCGCCCATCGCCTGTAGCGTGAGAGCGGTGTCCTTCAGACTCTCGCCTTTACTCAAACTTGATCCCTTTGCTGAAAAATTGATGACATCTGCAGATAATCTCTTGGCGGCGGCTTCAAAAGAGATTCGAGTTCGGGTTGAATCCTCAAAAAAAAGATTCACGACAGTTCGCCCACGGAGCGTGGGAAATTTCTTAACCGATGCATCAGAGAGCTTTGCCAATTCTGCGGCTGTATCAAGTATTTCAATAGCTTCGGCTGCACTTAGGTCATTGATTGAGAGTAGATTTTTCACAGTTGTGACCTGCCTTCAATCACAACTGAGTCGTCGCCATCAAGTTCCTGCAAATGCACTCGGACCGACTCGGCTTTAGCTGTAGGAATGTTCTTACCCACGAAGTCAGCGCGAATTGGTAGTTCCCGGTGGCCGCGATCAATCAAGACTGCCAACTGAACGCTTTTTGGACGACCTAGTTCGTTAAGGGCATCAAGAGCCGCTCGGATAGTCCGGCCTGAGAAGAAAACGTCATCGACAAGTACTACATGTTTCCCATCAATTCCCCCAGCTGGAATTTGAGTTGGCAGTAGAGCTCGCGGTGGGCGCATGCGGAGATCGTCGCGATACATAGTGATATCAAGCGTTCCCAAAGCAACGTCAGACTCTTCAATCTCGGTTATAGCGCTGGCTATTCGTTGAGAGAGCACAACGCCACGTGTGGGGATTCCTAGTAATAGAATTTCAGCAGAGCCGTGGTTTTTCTCTAGGATTTCATGAGAAATTCGGCGTAGCGCTCGGTTGATTTCACCGGCATTGAGAATAAGGCTCATTAAGGCTCCTTCGCCGCCTCACAGGACGGATCGTTAAAGGTTGGCTAACCCTAGCATGCCCCACCAAAGAGATGACCCTGTGGAATTCTCAGGGCCGCCCTCGTTTTCTACCTTAATCTGCCTCGATGCCCACCCCAGAAACCATCGCTGCGCGACTTCGTCATATTAGGCAGCAGCAGAACCTCACATTGAAACAAGTTGAGATCAAGTCTCGCGGCAGATGGAAGGCGGTTGTCATCGGATCTTACGAGAGAGGCACTCGCTCGCTCAGCATCCATCGCGCCCAAGAGATCTGCGACTTTTACGGTGTTCCACTCGTCGCACTCTTCAAAGAAACCTCTCAAGAAATTAATCAAGATCATGAAATACGACTCGTTCTGGACCTGAGGAAATTACGGAGCATCGAGCGTGGCGCGGACAACTTCACGCAACAGATATACAACTTCTTGCAATGGATAGCAGAGCATCGAGATGACTGGAATGGTGAAGTTCTTAGCATTCGGAAATCAGATGGCCAAATCCTCGCCATGATGACTCATAAGCACCCAGAACAATTACTTGATGCTTTAAAGAATCGCAACTTACTACTAAAGAACTAGATCTGACTTAATCTCTAACACTTTACTCAGTACACCGTTGATGTACTTGCTTGAGTCATCTGTCGAGAGCGTCTGAGCCAATTCCAATGCCTCACTTATTGCAACCGATGTTGGAACTGATTCTGACCATAGAAGTTCATAAATGCCCAACCGGAGGATATTGCGGTCAATAACTGGCATTCGATCCATATCCCAACCCTGAGAATAGGTGGTGATGAGCTCGTCAATTTTTCGACGATGGGATTCCACTCCATCAACGAGGTCTTTAGTAAAGTCCCTGATTACATACTCAAGTTCAGTAACGCGCTTTGTTAGAAGCGTTTGTGGCGACGTTTTTCGGATATCACTTTCATAGAGTAAGTCCAGCGCCGCTTTACGGGCTTTGGAGCGAGTACTCACTTAGTTTGCGCGTCCTAGATACTCACCTGATCGAGTGTCGACCAAAACAACCTCATCTTGCTTGATGAACAACGGCACCTGGATTGAAATTCCAGTTTCCAAGGTGGCTGGTTTGGAACCAGCAGATGAACGATCGCCCTGTAGACCTGGCTCTGTATAAGTAATCCGAAGTGGAACATTTGCGGGAAGTTCAACATAGAGCGGATTGCCTTCGTGCACCGCAACGATCGCCTCGGTGTTTTCAAGCATGTAATTTGCGGCGTCTCCGACAGTTTCTGGTGAGATAGTCATCTGATCGTAAGAAGCTGAGTCCATAAAAATAAATCCAGAGGTGTCTTTGTAAAGGAATTGCATTTCGCGCTTTTCAAGAATTGCAACATCAACTTTTACACCCGCATTGAAGGTTTTCTCGACTACTTTTCCAGAGAGAACATTCTTTAACTTGGTACGGACGAAAGCTGGACCTTTACCAGGCTTTACGTGCTGGAATTCGACAACGCTCCAGAGTTGACCTTCGATATCGAGGGTCATACCGTTTTTTAGATCATTTGTGGTAGCCATAACGCGCAAGATTACACGCCATTGAGTTATTTAACTAATTTACTCAACGCCTCAAGAGCTAATCGATACGAATCCAATCCAAAACCAGCAATGGTCCCGTTCACTACTCCCGCAATGACAGAGGTGTGCCTGAACTCTTCGCGCGAAAGAGGATTGGAGATATGGACCTCAATTGATGGAGCCTTGAGCATCGAAACAGCATCTCTAATCGCATAAGAATAATGGGTAAAGGCAGCGGGATTGAAGACAATAGGAATCTTATTCTCCGCAGCTTCATGTAACCAACCAATAATCTCTGCTTCGTCATTGCTCTGACGGATATCAGTAGAAAACCCGAGCGCTTGGGCTGCCTTATTGACTGTCTCTTCAATATCACCATAGGAAATATCGCCATAAAAGTTCTTTTCTCGAAGATCTAATCTCGAAAGATTCGGACCATTAATGACCATAACTCGCATGGGTAGATTTTACCTTCCAATCTTGGATAAATAGAGTTCTTGTAGCTCCCCGCTTGTAACGTCTTCGCACCGTGTTACTACTCCTAAATCGCTCAGGGTCACAAAACGAAGACCGTTCTTGCCCTTTTTCTTATCGCGCTGCATCAGCTCCAAGAGCGAATCCCACGCCTCGACTGGATATGTGGTGGGAAGCCCACACTCTTCTAGAATTTCGTAGTGCTGCTTGACGGCTTCCTCGGACAAACTGCTCTTGAGCGCCGATAGCTCAGCTGCAAAAATCAAACCGATTGACACGGATTCTCCATGTCGAAGTGAATAACTCGAATGCTTCTCTATCGCATGGCCCAGAGTGTGGCCATAATTCAAAGCTTCACGTGCATAGGATTCGCGGAAATCCTGAGAAACTATCTCCGCTTTCACTTTAACTGATCGATAAATCAATTCCGCGAGGTTCTTTCTCCATCCTTGCTTAATCAAAGCGAGTATTTCGGTATCTGCAATAAACCCACATTTTGCAATCTCAGCCATGCCTGCAACCAAATCACGCTCGGGAAGAGATTGTAGGAAATTCAAGTCAATCTTGACTGCGCAGGGTGAATGAAACGCGCCCACTAAATTCTTTCCGTTGGTGAGATTAATACCAGTCTTCCCGCCAATTGCCGCATCAACCATAGCCGCCAGCGATGTGGGCACAGCTATCCACTCAACTCCGCGCATATAGGACGCTGCTAGAAAGCCGGCAAGATCAGTTGTGGCTCCTCCTCCAATACCGATTATGAGGGTCGATCTGGATAAGCCTAAGCGCGACATCTCTTCTAAACAATTGAGAAAAACTTCTCCACTTTTCTGATCCTCACCATCAGGTACAAGAATCGAGTTCCAGCTAGACGGCATCGCCCGAACAAGATTTCGGATGTTGCTTGAAATAATGACACAAACGTCACGACCTTCAAGCCCGTTCACCAAATTCTCAACCACGTTATCGACGAACTCGACGGCATATTCTCGTTCAGCGTTGACTTTAATCTTTTTCATCGCGTTAGCTCCGGTAGAAGTTCTTCGACAACCTCATGAGCTTTTCGATTATCAGTTGAAATCCTACGAGTAGCGATTCGCTCATAAATGGGCCGTCTCTTCTCCATCAGCGAAATCCATTGTTGCCTAGGATTACCCAGTAAAAGCGGGCGTTCTCTGTTGAAACCGACGCGCGGAGCGGCATTTGATATCGAGACATCTAAGAAAATAACTTCCGCCATTTTTGAAAGCGCGGTTTCTACCTCCGAATCAAGAACCGATCCACCTCCAAGAGAGATGACGTAACCCTCTTTCTTGATTGATGCTAAGACGACATCTCTTTCAATCCTACGAAATTCAACCTCGCCATCAATTAAAAAAATATCGGCAATCTTCTTCCCCGTGGTTTCTTCGATGAGATGATCCGTATCGATGAAATCACGCTGCATTTTCTGGGCCAAAATTTTCCCGATGGTGCTCTTTCCAGCTCCTGGTGGTCCAATAAGAACGACTGACTCCATCTGGTTATCGAATCTTCATAGCAGCAAGGTAACTCTCCAGATTTCGCTTTGTTTCTGTGAGGCTATCGCCGCCGAATTTTTCTACCATCGCTTCGGCTAATACAAGTGCGACCATAGCTTCAGCAACGATTCCAGCTGCCGGAACTGCGCACACATCTGAACGCTGATTAATCGCCTTTGCCGCTTCTCCATTGGAGGTATCAATAGTGTCGAGCGCTTTAGGAACCGTAGAAATAGGCTTCATTGCAGCGCGAACGCGGAGAACTTCACCCGTCGTCATTCCACCTTCAGTTCCGCCCGCTCGGCCTGTTCGTCTGCGAATCTCACCATTGTTATCGCGTTCGATTTCATCATGCGCTTGACTGCCTCGTCGAGAAGCAGTCGTAAAGCCATCTCCGAGCTCTACGCCTTTGATTGCTTGTATGCCCATCAGGGCGCCTGCCAAACGTGAATCGATTCTACGATCCCAGTGAACGTGCGAACCAAGCCCGGGCGGCAATCCATAAACGAGTACTTCTACAACGCCGCCAAGAGTGTCGCCTTGAGAATGTGCATCGTTAATCTCCCCGATCATTCTTGTTGAGATTTCGGGAAATGCACATCGCACATCGTCACTATCAATTCTAAGTTGATCGTTTACTTTGGGCAGTTCATAATCAGGGTGGATCGCCACCGAGCCAATTGATACAACATGGCTCAGCACCTCAATTCCTCCAACTTGACGCAAGAATCTACGCGCAACGGCGCCGAGAGCGACCCGGGCTGCGGTCTCTCGCGCTGAGGCACGTTCAAGAATTGGCCGTGCATCATCAAAATCGTATTTTTGCATTCCCACGAGGTCGGCATGACCAGGTCTTGGTCGAGTTAACGGCGCATTCCGACCTAGCTTCTCAATCTCTTCACGTGGCACAGGATCGGCGGACATTACTTTCTCCCATTTGGGCCATTCAGAGTTAGCAATCTCTATAGCAATCGGTCCGCCCTGTGTTTCGCCATGGCGGACTCCCCCGATGATGCGAACCTTGTCCGCTTCAAAATTCTGTCTTGCTCCACGTCCAAAACCTAGTCGTCGGCGACGCAAGTCTTCATCGATATCAGCAGTCGTGACGTGAACAGATGCAGGCACACCTTCCAAAATTCCCACCAAGGCAGGACCATGAGACTCACCCGCAGTTAACCATCGCATCCGAGAATTATCGCAGATAAGACGCGAAAGGCGCTCTGCTAATAGAAATACCCAACCAGCCCTGCGCCCATGAACATGTGCGGTGCAAATGGAATCTCAGCTTTGAGGTTCTTTGCCCCGATTAAGGACCGTCCTGCTATCAGTAAAGAGGCCGTTATCCACGCATAAAGATTTGCAATGAGTACAGAGGACACATTCGCCGACCAGATTCCAACATATGCTCCAATGAGAGGCGAGAGCCTTACATCTCCAAAACCTAATCGATTACCCGAAAGCGCAAAAAGGACGATAAAGAACGATAGATTCACTAAGGCTGATATGAGCACTGTCTCGCTGTACCAAGGAGCAAGTGAGAGTAGACCTGGATAAACATGCCACTTACGGATTCGATGACTACGAAGATCAGTAAATGAAATTATGATCGCGAAACATAGAAAGTGAATTTCTGGCACACGGACGAGCGTAAGCCCGCATTACTAATCGTGTGAGAGTTATTCACACTTGATCGACGAGCGTGTAAAGATGATCCCGTAGCGCGTGAAACATGGATTGTCGGTCAAATTCAACCTGAGTCATCAACCTCAATTGGTCCAGCGCTTGCGCACAGAGTAAATCGAGCCCTGTTATGAGTTCACCCGATACCTCTCTCTGTTTCACCGATAATGGTGGTAGCCATGGCGAATAAAGCGCATCCAGAAGAATTGGAACGCCGGTGAAGTGATCTGCTATCGATAAGGCGGCTTCTGCTGGGACAGTGTTGATAACGAGGTCATAGGAATTGACTTCTGGAATGTGGCTCCAGTCATGAAAGTCAATCTTCGCATCAACCATGCATGAACGTAGCAAATCATCTTTTGTGCCACTTCTGCGGAATACGGAAATTGATCGAACCTTTGAACGCTCCAACTCCGACAATGAAGCCAAAGCGGCCCGCGCTGTTCCACCGCTGCCTAGTAGAGCAATGCTCTCAAACTTCCGATATTTGAGCAGAAAACTAAATCCAGTTACATCGGTAGAGGTGGCACTCCAACCACTGGGTTCACGGAAAATGGTGTTAGCAGATTGAATTCTTAACGAGCGGGAATCAACAGTAATGAACTCTGAGAAAGGTCTTGAGCACAGAACTTCCTTGAGAGGCATCGTAAGCGAGAAACCAATCCACGATGATTGAGGCGTGAGCTCTTTGCGCAACCAGGCTAATAAAGCGGTTTGATCTATCTCTATCGCCCCGTATTTACCGTCAAAGCCCAGGAGCCTATAAGCAAAATTATGAATTGCTGGAGAAAGAGAATGTGCAATCGGTGATCCGAGGACAGCCGCTTGGGAAATCATTCGAAGAGTCCATTTCGAAAATTCTTCTTGTACTCTGCTTTCCACTCTAAGAATTTCTCATACGAGGCTGTAAAGCGCGTCTCCCCCGGTTTCACCGTCACAAAATAGAGCCAGTCACCGGACACGGGCTTGAGAGTTGCTTCTATGGCCGCTCGTGTTGGGCTACCAATAGGCCCTGGCGGTAATCCACGGTTGATGAAAGTGTTGTATTTGCTAGCGACCCTAGTCTCTTTCAAAGATACCCTGATTTCTCCTCGACGATCAAGGGCGTAATGAACAGTTGAGTCAAACTGCAAAGGCATTCCAATCTTCAGACGGTTAAAGATAACTCGTGCGACATTTCCAAACACATCCGGCGTTCCCTCACTTTCAACGAGAGATGCGATGGTGAGCAATTCGTTGGCTGTAAACCCATCAACCGAGTTCCAATCAATACCTTTGGTTGCCCATTGGAACTTCTCGAGCATCTTGTCGAGTATCTCAGTCGCCTCAGTTTCTTTACTGAAAGAGTACATTGCTGGATAGAGCAAGCCTTCGATGTTCTCTGTCGTGAAGGGGGCAGGGACCCTGAGCGTCCTAAGGGCGTCCTTAAGGTCCTTCTCTGAAACTCCAAACCTGATAATTGATTCGCTAATTTCAGTTAGCCGAGCACCATCTCTAATAACGATGAGATTCGGAATCCGTGCAGAATCCAGTAACTGCTCCAGCGCAATTTTTGCTGGGATTTGTGTTTCCAATCTATGTTGTCCCGGAGCGATACGAGCCGAGCGAGAATCAGCAACTGCAACTCTGAAGAAAGCAAGCGATGATTTCACAACACCCAACTCTTCAAGCTTTTCTCCAATAGCCGATCCTGTTTCGCCATCCAAAACTTCAACAATCACCTCGGGCCCTGCCATGCCCTTCTCATAATCTGGCGCGGATTCAACGCCTCCTTGAAGGGCGCGAAGCGTAAGAGTGAAGAGGATAACCACTAAACCGGCAGCAACGATTCGCGCAAATGGGCTGCGATTCATAAGGTGGGATATTTGCGAGAACTTAGATTGCATTTCCGGCTAGCGCCCCCTGTGCTCGCTCAATGTCCAATGCAAACTCCAAAATAATCGCCGCAGCTAGCTGATCAACATTTGATTTGGAAACTTCCCTGCCGGATAAATGTGCATTAGAGGTGGCTAGTTTCGTACTGAGTCGTTCATCAATCATGCGGAACGTAACTTCCCTGCCTACGGCACTCTTTAATGTGACGGCGAAGTTTGTCGCTTTTACTGATGTTTCGCTCTCGGTTCCTGACAAATGCAGCGGCAGTCCTATATATACAACGTTTACGAAGTTATCGGTGATGATCTGTGCAAGCTCTTCTACCGCATTCTCGCTAGATAAAGTCGAGAGAGGTGAGGCAAGAATTCCCGAAACATCAGATATTGCCACCCCAATTCGCGAACTGCCGTAGTCGATGCCTAAGCGTCGACCTTGAGGTAACACGTCTCTCCTATTTGCAATCAACTAGTTCTTAACGAGCTCTTAATTGCAATGAACGCCTCACTAATTCTTGAGGAGTCTGTACCTCCACCTTGTGCGAAGTCATCCTTACCCCCGCCACCGCCGCCTAATACCGCTGATGCGATCTTAACCAGCGCACCGGCCTTTGCCCCGATTTTGCGTGCTGCATCATCAACGGCGACCACAATGATTACTTTTTCTTCTCCTACACTTGCTAGCGCCACAACACCGGAATTCAACTTGGCGCGAAGATCCAGCGCGATGACGCGCAGTTCGTCTCCACTGAGATTTCGCCCCATATCGTGAGCGATGACCGCATAGTCATTAATTTTTTCAGCCTGAGTGACAAGTGATGCCGATTGAGCAAGTACTTGAGCGGTACGGACCTGAGCAAGCTCCTTTTCGACGTCCTTGAGTTGGGCAATCATTGCGGAAATACGTTCTGGTAATTCCTCGACTCTTGCACCTTTAATGAGATCAGTTAAGGAATTGAGGAGGATGTGCTCTCGAGCCAAGAAGGAATATGCATCAACGCCAACCAGAGCCTCTACTCTACGTACGCCTGCACCAATAGAGGATTCGCCGAGAAGTTTCACTACTCCTAGCTGTCCTGAGCGCGCTACATGCGTACCGCCGCACAATTCGCGAGCCCAATCGCCAACACTGACAACGCGAACTCGATCGCCGTACTTTTCTCCGAATAGCGCCATCGCGCCGATTGATTTGGCCTCCGCTTGGCTCATTTCTTCGGCGGTAACTTCCAGATCTTCCAACAGTAGCGAGTTCACTCGGGCTTCAACTTCAGAGAGCGCAGATGGTGACACTGCCCCCGCTGATGGGAAATCAAATCTGAATCTACCTGGAGCGTTCTCAGAGCCTGCCTGTGTTGCAGTTTCGCCTAGAACCTCGCGAAATGCTTTGTGGACCATATGTGTCGCGGTGTGCGCCCGCGAGATACCGCGTCGACGTTCAACATCTACCGATGCATGAACTTCGGTTCCTGCACTCCACGAACCACGCAACACGCGGCCACGATGAACAAAAACTCCAGGAATCGGCGATTGAACATCATCAATTTCGATCACAGAACCATCGCCACTTTTAATCAAACCACCATCGGCCAGCTGACCACCACCCTCAGCATAAAAAGGGGTTCGATCCAGAACTATTTCCACCTCATCACCCTCGTTTGCGTGAGCAGATACCTTTCCGTCAAGCAAGATTCCCAAGAGTCGGCTCTCGCTCTCTAGATGGGTGTACCCGATAAATTCAATCTTCTTACCCAATTCGGCAATTTTGCGATATTCCGAGACATCCGTATGACCGCTCTTCTTTGATTTTGCATCTGCCTTGGCGCGATCACGCTGTTCCTTCATGAGACGCTTGAAACCATCAGCATCGATCTTGAGACCTTGTTCGTTGGCCATTTCAAGGGTGAGGTCAAATGGGAAGCCGTAGGTATCGTGCAATTTAAAGACATCTTCTCCGGAAAGCTCATCCCCGCCCGAGCTCTTAACCGAGCCACTTGCTTGATCAAAGATCTGTGTTCCACTCTTCAGGGTTTGAAGGAATGCATCTTCCTCGGCAACTGCGACCTTAAGAATTCTCTCTTGGTCCGCAACTAACTCTGGATACTGTGGGCCCATTGCTTCTATCGAAGCAACAATGAGTTCTCTCATGTTGTGATCAGGAGAGCCAAGTAACTTCATATTGCGAGTGGTTCTGCGCATCATGCGGCGAAGAACATAACCGCGACCCTCATTTCCTGGCGTAACTCCATCACCAATCAACATAGTTGCGGTTCTTGCGTGGTCGGCTATCACTCGCAAGGAAACATCTCGACCGTTCTCTTTGCCGTACACAGCGCCCGTAATCTCACTCGCCTTATTAAGAATGTGACGGGTGGTGTCGATTTCATAAATGTTCTCAACGCCCTGAAGTAGTGCAGCTGTTCTTTCAAGACCCATACCGGTGTCAATATTCTTCGCAGGAAGTTCTCCGATGATCGGGTAACCCTCTTTACCGGGGCCATCGCCGCGAATATTTTGCATGAAAACCAGATTCCAGATCTCAAGATAACGATCTTCGTCTGCAATTGGCCCACCCTCTTTTCCGTATGCAGGGCCACGGTCGTAGTAGATCTCAGAACATGGCCCACATGGACCCGGAACGCCCATTGACCAAAAATTGTCGGCCATGCCGCGACGTTGAATGCGATCTTTTGGAACGCCTACCTTTTTATGCCAAATGTCAGCAGCTTCGTCATCATCAAGATAAACAGTGACCCAAAGCTTCTCTTCCGGAAATCCATATCCACCATTTGAAATCGGTTTTGTGAGCAATTCCCACGCTAATTCGATGGCGCCCTCTTTGAAGTAATCACCAAAGGAAAAGTTTCCACACATTTGAAAGAACGATGCGTGTCTCGTCGTCTTTCCTACCTCGTCGATATCAAGAGTTCGCACACATTTTTGAACTGATGTTGCTCGCGAATATGGCGGCTTCATTTCCCCCAAAAAGAAGGGCTTGAAGGGCACCATTCCAGCATTAACCAAGAGTAGGTTCGGATCATCAGCTATAAGAGAAGCCGAAGGAACAACTGTGTGATCAAGGCGTAAAGAGTTCTCAGACTCAAAGAACTTCAGCCAACGTGATCTGATCTCCGCGGAGTTCACGAGAGTTTAGAACTCCTCGTCATCCACGTAGCGCTTAGCTTTGCTCTTCTTACTCGGCTTGCTCTTTTTCTTTTTTCGTAGTTGCGAAGCTGTGAGTACAGCTCCAGCCGCCTTCATCGCCATCTGGTTCTTATCGAGGAAGGATGATGTGTTGTCTGCGATCTTTGTACTGAACTCTTCCATAGTTCGCGTTACCTTATTAATACTCTGTAGTGGACCATTTACGAGCTCTACGGTGGTGGTTACCTCATGAAGAAGCGGCGCGGTCTCTTGCGAGATATCTTTCACAGCTGCGCCAACTTCATCGATAGCACGCCCAAAACGTACGACTGCGTAGGCAATGGCCAAGCTGATAATCAATAACGCGCTAGCAGCAATGATTGCTGCAATTCCACCTGCGGACATGTGCCTAGCCTACCGAATCAAGCATGAGACCAGCGTCGGAGAGCAATATCTGGCTTTTTGCGCTCTTTATGCGCCTACAAAAGAGGAGAAGGAACCAGATGCCATCATTCTTTGCCTTCAGTTTTAACCTCAGGTTTGAAATCTACGCCGGTTTCTTTCCGCTGGGCCTCAGTAATCGGAGTGGGAGCTCCAGTAAGTGGATCCCCGCCGCTGGCGGTCTTGGGAAATGCAATGACTTCTCGAATGGATTCTGCTCCCGCCAAGAGTGCGCAAAGGCGATCCAGACCCAGAGCGATTCCACCATGTGGCGGTGGCCCGTAATTAAATGCTTCGAGCAAGAAACCAAACTTACTTTCAGCCTCTTCTTTAGTGAGGCCGATAACATCAAAAACCGCTTGCTGAATGTCACGACGATGGATACGTATCGATCCTCCACCAATTTCACTGCCATTGAGAACAATGTCGTAGGCATAAGCCAGAGCTGCGCCAGGATCACTTTGAAATGATCTCTCAAACTCAGGTTTAGGGCCAGTGAATGGATGATGAACTGCAGTCCAACCACCGTCATCTGTTCTTTCAAACATCGGCGCATCAACAACCCAGAGGAACTTCCACGCACTCTTATCAATCAGATTGCAACGCTCGCCGATTTCAAGACGGACAGCACCGAGAAGATTGAGAGAGGACGTACGCTCTCCTGCTGCGAAGAAAATAGCATCGCCGTTGGCAGCGCCAACATGAGCTGCAATTCCAGCGCTCTCTTTCTCGGAGAGGTTTTTGGCGACCGGACCAGACAAGGCCCCATCATCACCAACAAGAATGTAGGCCAATCCTTTAGCGCCACGAGCCTTTGCCCAATCTTGCCACGCATCAAGTTCTCGTCGTGGAGAAGAGGCGCCACCAGGCATTACTACTGCTCCTACAAACTCCGCTTGGAACACTCTAAAAGTTGTTTCCTTGAAGAATTCTGTTGCATCTACTAATTCATTTCCGAATCGTAAATCAGGTTTATCCGAACCAAATCTGCGCAGCGCTTCGTGATAGGTCATGTGAGCAATGGGAAGCGGAACGTCGTAGCCAATAGTCTCTTTGAATACAGAGTGAACAATCTTCTCTGCAACCGCTATGACATCTGACTGATCCCCAAAAGACATCTCTATATCTAGCTGAGTAAATTCTGGCTGGCGATCTGCGCGGAAATCTTCATCACGGAAACAGCGCGCAATTTGATAGTACTTCTCCATTCCAGCAACCATGAGAAGTTGTTTGAAGAGCTGGGGCGATTGTGGGAGGGCGTACCACGAACCGGGTTGAAGTCTGACGGGCACAAGAAAGTCTCGTGCTCCTTCCGGAGTAGAACGTGTGAGGTAGGGAGTCTCAATTTCCAAGAACTCTTCTTTATCCATAACAGACCTAATGACGGATGTGACCTTGGAGCGAAGGCGCAGCGCTTTGCTCTGCGTTTCACGGCGGAGATCCAAATAGCGATACTTCAATCGAATCTCTTCGCTGACATTTACATTCTCACCGCTATCGACAGGGAATGGCAATGGTGCCGCCTCACTGAGAACTTCCAGGGTTTCGCAGATGATCTCGATCTCGCCCGTGGGTATCGTCAGGTTTTCATTGCCAGCAGGACGTTTTGCGACTTTGCCTTTCACAACTACGCACCATTCAGCGCGGAGCGCGCCGGCAACTTTTTCGTCAGAAATGACAACTTGAACATTTCCGGAAGAATCTCGAAGGTCTATAAATGCGACTCCGCCGTGGTCTCTACGACGCGCTACCCATCCTGCAAGCGTGACGGATTCACCGATATTGCCAGATCTCAACGATCCGGCTCCATGAGTACGGAGCACTGTTAAACCTTTCTACATAGGGCGTTTCAAGGGCGAACGCGAGACTTTTCAGCCAAGGTGTTCGCAAGAGCGCTAAGGGTAACGGAAATGACCTCTCCTGTGGCCATCTCCTTGAGCTCTACGGTTCCCGAAGCGAGTTCTGCATCGCCTAGCACAATCGAAAAGCGCGCTCCGGACTTATCTGCAGCTTTCATCGCGCCCTTCAAGGCTCGATCGCCGTAACTTTGCTCGATTACAAAACCTTCTTTACGCAGATCATGCGCCAAAGAGAATGCTTTCTCTCTCGCTTGTGCGCCCAGTGGCACAATGAATAAATCGCTATATCTCAAATCCGCCGGGATTACTCCCTCTGCTTCCATCGCCAAAATGACTCGATCGATTCCGAGTCCAAAGCCAATTCCTGAAAGTGCTTGCCCG
>Ga0208361_1000034_pt1 | contig 57755 bp, 47 predicted proteins | sample LakMenEpi05Aug10_FD_150670 | JGI IMG/M metagenome (GOLD analysis project Ga0208361, IMG submission 150670) | Freshwater microbial communities from Lake Mendota, WI - 05AUG2010 deep hole epilimnion (SPAdes) | ecosystem: Environmental > Aquatic > Freshwater > Lake > Epilimnion/Euphotic zone ... | reverse complement strand
AGTCAACTACCATATTTTGCGGCAGAATTGTAACGTAGAAATTCCCGGTTTGGATTCTATAAGTACCTGGGACTATAAAAACAGGGGCTACGCATTTGTTGTGAAATAGCAGGCGGATTAGTTGTATCTTATAGTTCTCCCATAGAAATATCGAGGGCTATTTTAGTACAATATTTAATCGAGTAGAGGGATTGCTGTGCTGATAGTTCTGTGGGCTGCCTAATTAGTTTGAAATTCTTACAGCAGGATCATTGTTGTATCTTTATTCTATTAGTATAAGCAGAATAACCTGATGTGAAATGGCAAAGATATTTTTATTTTTTATATTCATTCTGCTAAGTAGCCTTCATTTAAAAGTGATAGCACAAAATAACTATACCCACAAATTACTTTTTGAATTCAACTCACTAGATGCAAATCAATCAAAAGCAAATACCACCACACACTTTTTTTCATCTTATGACAAATATTTGTTTGAATATATTGTTGAAGAAAAAATCGAAAGTAGCTTGATTGTTGGTCAGGATAAAGTAGATGGAAAGGTGAGGTTTGATACAATTAGTATCCAGATAATTGATGTATTGAATAAAAAATACGTTCAGATTGATAGGTTTTCGAAAAAATTTATATTGTTAAATAAAGGCGACTATCGTAATTCGACTATTGGCTTAAAATTAAACACTACTGTAGATTTTAACCCCCTTAATCATAATATCATTTCTTCATCAGATACGCTAATTTGTAACCAAAAAATTAAATACTCTTCTGATACAATAAGAAAAAGTAATGGGTCAGATTTCTTAATCAATAAAGTGTATTTCGCACAGTTTGATAATTTACATACTTTGTGGACATTGCTCGGAATTCCAAATGCGAATGGAAATTTTACCTTTCTTGGCTTTAGTAGTGCATTTCTCGATCAAAAATTGACACTTTCTCTTCAGGTAAAAGATATTCAACCATTAGGAAAGCGAGAGCAAGAAATCAGCAAAACAATTTGTGAAAAGCTAATTCTTGAAGGTTTTTAATGATTTAACTTTTGTGGCAATACAGTAATATTTCAATTAATTTCTATGCAGGTAAAAATTTTAGTGCCACTTTTCTTTCTAAATTGCTTACAACTTTATAGTCAAGAAATGGTTTTGGAGTCTGGGATTTCTTTTTCCAATATGAAATATACTCCACTTAGTAATGGCCCATTAGTAAAAACCACATCAGTGAACAACTATGTTGCTTCTGTAAAATATTTGCATCACTTTAGTAAGAAGTTTTATTGGGAAGCAGGGGTAGGGTACGAAGGAAAGGGAGCTACGATGCAAGAGAAATTTTATCCTTATCAGAATGAAAGTAAATATAGTTTACATTATCTTGATTGCTCGTTTAGTATGATATATAAACTTAAAAAAATTGGCAACCAGTCAGACTTGGACGTTGGATTGGGTGCTTATTTTTCTTCATTATTAGCCGGGAAGCAGGTTGGAAGCATTATTCTTCCATCTGAAGGCTTTATTAATAGTTCAATCATTATTTCAAGGAATAATGAGCTTAACCAATCATTGCCAGGTGTTTTTTGGCCGTTTGATTTGGGAAGTGTTATAATTGCTCGTTTTAGAAAAAAACAATTCCTTTTTTCAACATCCTATAGATATGGATTTCGTAATTTATTTGCAAGTAATTCTAGCAATAGTGGTATTTATCATCATAGTGCATATTCTATATCAGTAGGGTATGTCCTTTTTTGCAAGAAATAGTCTACTATGATTAAGTTTTATAATTCTCTATTCTCGACCATGAGAATCAATTCTTGTTGATCTTCCAAATTTCTAAGTGCTACTTTAAACTAACGCACCAACTATTTTGATGGGGTGAAACAATGGAGATAGTTTTAACCGGTACTAGGTAATCAAAACCATTCGAACGTTGTTGGCTATAAGCATAAAATAGCAAATTACTTGAAAATAGTAAATTCAAAATTTGGTTGTAAAAAAATGTGAAAGTCCCTAAAAAAACAAGCTCATTGATAGTTCCGCTTTAGTGTATGGCTGTATATTCAGGTAAACTTGAGGCGGTCTAAAAAATCTAGCCAGCATTTTACAATGCTTAACTCTGTCAAATGAAACAAACACGTCGCAATTTTGGACCTGTCTTTTATGCTGAGGAACCACTGGAAGCCATATAAGTAACTAATTGCTGATTCAATGATCCATGAAATAGTGCATAGTTATGTTTTCTTTTACAAGGAATATAATGATAGGATATCTTTATTAAGTAATTTTAAGTACACACTAGTTTGTATCAGGAATGGACCGATACAATGTGAGATATTTTGATTGAATTATATCAAATGGGATCTAGAAATGCTGTTGCACTTGCTTGCGCTGGTCTTGCTGATGTTATGACTAAACAAGGAGTTCCAATTCAAGAAATTGATGATTTCCTTAATAGTAAGTATACAATTAGTGTTAAACAAGCTTTCGAAGTGGAAGAAGAATACACAAAAGGGAAATATGGAGAAACTTGTAAATAAAATAATATGACGAAAAGAATCTTTGTATGCGTATTTCTGTTTTTTCTAAATTTTTGTAAGATTAAAGGTCAGGTTATCTCAAAAGGGATTTATATTGGAGATACTACCTGCTCGGTTCAATGTTATTTTGACAATTCAGACAGAAAATTAATTGATAAACTATGTCTTCAATCATGTGTTTTTATCCAATTTCAAATTGATCATTCCGGAAAGCCGATAAACATTGAATTTAATAATTTGGCGCCTTTACCCATAAGGGAATGGGTATCAGCAGCATTGGAATCAACTACAGGAAAATGGATTTTTACTGATAAAAAATTAAGAAAAAGGGTTAGACGAAAAGAGTATGTTTTATTGCCTTTTGTTTTTTCTTTTTTTTCATCAAACTGTGATAGTAAAGATTCCAGTTTTAAAAATATACTAGGTATGTTGAATTTTGAACCTCCGACTATCTATACCGGGGAGCCCGAAATCCCAACTTATTTAAAGGCTTCCTATTTTAATGGTATATTATTAAATCCTGTGTTACTGGTAAGTCGATATCACTGAATCATTTTTATGTTATGATTCGATGCTAGTATGATATTTTCAAACTTGACAAAGTTTCCCTTCTTGGCAATAATTTATTATTTACAGGGTCAAGTATGAGCACATACAAATCATTTGCTTTATTGGTATATCTTATTAAAGAATGAGGAGGGATATCTTGAAACGGAACTGGGTTGCCTTTCTTTTGAATTGACATATAAAGTATTCGACTAGTCAACTACTATATTTTGCGGCAGAATTGTAACGTGGAAATTCCCGGTTTGGATTCTATCAGTATCTGGGACTTTAAAAACCGCGGCTACGCATTTGTTGTGAAATAGCAGGCGGATTAGTTGTATCTTATAGTTCTATGGGCTGCCTGAATAGTTTGAAATTCTTACAGCAGGATCATTGTTGTATCTTTATTCGACCGAAAGCATTTATTGGTAGAATTTGTATGGAAAATTTCAAGTTTACTATCTGCTTATTTTTATTATTCACCCTGTTCAGCAGCAGCCAATGTTCAAAGGACACGAGTCGTTATGAAGAGGTACGGTTTGATTTTTTAATACCAATTTCTATTGCGCCCTTGAAAGACACGGTACGAGTAGGCGAGGAGCTGACAATCACCACCCAGTTTTCTGATTCAGTGTATGATGTTAAAACAGGTAAGCGGTATTATATGCCTGATTTTAACTGGAAACCCATGTTATATATTACAAAACTCATTGCTCCGGATAAGGCCATCGGAGATCAACCTGCAGCCGGCAATCTGTTTGACTATTCCAATGTTGTTGGAGGCTTTGTTACACAGGTTAACTCAGCAGCAGGTATGAGGTATGTGTATGAAAACAATCAGTATAAACTTATTGCGAAGGTTAAGCCAACTGGACCAGGAGTATTTTATATTGTTTTCACCAACGATTTTTCTCCTGGGAAAGTCAGATTGCCCCAATCCTTTGCACCCAATACAATACCCGGCGTGAACAGGGTGCCGGTAATTGGTTTCATGCGCAATTATGTCAACAACGGACAAGTCAACTACCATATTTTGCGGCAGAATTGTAACGTGGAAATTCCCGGTTTGGATTCTATAAGTACCTGGGACTATAAAAACGGGGGCTACGCATTTGTTGTGAAGTAAATGTGCTAACCTTCTTCAAAACACTGGATGTAACCCCTTTTCATTTCCCAACCTATTTCTTCCCCACAAAATCGTACCTTTGCGCACGAAAAATCGGGGATATGCTGAATAAATTAGATGCCATTAAAGCCAGATTCGAACAGGTGGGCATCGCCCTGACCAACCCCGAAATCATCAACAATCAGAAAGAATTCGGCGCCTACTCCAAAGAATACCGCTCCCTCGAAAAAATCGTTCAGCCCTACGAAACCTATAGAAAAGTGCTGGCAGACTATGAATTTGCCAAGGAAGCTCAACATTCTTCCGACGAAGACATGAAAGAGCTGGCCAAAATGGAATTGCCCGGCCTGGAAGAAAAAAAAGAAGAACTGGAAAAACTCCTCACCCAACTGCTGATACCCAAAGATCCGCAAGACGATAAGAACGCCATCCTCGAAATCCGCGCCGGTACCGGTGGCGATGAAGCGAGTCTGTTCGCCGGTGACCTATTGGGTATGTACTTGCGCTACTGCGCAAAAAAGGGCTGGAAAACCCAAATTGTGAGCGAAAGCGAAGGCACCGTAGGCGGTTACAAGGAAGTAGTGGTAGAAGTAACCGGTGAAGATGTCTACGGTACCCTAAAATTCGAAAGTGGTGTTCACCGCGTACAGCGTGTTCCTGATACAGAAACCCAGGGCAGGGTGCATACATCCGCGGCCACCGTCGCCGTTATGCCCGAAGCAGACGAAGTAGATTTTGAATTGAAGGAAAGTGATGTGAAAATGGAAACCGCCCGTAGTGGTGGTGCCGGCGGTCAAAACGTCAATAAGGTAGAAACCAAAGTGTTTCTTACCCATATTCCTACCGGGGTGGTAGTGGTTTGCCAAACAGAACGCTCCCAGCTGGGCAACCGGGAAAAAGCCATGACCATGCTACGTACCAAATTATACGAAGAACAGGTGCGCAAACAGGAAGATGAAATTGCCCGCCGTCGCAAAACTCTTGTGAGTACAGGCGACAGAAGTGCTAAAATAAGAACCTACAACTGGCCTCAGGGTAGGGTGACCGATCACCGCATCGGACTAACCTCCTATAACCTCAATGCAGTTATTGGCGGCGAAATCGATGAATTCATCGAAGCCCTGCAGGTAGCAGAGAATGCAGAGAAAATGGTCAATCAGTAATTGCTTAGTTTTTTCGGGCCTTCTCTTCCTCTTCTTTTACTTTCAACTCCCAGTTCCAGGCAGTGCGCATCATCTCCCGCAAATCATATTGTATTTTCCAGCCCAACTGATCTATTGCTTTTTGGTTGTTGGCATAAATCGCCATCACATCACCCGACCGGCGAGGACCCATGGAATAATTCAGTGAAAGTCCGCTCACTTCTTCAAACATCCGGATGGCTTCCAGCACCGTGATGCCATTGCCCGTTCCCAGGTTGAATACTTCCGTCGGCTCGTTATTCTTTCCATCTATCAGGTACTGCATAGCCAGCGTATGCGCATGGGCAATATCGCATACATGAATGTAGTCTCGGATACAACTGCCATCGCGTGTGGGGTAATCATCGCCATACACCTTCATCGTAGGCAGCTTACCAATGGCAGTCTGTGTGATAACAGGAACCAGGTTTAGTGGTTTTCCTAGCGGGCTCTCCCCCAATAATGCTGAGGGATGTGCTCCTGCCGGATTAAAATACCGCAATAATATGGCTGCTCCCGCGCCTTGCCGGTAAACGTCTTGTACGATGGTTTCTCCCATCTGTTTGGTGGCGCCATAAGGTGACTCTGCTGTTTGCCAGGGTGTGTTTTCAGTAACAGGTACATCGGCCGGACTGCCATATACCGTGCAAGATGAGGAGAAAACAAAATGGGGTACCTGAAATTCATCTGCACATCTTAGCAGATTAACCAATGAAAATAAATTGTTCTCGTAGTAAGATAATGGCTCCTCTACAGATTCTCCTACGGCTTTGTAAGCAGCAAAATGGATGATCCCGGTTATGTCATTGTTTTCCTGGAATACGGCTAATGTTTCATCAAAATTTTTCAAGTCAACCGTATAGTTTTTAATGCGCTTGCCTGTGATTTTTTCAATTCCTGTGAGTGAGTAGGCGGATGAACGGGAGAGGTCATCGATGGAAATTACATCGAAGCCATGTTCGATGAGATCAACCAGGGTATGAGATCCAATGTAACCGCAACCGCCAGTGACTAAAATGGTGGCCATAAATCAATTTATGGCTGCAAGATAACCCATTCGGGGATTAGCAGAAAATGCCCGGCTTAAATGAATAGCTTGAGAATGTAGTAGATGAGTCCGGCCAACAACGCCGAAATCGGAATGGTTAGCACCCATGCCCAGAGCAGGTTAATAGTTACGCCCCATCTTACTGCGCTAAGGCGCTTGGTGGCACCTACACCAATGATTGATCCGGTAATGGTATGGGTAGTAGAGACCGGTATTTTAAAGTGTTCGGTCATAAACAAAGTGATGGCACCGGCTGTTTCTGCCGCAACACCTTCCAGTGGCGTTACCTTGGTAATGCGGGTTCCCATGGTCTTAACTATTTTCCATCCGCCGCTCATGGTGCCCAATCCAATGAATAAAAAACTTGCCATTGGAACCCATGGATAAGCATCCACAAACTGGTTGAAATCCATGGTAACGCCTTTACTTTTTTCGTAGAAAATAGTGGCAGCACCGATGATGCCCATTACTTTTTGGGCGTCATTACCCCCATGACCCACACTGAAGGCCGCGGAAGAAACCAGCTGCAATCTTTTAAACCAGTTTTCTGCTTTGTAGGGATTAGACCCTTTGCAAATATGTACGATAAGAATGGTAATAATAAAAGCAATGACCATTCCAATCAGTGGCGCAATGAAAATGAATAAAAAAGTAGGTACTACTTTCACGTAGTTGATCACATCCACACCACCCTGACTAAAGCCATGGGCATGGGTAAGGGCGGCGCCTACAAATCCACCCATCAGGGTATGGGAAGAGCTAGAGGGAATGCCAAACCACCAGGTAAGCAGGTTCCAGATGATGGCGGCGATAATGCCTGCCAGAATCACATGGAGGGTAATGAACTCGGCGTTTACCCACTTGGCAACCGTATTACCGATACCGAATTCCTTAAAAACATATTTGGCCATGAAGAAGGCGGCAAAGTTGAAAACTGCTGCCCAAACAACTGCCTGAAAGGGCGTAAGCACTTTGGTGGAAACAATGGTGGCAATGGCATTGGCCGCATCGTGGAACCCATTGATGTAGTCGAATACAAATGCCAGAACAATGATAATAATCAAGAGAGTAAGCATACAGAACAGTTTAGTGCAACCCACCTGCCTTTGAAGGCAGATCAGTTCATCAGGCGTATTTAATAATGATGGATTCAATCACATTTGCAGCGTCTTCACACTTATCGGTAGCAATCTCCATTACCTGATAGATCTCTCTCTTTTTAATTACTTCTTTAAAATTGTTTTCCTGTTGAAAAAGCATCTCAATACTCATATCGAATACATCGTCTGCCTGGTTTTCGATGCTGTTTACCCTGACCATAGCTTCCGTCATCTCCCGCAGGTTTTTCATATCACGCAGTCCCATCACCGCTTTGCGAATTTCATGTGCACCCTGCAGAATCAGGTCAGCCATTTTTTGTATTCCTGTATCGTTCGGATTTACGTTGTAGAAATTGATCTTTTTTGCAGAAGCATAAATGTAATCGCAAATATCATCGAGGGCTGTAGCCAGGTAGTGAATATCCTCGCGGTCGAAGGGGGTAATGAAGTTGCGTCCCAGCTCGGTGAAAATGCGGTGGGTATTTTCATCGTTCTTATGCTCGAGGTCTTCGATTTGCGCTAAAATAGCGGCCCGTTTGTTGTGATCAGGTTCGCTGACCATCTCTTTCAGTTTCTGTGCCATTTCGAGCACCTTCTCTGCCACCCCTTCAAATAGCTCATAGAACACTTTATTCTTGGGCATGAACAGGTTTCCGAAATTATTCAATCGCATAAGTAGTGATTTGGGTGTAAAAGTAATGTTAACCGCACATGTGTTGGACGGGGTGGTAAATTTAATAATTGTTTAATACAGAATGGTTTTTATCCTCATTTTATCAGGATTCATCTGATTTTTGGCTGTCCAGAATGAATCCAATGGTAGTGCCCACATCTTTCTTACTGCGAACATGAATATTCTTGCCGTGGGCTTCAATGATATGCTTACAGATGGCTAATCCCAGTCCTGTTCCCCCCAGATCGCGGCTACGGCCCTGGTCAGTGCGGTAAAAACGTTCAAAGATCCGGGGTAAGTGCTCTTCCGCAATGCCGATGCCATCATCACTTATTTCTACCAGCACATGTCCTTCATCCATCGGGTATACACTGGCCACAATCTGTCCGTTTTGTTTTCCATATTTCGTGGCGTTATCAACCAGGTTAACGATCACCTGCTGAATTTTTTCCTTATCGGCATAAACAACCATCGGTGATTCACATCCTTTTTTGAAACTACAGGTAATGTGGCGGGCAGCAGTTTGAATAGAGTGTGCTTCATAGGCATCACGTATGAGATCCTGAATGATGAACTGTGTTTTATACAGTGGTTGGCGACCGCTCTCCAGGCGGGAGATTTCGTCGAGATCTTCCAATAGGTTTACCATGCGGTCGACATTGCGGGAAGTGTTTTCCAGGAATTTTTTTCTGGTAGCGGGTTCATCCATGGCGCCCTGTAAAAGGGTGTCTACATAACCCTGAATAGCAAATATCGGTGTCTTGAATTCATGTGCGAGATTTTGCAGAAACTCCTTGCGGTAGGCTTCATTGGTTTGTAGGATTTCTATCTCTGCTTTTTTCTGCTGTGCCCATTGTTCCACATCTTCCCTAACTTCATCAATACCCTTTTGGGGAAGTATATATTTATAGTAAGTTTCCTCTCTTTTCGTGGCTTTGGTTTGGTAGATTACTTTGTAAATGAGTTTGATCTTGCGGTAGATGAATGATTCCAATACCCGGCGAATCAGTAAATAGCTGCCCAAAAACACCACCCCAAAAATAACAATAGAAATTTTCCAGTCGGGCAATAACCAGGCACTACCCAGCCCAATGGGAATTGAAAGCACCAGGGCAGTGAATGCGGAAAGCTGCTGGGGAGAAAGGTTGCGGGATGAAAACATGCGTTGGATATGCAGTGCAAAGGTAGGCAATGGGCGGCTTACCACTCAAATTTATAGCCCACCCCTTTTACGGTTGTGATGCAGTCCATATCCAGCTTTTGCCGGATTTTTCTTATGTGTACATCGATGGTGCGGTCGCCAACAATGACGTCACTACCCCAAACCTGCGATAAAATCTCATTGCGCAGCATAACCCTGCCCGGCTTGGAGGCCAGTAGGTATAATAATTCAAATTCTTTTTTTGCCAGGGCTACTTCTCTATCGCTAATGATTACCAGGTAGCTCGCAGGATCAATGGAAAAATCGCCTAGTACAATTTTTTTATTCTCGGTATCCTTTTTACGAACCCGGCGAAATAGGGCATGTACTTTACTAATCAGCACTTTCGGACTAACCGGCTTGGTGACATAATCATCTGCTCCTGATTCGAGACCTTTGATATGTACGGTTTCATCACTCAAGGCGGTGAGAAAAATAATCAGGGTTTGCGCAAATTCAGGCTGGGTTCTTAGTATCTGACAAACTTCTACCCCCGTTTTTCCGGGCATCATGATATCAAGTATAATCAGGTCGGGATGGTGCTGCCGCGCTTGTTGCAGGGCTTCATTTCCGTCGGCTGCGGTGAACACTTCGAACCCTTCCTTGCTCAGGTTGTAGGAAACGATTTCAATGATATCGGGCTCATCATCTGCGATGAGAATTTTTTGGGGCTTGTCACCCATAGAAAATAAGTTAAGACAAAATTACTTCTAATAGATGGCAAATTCCATTTTTCGTATTATTATGTTATTGTTAACTGCCTTTGTATTCCACTCATAGTTGCATAATAATTAGTATAATTTTGTGGGGTATGTTTTTTCCTCGCAGAATTATTGGTTGGCTGGGCTGCTTTTGTGCATTGTCTGGTTATGCTCAGGAGGTAACGATGCCGCCGGTGCCTCCCATGCGGATGCTGTACCACGATCAGATCATCCAATCTATGCGTCAGATAGCCACTATTCATTTGTCTGGCAGGCATACGGCTGAAGACAGTCTCTATATACGGCAGCGGGATGCGCAGGTTCTTCAAAAGATCGATGGCTATCGGGCAGAAATAGAACGTGACAGCAGTTTCAGTGATAATGACCGCTATAAATGGCTGCGCAGCCTACGGGAATTTCTCGATGGCTACCGTGATAGATTGCTGACAAAAAAAATCAGTTCACGCGAGTGGTCCGCACTCGTTGATGCTTATGGCAAGGCAATGCAAACAACTTGTCAGGGGGCATCGTTCATGTCTGCCTTTTATGGTCTTCCCCCGGAAAGTGCCTGGTTATTGCTACAAAATACCGCATTGATGGCTAATTCAGCTCGTGAAGAAGCACAGGACTGGTTACTTCTACAGCAAGCCAATCGTGATCATACCCGAATTTTAGCGCTTTTAAGCAAACAACCGGGTTGCCGGTATGCCGATAGTCTCATCGTTTTAGCAGCCTTCAATGATCAGGAGAAATTGTATACCTATGCTGCCGTGCCCGATGCCCTGGGCAAAAAAATTCATCAATCTTCTCATCCGCTGGTGAAATTAATCGCCTATCTCACCAAATTGCCTACCGGTCGTATGATTTTTCCTTTTATTGATGAGATCTATCATGGTCGCCTAACCATTGATTCTATAGCCCCGTTTACCCGAGAGGATTCTACCGGCACTTATTTTAAAATGCTTGTCGATACCCGGATTGCTTTCATGAAGCGGTTGCGTCAGGGTGACACTGCCATGGCCATGGATGCACTTTACCGGCGTATTCAGCAAAGGGCTGTAGAAGATTATCTCAATGAAATCAACGGTCTCCATGAAGAGAGGAATCTGTTGAAACGATTCAAGAAAATCAGTCGGCTAACACCGGAAGAACTCTACTACATAGCCATCACCGGAGAAGAAGAAATGTATACTTCCAGTTTTGTGCTGGGCATCTATCCCCGCATCTTTCAGTTGTGGAAAGGGAAGACGGCTGACTCCTTGCTGGCACATGTTCAGTTTGATCAATACCGTCGCTTTATACGTCTTTGCGCTTCTTATAATACCCTCGATGATCTTTTGGAACGAATGGATACGGCTGCTGCCAGAAAGCTGGTGTTTGATTTCGCCGATGGGTTGGAAAAAACTACTGGACTGTCTGATGCTGTAGATGTTGCCACCACCTATTCCAGCATCTATAATGAACGGATAAAAAAATGGATGTTGGCAAAAGTAGATGAGCGGGTTGCTCAACTAAAAGATTCTGCCGATACCCGCGGTGCTGCCATTTATTCCATTCTTCAGCGAATATTTTATTCTATGGATACCGCCCGGCGCACATCCGTGCTGGAGGCATTGGGACTGCAGCCGGCAGATCGGTTACCCATTGCAGCGCTGAAAGATTCATCGGGACGTATTATTGTGCAGCAATTCTTTTATGGTGATAAGGGTGGTCCGGAAATATATCAAAACTTTATTCGAAGATTTTCCAACGCTAACTGGAAAATCGATCGAAAGCCATACTGGACAGAGGTTTCAGCTATAAAAGGTGAGTCGGTTGTCATCTATTCCAATCTGCCATTAGATGAAGTAGGCGATAACGATGAACACGCGCAAGATAGCCTGATTACCTATCTGCAATCGAAAAGATTAGAGCCTGTGATGTCAATCCACCGGGGACATAGTTACAGTTTACCCTCTACGATTGAAAAGTTGCCCTATAGCTCTCGTTTGGTATTGTTGGGCAGTTGTGGCGGTTATCAGCGCTTGAACGACGTACTGGCCACTTGTCCGGAAGCCGCCATCATTTCCTCGAAGCAAGTAGGTACCGGACAAATCAACCAGCAACTGATAGATGTGATTTGCGAACAGATGCGACAGGGAAAAGATATTTATTGGCCGGGTTTATGGAAAAAGCTAGAAGCAGGTTTTACCGGAAATGCAAAGGAAACATTTCGCGACTATGTACCACCTTATCAGAATCTGGGGGCATTATTTATTCAGGCATACCGAACTATTATGGAGGCGGACCGTTCTCGTCGTTTCTTTTAATTATTGTAAGAACGGGTTGTGTTGTTTTTCGTAACCAATGGTGGTAGAACTACCATGTCCGGGGTGTACGGCTACATCATCGGGCAATACCCATAATTTTTCGCGAATGCTGTTCAACAATTGTTCGTGGCTGCTGCCGGGCAGGTCGGTTCTGCCGATGCTCTCGCGGAAGAGCACATCTCCGGCAATTACAAATTGCTGTGCTTCGCAGTAAAAGCAAATGCTGGCAGGCGAATGACCCGGTGTCTCCAGTACCCTGAGCCGGTCGTTATCGAGCTCAATCACATCACCCTCTTGCAGAAAATGCAGGGGGCCACTGTAATTGGTGAAGGGTAATCCCCAGTTTTGTCCGGAAATAGGGGCTCTTTCCAGTACTATTTGTTCTCCCTGGTGCAGGTGCAGTTCCAGTTCATACGTGGCATGAACCCATCGGTTGCCAAAAACATGGTCAAGGTGACAATGGGTATTTAATAAAAGAGTTGGTTTTAGTCCTTCTGAAGACAGAAAGTTTTTTAACATTTCTTCTTCAGCAGAAAAGTAACATCCGGGGTCTATGATGATAGCTTTGCGTTGTTCGTTGTAGAGAACGTAGGTATTTTCACGAATCGGACTAAAAGTGAAGACCTGGAGGGTTAACATATTGGTAATTTTAACGGCTTTTGAGGGTAATTGATTATTTTTAAGACATCAAAGTAAGGCTATGCAGTTCAAACCAACAGCTATTATCTGGCTAGGTGTATTTTTTATGCCTATGATGGGTCTTGCCCAGGTAAATGGCGTTGAGTTTGGCAAAAATAGGGTTCAGCATAAGAAGTTCAACTGGAAGTTTTATCAGTCACCCAATTTCAATACCTATGTAAGTCAGGGAGGTGTTGAGTTGGGAAAGTTTGCTGCCCAGCTGGCGGAGGAAGAGTTACCTGCCATCGAAAACTTTGTGGAGTATTCTTTGCAGCGTCGGGCCAATATCGTTATTTATAATGATTACCGCGATTATAAAAGCAGCAACATCGGATTGGGTAACGACTGGCAAAGCCCCGGTGGCGTTACCCGGCTCGTAAATAATAAGCTGGTCGTATATTTTGATGGTAATCATGCCAATCTTCGTCGACAGATTAGACAAGGTATTGCCAAAGTGTTGACCGATAACCTGCTCTTTGGTGAAGACATTGGCGAATTTGCCAGCAACCAGGCCTTGCTTGATTTGCCCAAGTGGCTGGTAGATGGATATGTTTCATATGCAGGAGAGCCCTGGAGTACTTTGCTCGACGATCAACTTAAAAGTGCACTCCTCAGTGGTCGATATAAATCATTCTATCAGTTTGCATTTGAGCAACCCCTCCTTGCAGGACATGCCTTCTGGCGCTACATAGCCGAAAAATATCGCAAGGATGATGTTACTTATTTGCTCTATCTCGCCCGTATCTATAAAAACTTGAACAATGCCTGTCTGCGGGTATGTAAGAAAAAATTCAAAGACATTCTGAAAGATTTTATGCAGTTTGAGCAGGAGCGCTATTCAAAAGATATTACTCGTCGCCGTAACCAGCCCAAGGGTTCGATGGTGGTTACGGAAGATATTACCCGCAAAGATTATTTCCGGTTTCAGGCAAATCCTAATCCACGCAGCAGTACGTATGCTGTGGTGGAATTCAATGATGGACAGTATGCCGTGAAGCTGCATGAAAATTTCTATGATGCCAGAACTTTGTTGCGGCTGGGCTACAAAACCTATCAGGGCGACATTGATCCCGGTTATCCGGTGCTGGCATGGGATGGCAAGGGTAGTCGCTTATTGGTGATCTACTGGGACAAGGGGAAGATCAATATGTTTGTTTACGACAATATTGCCAAGTATAAGCGATTTAAGCAGTCTATCAGTGGCGTTGATCAAATTCTTGATGCCTCTTTCATGCTCGACCAGAATACTGTAGTAATGAGTGCAGTAAAGAATGGGCATACGGATATTTACACGTATAAAATTCAAGAAAACAGACTTACGCAAATAACCGATGATGTGTATGATGACCTGGATCCGGCGCTGGTGGCATTCCCCAATAAAGTCGGCATCGTATTCTCATCTAATCGTCCCTCTGCTACGGCTCCTACAAATGATACCGTATTACCCAGTCGTTATAACTTCAATGTCTTTTTCACAGATGTATTGAATGAAGGCAAGTCAAAGCAGATCACGCAGCTGACGAATGTTAAATATGGTTCTGCCCGCTACCCGATGCAATACAATACCAATCACTTCACTTTTGTGTCAGATGAAAACGGAATTGCCAATCGCTGGGCCGGCTTTTTTTCTACCCAACGTCGCGGACTCGATACACTGATATACATTGGCGAAGAAGTACTGCACAACCCTACTTCCCTGGAAATTGATTCTACCCTGCGTGCCTGGCAGCTGCCCAAACCTGATAGCATTAGTTTTTATCAGGTGTATAATGACTCTACTTACACCTTCCCCATCACCAATTACCAAAGTAGCTTATCAGAGACCCGGATAGCTGGTAACAACGGACAAGTAAGCGAGGTGAGAAGAGAGGGCGATTATAAGTTTTTATATAAGCTGAAGGTAGATGAGCAAACTTTATTGAAGCGGAATGTTACTACCCGGCCGACAGAATACATGAAGAAAGTTATTGCAGATATTAAGACACAAACAGGGCAGGCTACAGTTTATGTCAACAAGCCTGCAGTTGATACCACAAAAAAGAAGGCAGCAGATTTTTTTCAGAACGAATTCGAAAATGAAAAGCCCGACAGTCTTCAGTATGCTGTGACACAGCCGCTTGTGCCCGAAAAGATATCAGTGCTGGGTACATCCAAGCTTTTTGATTATCGGCTCAAATTCAATTCTGACTTTGTACAGAGTGGTGTTTCCAATGCTATTCTAATCAACCGTTTTCAGCCGTATGCTGGTGGTGTAGGACCCATTCAGCTTAATAATGGCGCTGACCTCAACTTTACATTTAAAGTGGGCGTCAGTGATTTGATGGAAGATTTACGCTTTGTGGGTGGCTTTCGCTTTGGAACGAATTTCACTGATAAAGATGTGATGCTTTCCTTCATGAATTATCGCAAGCGCATTGACTGGGGGGTTACCTATTATCGTAGTAATGTCAGCAACTTCTATAATACTTTTTATAGTACGATGTTGTATACGAACCTCTATCAGTTCCATGTCTCTTATCCGTTAGACGAGGTGCGCAGTTTACGCGCTATCGTTGGTTTGCGCAGCGACAGGGGCGTGCTTCGTCCGTTTAATAATTTTGTTGGTATTCCTGATCCGGCTGCCCTTCCTTTTCCTGATACCATCTCTCGTTTCATCGTATCGCGTCTGGAATATGTTCACGACAACAGCATTAATCCCACACAAAATATTTGGAAAGGATTGCGCTTCAAAGTGTTCATGGATGTGAACCTGCCTACTTTCAAAACGGCACTTAATAATGGTAAGTCTACCCTGAATTTCGGGTTTGATGCACGTTATTACAAAACGATTTATCGCAACTTTATCTGGGCTGGTCGGGCTGCGGCGGATTTCTCGTGGGGCGAACAAAAGATTGTTTATTACCTCGGCGGGGTGGATGGCTGGCTGGCGCCGAAATTCAATAATAATCCTCCTGCCTCCGATCAGAGTTATGCCTTTCAATCGCTGGCAGTCAACATGCGTGGGTATAACCAGAATGTTGCCAATGGTAACAACGCTTTTGTCATCAACAGTGAATTCAGGTTTCCCCTCTTTTCCACGCTGGTGAATCGGCCTATCAACAATGCCTTCTTACGCAATTTTCAGTTGACACAGTTCATTGATTTGGGCACTGCCTGGAATGGCAAGTACAATGGTATTACCCGCCCCGGCGAATATTATTCAGATCCCGGCGGAACGCCTGTAAGTGTGCGGCTCGATGCTGGTGGAATAGGGCCCTTTGCGGGTGGATATGGTTTTGGTGCCCGCAGCACACTCTTAGGGTATTTCCTGAAAGTAGATGCCGGCTGGCCGATGAAAGGTGTTTTCAGGGGTAAGCCCATCTGGTATTTCTCGCTGGGCTTTGACTTCTGATGTATTCAGCTTCTTCTTCTGTCATTCTTTCGGCAATACCGGCTCGCGCAGTTCAACTGCTTTTGTTTTCTTGCGCATGCGCATATTGAGTAATTCTACCGAGAAGGAAAATGCCATAGAGAAGTAAACATAATTTTTCAGGTTCATACCATGGGCCTGTTCCGGATTCCATCCTTCCACCAGTAATACAAAACCAATCATCACCAGAAAAGAGAGGGCGAGCATTTTCAAGGTGGGGTGTTTATGAATGAAGGAGGAAATCGTGCTGCTGAACAGGAACATAACAATCATAGCAATAACAACCGCCGCAATCATGATCTCTATTCGCTTAGCTGTTCCACCTGCGGTTATGATGCTGTCAAAACTGAATATCATATCAATCAGTATGATCTGACCCATGGCCTGCGCAAAACCAATGCCCTTTTTTGAGCCTTTTTCAGCTGATGGCTCCTCGCCTTCCAACTTATGGTGAATCTCTTTCACAGATTTATACATCAGGAATAAGCCGCCGACGAGCATAATTAAACTGGCGAGGTCAAAAGATTTTTCATAGAGGGTAAAGATGGGCTTCCCCTTTTGCTGTAATAACCAGCTGAGACCAAAAAGCAGGGCGATTCTGGTCAACATGCCTGCAGCCATCCAAACTAGGCGGGCACGCTTTCGCATTTCCTCCCGCAGGCGGTTCATGATGATGCTGACGAAAATTACATTGTCGATGCCGAGTACCACTTCCAGTACTACGAGGATGATGAAACTGATCAGATTGTCAGTTGTAAAGAGTGATGCCATTATCAGGTGTGCTTATTGAATTGAATAGTTTTTCCGATATTTTTTACAAAAGAGGGTCCGCGGTAGATGAATCCTGTCCAGATCTGTATCAGGGCAGCACCGGCTTCCAGTCGCTCCAGCGCATCAGCTTCAGTCATTATGCCTCCGCTGGAGATGATGGGCAGTTCAGGTGCTGCATTGGCTTTCAGGTAGTGAAGTACCTGCAAGGCCCGGGGCCGTAAAGGCAACCCACTCAGTCCGCCCGCTCCGATTTTTTCGCTCAGCACCTGCGAGGTTGCAGAGAGGTTGTTTCGTTCGATGGTCGTGTTGGTCGCTACCAAACCGTTCAGGGGCACCTGTCTGCAAAGTTCTAAAATGTCGTCTAGCTGACCTGTGGTAAGGTCGGGAGCCATTTTCAGCAGTAATGGTTTAGGGTGTTGTTGTCCCTGGTTATATTCCTGCAAGTTGCCGGTGATTTTCAGTAAGGCTTCTTTTTCCTGTAATGCCCGCAGACCGGGGGTATTGGGTGAGCTGACATTAACCACGAAATAATCTGCTTCCTGGTGGAGGTGTCGGAAAACCTTAAGATAATCCTTCCAGGCATGCTCATTTTCCGTGATCTTATTTTTACCAATGTTTCCACCCACAATCATTTTATTTTCGCCTGCTGCTGCTTCCCGGTCGTTCCAGGCAATCAGGCGGCGTTTAATGGCATCCATGCCATCATTGTTAAATCCCATCCGGTTAATGAGGGCTTCATCGGCCGGTAGCCTGAAAAGCCGGGGTTTTTCATTTCCTGCCTGCGACAGGGGGGTTACGGTACCAATTTCCACAAAGCCAAATCCGAGCGCTTTTAGTGCCGGCAGGTAGCTGGCATTTTTATCGAAGCCCGCACCCAGCCCTACCGGATTTCTGAAAGGGAGGCCGAAAACCATCCGGGTATCTGCAAAGGGGTAACGGTAGCAGTTGGTCAGGAGCCTTTCTCCCGGTTGGAGGGCGCAGGCAGCCGAAAGCCAACGCATGGAGACATGGTGGGCCTGTTCCGGGGGCAGCGCAAATAACAATGAGCGGATCAGGGGATACAACATGGTGCAAAGATAATCATTCCCTTAACCGTGTGATTCGAATAGTTGCATAAACAACTTTTAAAAAAAATCTTTATTTTTGAACATAAATCTAAAGGTTATGCAGGAAGCCTACATTGTCGCCGGTTATCGTTCGGCTGTAACGAAAAGCAAGAAAGGGGGATTCCGTTTTTTCCGTCCCGATGATCTTGCGGTAGAAGTAATTAAAGGGTTGGTGGCATCGGTGCCCGCACTTGATACCCGTGAGGTAGATGATGTGATTGTGGGGAATGCCGTACCTGAAGCAGAGCAGGGCTTGCAGTTCGGAAGAATTATTGCTGCCCGTGCCCTGGGCGTAGAAGTTGCCGGTATTACCATCAATCGATATTGTGCCAGTGGACTGGAAAGCATTGCTATGGCAACTGCCAAAATACGGAGTGGTATGGCTGACTGTATTATTGCCGGCGGCACAGAGAGTATGAGTCTGGTTCCCACAGCCGGATGGAAGACTGTGCCGTCTTATGCGATTGCCAGTGAGGATCCGGACTATTATTTGAGTATGGGGTTAACGGCAGAGGCGGTAGCCAAGGAATACAACATCAGCCGGGAAGATCAGGATGTGTTTGCCTACCAGTCGCACCAGAAAGCGATGAAGGCCTTGCAGGAAGGATATTTTAAGCCCGGTATTTTGCCGGTGAACGTAGAAGAGGTATATGTTAATGAAAAGGGCAGGCGTGCCGTTCGCTCTTTTGTGGTTGATACAGATGAGGGTGTGCGCGCAGATACCAGCATAGAAGCCCTTGCCAAATTAAAACCTGCTTTTGCACAAGGCGGTTCAGTAACTGCGGGTAATTCCTCACAAACCAGTGATGGTGCAGCTTTTGCTGTGATTATGAGTGAACGCATGATGAACAGACTGGGTCTGAAACCCATTGGTCGACTGGTTAGCTGTGTATCGGCCGGCGTGCCACCCCGCATCATGGGTATTGGTCCGGTGGCAGCTATTCCCAAAGTATTGAAACAAACAGGCATGACCATCGACCAGATCGATCTGATCGAACTCAATGAGGCCTTTGCTGCGCAAGCGTTGGCTGTTATAAGAACCCTTGAATTGAATACCGATGTTATCAATATCAATGGTGGTGCGATTGCATTGGGACATCCGCTGGGTTGTACCGGCTGTAAACTCACGGTGCAGTTATTGCATGATATGAAGCGCCTGAATAAAAAATATGGTATGGTCACTGCTTGTGTAGGGGGTGGTCAGGGTATTGCTGGCATTATTGAGAACATTACCTGATCCCTTTTCTCCGCCGACCTGCAGAATATTGACAAATATCATTTTTCTGTCTGCCGCATACGGGTACATTTGTATAAATTAATCGCATGCAAAATATCTTAGTACCCGTTGATTTTTCCGAAACCAGTTATACGGCTGCACTTTATGCACTTCGTCTTGCTGGTGATTTACAGTGCCGCAAAGTAATTTTATACCACGCCTACCAGGCACCACTAACCATTGATTCGCCCGTTCCGGCGGTTCAGTTGTTTGATGAAGCACAGATGAAGCGCGATAGTACAGCAGCGCTTCAAAAGTTTCGCAGTCGCCTGGAGAATGATTGTCCGCCCGGATGCTTTCTGGAAGTTTACTGTGAATATTCACTCCTGATCAATGGCGTGGATGAAGTTTGCCGATTAACAAACTCTCATCTGGTGGTCATGGGGGTTACTGGGGGCGGAACCCTGACGGAGAAACTCATTGGAAGTAATACGGTATCTGTTGCCCGTCATTCAACTGTTCCCGTTATCATTGTGCCCCGCAATGCGGTATATCAACTCATCCGCAACATAGTTTTGCTTACTGACTACGAACACACCGACGAAAATATACCTGTCAGTAAAATTCATTGGCTCCTTGATCACACGCGTGCCAGCCTGAAAATAGTACACATTGAAAAGGATCCCGCGGTTCATCGGGAATTACAGGAAATTGTATTGCTGAAAGATCATATGCCATCTTACCATGTAGTTCATCAGGCGTCTTTTACAGACGGAGTAACTGATTTTGTGGAGCAACATCAGGCAGATTGGGTCATTGTTATCCCCAAGGATCATGGATTTTTCAGCAGTCTGTTTGCTACCAGTCATACTACCCGTTTGGCGTTTCATAGTCAAATACCTGTATTGGCCATCCACGGATAAAATTTATTGATCTTCAATAAGGACGCATGAAAAACGTATTGGTACCTGTTGACTTTTCTCCGACTGCCCTCAATGCCGCCCACTATGCACTGGGTTGGATCAGTCAGGAGCCGGGAAGAAAAATGGTATTATACAATGCTTCCCAAACCGTATTGTCTGCATTTCATGCCAATCCAGACCTGGAAGGATTAAATGAGGAAGATTTGCTGCCATTGCAGGAAGAGCAGATGTATCAATTGAAACAGGAATTGCTGTCATCAGCCATCGTGCCTGTCGCCATCGACACCCGGTGTGTGTATGAAATTTTTCAAGATGATCTCACCTCGGTATGTAAACAAACCGGAACGGAATTGATCATCATGGGAATTACCGGTGGAAATAAATTGCGTGAAAAGTTGGTTGGCAGTAATGCCCTGCAAGTAGCACGGCATACATCCAATCAGGTAATCATTGTTCCTCCGGGTGCCAGTTTCTCTGGTATCCGCCGGGTATTGTTACTGACAGATTATGATCAGGTGGATGTGACCACTCCCTTTGGTGTGATTCAACAATTGCTGGAGATAACGGGAGCGAAACTGGAAGTGTTGCATGTGGAAGAAAGCAAAACTGCCGCAGCAGAACACACACAGATACTACGTCAGGAAAATGCCGTGATGCACCAGCACCTGCGCGCATTTCATCCTTCCTATTACATTGCTTACAACAACTCCTTTGAGCAGGCTGTGCATGATGTTACTGAACAGCATCAGATTGATCTCGTCATTGTTATCCCTAAGAAGATGGGATATATAGATCGACTGCTTGGTACCAGTCATACCGACGTGCTGGCTTTTCACAGTCATGTGCCTTTGCTGGTGGCTCATAAATGACGGAAATCAACTCAGGTATTTCCCCACGATGGGCACGCGTCGACCCACGCCGAAGGCTTTTGGCGAAATACGTATGATGGGACAAAACTGATTTCTTTTGTATTCATTCGTGTTCACCATCTTCAGTGTCCGGTCAACCAGTTGGCTGTCAAAACCCAGGGCTTTGATTTCTTCTGGTCCGTTTCTCTTTTCAATATATTGATAGAGGATCTGATCGAGCAGGGTGTAATCCGGCAGACTATCACTGTCTTTTTGTCCCGGTCGCAGTTCAGCGCTGGGAGCTTTTTCCAGAATCCGAAGCGGAATAATTTCCCGCTCGCGGTTAATGTATTTTGCCAACTCGTATACCTGTAGTTTATAGCAATCTCCTAAAACACTAATTCCGCCGGCCATATCGCCATATAAGGTACCATAGCCTGTAGCCAGCTCACTTTTGTTGGAAGTGTTCAGCAAGATGTAGCCGAACTTATTTGCAATGGCCATGAGCAGGTTACCGCGACTGCGGCTTTGCATATTTTCTTCAGCCAGTGAGAAAGGCAAGTCACCAAAGATGGGGCGTACGGTTTCCAACAATGCAGCATATACCTGGTTGATGGGAACGATGTCATAGGGGTTTTGAAGGGTTTTACTCAATGCTATGGCATCCTCAACAGAATGGTCGCTGGAATAAGGGGAGGGCAGCAGGATGGCACGCACCTGTTCATTTCCCAGTGCCTCACAGGCCAGTGCCAGCGTAACTGCTGAATCGATGCCACCGGATGAGCCGATGATGGCTTTGGTGAATCCCATCTTCGAGAAATAGTCTCGAATACCCATCACGAGGGCAGCATAAACCTGGTCGATGTTTAGGTCAGGTTCTAACCTTGCCGGATTCAGTTCATGGTCGGGCACATGACTGGCAGGCTCTACAATGGGGGCATCGATGGTGCCGTCATCCTGCACGATTACGGTCTGCAAGGTTTCCTTAAATAGCGGCAAGGTGGCGCATAGATTGGCGTTTGCATCGAATACGAGCGATCCACCATCAAAAACGATTTCCGTCTGACTACCCACGGCATTGCAGTATAGCAGGGGTCGTTTGTATTTCAACACATTTGCTTTGATTACCGCTTTCCTGTCTTCATCATGTGTATAATCAAAGGGAGAAGCGCTGATGTTCAGCATGATATCCGGCGCTTGTTCCATGAGCTTGTCCATCGGACAAATGGTGTAGAGGGGATTGTCACCCAGGTTCCAGATGTCTTCACATATCGTGATCGCGAGTTTCTTTCCTTTAAACGGCACCACCTGCCAGGAAGCTGCCGGCTCAAAGTACCGATACTCGTCAAATACATCATAAGTCGGTAGCAATGTCTTATGTATGGTGGCTACCAGTTCTTCATTGAAAAGAAAGAAAGCAGCATTGAATAAATCCTTGCCCAGCACCCGGGGATTGCGGGCGGGGCCTCCAATGAGTACGCCTATGCCGTTGGATTCTGCTCGGATCAGGTCGACGGCATGCTCGCATTGTTCAATGAAATTGTTGAATTCAACGAAATCGCGTGCCGGATATCCGCAAATACACATTTCGCTGAACATGATCAAATCAGCACCTGCTGATTTGGCTTCCCGAATGGCAGCGATGATCTTGCGGGTATTCAATTCAAAGTCGCCAATGCGGTAATTTTGCTGCGCCAGCACTATCTTCATACCCCAAATGTCAGCATCTTTTTGCTTTATTTGCTTCTTAGGGTAACAGAAGTGCCGGATTTTTTGAAATTGCTTTAACATAGAATTGGCGCAAGCCGGTATTTCAAACCATGAAGGAATAATATTTTTGATCAGCGAGCTATGAAAAAAATAGGTGTTCTATCAGCGATTATTGCCCTGCTGTTTTGTTACGGATGTTCTACAAAGCCCCCGGTGCCCGATGTTTCCGGTATCCGCTTCCCCTGGGAAGTGCAGCGTTTTGAACGTGATTTGTTTGCCATCGACACCCTGCAACTCGATTCCTCCCTGCAGCGGCTCACACGTAACTATCCGGGGTTCACACAAGATTTTTTGTATAATATACTTGGAACCACACCCGAGCGTGTGCCGCAGGAGTTACCCCGTTTCATACAATCCTATCGGGACTGGAGCAGACAGGTTCCGGCAGATGAGGTGCTTGAGCCGCAGTTGAAGCTGGTCAAACAGGGATGTGCCTTTTTCAACTATTATTTTCCATCTTATGCGTTACCCAACAAGCTGATCACTTTTATTGGTCCGGTTAATGGTTTTGGCAATATCCTTACCCCCGATGCCTTGGCGGTTGGCTTGCAGGTTTATATGGGAAAAGATTTCCCCTGGTATGGTACTGCAGAGGTACAGCAACTTTACCCGCCTTATATCGCTCGTCGTTTTGAACCGGTATATCTTCCGGTAAATTGTATGAAGAACCTGATCGATGATCTTTATCCCGATCCAACAATGGGTCAGCCATTGGTAGAGCAGATGATAGAATCGGGTAAGCGGGTTTATCTGCTTCAACTGTTGCTGCCATCGGTATCAGATACGCTGATCACAGGTTATACGGCGGCTCAATTGAAAGCCTGTTATGCCAGCGAGCAGGGTATCTGGAGCTTTTTTGTGCAGAACGATCTTTTGTTCAGTAAAGAAGTGTCTCTGGTGCGCGATTATCTGGGGGAAGCGCCCGGCACGCCTGCATTGGGTGAAAAGGCACCGGGCAATATCGGACAGTTTTGTGGGTGGCGGATCGTTCAGCAATGGATGAAAAAAAATGCAAAGGTTACGCCGGCACAATTACTACGTACACCGGCAGCCACAATTTTTCAGCAAGCTAAGTACAAGCCCTGAGTAGCAAAAAATTTGATTAATTCAGTTTGAAGGGGGCTACCAATTCAAAGGGGGGAATCTTTACCGCAAAGAGCTGGTGATTATCGGTATTCATCATGCGATAAGTTCCCTGCATTTTGCCCATATCGCTTCTGAGATTGCAGGAGCTCACATACTGGTATTGTTCTCCCGGTTGTAACAGGGGTTGAACACCAACAACACCCTCGCCTTCCACTTCGCGTTGCTCACCATTGCTATCGAAAATGTACCAATGACGGCGCAGTAATTTAACGGGGAAAGAATTGTGATTGAAGATGGTGATCTGATAAGCAAACAGGTATTCCCCGCGCAGCGGGTCGCTGTAATCCTGTTGGTAGAAAGTTTCAACAGATACCTGAATGCCGTCGGTAATTTTAGTAACCATCTGCAGTTCTATAATCTACTGTAAAGGTAGGCAAATATTTGAATTGGGACGGTGGAATCGCACCACGATGAAAATCATCAATTTAACAAGGGTATAGCAGTTCCATTGCTTAATTTTGCCTGCAAAATTTTGCCCTATGCACAAAGTCGCAGTTGCCAAAGGTGACGGAATCGGTCCTGAAATCATGGATGCCGTTCTCTCTATTTTTCAGGCTGCCGGTGTTCCATTGGAATATGAACTGGTAGACATGGGCAAGTGGGTTTTTGACAAAGGGTATAGCAATGGAATGACGCCGGAGGCTCAACAGTGTATTGAGTCGCTGGGAATCCTCTTCAAGGGGCCCATGGAAACCCCGAAGGGGAAGGGTGTAAAGAGTGTGAATGTGACCGCTCGCAAAACCTGGAACACCTATGCCAATAAACGAACCTTTCAAACACTACATGGTGTTGATACCGTATTCAGTATGGCGGGCATACCTATAGATATTACGATTGTTCGTGAGAATATTGAAGATACTTATGGCGGTGTAGAGCATTTGCTCACCCACGATGTGGCACTGAGTCGTCGCTTCATTACTCGTCCGGGTAGCATGCAGGTAATTCGTTATGCCTTTGAAATGGCGCGTAAGAAAGGCGCCCGCCGCATTACCTGTGGCCATAAGGCCAATATCATGAAACTGACCGATGGGTTATTCCTCGACGTATTCAATGAGGTGGCGAAGGAATATCCGGATGTTAAGGCTGATGATGTAATTGTAGATGACTTGTGCATGAAGCTGGTAAGCCGGCCCGATCTGTTCGATGTGATCGTACTGACCAACTTACAGGGCGATATCGTGAGTGACTTATGTGCGGGATTGATTGGTGGATTGGGCTTTGCGCCTTCTGCGAATATTGGCGATCATATTTCTATTTTTGAAGCGGTGCATGGAACGGCGCCGGATATTGCCGGGAAAAACATCGCCAATCCAACAGCCCTCTTACTGAGCGGATTTGCGATGTTGCGGCACCTAGGTCTGATGCATATTGCTGCTGTATTGGAAAATGCTTTGCTGTACACACTGGAAAGTGGTCTGCATACCGGTGATTTTGGTAGTAAAAAGGATAAGCCATTAAGTACAACGGAATTTGCACAGGCAATCATAGCCAATATCGGCAAAATGCCCGAACATCAGCCACGTCCGTTGCTGGCCGATCAGCCTCCAACGCCCACGCATTTTAAATTGGCTGCGAACCCAATGCTGGAAAGCGCCGAACACCTGCAGGAAAAAGTGGTGGGTGTAGATATGTTCATCGAAAGCAATTTGCAACCCAAACTCGTTGCTGAAAAATGTCAGCACCAAACAGGTGGATTGTTCAAATTGGTTACCGTCAGCAACCGGGGCACCCAGGTTTGGCCTACCGGCTCTTCTTTCACCAACCTGGTCAACCAGTATGCCTGTCGATTTGAGGCAACTGAGGGTGGGGCAGTCACCCAGGCAGATGTGCTGGAACTGTACCGTCGCCTCATGCAGGACTTTAAAATCTGTTCCACGGAATTGCTGAATCAATGGGGTGAGAAAAAAGGCTATAGCATGGCCCAGGGGCAATAAAATCAACCGAAGCCGGCTTTCTGATACACAGTTGATATTGTCACTAATTACCGCTGTTTGCCCTCATCAGTCTGATTTTTTCAAGGGTAGAAGGGCAGTTCTTAATTTTGATGTAATTTCACGGCTCATTTAAAGCGAATAGGTACTATGGCTGAAGTGATTTTAATGCCCCGGCTGAGCGATACGATGACGGAGGGGGTAATTGCGTCCTGGCATAAGAAGATCGGAGATACGGTACAAAAAGGAGATCTCCTGGCTGAAATTGAAACCGATAAGGCGACAATGGAGCTGGAGAGCTATCAAAATGGTACCCTATTACACATTGGTACCCCCAATGGAGGAAAGTTGCAGGTAAATGATCTGCTGGCCATTATTGGACAGTCCGGTGAAGATGTTACCGCATTGGTTGCCCGCCACAGCGGTGGTGCAGCTACTGAAATAAATCAAGCCCCTGCCGCAACTCCAGCGCCTGCTCCTGCTTCAGCGCCTGCTGCACCTGCTATTGATCCCGCAACAATGGAAGAGGTCGTATTAATGCCCCGGCTGAGTGATACCATGACAGAAGGGGTCATTGCTGCCTGGCACAAAAAGGTGGGCGATGCAGTTCATAAGGGTGATGTACTGGCTGATATTGAGACGGATAAGGCTACCATGGAATTGGAGAGTTATAAAGATGGTATTCTGTTGCACCAGGGTGCTGCCGCCGGTGCGACCATTCGCGTCAACGATCTTCTCTGCATCATTGGTAAGGAGTCGTTGGATGTGCCTGCTATTCTGGCTGCCCTGCAGACCTCAAGTACCTCATCTGCTTCCGCCCCACAACCTGCTGCTACTACTGCAGCACCCATCTCCACACCTGCCACTGCTAACAATACGGTGGTGGAAGAACAGGCAACCGGCGGAAGAATTTTTGCTTCCCCCCTGGCCAGAAAGATGGCTGCTGATATGGGAATTGATTTGTCAAAAATTAAGGGCTCTGGCGACAACGGAAGAATTGTACGCCAAGACATAGCAACGTATACGCCGGCATCAGCTTCTACCACCGTCAGCAAAGCTGCTTCCGCTGCTGCTGTTGCTGCACCGGTCGTAAGTGGCAAAGAAAGCTTCGAGGAGGTGCCCGTTTCTCAAATGAGAAAAGTGATCGCCCGCCGCCTCAGCGAAAGCTTATTCACGGCGCCACATTTTTATCTTACCATGTCGATTGATATGGATGCAGCCGTAGCTGCTCGAACAAGACTCAATGAGAATGCTGCTGTAAAAATCAGTTTCAATGATATGGTAGTGAAGGCGACTGCATTGGCTTTGCGTCAACATCCCAAAGTAAACAGCAGTTGGTTAGGTGACACCATCCGCTACAACCATCATATAAATATTGGTGTAGCTGTTGCAGTGGAAGAAGGATTATTGGTACCTGTTGTTAGGTTTGCCGATGGTAAATCACTTACATCAATCGGAGCTGAGGTGAAAACATTTGCACAAAAGGCAAAAGATAAAAAATTACAACCATCCGACTGGGAGGGCAGTACTTTTACCATTTCCAACCTAGGTATGTTTGGTATCGATCAGTTCACGGCTATCATCAATCCACCCGATGCCTGCATATTGGCGGTAGGTGGTATTTCACAGGAACCGGTTGTAAAGAACGGACAAATTGTTCCCGGACACGTGATGAAAGTTACGTTGAGTTGTGATCACCGCGTGGTAGATGGTGCTACGGGTGCTGCATTTCTGCAAACACTCAAGAGCTTACTGGAAGAACCACTTCGTATGTTGCTCTAAACGATTCCTGACAACTTTACCATTTTATTATAGTCCCCGCCTTTCGGCGGGGACGTTTTTTTGTGGAACTTGTTATTGAAATCCTTCACATGAAGCGATTATTGCTAACGGCTGTTGGTTGGTGTATTATTCTGTCCTCCCTTGGTCAGGGGCTACTGGTTAATGGAAATTTTGAAGATAGAAATGTTTGCATTGAGTTTAATTCAGCATGTGCACCCGAGGGATGGTTTCGGTTTCCTTATTTAAAAATGCAGTCCACGAACAGTGCCCGTGTAGCTGCAGGTTTGCACCATGAAAGTTTGGTGATGGAACACCGAACCCAGGGTGTATCTGGTAGAACATTTCTTTATACCCGTCTGGTTTGTTCCACCATTCCCGGTCGCACCTATCGTTTTCGTATAGCTGTTTTCACCAATGGTCATGCCTATGACCATATTGATTTGGTATTGAGTAAATATGAGCCGCAGCGAAATATGTCACTGATACTATCCGGTCAGGCAGACAGTTACCGGTTAGCGCTCACAAGACCCAGTCCCTATGTCAATGACTGGCGCGAAGCTTCCGTAGAATTTAAGGCTACGGGTGAAGAGCGATTCCTGCTATTGGGCAATATTGCCCGGCAAAAAATTCCATTTACCCGCAGCTATCGGTACGATGACCCCCTCATCATTTATGATATCGATAGTATTTCTCTCCTGCCTGCAGCGGGCAGCTGGATTCCTTGTCAGGAAAGTGAGGAGCAACGGAAACTATTGTACCTGAATAATTCAAGGCATACCGACTTCAATTACCTCGACGATGAGCCGGCCTTTCAACCCGACACCACACCTGCGCTTCCCCCGGTGGTAAGCCCTTTGGTTGCGCCTAACCCATTACCAGTGCACACTGCGGATACCTTGATGATACCCGATGTATTATTTCGATTTGACAAAGGAGTATTGAATCCTGCTTTATATCCGCGGTTACAGGAGATCGTTGCTGTGATCGGACAAAAAAAATTCAGGAGTCTTGAAGTAGTTGGTCATACCGATAATAAAGGGACGTCAGTCTATAACCAACAACTTGCTGAACAACGGGCAAAAGCAGTAGCCGATTATTTGATTGCGCAATTGAAGTTATCTCCTCAGATTATTACAATAAGGGGTATGGGGTCTCTGTTGCCGGTCAGCAGCAATACAACGCCGGCAGGTCGCCAGCGCAACCGACGTGTAGAAATTATCTTGCTTTATTAGTGCAGCAGATCAGTAACGATCTTCTTCGCAACCGATGGGGGCACCCGGCGGTATCTCTTTATGAACAGGCATCGGTACTTCTTTTGGATGATCGATGCGTTCTATGGCATAGGCACAGTGGTCTGCCAGTTCTGGCAGGTTCTTTTTGCTCTGGCAGTAATTCTTTAACTGCCGTAGTCGACTGTGGCAAATAGATTTCACTGCATAGCCGGATTGGTCATTTTGATAGAGAGCGAGTAACCAGGTCAGCACCATTTGTTGTGTTTGCAGTTGCACCTGGCGTTCCAATCCATTTTTCAGGGGGCGCATCCAGGTGGCTTGTAGGATTGCATCGAGCAGGTCGTCCCAGCCCGGCGAGCCGGCTATGGCTTTTTGCTGCACCATACGGTTGGCTCTTTCTGGGTGAAATAAAAAAGATAGTTCAAAGTCGGCGAGGGCTTCTGCGGCAGCGAGTGGGTCGAAAGACATGCCTGTTCTTTTATTGAATAGTTCACCGGAATTATAATATTGTGGTGGACGGGGAGGTATGAGGTCAATGATTCGTTGGGGTAATGTCAGCACTTCGGGTGAAAGACAGCGCAAGGCTATCCGGATGGCTTCCTGCTGCTGGGCAGTTGGAAGTATGGTGGGTTTGTCTTGTCGATCACCTTTAACGGAATAGCTGTAGTTCATGCCTCCAATCAGTTTGCAGGTAGCTTCCAGCTGGTAGCGATGATAATTATATACCGGTACGAGCACATCTTCCAGTTGCGCTAGGGGTGTTCGATCGGGTAGGGCATTCGCTGAAAACTGCTGAAGTGCTTTACTTCTTACTTCCAGCATAGATTCTAATTCTTTCGGTGCTTGTGTGCCATTATCCCACAGATGTGCTTTCGGGTGCATGCCACCAGCAGCCCGGGCATCGGCATCGGCGATGAATAACAATCCCTTGTCGGTATTCTCTTCGAGTAAGCGGTTCAACGCATCAGTTTCTTGGGTGCCGGCTGGGAAATCGGTATAGCCATAGCGAATGGCTTGTTTGTCCCATGCACCGATTTCATTGGTATAAACCGAAGAAAAATCAATGTTACCAGCGGCATCCAGCTGTACCTGCGGATGAGGATAATCCATCACCGATGCGCGGTTGTTGAAACTGGAAGCATAGTTATGCTGCAGACCGAGGGTATGCCCTATTTCATGCGCTGACAATTGACGAAGTCTTTGCAGGGCAGCCTTCTTCATGGTTTCTGTTACGGGTTGTCCATTGACAAATGGAGAGAGTAGTCCGGTAAAAATCATATAATCCTGTCTTACGCGCAGGGAGCCCAGTGTCACTTGTCCTTTAATGATTTCGCCTGTTCTGGGGTCGGTGATGCTCATGCCATAGCTCCAGCCGCGGGTAGAGCGGTGCACCCAGTTTACTACGTTGTAGCGTATGTCCATCGGATCGGCAGAGTCGGGGAGCAGCTTAAGCACAAATGCATTTTTATAACCGGCAGCTTCGAAAGCCTGGTTCCACCAGTTCCCGCCTTCCAGCAGGGCACTGCGGATGGGTTCAGGTGTGCCGTTATCGAGATAATATACAATTGGTTTGACTGCCTCACTCATGGCTGCCTGCGGCTCTTTTTTTTGCAAGCGATGCCGGGTGATGAAAAGTTGACGGATAGGGTCAGAGAAAGGTGTGCTGTAATCAAAGTAGCTGATGGTATTGTATCCGCTGCGAATATCATAGCGCCGGGGCTGGTAATTATTATCCGGTAATTGAATAAATGAATGGTGCATGCGCAGGGTGATGGCTTCCGGACTCGGCACTACTGATTGAACCAATCTGCCGGCATCGGCGCCGCCGGTATATGTTACGGTGGCTTCCAACTCAGTATTAAGGGGGAAGTTGCGTGTATTCTGCAGATAAATAGCGGAGCGTGCTTCATTGAAACTATAAGTTCCCTGTTTCATCATGCGCAGTCGGTCGGTTACCTGCATCGCATCGCGTAATAGGAAGGCTGTGGCGTCGACCAGCAGTTGTCCGCCTTCTTCTTCATCGATGGTAAAGCTGGCAATCGCAGATTGCGCGAAGGATTCAGTAACTGCTTTTTTCTCGCGAGCATCGGTAGAGGATGCCCGGTAGCCATAATTGGGTTCTATGAGCAACAATTTTTTACCCACGCGTTGAAAGCTGACAATACGACTGTCACCAATTAAACCGCGGTCTAATCCAATATCATTTGATCCGAGTCCTGCGGGCAGGCTGGTAACATACAGAAATTCGGTGCCGATTTTATTGACCAGTAACCAGATTTTTCCATTGGCAGCATCCCAATAGAATGGGAAATAGCCATCGTACCGAACAAATTTGCTGGTTTTTTCGGCCAGTTTGGAATTATGCTGAGCGGGCGCAATAAAAGATGCCAGCAGGCAACAGATTATTAGAAGGATACGCATAGTGGGTAGTTGCTTGTATATAAGATGAAGTTGGATAAAGAAAAAAAATCCGGAAAACTATACAAGCTTTCCGGATCATACATTTTGCCCATCAAGGGTTTAGCTGTTTCCGCCTTCCGCAGCGGGTGCCGGTGTAGGTGCCGGTGTGGGTGCCGGTGCGGGAGCCGCTACTGGCGTGGGTTTCGGAGCAGCTGGTTTTTTTGCGGCGGCCTTCTTTTTAGGAGCAGCTTTCTTTGCGGCTACTTTTTTCTTCGGCGCAGCTGGTTTTTTTGCAGCAACCTTCTTTTTAGGAGCAGCTTTCTTTGCGGCTACTTTTTTCTTAGGTGCTGTTTTCTTTTTTGCAGCTGGTTTTTTTGCAGCGGCCTTCTTCTTAGGAGCAGCTTTTTTTGCGGCTACTTTTTTCTTAGGTGCTGTTTTCTTTTTTGCTGCGGGCTTTTTGGCAGCGGCTTTCTTCTTAGGCGCTACTTTCTTAGCAGGTGCTTTCTTTTTGGATGCTTTTGCCATGGTGTGAGTTGTTTAGTTGTTTTTATAACTGCTGAAAGTTAGAGAAAATTTATTTACATACCACCAAACGCATGGGCATAAATTTTTTTATTGATTATAGTGGCCGGGGATTTTCTGTTTTAATTGGAACTGCCGTTGATGGGCCAATGATTTCTGGCCGGGTACTGTCGCTCTGAACTGCAGCCTGTGAATGATGGTGTAATGAGCCGGCTAAATAAAGTAACTTTGGGTATGAAGAAAACAATTGTCTTGGGCGCCTCTGAGAATCCTTCCCGATATAGTTATTTGGCTGTTGAGCGTTTGCGGGCGCATGGTCATCCCGTTGTAGCCATTGGCAGACAGGAAGGAATGATTGGGGATACTACTATTCAGACGGGTCAACCAGCGGTTGCGGAGGTAGATACGGTAACGCTCTACCTAAATCCTGCATTGCAGGAAGCAGCTTACGATTATATTATCGGACTCTCCCCACGTCGTGTCATTTTCAATCCGGGCACTGAGAATGAGGCATTTGAGTCATTGTTGCGGGCCAAGGGCATTGAGCCGGTAGAAGCCTGCACGCTGGTTATGTTGGCTGCGGGACTGTATTAAACTTCCTTTTCTATCAACTATTGACCCTTGTTGATCGCCAGATCAACAAGCACTGCCTGACCAACAACGGCAGAGACCGACAACGGCAGAGAGCCGGGTTGTATTAACAGCTATTCTTCTCAGGTACCCCAACTTTCTCTGTCGAGACTGCGGTAGTGAATAGCTTCAGCAAGGTGATGTGTTTCAATATGTGGATACCCCTCCAGGTCGGCAATGGTTCTACTGACTTTTAAGATTCTGTCATAAGCTCTGGCGCTGAGGTTTAATTTTTCCATGGCGTTTTTCAGCAGCAATTCCCCTGCGGTGGTGATTGCGCAGTATTGGCGCAGTTGCTGACTGCTCATTTGGGCATTGGAATACACGCCCGATGCAGCGGCGTATCGTTCTTGCTGTATTTTTCTTGCAGCCATGACCCGCTCCCTGATAAAAGCCGATTTTTCTGCGGGCTGCTGTTGACTGATTTCTGCATAAGATACGGGAGTTACTTCTACATGCAGGTCGATGCGGTCGAGTAAGGGCCCCGACACTTTATTTAAATACTTCTGCACAGAGCCCGGCGGACAGGTACATTCTTTTTCAGGGTGATTGAAGTAACCGCAGGCGCAGGGATTCATGGAGGCAATCAAAACGAAGTTGGCGGGGAAGTCCAATGCCATTTTTGCCCGGGAGATGGTTACCTTTCTTTCTTCCATGGGTTGTCGCATCACTTCAAGAACGGTTCTTTTAAATTCCGGTAATTCATCGAGAAATAGTACTCCATTGTGTGCTAATGAAATTTCTCCGGGCTGGGGTGTGCCTCCGCCCCCGACGAGGGCCACATCTGAAATCGTATGGTGCGGGGCCCGGAAGGGTCGTTTATTTATCAAGGCGCAATGTTCAGGAAGTCTGCCGGCCACACTGTGTATTTTAGTTGTTTCAAGTGCCTCCTGCATGACCAGTGGCGGGAGTATGGTGGTAAGCCTGCGCGCCAACATGGTTTTACCTGCTCCGGGTGGCCCAATCAGCAGTACATTATGACCACCGGCGGCTGCTATTTCCATGGCGCGTTTAATGTTCTCCTGTCCCTTTACATCACTGAAATCAAAGTCTTCATCGCTTGTTTGTTGGGTAAAGATATCATGGGTATCTACTACCACTGGTTGCAGGCTTTCTTCGTCATGGATGAAAGCCACCACTTCTCTCAGGTGGGAGATGCCATACACTTTCAGACCCTCTACCATCGCGGCTTCCCGTGCATTTCCTGCCGGCACGATGAGTCCGAGAAAGCCCTCCTTCTTTGCCTGCAGCGCCATGGGCAAGGCACCCTTGATGGGTTGCACCGACCCGTCTAAGCCCAACTCACCCATCATGACGAAGTCAGTCAGTTTTTCGGGATTTTCCAGCTGTTCACTGGCAGCCAATACAGCCATTGTTATGGGCAGGTCAAATGCCGATCCAGTTTTTCTTATGTCAGCGGGTGCCAGGTTCACGATGATTTTTGTTCTTGGCATGTGGTAGTCATTGGTTTTAATGGCACTCTCAGTTCGCTGTAAACTTTCACGGACTGCATTATCAGGCAACCCCACAATGTGGTATCCCTGTCCCATACTGACATTCACTTCTATGGCTATGGCGATGGCTTCCACACCAAATACGGCGCTTCCAAAAGTTTTTACAAGCATGATCAGTTTTGTTTCCGGCAGCCGTTATTGGCTGAACTTCTTGGGGCACAAGGTAATGGCCGGTTTTTTGTCGCCGTCAGGTGGTTTTACGGATAAATTAGTCAGTTAAAACACCGAAAAAATACCGTGAAAAAACGGATGTCCGGAGTTGCCAAAAAGATGTATGCATTGGCGCAGCAGTACAGCATTATCCGCCGTTGGCGGGAAGCAAGTATAAATCGGATATATGCTAGAGTTGATCCAGCAGGCCCAGCACGCCTTCTTTTTGCAAGATGAGGTATCCCAGCCGGTCGTTGCTGATACCCGGCTTTAGGTGGTAGCTGAATTGCAGTTCACCGGCTGATACGGATGTTTCAAAATAACGGAACTGTATATTGGGATACTTTTTCAGGGTCGTGCCGATCTCATATAAGTGCGTAGATAAAATGAACAGGCTGTTCCGCTTTTTGCGTAATCCTTCCATCACAGCAGTGCTGCATCGAATGGCATCTTCCTGGTTGGTGCCTTTGAAAAGCTCATCAATCAGAATGAGCCATTTATTGCCGCGGCTGACGGTCTCAATGGTATTGCGGATGCGTTGTACTTCGTTGAAAAAATAGCTTTCACCCCGTATCAGGTTATCAGTAATATGTATGTTACTTAGGATGCCATTGAGCAGACTGATGCGCATCATTTGGGCGGGTACACCCATGCCAATATGGGCCAGGTATGCGGCAATGCCTACCGCTTTGATGAAAGTGCTCTTACCCGCCATATTAGCGCCGGTGAGAAAAACAAAATTTTCATTTTCATTCAGGTGCACATCATAGGGTATGGGTACGGGCAATAGTAAATGAAACAGGCCGGTTGCTTCGAGGTAGGGCATCTCCGTATCAGCTATTGCAGGAAAATGAAGTCCCAGCTCCTTGCCTGCAATCGCCAAACTCATATAGGCATCCAATTTGTGGTAAATATCTATCAGCTCAAATAATTCTGACTTAAAGCGGCCTCGTAAAAAAATACCAAAGAAGAGTATCTCACTTGCGGAACATTGTTTTTTGTCTGTGATCAGCATTTTTTCTACTTCCTCTTTTTGTAATAAATACGAGATCCTCCTATGCCAGCCAAGCAGAAGAGCGCTTTTACTGTCTTCTATCAATTGTAAAATGATGGTCAGCCCTTTTACAAAATCTATGGCATGTAGTACCGTATATTTCGTGAGCGAGTAGTCGGTGGTGGATGTCAGCTTGTAGAGCAGACTGCTGATCAATCCCGGATTCCCCGGCAAGTGATCAATCTGCGACTCATAGTATTTTTCCAATACCATGATGGTGCCATTGGAAATCAGTGGGGGCCATTTGCTCTGCACGGCTCCCAACGTTTGAATCGTTTGCTGGGTGTCGAGAATGGAGGATACGGAGGTGAGGGGGTTGGACAGCAGTTGCCGGAGGTATTCTTTTCCGGCGTTCGTTTGGGTGTGATTTAGCCGGTGAAAGACCGATTGCTCAGCATCGGGATGAAAGATGGAAAGGTCGACCAACGTCGTATTGTCTGCTTTCATACAAGGAAGAATTCTTTTTAGTTTAGGCAGTTTTTTTCATGACTCAGCGGTCGAATTGCAGCCGCATCCCTTTATAGGATTCTTCGAACCTGCCTTTTCCATATACTAAATGCCCATTTACAAAAGTATGCGTTACGGCTGTGCCGAAACTGTGTTGCTCAAGGGGGCTCCATCCGCATTTGTACAGGATGTTTTCTTTATTCACTGTCCATGGCTGGCTCGGGTTGACCAGCACCAGATCGGCATGATAGCCCTCGCGGATAAATCCTCTTTCCTTTATCTGAAAGCAGATGGCTACAGCATGACTCATTTTTTCAACCAGTTTTTCGATAGTGATTTTGCCGGCTTGCACATAGTCGAGCATCATGGGCAGGGCATGTTGCACCAGAGGTAAGCCTGCATGAGCCTGTTCGTAACCGCCTGATTTCTCTTCGCGGGTATGAGGAGCATGGTCGGTAGCAATAACATCGAGCCGGTCATCGAGCAGGGCTTCCCAGAGGGCAGCCTTATTTTCCGGCGCCTTGATGGCCGGATTGCATTTGATATCATTACCTAATAAGGCATAGTCATCAGCGGTAAAGTGTAGGTGATGCACACATACCTCTGCAGTAATTCGCTTCTCTGCCAAGGGAAGCATATTGCCGAATAAGATCAATTCCTTAGCTGTGGTGATGTGCAGAATGTGAAGCCTTGCATCATATTTTTTTGCCAGCTGGATGGCTTTAAAGGAGGAGGTAAAACAAACATCCGCATCCCGTATTATCGGGTGATCAGCTGCCTGTAATGTTCCTTTTGTTTCTTTTAGTGCTGCGAAATTGCGACGCATCATCGATTCTTCTTCGCAGTGTGTCGCGATCAATACCTCGCAGCCGGAAAAAATCCGGTCGAGGATGATGGGGTCATCTACCAGCAGTTCGCCGGTGGAGGAGCCCATGAAGATCTTTACTCCGCAGATGTCTTTTTTTCTTTCGTTGGTGCGCAATACTTCATCAAGGTTGTGCGGCGACGTACCCATATAAAAGGAGTAATTGGCCAGCGAGCTGGCTTTTGCGATGGCATACTTTTCTTCCAGCAACGCATGGGTGAAAGCGGGCGGTGAGGTATTGGGCATTTCCATGAAGCTGGTTACTCCGCCAGCAACAGCTGCTTTGGCCTCTGAATATATGGTCGCTTTGTGGGTGAGGCCGGGCTCCCGAAAATGCACCTGGTCATCAATAACCCCCGGCAATAGCCAATGTCCGGCCGCATCGATTTCAGCTATGGCTTCTTTGCGTGCTATGGTGCCGCCGATTTTTTCGATTCGTCCCTGCTTGATCAGCAGGTCGCCAGCGAGTTGTTTCCCTTCATTTACGATCAGGGCATTCTTGATGATGTAATGGTTCATGTCGGGATTTCGGCAAATCTACTAAAATTGAATCCCACTGCAGGTGCCGGAGTGGGTTAGTCTTCAAAATGTATGGAGAAAACCACCATACGCGAAAAAATCCGGTCGATGACGTTTGAGTATTTGAGTGCCGGGTCTGGTCGATGCAGGTTGGCCAGTCCGTTACTGATTTTAATCTCCGGAGATATGGTCACAAACGGAAGGTAGAAGTTAAAGCCGAGTCCCAGTTCATAACCATAATCGGTTCGGCTGAGTTTAATGAGATCTTGGTTGCTGCGGGCACTTGAGTTGCTCGACAGATCGATATCGTATTTTAGTCCAGCCATCATATAAGTTCTGAAGTTGCGAATACGGTCGGAGTTGAATTTAATTTGAAAAGGGAAACTAACGATGGTGGCAGGAAGTGTTTGCAGTTGACTGATGTCTTCACCCGGCAACCTAGTTTTCAGGGTATATGAAAGGTATTTGGCACCACCAATCACCAACAGGGGATTGATGCGAAACTGAAAATGTTCATTCAGTCGGGCAGTAGCCAGCAGTCCCATGGTGACACCGCCACTTTTTCCGGGTTCAGCTGCAATGATGCTGTCGGATTGTAAAAAGGTGGGAGATTTATTGAAATTCAGGTAAGTGCTATTGTAGCCGAGGGAGAGACCAAAATAATAGGTCATGTCATCATGATAAGGGCGATAGACTTCTTTCATGTATTGTGCCTTCGCAGTGCTGGCACCAACAAGGAATAATATGACCGCAATGATTACTTGCTTCCGCAGTAAATGGTGCATATTCCAAAGCTGAGTTTTTTCAGGTAGGTCTTACTGAATCCTGCCGCACGAAGTATGTCTAAAAATTTATCTCCTTCGGGGAATGCCTGTACACTGTTGTTGAGGTATTCGTAGGCCTGTTGGTTCTTTGCCAGCAGCTTACCGGCGGCAGGTGCTGCAAACTTCATATAGAAGCCATAGAATTGTTTTACTCCTATTCCGGTGGGACGGGAAAATTCTAGTACCACCAGTTTGCCTCCCGGACGAAGTACGCGATACATTTCCTGTAGTCCGCGCGATAGGTGCTGGAAATTACGTACGCCAAATGCTACTGTGATGGCATCAAAATGATTGTCCTCGAAACGAAGTTGTTCACTGTCACCCGATTCGAGGGTAATGCTTTCGGTGAGTTTTAATTGTTCAACTTTTTTTCGACCCAGTGCCAGCATACCTGCTGAAATGTCGATGCCGGTGATATGGCGGGGGCGTAAAATTCGTTGCGTCAGGATGGCCACGTCGGCAGTACCGGTAGCAACATCGAGCATCGTTTGTGGGTGCAAAGATTTCAGTTCCTGTAGTGCTTTTCTTCGCCAGATGATATCGATCCCGCCACTTAAAACCCTGTTAAGCATATCATAGCGTCCGGCAATGTCATTGAACATACCTGCTACCTGGTCTCTTTTTTCCAGTGTACTTTGCTGATCAGGCAGTATGCTGTCGTGTGCATATTTCTCCATACCTCGCGAAGATATTGAAATTAACGGGCTGCCTTAATATTGATAAGGGTTTTGGCTGTTTTATTGGTTAATGTTTCGCAAATTTTGAGGGTATTCCGCCTATTCAGTTTTTCACGGGCTTGTCCTGCCGCCTTGTTATCTTCGTAAACGTGAAAGCCCGCATTTATAAATCGACCGGTAGCTGGTACCTTGCTAAAGGTGCTGATGGTGAGTTTTATCAGTCCCGGGCACGGGGGGTTTTTAAGGTGGATGGCATCACATCTACCAATCCCATCGCTGTAGGTGACGCGGTAGAAATCGAATTGGAGCCGGGTGAAGAGCGTTCGGCTGTGATAACTGAAATTGTCGATCGCAGCAACTATGTGGCTCGCGTGTCGCCCCATAATAAACACCAACATCATATCATTGCCAGCAACCTCGATCAAAGCCTCTTACTGGCCACGCTGACGGCGCCCAAAACATCGCAGGGGTTCATCGACAGGTTCCTGGTTTCTTCGGCTTCCTTTCACATACCTGCCGTATTGGTATTCAATAAATCTGATCTGTACCGAAAAAAGGAAATGGCTTTATTTGACCGTTATCGGGCAATTTATGAAGCAGCAGGCTATAAAGTTTTCTTGATCAGTGTACAGGAAGGAGTGGGACTGGAACCATTGAAAGAGTGGTTGTCAAATAAAACCACCCTGTTAAGTGGGCACAGTGGGGTGGGAAAATCTTCTTTCATTAATGCGCTCTTTCCCGATTTTCAGTTGCGCACTTCTGAAGTGAGTGGATGGAGTGGAAAGGGGCTTCATACGACCACCTTTGCAGAAATGTTCGATCTGCCCGGCGGTGGCAGTGTGATCGATACGCCCGGCTTGCGTGAGTTCGGACTGGTAGATATCAGCCGGCGGGAGTTATCGCATTATTTTCCTGAGATGCTGAAAGTAATTGGTCATTGCAGGTACAATGACTGTATGCATATCAATGAAGCGGACTGTGCAGTGAAAGGAGGTTTGGCAGATGGAACGATTTCAGAGGAGCGGTACATCAGTTACCGAACCATACTCGATACATTACAGGATAAGAGCTACCTGTGATCAGATTTTCAGTTTGCTTTTTTTGGAAGCAATTTTGATGGCTTTCTTCTCACCGGCAAGGATTCTTTCTGCTCCTACATTCCTGCCTTGCGGACAACCACTTTTTCTTTTGCCTAGTATGCCACAGGAGCCGAGCAGGCATCCGATGATGAGCAGTAACAAAAGGTTTTTCTGTTGAATTTTCATTACCTATAGATTATCGGAAGCATCGCTGGCCTGGTCATACCAGCCGGCGTAGGTGACATAATTACGGGCGATGCGGTTGATCTCTCCGCTGATCAGTTCCTGCGATACCTCTTTTACTTTTCGTGCTGGCACTCCTGCATAAATGGTGCCGGCTTCAACAATGGTGCCTTCCAATACGACAGCACCGGCAGCGATGATCGAGTTGCTGTGTACCACACATTCATCCATCACGATGGCTCCCATACCAATCAATACATCATCGTGAATCGTGCAACCATGTACCATCGCCAGGTGACCAATGGAGACATTATTGCCTATGCGGGTAGGGTGTTTTTGGTAGGTACAATGGATCACGGCACCATCCTGCACGTTTACACGATTTCCCATCTGTATATAGTGCACATCACCGCGAACAACGGCATTGAACCAGATACTGCATTCATCGCCCATGGTCACTTCCCCTACGACTGTTGCATTCGGCGCGAGAAAGCACCTTGCTCCAAAAACAGGCTGCTTGCCGGGAAGAGACAGAATTGTTGCCATAACATTATTTTCAAGGTGAAGATACTTCTATTCGGTTAATTTTGTTGTCGGCTGCGACGGAAACAACCGCCTGCACCTGACAATTAACAGGTATGAACCTTCGTCAACTTTTTCAGCAACACCTGGCACCTACGTCGCCTGCCCCCATGAATTTGGAAATGGTGAAGGCAGCTGGTGTTTTTTTGTGGGATGCGGCAGGAAAACGATACATCGATTTGATTGCCGGGTTTAGTGTCAGCAATATTGGTCACAGCCATCCCGCAGTCGTGAAAGCAGTGCAAGAGCAGGCAGCTACTTATATGCACCTCATGGTGTATGGAGAACTGATACAGTCCCCCGTGGTTGCGTATGCCCGCCTGCTCACATCGCTGTTGCCTTCATCGCTTGACTGTATTTATTTTACCAATAGCGGGGCTGAAGCAGCTGAGGGAGCCATGAAGCTCGCCAAGCGGGTCACCGGACGGACTAAAATGATTGCATTTGAAAACGCTTATCATGGCAGTACCCAGGGGGCACTCAGTCTGATGGGCGATGAATACTGGCGTCGTTCCTATCGTCCGTTGTTGCCTGATATCTATCATTATCCATATGGTGCTGCTGAGGTTATATCTGCCATTGATCATACCACCGCCTGTGTAGTGCTGGAAACGGTGCAGGCAGAGAGTGGTGTTACAGTGCCTGATCCTGCCTGGTTGCAGCAGGTAAGAAAAAGGTGCACAGAGACAGGCGCTTTGCTAATATTGGATGAAATACAGGCCGGCTTCGGAAGAACCGGTACACTTTGGGCTTTTGAGCAAATGGGTATCGTGCCCGACGTATTACTCCTCGGTAAAGCACTGGGTGGCGGCATGCCCCTGGGGGCCTTCATCGCTTCCCGTCAACTAATGCACCAGTTGAGCTATCAGCCGGTGCTGGGACATATAACCACATTTGGAGGTCATCCCGTTTCCTGTGCGGCTGGGTTAGCTGCGCTGGAAGTTTTATTGCAATCAGGGGTCATCGGTCAGGTTAAAGAAAAAGAACAATTTATGCGTGGGTATATCCAACATCCTGCCATAACTGCAGTGCGCACAGCCGGCTGCTGGATGTCATTGCAGTTTGCTTCCGCTGAGCTGAATCAACGAATCGTTCATCAGTGTGTGAAGAATGGCTTGCTTACTGACTGGTTCATCTTTGCCCCCGACCGGTTGCGCATTGCGCCACCGCTGACGATTGAAAACGACTTGTTGAAAGAAGCCTGTGATCTGCTCCTGCAAAGTATTGATGAGGTATGGGGAAGCTGAGGCTCAGCAGGGCTTACCGGTTTCCATTCTGCAAAATCTGCTGTATAGTTTTTCGTATTGCGGTATGATATGGCTGATATCAAACTTACAGGCATGCTCATAAGCGCGCTCTTTCATTTCAGCCAGACCTTGCGCATCACTCAGTAAGGCAATTGCATGTTGACTCATGGCATCAACATCTCCTACCTTGGTGAGGAAGCCAGTGACACCATGCTCATTGATTTCTGCCAGGCCACCGGCATCTGAACTGATTACCACTACGCGGGCTGCCATGGCCTCCAATGCTGCCAGTCCAAAGCTTTCATATTCGGAGGGAAGCAAAAACACATCACTCACGGCCAGTATATCTTCCATTTGTTCCTGCTTACCGAGAAACCGCACCTGACCATCTACCCCATATTGTCTGCACAATTCTTCGGCAGCATGTCGTTCCGGACCATCCCCCACCATCAGTAGTTTGGCAGGCAATGCTTTGAGCACCTGCGCAAAAACCTTAATTACATCGTCTACCCTTTTCACGCGTCTGAAATTAGAAGCATGGATTAAAATCTTTTCATGGTCTGGCGCGATTACCTTACGAAATGCTTCCAGTGGTTTTTTATCGAAACGCCTTACGTCAACGAAGTTGACAATTACTTCTATGTCCTTGCGAATATCAAAATAGCGGTAGGTTTCTTCTTTTAAATTTTTTGAAACGGCGGTGATGGCATCGCTTTCATTGATGGAGAAAGTAACTACCGGTTCATAGGTTTTATCTTTTCCCACGAGGGTAATATCTGTTCCATGCAGGGTTGTAATTACAGGTATATTTCTGCCGTTCTTCTGTTTCACAATCTGCTTGGCCATGTAGGCTGCTGAGGCATGGGGAATGGCATAGTGTACGTGCAGCAGATCGAGGTCGTGGTTGATGATCACATCTACCATAGTACTAGCCAGTGCTACTTCATACGGCGGGTAGTCGAACAGCGGATAGGTAGGTACCCGCACCTCATGGTAAAAAATATTGGCATTAAACACATTCAGTCGCACCGGTTGCTGGTACGTGATGAAATGAACCTGATGACCTTTGTCGGCCAGGGCTTTGCCCAATTCAGTGGCGAGTACACCGCTGCCGCCGAAAGTGGGATAACATACAATTCCTATCTTCATATATCAGCAATTTTAAGCGCCAGCCCAGATGAAAAGTGCCGCTATTTCCAGCAGCGAAATCATCTATTCTTTATATTTATGGCATGAAAAAAATATCCATTATCCTATTATTCCTGCCTTTTTTTGCTTTTGCACAGGCAGATGACGATTCCATTTTCATTAAAAAAATTTCTGACGACATTCTCCGCAATGGTAAAGCGTATGATCTGTTACGCCAGCTTACCAAACAGATTGGGGGTCGTTTGTCGGGTTCACCACAATTTGCCAGAGCCGTCAGCTGGGGCAAATTTACCATGGAAATGATTGGTCCCGACAAGGTTTTTTTACAGAAGTGTATGATTCCTCACTGGGTCAGGGGTGGAACCGACGCTGCAGCTATCACAGAGTTGGATAAAAAACCTTATCCAAAGAAGTTAGACGTATTGGCTTTGGGCAATTCCATCGGTAAAGGAACCATTACCGCCCCTGTACTTGCTGTGGCAGATTTTGCCGAACTCGATAAGCGAAAAGACAGTGTGCCTGGTAAAATTGTTTATTTTAACAAAGGCTTTGATCCTACGAACGTGAGCCCGGTGGTCTCTTATGGTCAAACCGGCATTTATCGCCGAAGCGGACCAAGTGCTGCGGCTAAGTATGGAGCGATCGGTGTTATGATTCGATCCCTGACCGAATCGGCCGCTAATGATCCTCATACGGGTGCCATGGCTTATAACGATTCTTTTCCCCGTATACCTGCCATTGCAGTTGGACCTCGTGATGCCGACGAAATCTGGAACTTATCCCGCCGGTCTTCCCTTACAGTTACCATGACGACCAATGGAAAATTTCTGCCCGATACGATTGGGCATAATGTGGTGGGAGAAGTTATCGGATCGGCATTTCCCGGTGAATTTATCACCATTGGTGGTCACCTCGACAGCTGGGACGTAAATGAAGGGGCCCACGATGATGGTGCCGGAGTGGTACAAACCATTGAGGTGATGCGGGTGTTTAAGGCGCTCGGCTATAAGCCCCGCCATTCTATTCGATTCGTATTGTTTGCCAACGAAGAAAATGGGTTACGCGGCGGAACGCAATATGCCATGGACGCAGAAGCAAAAAAAGAAAAGCATGTATTTGCGCTTGAAAGCGATGCAGGTGGATTTACTCCGCGCAGCTTTTCAGTAAGCGGACTGCAGCCAGCGCAGCTGGAAAAAATGCGCTCCTGGATTAAGTTGTTAACCAATTATGGCATTACGCAAATTTCCACTGGTGGCGGCGGGGCCGATATATCACCCCTCAATCGCTTGTTCGCAACACCCGTTTGCGGACTGGAACCGGATCCACAACGCTATTTTGATTATCACCATGCTCGCACCGACGTTTTTGAAAATGTCAATAAGCGGGAGCTCCTGCTCGGTGCTATCAATATGGCTGCATTGATCTACCTGGTTGATAAATATGGCTTATAGGGAATGAATCCATCGGCATCAAGCCTGTAATAAGAACATTGCCGGTTGCTTGTGATAAGAGAAAGTTGATTTCTTCCATTCACCGATGGTGCGGGTGATGATGGATTCTGCCGGTCCGGTCAGGTCAGCCGCCACGCAGAGTAAGGTTTGTTGCCGGCAAGTCGACAGAATATCAGTGAGTAATACCTGATTGCGGTAGGGTGTTTCAATGAAGAGTTGGGTAGCGTGGTTTTGTGCCGAGATCGATTCGAGCTCCCTGATTTTCTTTTTTCTCTCAACAGCATCTATGGGCAAATAGCCATGAAAACAGAATTGTTGTCCATTCATGCCGGAAGCCATAAGTGCCAGCATAATCGAACTGGGCCCAACCAAAGGCACTATTTTATGGCCCTGATCCTGCGCAGCTTTAACGAGTAATTGTCCCGGATCAGCCACCCCCGGACAGCCTGCTTCGCTGATGATGCCTACATGTTTGCCTTCCTTAAGGGCAGCTAACATAATTGGTATCTGCGGCCCGCCTGCACCTTCTAACAAATGCCAGGTGTAATCATCGATCACCATCTCCTTCCATATTTTTTTCACAAACCGGCGTGCCGACCTTTCGTTCTCAACAAGAAAAACTGCGCAATTGGCCAATGCTTTTTGTACATAGGCCGGTATGGTATGGGCTGCTTCCTCCTGCAGGAAGCAAGGAATGAGATATAGTTGTCCGTAAGCGTTCGGCTGACTCATAGAACGGAGGAGGCGGTATCAGTCAATGCCTGATCGGTTTTTTTAATCGGGTGAATACTGATGGTGGCAGCAACAACGGCATAGGAAGGTGCAAGGATCCAGCCAATTACCGGCAGCAGGTGGAGCAGGTAAAAAACCATGCCGTTGCCAATGGCAAGTCCTTTGTGATTACTGATATAAGCGATACTTCCTGGTACACTCATGTTCATTCGCTCCATGGAATAATCCAGCATCGAAAAGCCGTAGTAATAACATTCAATGAGCAATGCCATGAAAGGGGTCAGCCAGCCTACAACGGGAATGAAGCTGAGGATCAAAATTGTTAGAACATAAATTGTTTGCCAGAAACTATTTCTTATGGCCAGTAAAATACCTCTCTTCATGTCGTGCAGCAACTGCGAAAAACTAAATGGTATTTCGCGTCCTTCCATAATGGCTTCCGTTTTTTCGCTGAGGTACGAAAAGATGGGCGAGCCAACAATGAGGAACAGATATTTGAATAAGGAAAAATAGAACAATAGTGAAATGAGCCACACCAGCAAGGTTCCCATCGTAAGTAAAAAACTCAGGGAGCCATTATTGAGGCGTTCTACCCAAGACCGGAGTCCGGTTTTCAGGATAAACCATTCTATGAAGGTGGTGGATGTTTGGCTGAAATAGACCAGGCTCACACCAAATAGCAGGGCATAAAGTATACCGGGCACAATGATCCATCTCCAGAGTTTTTGTTCCCGAATGAAACGGTGTGCCTGAAAATAAGCTTGTATGGCTATGATGATATCTTTTAGCAACCTCGGTCTGTTTTAATGATCATCTCTACCTGATTGGTTAAGCACAAAGGTGGCAATTTCCGGGCACATCAGAATTTTGGACATTTGATGGGGCGGTCATTGGGTGGGCGGCGAACATAAATGAGTGACACCTCAATCCCTCCCCGGTTTTGAGAGGCTGTTTTGAGCGTGGAGGTATTCAGGTCATAACTCACTCCAATTCGAAGGTCATTGAACTCTAGTCCCAAATAAGGTATCAAGGCATCATTGAATCGAACCCAGCCCCCTGCATAAAGACTGATGGGCTTCTCAACTTCGGGATTCGCGATGAGTTGAGCGGCTCCCCCCACCACTGTTTCTGATGCGCCTGCCTGCCTCATGTGAATGGCACTGGTATGCAGGGTAATATTTGGTGATACAGCAAAATAAGCACCGCCATGAATCGTGGTGCGTGGATTCAGTACATATTGCCCCCCGGTAAAATTCTGTTTGGGTCGATTGATGTGGTACATGCTGACGCCCAGGTAAAAATTATTTCCGTCACCGGTACTGCCGTTGTATAAAAAGCCTGCGTTGATATCCATGTAGCGTGAAGAAAGCGTTGCACCATTGAAGGATTCGGCGCTGATGCCGGTAAATCCATTGGCCGTCAATTGATCTTCAAAATTGAGTACCGAGGTATTGATCAGCATATTGGCATACGACAATTGAAAGCCGGCGCCTATTTGGTGGTTGCCATCCTCGTCAAGACCTTTGTGATAGGCCGTGGAAATAGAGCCGAAATTGAAGGCAACGGCACTATTGGCACTTTTATCACTGTACGCCGAAACGCCAAATCCCCAATTATCATTGTTGGGAATTGCTTGTTGCATCACATGAAAATCGGCTGAGAAAGCCGTTGTAATATAGGCATTGTTGATGGTAGGCCACTGGTTACGGTGATTACCTGTCAGCCGGAAACTACCATTGAATTTACCTGTTAAGGCAGGATTTAAAGTAAGCGGAGAAGCAAAGAATTGGGAAAAATGAGGATCCTGCGCCAGTACGGTGCCGGAGAGGAGTATACAGATGAAAAGGGCACTGGCTCTAGTCATTTTTCACAGGATTGCCTGTAAAGTTAATAAAATTAGGGTGTAAATGAGCGATTTACCCTTTAAATATAGGCATTTAACCTGTATTTATTGCTGCGATTTGGTGCCAAATGCCAGATCACCGGCATCACCCAACCCGGGAACGATGTACCCTTTGGCTGTCAACTCATCGTCAATATCACCACACCAGATATCAATGTTGTCACCACATTCGCGCTGAATCATCTCTATTCCTTCGGTGCAGGCAATGGCGCAAACCACATGAATCGCTTTAGGAATACCCTCATTCCGAATGTGCTCGATGGTTTTAATAATGGAGGCTCCGGTGGCGAGCATTGGGTCGCTGATGATCACTACTCGATTTTCCAACGAGGGACAACTCATATACTGCATGCAAATCTCAAAACTGCCATCATGGTGATGCTTTCTGTAAGCAGAAATAAAGGCATTGTCTGCTTTGTCGAAAAACTGCAACATACCTGCATGCATCGGCAGGCCGGCTCGTAAGATGGTGGCCAATACCGGCTGTGCTTCCAGCACTTTGCTCTCATGAATACCAAGTGGGGTGCGGGTTTCCTGTATTTTCCAGGGTAATACCTTGCTGATCTCAAAAGCAGCGGCCTGACCAATTCTTTCGAGGTTGGTACGGAATCGCATACGGTCGGTCTGTACCTGTACATCCCTTAACTCGGCGACCCAGTTACTGATGAGAGAGTGTTGGCTGCTTAAGTTGACTATCATAGCAAATGAGATTAGGTATGATTCAAAGCTACTGGCATTCTTTTGTTTAATAAAAAATAATCGATGTCGCTAGCCGGCTGTAGTAATGAAAGTAAATGCGTCACCGTCAAACAGTCCTTTATCACTCAGCTTCATGTGGGGGATGACCAGCAGCCCCATAAAGCTCAGCGTCATGTAGGGAGCCGATAAGGTACTGCCCATTTTTTTTGCCTGCTGATCAATCGCTGTATAGCTTTCGGCTACTTGATACCCATCTTCACCACTCATCAGTCCGGCCACTGGTAATGGCAAGAAAAGATTTTCATTGCTGTCAGCCTGCTGCACACAACTGACCCCACCTCTGCCGTCGGCAACCAGTTGTATGGCAGCTGCCAGACACTCGTCATCTGCCCCCACCGCTACGATGTTGTGGCTGTCATGTGCCACCGAAGAGGCAATGGCCCCGCGTTTTAGACCGAACCCATGAACAAAAGCTACTGCAATGGGTGCGGACTTATACCTGTTCACTACCACAATCTTCAGTAGGTCTCTTTCTAGGTCACTACCCCAGCAACCATTTTCGGATGTTCCCGGTAATAATAACCGATGGGTAATCAACTGACCATCGAGCGCACCGATGACGGGAATGTTACCTGCTTCATCTATGGGATATTGATGTTCCCGAATGGTTAATTGATCGGGCGTAAGATGGATGTCAATAAAAGGTTGAGGGATAAGAGAGGTAGGCACAGCAGCAATGTGTGTTTTTCCTTTTTCTGCCACCATCACACCATCGATATAGGTGGCAACAACTTCAAACTCGTTCAGGTCTTTCACCAAGATCAGGTCGGCAGGGTCACCTGTTTGTAAAAGACCCACATTCATTTTATAATGTTTTACCGGGTTGAGGCAGGCAGCTTGTAGTACATGGAATAAGGGAATGCCTGTTTTTATTGCCCTGGCACAAAGTTGGTTGATATGACCGGCTACCAGACTATCGGGATGTTTATCATCACTACAGAACATGATTTGATCCGGATAGGTATGCAGGAGGCCGATCAAGGCATCGAAATTTTTAGCTGCGCTGCCCTCGCGAATGATGATTTTCATGCCAAGCTGCAGCTTTTCAAGTGCTTCTTCTTCGGTGAAACATTCGTGGTCTGTTGATATGCCGGCTGCGATGTATTGCCTGGCTGCTGCCCCCCGAAGTCCGGGTGCATGCCCATCGGCAGGTTTGCCATGTCGGTAGGCTGCTGCCAGTTTTTTCATGACTTCCGCATCCCCCTGCAAAACACCCGGATAATTCATCATCTCACTCAGATAATAAATATCGGGCCTAGATAATAGTTCCTCTACTGCCTGACTGTCGAGTGCTGCCCCCGCGGTCTCAAAAATAGTTGCGGGCACACAACTGGGTGCGCCAAAATGAAATTTGAAGGGTACCTGTTGACCATTCTCTATCATAAAATTGACTCCGGCAATGCCGCAAACATTGGCGATTTCGTGGGGGTCACTGATGGTGGCTACGGTACCATGCACCACCGCCAGTCGCGCAAATTCAGCGGGCACCAACATGCTACTTTCTATGTGCACATGGCTATCGATGAACCCGGGCAGTAGAAAAGGGGCACCGATCTCTATGCCCTCGTGTATCGTCTGTATTTGTTGAATGTGGCCGTCAGCTATCCTGACTTCGGCATACTGTATGGTTTTCTGCAGCAGGTCTACCCGATTTCCACGAAGCGTAAACTGGTTATGTGTCATGTTTCTCAATAGCTAAAAATGAACTTTAATCACTGGCTTTTGTTCTTAAAAGGTAGCAAATTAATTTTGCTTTTCTTTGCTGCCTATTTTAATACAACTAATATCTTCAATCCATCAGTCATGAATCTTCGTTTTATTGCTGTATTTCTTTTCCTCACGCTGGCTGCTTCAGCCCTACAGGCACAAACTGCCGATGAGGTCATTGCCCGATATGAAGCTGCTGCAGGCGGGCGTGAGAAGTTGGAAGCCATCCGTTACCTGGAAATCAACAGTAACCTGGCCATGGGCATGATGGGACGTACGATTGATCTTCCGCTGACGCTCGTTAAGGAAAAAGGTAAGCTGTTTCGCCGCCAGATTGGAGGAATTATGGGTATGGGTGACAGTTTCACTATGATTACCGACACAGCCGGTTATATTTATATTCCCGCTATGCGTGGATTTGGCGACATGCAGGGTACAGAAGCTATTACTTCCCGTATTCCCGATGCAGAAGTAGCAGCCCAGCAATATGAGCTTGACTGTGCCGGCGCTTTTGGAGACCTGGTAAATTATGCTGCCAAAGGTCATAAGGCGGAATTTGTAGGCACCGAAAAAGTTACCAAAGTACCTTGCTATAAAGTGAAGCTGACACTGAAAACAGGTCAGTTAATTACTTACTATTTTGATACCCAAACCGGTCTCGTGAAGCAAATGGAGGCTACCGGCGACATGGCTGCTAATATTTCAGGTTTTGGCAGTATGATGAAGGCATTTGGCAGGGGGATGAAAAAAGATGATAAAGCCACACTGTATGTGAAGGAATACAAAGACGTGAATGGAGTAAAATTTCCTGCAAAGTATACCCTCGGATTCGGTCCCATCGAGAGCGAAATCGAGAACCTTGCCATCAAAGTGAATGAGGGCCTGGAGGAGAAGTGGTACCATGTGAAATAATTTCAGCTACCCTATCTTCAATTTTTTTCTGTGTCAATTCAGTGGTATCTTGGATACCCAATTGCTTTGATATGAAAAAAAATTGCCTTACACTCCTTTTTCTGCTCACCGGCCTTGCTGCCTGGGCACAACCCAAAAACAAAACGAATCAACCCACCCCTGTGGCCGCTGCTTCCGAAAAATCAGCGGATGATCAGTTGCTGAGTAAAGTTACTTATCGTCAGATCGGACCGTTTCGCGGGGGCAGAAGCGCTGCAGTCGCGGGTAGCCGTTTGCAAAAAAATACCTTTTATTTCGGGGCTACCGGTGGCGGTGTTTGGAAAACGAATGACGCAGGCAGTAACTGGAAAAATATTTCTGATAAATTCTTTGGGGGAACCATCGGTGCAGTAGCACTCGCTCCCTCTGATGAAAGCATCCTATATGTGGGGGAAGGGGAAAACACCATGCGTGGTAATGTGTCGGAAGGACTGGGTGGTATGTGGCGTAGTGATGATGGCGGAAAATCGTGGAATAATATCGGCCTCAAAGATGGCCGACACATCATTCGTATCATCATTCATCCTAAGGATCCACAAACGCTTTGGGTAGCCGTGATGGGCCACCTGTTTGGTCCTTCCTCAGAAAGAGGGGTTTTCAAAAGTACCGATGGCGGAAAAACATGGACAAAAACCTTGTTCGTCAATGAGCAGACCGGTTGTTCAGACCTGGTGATGGAGCCGGGCAACCCATCTGTATTATATGCCGGCATGTGGGAAGTGATTAGAAGACCGCATAGCATGGAAAGCGGCGGACCCGGCAGTGGCTTGTATAAAAGTACCGATGGTGGTATTACCTGGACTGCCCTGACGGGTAAAAAGGGCTTACCCAAAGGTATGTGGGGCATTGTGGGTGTGGCAGTCGCGCCTTCCAACACAGATAAAGTGTATGCAATCATTGAAAATGCAGCAGGTGGATTATACATGAGCAGTGATGCGGGAGAAACCTGGACACTCAGCAGCAACGATAATAATATTCGTCAGCGAGCCTGGTATTATAGTAAAGTATTTATTGATCCTGCCAATGAAAACCTGGTGTATTGTCCCAATGTAGAGTTCATGCGCAGCCGGGATGGTGGTCGCACATTTCAGTCAATCAACACCCCGCATGGAGACCACCATGACCTCTGGATCGATCCGCAGGATGGGCAGCGCATGATTGTGGCCGACGATGGCGGGGCACAAGTATCATTTGATGGTGGCAACAATTGGAGCACCTATGAAAATCAGCCCACCGCACAATTTTATCGGGTATCGACCGATAATGCCTATCCCTACCGCATCCTCGGAGCGCAGCAAGATAATTCCACTGTTCGCATTCGAAGTAAAAGCAGCGGTCCCGGTATTTCCCAGCGCGATTGGGAGGTAACAGCGGGTTCCGAAAGCGGATATGTTCAAGCCGATCCGCTCAATCCAGATATTGTTTATGGAGGAAACTATGGAGGATATCTTTCTCGCCTTGATCACCGTACCGGCGAGAACAGAGCCATCAATGTATGGCCCGACAATCCGATGGGCGCGGGCGCAGATGTACTGAAATATCGTTTTCAATGGAACTTCCCCTTTTTCTTTTCACCCCATAACCCCAAGCGGTTATATGCAGGCGGTAATCACTTGTTTGTAACAGAAAATGAAGGACAAAGTTGGGAGATGATCAGTCCAGACCTGACAACAAACGATAAGTCGAAGCAGGCATCCAGTGGCGGTCCCATTACCAAGGATAACACTTCCGTTGAATACTATTGTACCATATTTACAGCTGCTGAATCACCACTTGAAAAAGATTTGTTGTGGACGGGCAGTGATGACGGACTTGTTTATGTGAGCAGAGATGGCGGCAAGAATTGGGAAAATGTTACTCCGCCAGAAGCCGGGAAGTGGATGATGTGGAACTGCATTGAAGTGAACCCATATATGAAAGGAGCAGCCTATCTGATCGGAACCCGGTATAAGCTAGACGATTATGCGCCGTATATTTTTGCTACCTACGATTATGGAAAAACCTGGAAAAAAATTGTACAGGGTATTCATCCCCAGCATTTCACCCGCGCCTTGCGTGCTGACAGGGTGCGCAAAGGCTTGTTGTATGCAGGAACAGAATTCGGTATGTACATCAGCTATGATGATGGCAACAGTTGGAAAAAGTTTCAGCAGAATTTACCGATAGTACCCATCACCGATTTGACCATTAAGGAAAATGATCTTATTGTTGCTACGCAAGGACGTGCTTTCTGGGTAATCGATGATTTGAGTGTGGTACAGCAAAAAGACAGCGCCATTTTGAAGAAGAAGTGGCATGTATTCCAGGTGAACGACGCTTACAGAACAGAAGGAGGTGGTAGAAGATTTCGTGGCAGCACTGCTTCGGTGACTCCCCCCAATATGGGTGAGAATCCACCGGCAGGCGTGCTTTTCAATTATTTTCTGCAGGAAGGAATGGATACCACTGCTATCAAAATCACCATCTATGACAAAAAAGATAAACCCATCAAAACATTTAGTCAAAGTGCCAAAGAAGCAACCGATCAGATTGATTACAGCAAAGGCATGAACAAATTTGTATGGGACATGAACTACCCGCCGGGTGAAAGATCTGAAGGTATGATCCTATGGAATGGTGGAGTAGGATCGGTGAAAGCTGCACCCGGAAAATATCGTGCCCGCTTCGTCAGCGCAAAAGATACTGTATGGATGCCATTTGTCATCAAAGCCAATCCCAACTACCAGTTGACTGAGGCTGATTACGATGCACAGGTTGATTTCCTATTACAAGTGCGCGATAAATTCAACCAGGTGCAGACTTCCATTAAAGACATTCGAAGCCTGCGTGCGCAGATTAATGACTTCACTTCCCGCATGGATACAGCCGGTACGCGTGATATTAAAAAAATGGCCGACAGTATTCAGAAGCAGCTGACTTCAGTAGAAGAGGCGCTTTATCAGACGAAAGCTAAGAGTGGACAGGATGTACTGAATTATCCTATCCGCATCAATGATAAACTGGCAGGTTTATATGGTGTGGCAGCAAGTGGATACAATGCACCCAGTAAACAATCGAAGGAAGCTTTCGCTGAATTGGCCGGACAGGCAGATGCTGAAATGGGTAAGCTGAAGAAGCTGATGACAGCAGATCTGCCCGCATTAAATAAAATGATCAATGAAAAGCAATTGCCGGCCATTGGTATCAGGAAGAGCCGTACAGATTAGTTGAACCAGTAATTCAGTTTGAATACGATGGCACGGTTGCGGTTCTGCCAGGTGGGTGTAATGAAGTAGTTGTCGGTATACACCACAAACAGATCACTCATTGGCTGGAACCGATATTGCAGGCGGGAGTTGATGTTGAAGTTGTTTCGTTGTGTATTGTACTGGATGAATGTCGTCCAGAATAACTGCGTATTGAAGTTGATCTCAAAACGTGGTGCCAGTAAGATCAGTTCTGTGCTGCCATAGTCAGCCGGCAATTTTATTTTATTATATTCTGCCTGAAGGGCTAGGTTCACATGGGGTTGCAGACGAATGTTTAGAACACTCCGAAAGCTTGTATAGTTTCCATTATAAAATTCACCACCTGCTGCGCGCAGTGTAAAGCTGACTGGTTTTCTGTAGTCACTTCGATACCTGGCTTCGAATTGCTGGAAATCATACCTGGCTGCAGGAATGGGCTTGCCGGGCGTGAAAGCAGTTGGAAAGAGCAGATCTACCCGATTATGTGAGCCGTTGAAAGAGAGTTCGCTGGCGTTACGAAAAGTGATAGTGTATTCAGCTTCCAGATTGGTTTCATTATGTGATCGATCGGGATTGGAGACAATAAAAGTGGTGAATTCCATCACATGCTGTACGACCTTTCCTTTTTTTGGAAAAATGCGATAGGTCAGGTTGTTGAACAACTGTTGGAAGCCCAGTCGTATGATGGTATCGCGGCCGGCATCATAATTTTCGATTCTGGCAACAAATCCCATATCGGTGTAATAATTGGTTCCTACTTTTCCCATGTCATGTACAATAGAAAATCGACGACCATTGTACTGAAATCCACCATTGAAATATTGATTATCGCTGGAGATATTTTTTTTGAAGGAGTGATTGTAGGCGCCCCAGATACTCCACTCGCCGTTGTCATTGATGAAATTAAAGTCCATGCCGGCATTGCGGCCAAAGGCATTCAGCGGATTGGCAGCTTTCTCACCCGCCGAAATAAAATTTTCTCTGTTAAGAAAGTAGCCCCTGATAACAGAACGCTTTAGTAAGCGCTGACTAATACTAGCCGCCATATAGTTTTCAGCGCGATAGTTGTTCTTAACCCCTGTTTGCATGTCCATAAATCCGATTCGGGTAGTGGGGGAAAGGTTTCCGGTTACCCTTGCGCCTGCAATAATGGGTATTCTGTTGCCATCGGGGTCGAGACCTATCCTCCGGGAATAAAAGGGTCGGATGGGTGGAATACCATAGTCGGAGAAGAGGTCGTCATTTTCGAGGAAGAAGGTTCTTCTTTCCGGCAGAAAGATATTGAAACGTGTTAGATTGGTCACCTGTTGGTCAACTTCAATCTGTGAAAAATCGGGATTGACTGTAAGGTCTAAATTCAGTGCAGATGTCAAGGCGAGTTTGCCATCAAAGCCTCCATTGAAAGTTGCTTTTCCGGGAATATTGTTTTCGCGGTCTTGTGATGTGCCCCCGGTTATGTAAGGCAGGAATACCCAATTGGTGCCCGCAGGGGGAGGAGGTTCCTTCCAGACGAGCGCACCCGTAAACCCCATATTCATCGACATGAAGTTGACAGGCACGGGGGTCCAGGTGGAATATTCATTTGACTTGGGGTCACATCTTACAAAGTTGATTCCCCAGGTAAGTTTGTTGGCATCGTAGCGAAGGGTTTTAAAGGGAATTGCTATCTCTGCGGTCCAGCGGTCTTCCAGTCTTCTTGTAGCCGAGAACCATTTGTTATCCCAACTCCAGCCTGGCATTTCATCTCCAATTTTTAGCTGGTCTTCGCTTTGTGCATTAAATGCGTTAATCGTGAAGAAGAATCCATTGGTCTTTTCATTGGCAGGGTCAAGGGTAATGCCTACCGCATCGTTCCCATCATGTCCGATATCTCGTTTGAGACTTTGTATGAGTGCCTTGCCACTGTCCCAGGCGGTTATGGCGAAGTAGATAAAACGGCTGTCATAACTTACCTGAATAGTTGTTCTTTTTTGGGGCTTACCTACGTCAGTTGGATATTTGAGGTAGAAAGAATCAGCTGCCGGAGCTTTCTTCCAGACGGCCTCAGTAAATTTTCCATCTATTTCAATCGGGGCCTCCGTTTTGGTAACCTGCAGACGAAACCTTTCTTGAATAATTTGTGCGTCTAATGCTTGCGCTCCCAAACGGGAAATCGTGAGCAGACTTATGAACATCAAAATACAGCGAATCATTTCCTACAGTCGGTTAAAAGTGCTTCCAATTTCAGTTTTTTAAGGCAGATGAACTTCATTAAATGTTTATCGGTACAGGTATATTGATGAATGGTAACAGCATCCAAACAATCTAATGGGCGGGAGGCGGGAGTTCAGCAGATTCGTCTCGAAGCAAATCGGGGCGGCGCTCGCGGGTTCTGCGCAGCGATTCCTCATATCTCCACTCGTCTACTTTTTTTGGATCGCCACTGAGCAGAACATCCGGAACCACCATACCCTTAAAGTCAGCGGGTCGCGTATACACAGGCGGTGCCAGCAGGTTATCTTGAAATGAATCAAAGAGGGCAGAGGTTTCATCATTGAGCACTCCCGGTATCAGTCTGCCGATGCTGTCGGTTACCACAGCCGCTGCCAGTTCTCCGCCACTCAGCACATAATCACCGATGGATATTTCCATGGTCACATATTGTTGGCGAATACGATCATCAATTCCTTTGTAATGGCCGCAAATAAACAACAGCCTGTTCTTGAGTGAGAGACGATTGGCCAGCGATTGATCATAGGTTCTTCCGTCGGGCGTGAAATAAATGATTTCATCATATTTACCCGCTTGCTGCAATTGTTCAATTGCATTTGCCAGTGGCTCACACATCAATACCATACCGGCACCCCCCCCAAATTGATAGTCATCTACCTGCATGTGTTTGTTGATGGCCCACGCCCGCAGGTTGTGCGTTTGCACCGAGAGCAAACCTTTCTCACGGGCTCGCTTCATGATGCTGTGGGCAAAAGGCCCTTCCAGCAACTCGGGCAGCACGGTAAGTATATCGATGTGTAACATATTCGAATAGTTTAGTCGGCTTCTGATTATTCTTCTGCTTGCTGACTGCCTTCAAAAAAGTCACCCAATTCCCTGCGCTCTTTTTTAGTTGGTCGGCCAATTTTACTCAACCTTTTTCCCGTCTGAAAGGAGGCCGCAGCAAATTTTATCGCTGCCAGTTCTTCTGGTGGCGTCTCATCCTGATAAAATAAGATAGCCTCACTGTAAGCTTTTCTCTCGCCCAATAAGCCGGTGACACGTATGACCCATTTTCTGGCTTCGGTCTTTACTTCATAAACATCCCCTACCATGACTGTTCTGGATGCCTTCACCGCAGCGCCACCCATTTTTACCTTACCCTTGTCAATCGCTTCTCCCGCCATACTGCGCGTTTTAAACAGCCGTATGGCCCAGAGATATTTATCTATACGCAGCTTCTCCTTTTCCATGCGGTGGCTTAACTTTTTTCAGCAAAATAGAGGTGGAAATAAGGTATGGTCTCTATTCCTTTATAAAAATTAAACAGGTCATATTTTTCGTTCGGACTATGCAGGTTGTCGCTGTCAAGACCGAATCCCATGAAAACAATTTTGAGTCCGAGTTCTTTTTCAAACAATGCGCAAATGGGGATACTGCCACCACCCCGAACAGGAATGGGCTCCTTTCCAAAGGTCTGGGCAATGGCTTTTGCTGCTGAATGGTAGGCATGTGAATCGATGGGGGTGAGATAGGGTTCGCCGCCATGGTGTTCAGTGGCAGTAACGGTAACGCCTTCGGGTGCCATGGACTGGAAATAGTCAATCATCTTTTTGGTGATGTCGGCAGATTGTTGGTTGGGCACCAAACGGCAGGAGATCTTGGCAAAAGCTTTGGAAGGTAATACTGTCTTGGATCCCTCACCTGTATAGCCCCCCCAGATACCATTCACTTCCAGCGTAGGTCGTATGCCGGTTCTTTCATGCGTG